>JAAIGF010267130.1_pt1 | contig 337991 bp, 298 predicted proteins | sample 6487441 | NCBI WGS metagenome assembly JAAIGF01 (sample SAMN13974129, study PRJNA590717) | phyllosphere metagenome | biome: pepper field; feature: multiple bacterial spot infested pepper fields; material: pepper leaves; isolation source: leaves from pepper fields | host: Capsicum annuum ... | reverse complement strand
CTTGAGTTCCTGTTCTGTCTCTTTTACGATTATCTGTTTTGCCAGAGCCATATACAAATTATATTTATAGTAGAGATTAATAATATATCAAAAATACAACTTTAAAAGTAGACTATATTTTAAATATAATTGGTATAATACCTTCATCCGTCCCATCTTCTACTCTCACAATGTTTGACAGCAAACCGGAAATATATTTACTGATATGGCGTGTATCGTTCATCTGGCGTTCAATCATTTTTTCCGGAATATCTTCCATTAAAAGTTTATTCCTTTTGCCGCGGTTTTTTGCATAAAGCTGCTTTACAAAATCTTCATATTCATTTTGTTTTAGAACAGTTACCGATTTTCTGTTACCGCATTCAACAACGGCTCCGCCCAGTTTATTGATAAATTCAAGACCAATATAATTACCCTTTAGTGTATTTACAGCAGATTCACAGATAATTTTATTACTAAAGCTATCATCAAAATAACGGCTTTGCGGAATAATATGCTCGATTTCATATTCCGGGGTAAACAGTTTATTTAATGGAATAATTTGTCCGGTATAAGGCGATTTGTATTTCTGTTCCAGCCAAAGCTTGTATTTTTTTAAATCGGAGGATGAAGGCTGCGCCGTTTTACTGATTTTAAGAATGTCATCATCAATTTCTATATCCGATTTTAATATTCCGTCTTCATAAATTTTCAGAATCTCCTGTTGCATCGGAGAGTATGGGCGGACATTTTCAACGGAACCATCGTTCATCATTTCAGCCAATAAGCCTTTGATGCGGAGATTCGTATTTTCGTTTTCAGAAATCTGACGCGTTAACTATTCTCTTTCTTCAGCGGGAAGCTTCATCTCTCTTCCGAGTTCAATATGAATTTCATTAAAGAAATCTTTAGCTCCCTTTCCATATATTACCCAAATATCTTTGACGACCCTAAGCGTTTCCGTAATCACCTGTTCTACAATTGGGTTACGAAGCGAATGTTGTTTGAATTCCTTTAAAAACTCTTCCAGATCATCAGCTGAATTCCATTTTCCGATGATGGATGCTTCCGAATGCCTTCCGTACACGATATATTGAGCCAGCCACAGCTGCAGTCCCTGGAAATCATTTTCAGATGTAAGGTGAATCGTTTTCTCCCTTACTTTATCTTTGATATTCTCATCATATTCTCCGGTAATGATTTTCTGAATTCTTTTTTTGGAATTTCCGTCGATTACCGAATAATTCCAATATTTCCCCAATCGCATCAGAGGCAACAATTTTTTAATCGCTTTTTCCGAAAAAGAACCGTATTCACTTTTGAACGGCGGGAATTTTTTGAAAGCTTCAAAGAAAGAATTTTCATCCAGACTATTCTTTCCGGCAAAAGATTTCAGGGCTTTTTCGTACTCTAATTTGTCGTTGACAGAATAAATGATATGCCAAATCCTCTGTTCAATTTCTTTAGTAAGAAAATCATCTGTGATCCCTTCAACTTTGTCCAATCTGGATGAAATCATTGTCTTGGTTTCGTTGCACGGATATTTTTTATCTTCTACAAAATTCCAACGGTGCGTTTTATCACTGAGTTTAAAATATTTCAGCAAAGCTTTTTGGTCAACTTCTTTTCTGCCATTTAAAAATTCAAACAGATTTTCAAAATCTTTTGTAAGATTTAAAAATTTTTTGGTAACATTCGTATCATCGTCTCTTTTATAAATATTCAAATTAAAAATCCACTGCCAGATACGGAATTCCTGGTAATAAGGATTGGATTTTGGAATCGCTTTCAAATATTGAGTATGCTATACTCCATTTTCATCTTTGTATGTTCTGAATTCCAGACTACAATTTGATATAGAGGATTTCTGGCTTCTCAATGGTCGTTGATAGAAAATAATATCCTCTATAAAAAGATGGATAAAATCCTTGTTGCTAAGCGTTAACTGATGTGCTTCGTTATTTCTATACAATTCATGAAAGCAGTCATTATATAAATCATCACTCTGCAATTCGGGATGAAATTCTTTTTGTTTTTCCAGAATCTGTTTCAGTTCCTGTTTGTAAAATTTTCTTTCAATGGTGCGAACCAGTTTTCCCTTGATTTTTTGTTTTGGATCCTGAAGAAGTGTATCATAAATGTAGGTTCCGACAGTCTTGTACGATTTATCGATTTCCTGCTCGGTTTTTTTCTTTACCAGCGTCCAGTCGTTTTCACTTGGGGCACGGAAACTTCTTTTTTCATTTCCATCTTTATCTTTTTTAATATTTCCGTCATCATTTAAATCCGTTGTAACAATAAAGTCTCTCGTTTTTTCTTTCCAGTCGAATAAAGGTATTTTGCTGGAACGTCTGTAAACCCAGCCATTCTCCAAAATCAAAGAATACCAAACGTCTGATTTTCCTTTTTGCGGCTCATCTGCCAGGACATCTACAATTTTTAATGAATAAAACTCGACCAACTTATTCGGATTTTCCTCTTCTTCCTCACCACGCAATTGATAATATCCCCGTTTCTGATTAAAATTCAGAAGAATCCAGGCTAATTCTTCTTTTTCTATTTTTTGAGAAAGCGCTTTTTTGCGAAGGTAGTAAATCGTCCAGTCATAAGGAATTTTTAAGTCCTGTCCGTTCGCCTTAAAATCTTCCAGCATTTCGTTGAAAGAGGTCTGAAACAGAAATGAAAACTGGCCATCAGTATTTTTCCAGGCAATTTTCGGTTCGGTCTCAGCTTTAAACTTCCCAAGCCGTTTTTCAAAATCTATTTGTGAAGAATAATGTTCCGGAAGAAAATTCAGTACATGTAAAACACGGTGAAGCCGCTCTCTTCTCAATAAGAAACGTTCGCGTAATCGTCTGACACTTCTGTATCTTGTACGTTCCGCAGTTTGTGAAACAGAATTCCCTTTTCCAAAATCTCCAAGGATATCCTGTGACATCGGAATAATTCGGCTTCCCATTCCAAGGATCTCACCTTGTTTATTTTCAAAATTCTGTTTAACTAACGCCCAACCAATCGAGTTCGTTCCCAGATCTAGTCCAAGTATATTTTTAGTCATAATCTATTAGTTTTTAGAAATTGCATAAATGTAAAAAGAAAAAAAGCAATTATTTTACGGGAAACCACAAATCCGTTAAAAAAATATTTTCTACATTTGTACATGAAAGCAATTCACAATAAGGATTATTCCGTTGTGAAAACATTTGGGTCGCCTCTTGTCCATAATCAGGAGGCTTTTTTATGCCCTGTAATCGCGAATGCAGAAAACAAAATCACTATTGTGGCGGATAAAACCTGACGGGTTTTTGAAACCCGCCAGGTTACGTTTTTCATTATTGTTAATGGCTTTTATACAAATCCGGCCTATAATTACTCAAACCAATACGGAAAATCACAAAAAAAGCCGCCCCTAAAAGAGGCAGCTTTACAAGATTAGATCTAACAATATTATTTTTTCGCTTTTACGTCGACTGCGATTTCGATGTCTTTGCTGATCATCCATTCGGCTGGATCGGTTTCGGAAGTTCCGAATTTGATGCCCCAGTCCGCTCTGTTTACGGTGAATTTAGCCTGTACAGATGCTACATTTTCCATCACGTCTACTTTAGCCGGGAAGGTAACGTTCATTGTTTTTCCGGATAGGGTAAGGTTTCCGCTTACGGTTTTGTTGGCTCCTGCTATGGCGTCTTTAGACGGGTCTTTAAGATCGGTTACACTGGTGATTTTAAAGTCTGCCGTTGGATTTTTAGCCGTATCGAAGAAATCAGGATTCTTTAAGTGGGCTTCAAGATCCGTATATTTTTTGTCTTTTTCGGTTACGGAAGCCGGATCTACTTTCAGGGAGTTCATGTCGATCACGAAGTTTCCGGCAGTTACGTTTCCGTTTTCAACGCTAAGGTCTCCCGATTTTACCATTAAGGTTCCCCAACGAGGCGCCATTCCTCCTTTGTGGAACGCTTTCCAGTTTACCACAGAACCTGCGGTATCTACCGGCAATACTTCACCTTTGCTTTCCGCTACGCTTTTCTCGGTAGATGTTGCTGCATCACCAGCCGATTTGTCTTTGTTGCAAGATGCGGCAAGCATTCCTACAGCCACCAAGGCAATAACACTAAGTTTTTTCATATTATTTATTTTATTAAAAAGTTTATAGGTTTAAATATAAGCAAAATGAAACATCCCACAAGAATTTTCATTTAAAACCCAAAGATAAATACTTGTCCGGTTTAATTTTCTTGATCTATATCAATAAATGAAGTATTTGATAAAAAACTTCAATCCTACAATCCCAAGTTACACTTTAGATTCATCTTATTATTAATAACTTTTAAACTTACCGGCTTGTACCATAACAACAAATCATGTACTTTTACACCACAATTTAAAACACAAGTATTTCGATTTATGTTAAAAAAACTGATACCATGCCTGCTTGTGATAGCAGCTTACGGCCCTATTTGTGCTCAGGACAAAGCCGAAAAGGCCCTGGAAGTATTTACGGATAAATACCCTCAGGAAAAAGTACACCTGCTGTTCAATAAAAACAGCTATATCGCAGGGGAAAACCTCTGGTTCAAATCATTTGTCTTCGACGGCTACAATCCTTCCGATATTTCCACTTCCCTGTTCGTCGAACTGTACGACAGCAATAAAACCCTGATCAGCAAAAAAATGATCCCTTTACTGGAAGGCGAAGGCAATGGGAATTTCATGCTTCCGGAAAATTTGCAGGAAGGAATTTATTACCTCAGGGCCTATACCACCTGGATGGCCAATTTCAGTGAAGATTTCCAGACGGTCCGGCAGATTGCCGTATACAATCCGTCTTCTCCTGATAAACTCGAGATCAACACCAATACACCGTGGACTGCCTCCGTATTTCCGGAAGGAGGCACCTTCGTTGATGGCATCAATACAAAAGTGGCCGTCCGTCTGCAATCCCCCGGAACACCGCCTGCTGATTGGAACGGGTATGTCGTTGACACCCGAAACCCCGGAAAAAAGCTTGTTTCCTTTAAAGGTTTCGACGGTAATGTAGGCTCATTTTCCATGACCCCGAAATACGGCGTGAAATATTCACTGATTGCCGAAGATACCAAAGGCAACCGGCAAACCGTTGATCTTCCTGAAGTATCAGCCTTAGGAGTGAATTTGCAGGTGAAAACCGGTAATGATGCCGTAAGATTTTCTTTAAAAGCCAAAAACAGCACTCCGGGCGCAATTTATAAAGTCATCGGAACCATGAGCAACCAGCTTGTTTTCAAAGCCCGGTCGGCCAAAATGCCGGAGCAGACCTATACCATTCCGGCCGGACAGCTGGTCAATGGCATTTTGCAGCTTACCGTATTTGATGAGCAGGAAAATATCGTTGCCCAACGGCTCTGCTTTGTTCAGCCCGATCTCATGAAAATAAAACAGCCGGAAATTTCCTCTTTATCATTGAATGAAAATCCGCGGGCTTTCAATTCATTCGACCTTGCCCCGATTACCGACAACAAGGCATATACGGTTCTTGTAACGGACGGTAAATCCGAAAGTACTGAAGATGAAAACAGCTTATTAAGTACGCTCTGGCTTACAGGTGATATTCCTTCAAAAATAGACCGGCCGTCACAGTATTTCACAAAAAACCACAATCCGGAAGCGTTGGATGCCCTGCTGATCTCGGAAAAATGGAAAAGATTCGACTGGAAAATGATCATGTCCGGAACCTATCCGATCATCCGCTACCAGCCGCAGCCTTATATTTCCTACAAAGGAAAAGTTACCGTTCAGGGGAAACCTGCTGCCGATACCGATATGAACCTGCTTTTCAATACACCCGGCAAAGGCATGAAATTCTATGCCGTAAAAACGGATGCTGCCGGATTCTTTACTTTAAAAGGCCTGTACTTTGAGGATGACATTAAGTTTTCGTATCAGCTCAATGATCCCAAAATCCCAAAAGAACAGGTTCAGGTCATCTTTCAGCCGGATTATACATTCGTTCCCTTTAAAAACAGCCTTCCAAAAAGCAACTCGATTCTGGTGCCGCGTACGGAAGCTGATAAAAATAACGATCAGGTTAAAAGATATGCAGCCGTTAAAATCATGCAGAATATGATCACCGAAAAAGCAACGCTCATTGAAGAGGTAAAGCTTACCGTTGCAAAAAAAGACAAGACCAAAGAGCTTAATAAAAAACTGAGCAGTTCACTATTTACAAGCATCAATGAAACGGTATTTGATTTCGTGAACGACAACAACAGCGCAATGGGTTCCATGAACATTATTCAATGGCTGCAGGGCCGGGTAGCCGGGCTCACCATCGAGTCCAATATGGGCAATTACATTCCTAAACTGAGAGGAAGCGTGATGAACATCTACCTTGATGAAATGATGGTTGATCCTTCCATGATCGGTTCGATCTCGACGGCAGATATCGCCATGGTGAAAGTAATCAAGGACTCCTTTGTCGGGGGCTTTGGTGGCGGGAACGGAGCGGTAGCCATTTATACAAGACGCGGCGGCATCACCGGAACGCCTTCCGATTCTGCAGCTCCTTCCAAGCTGAAGCAGATCAGCTTAAAGGGTTTTGCCAAACAGGAATCGTTCCTAACGCCATCCTACAACAATGATGCGTTTAAAAGCATTCCCGAGGATCTACGCACCACGCTTTATTGGGATCCTTACCTGCCGCTGCAGCCGAAAGAAACGGCGAAAATACAGTTCTTCAATAACGATGATGCAAAAGATTTTAAAGTGATCATCATAGGTTATGACAGGAATAACTTCGTCCCGGTTTATTATAATGAAACCATTAAATAAACCTTAAGCTATTTTTATTAGATTAAAAATTGTCTAAAAGAGATAAAACTTTAAACTGAATTCAAAAACAGATATTGAAAACAGGACACCGATGTCCTGTTTTTTTATGCAGATACCGCCGCCATTTCTAAAAAGAATGTATTTTAGCCGTTTAAAATTTCAGATGAACACGACCAGCTATATCCGACAATCCCTCAATATATCCGAAAAAAGCATCAATGCCACCCTGAACTTATTGGCAGAAGACTGCACCATTCCTTTTATTTCCCGCTACCGGAAAGACCGCACGGGCAATCTGGATGAAACGCAGATCGAACAGATTTCTAAGCTTAATAAACAGTTTGAGGATATTGTAAAACGAAAGGAAAGCATTCTCAAATCCATCGGCGAGCAGAATGCCCTGACCCCCGAACTGCAGCAGCGGATAGAGGGTAGCTTTGATCTCCAGGAACTGGAAGACCTTTACCTGCCCTTCAAAAAAAGGAAAAAGACCAGGGCAGATTCGGCCAAGGAAAAAGGCCTGGAACCTTTAGCCAAAATCATCATGAGCCAGAAGGCACAGGATATCCGGTTTACGGCTTCAAAATACCTGAACGATCAGGTATCATCCGAAGAAGAAGCATTGCAGGGGGCCCGCGACATCATGGCGGAATGGATCAATGAAAATATGTACGTCCGGAAAAACCTCCGCCGCCTGTTTCAGCGGAAAGCGGTAATCACGTCCAAAGCCGTAAAAGCTAAAAAGGAGGAAGAGGAAGCCCAGAAATTCTCCCAGTATTTCGAATGGGAGGAAAACCTTAGCCGTACGCCTTCCCACCGGCTTCTGGCCATGCTGAGGGCAGAGGCGGAAGGCTTCGTAAAAACCAATGTAGGCATCGACAAAGAAGAAGCTTTGGATTTTATAGAAAAAGCGATCATCAAAACCAACAGCGACTCGACGGAACAGATTGTATTAGCGATGAAGGACAGTTACAAAAGGCTGCTGGAACCTGCCATTTCCAACGAAACCCTGCAGGAAGCCAAAGAAAAAGCGGATAAAAAAGCTATTGAGATTTTCTCTGAAAACCTGACCCAGCTCTTGCTGGCCCCGCCGTTGGGAGAGAAAAGGATCCTGGCCATCGACCCGGGATACAAAAGCGGCTGTAAAATTGTCTGCCTCGATGAAAAAGGCGACCTTCTGCACAACGAGACCATCTATCCCCACGCGCCGCAGAATGAAAGCGGAATGGCCATGAAAAAGATCCGCTCGATGGTAAACGCTTATAACATCGAAGCCATTTCCATCGGAAACGGAACGGCCAGCCGGGAGACCGAATTTTTCATTAAAAAGATTGCCTTTGATAAGCCTTTGCAGGTTTTTGTGGTGTCGGAAGCCGGTGCTTCGGTCTACTCAGCGAGTAAAATTGCCCGGGATGAGTTTCCGAGCTATGATGTAACCGTCCGCGGTGCGGTTTCCATCGGAAGAAGGCTGGCGGATCCGCTGGCAGAACTGGTTAAAATCGATCCCAAATCCATCGGTGTCGGGCAATACCAGCATGATGTAGACCAGACCCAACTGAAGAACAAACTGGATTCCACGGTAATGAAGTGTGTAAATGCGGTCGGAATCAACCTCAATACCGCCAGCAAATCCCTGCTGAGCTACGTTTCGGGAATCGGAGAAAAGATGGCGGAGAATATCGTCAACTACCGTACGGAAAACGGTGCTTTTGAAGACCGGAAGCAGCTGAAAAAAGTTCCGAGATTAGGCGAAAAGGCTTTTCAGCAGGCGGCGGCATTCGTCAGGATCCATCAGGCAAAAAACCCGCTGGACAATTCGGCCGTTCACCCGGAAGCCTACGGGATCGTCGAGAAAATGGCCAAAGACCTGGGCATAAAAACCGATGAGCTGATTGCCAACAAAGAGAAAATTACCCTGATCCGGCCGGAAAAATATATCACGGAAGACATCGGGATTCTGAGCATTAAAGATATTCTGAAAGAGCTGGAAAAACCCGGCCTTGACCCTAGAAAAGCGGCTAAGGTATTTGAGTTTGACCCGAAGGTGAAAAGCATCAGAGACCTGAAAACAGGAATGGTCCTTCCGGGCATCGTGAACAACATCACGGCTTTCGGATGCTTTGTGGACTTGGGCATCAAAGAAAGCGGACTGGTTCATATTTCCCAGCTGAAAGAAGGTTTTGTGTCGGACGTGAATGAAGTGGTAAAGCTGCACCAGCACGTACAGGTAAAGGTAACGGATGTGGATGAAGCGAGAAAAAGGGTTCAGCTGAGCATGATTCTTTAAAGTGAATGGCCATGAGGATTTCAGAGCTTAAGGAAAAGAAAATCACCCGCAGGGCTACCCGGGATTTTGATGCAGACGGAAACCGTATTTACGATTTCTTCGAATACAATTTGCCTTATAAAGACAGTTTGCCTGATCTCGATAAACAAAGGGAAGTGGCTAAAATGATCGACATGCTTATTTTTTTCCTGATTTTCCTTTTTTTGTTTAAAAAGGATCCGGCACTCTCGTTCCTTTATTCGATACCCGGTGTTATCATTACGGGCAGTATTACCGAAGTTATCTGGGGAAATACACTGGGCAAAAAATTATTCAGAATGAAGGTAATTGATGATTTTGGAAATTATCCCGATTTTTTTACATCGCTGAAAAGAAATTTTTTGTGTCTGGCCAATTTTTTTCCTTCCTTTTCAGAACATACCTCCACAACGGTTGCGATGGGTACCCAAACCACGATGAGAACAAATATGAGTATGTACATGAATAATAAAATCTGCAAAACCTATATCGTAAAAGAAAAGAAAATGATAGAAATCAGAAGCATGCTGGCTTTAAAACCTACCGAAAACAACGGACGGCTAAACGGTCAATTATAAATGGACAATCCGCTGCACTTGTATATTCTTTATGGTTATTAATATTTAACGCCAGGGCCGCAAGGTTTTTGTGGGAAAGCGTGCTTCCTATCTTCCGTTCGCAAAAATACTTCGACAGCTCAGTATAATACACTTCATTCAGCAATGATAGCAGAAAAATGGTGAATGGTGAATAGGCTATGGTGAATGGGCAACCCGCTTTGCTTGTTAATTTAACGTCAGTTCGAGTGTTTTTTGACGCTCAGCGGAGAAAAATGTATCGGGAACGTGTAGAGCAGGAGCTCCGGTTTGTAGTTCGGCAGCTTCTTGATACGATTCTTTCAAAATCTAATCGAAGCGACGGCAGTTGAATATCGAAGGTATTCTTCGCTGATGGCTATTCTATTTTTAAATCCGGAATTATTTAAGTTTATTTTATATTAAATAATTGATATTTAAATCAATATCATCGAATTCACGTTAATTTAGTAAATTCAGTATTGACTTGCATAAGCAAAATTCACTGTTCACAATTGACTATAAAAAAACCGGCTTAAAAAACCGGTTTTTTCAAAACAACTATTTTTTTGATTCTTCAACAGAAACTTTTCTGAAATCTTTGAACAGTTTGCTTAGTTCCAAAGCTGACTTACGAGCTCTTGTTCCAGCTGCCTTGTTTCCTTTTTCTACCTGTTGGTTAGCTTCCGTTGTGAAAGCTTCAAATTCCGCGTTGATTTTTTCAATTAGTTCTTTCATTATTTCAAAAATTTAGGCTGCAAATATAGGTTTTATGGTAATTCCAGCCTAATTGTGAAGAAAAAATTTATATGAATTCGTACAGAAAACAGGCTTTTATTGGAAATATGCCCTATTTTGGGCTATAAAAACCAAGAATGCCAAAAACCCGGGCGAAACAGACCATTGTTTCAATGAGATGATTTCACATCGGAGCAGCCCAATTTTTCAGCTTTAAACTTTTTTATCAAACCGTACGAAATTAACCCAGGTCAATTTTTGCCCCATGCCAATGTCCTACCTTTGCTAAAGAATAATCAACAAAACAATTAATTACAACATTAAAAATTTACAGCTATGAGTACACTTACATTAAAAGACGGAACAGAGATTTTTTACAAAGACCAGGGACAGGGCCCGGTACTGATGTTTCACCACGGATGGCCTTTATCATCGGACGACTGGGATGCACAGGTAATCTTTTTCTTACAACGCGGATACCGGGTGATTACCCATGACCGCAGAGGCCACGGAAGATCCAGCCAGAATATTTACGGCCACAACATCGAACAATATGCTTCGGATGCCGCCGAACTGGTAACATTCCTCGATTTAAAAGACGTTATTCATATCGGACATTCCACAGGAGGAGGTGAAGTTATCCGTTATGTGCATCAATATGCCAACGGAAGGGCTAAAAAGGCCATACTGATCAGTGCCGTGCCTCCGGTTATGGTCGCAAGTGAAAGCAATCCGGACGGCGTGCCGATGTCGGTATTCGATAACATCAGGGAACAGACGATGAACAACAGGCAGCAATTCTATATGGATCTTACCATTCCTTTCTACGGATACAACCGGGAAGGTGCCGATATAAAAGACGGCATCCGGAGCAACTGGTGGAGACAAGGAATGATGGGCGGTATCGTTGCTCATTACGACGGCGTAAAAGCGTTTTCGGAAACGGATTTTACAGAGGATCTGAAAGCGGTGGAAATTCCTGTTTTGGTACTGCACGGCGAAGACGACCAGATTGTTCCTTACGGGAATTCAGGACTGAAATCGGCAAAACTGCTGAAAAACGGTAAACTGATCAGCTACCCGGGGTTTCCTCACGGAATGCCGACAACGGAAGCAGATACCATCAATAAAGATATTCTGGAATTCATACAGGCGTAATCGCCTTTTGATATAGGTAAAATGCGGATCAATGAGATCCGCGTTTTCTTTTGCTACCACTTTTAATTCATTCATGTAAAAAAGACTGCGATATGGCTTTGTTTTTGTGTTGATTTTTCCAGAACTGCTCAGCAAGCGTCCATTGATTTTTACACACCAAAAAAACAGAGATATGCAATTCATTGAATTTAAGAAAGAACATTTTACCCACGACGAAGAACAGAACAGCTACTTCCTTGAAATATCGAAAGATGAAGTGGGATTCGACCAAATTAAAATACAGAAGAAAAGCGATGATCATTTATCGGATGATCTCGACTATGAGATTATGGACCATCCTACGCGGATCCGTGTGGTGGTAAAAGAGCCGGAAGACATCCGGGTAAACTTTTAGATCCGGTTTTTAACGGCCGCAAAATTCCGGTTAATTACATAAAAACTAAACAATGAATAAGAACCGTCTTGCCGTTCTTTTATGCGGTACATTGCTGATCCCTTCAGCCTATAAAGGGCAGGAAAATAAGGAGCAGCACTATTCCCTTTTCAATCCGGTTCCCGAATCATTAATGAGGGAGATGGAAACCGACCGTCCGGACGTTACCGAATCGGCCTACACCGTTGATGCGGGACACTTCCAATATGAAACCGACCTGGTAAGGCTGATTAAAGAGAGATCGGACTCCCGGGAAGTTTCTACAGTATTAATAAATCACGGAAACCTGAAACTTGGTCTTACCGGTTCAACGGCGATTCAGATCGGCTTTGAGACGTATGGCGTACAGCGGGAAAAAGATTTATCTTCGGGAATGATCCAAAGAACCGATGGCTTTGGAGATATTAATCTAAGGATCAAACAGAACCTGATCGGAAACGATCACGGAAATTTCGTAATGGCCGTTTTGCCTTACATCAAATTCCCGACTTCAGCATACGACGACGAAAGCCGTCTTGAAGGAGGGCTGATTGTTCCGATGCTGTATAAATTGCCCGGCGAATGGAAACTGGGCTTTCAGGTGGAAGTCGACCGCCTCAAGGATCTGGATCAGCCCGCCATGCATACGGAACTGTTGCAGACCCTGACCATCAGCCATTCCATTACCAAAGGCATTGACGGAATTGCGGAAACCTACTACACCTATGATTTTAAAGCCCATCAGCTCGCCAATTACATCAATGCAGCTGTTGAAATCGACTTATCCAAAGATTTTAAGGTCGATGCAGGACTTAATTACGGGATTCAGCATCAGGCGCAGAAACATTATTTTATCGGTGCTTCTTACCGGCATTAAATAGTTATAACGCCTGCATCAAATTCATAATAAACTACGGGAATTTTAGAAAAGCTTAAATAAAAAACTGGCGGTTCTTTCGGACCGCCAGTTTTTTATTTTAAGTAATTAAATTTATTTCTTTTTATACGCTACCCTCCAGACGATACCGCTTACATCGTCGGCTACCAATAAAGAGCCGTCTGCAAGCTGAAGTACGCCAACCGGTCTTCCGTAGACATCACCTTTCGGTTCATTCGCAATAAAACCGGTAAGGAACGGCTGGTAGGAACCGGAAGCTTTTCCATCTTTAAAAGGAACGAAAGCCACCTGATATCCGACCAGTGATGAACGGTTCCAGGATCCGTGCTGTCCGATAAAGGCTCCGTTCTTATATTTCTCCGGAAACTGTGAGCCGGTGTAGAAAGTTAGCCCTAATGATGCGGTATGGCTTCCCAGCGGAACGTCCGGAACAATGGTTTTCGCTACCAGATCCAGCTTTTCGCCTTTTCTTCTGGGATCTTCATTTTTCCCGAAATAGGCATACGGCCAACCGTAAAAAGCACCTTGCTTCACACTCGTCAGGTAATCCGGCACGAGTTCATCACCCAGCTCATCCCTTTCGTTCACGACGGTCCACAATTCCCCGGTTACCGGGTTCCAGCTCATGCCTACAGGATTTCTGAGACCCGCTGCATAGATCTTCTCCCCTCTTCCGTCCGGGCCTACTTCCAGGATGTCCGCTCTTCTTATTTCGTTTTCCATTCCGTTTTCCCCGACATTGCTTCCGGATCCTACGGAAATATAAATTTTAGACTGGTCTTTGTTGGCGATCAGGTTCCGGGTCCAGTGGTTGTTGTAGCCGCCCGCAGGAAGACTTACGATTTTTTTACCAGGCTGTGTAATCTTCGTATCTCCGGGTTTATATGGGTACACCCATACGCCGTCGGTATTTGCTACATAGAACTGATTGCCGATGATCAGCATTCCGTACGGCTGGTTCAGGTTGCTCAGAAAAACGGACGAAGATTCCGGAATACCGTCTTTGTTGGCATCACGGTACATCAGAATTCTATTGGCCGACTTTCCGCCTACTTCCGCATCGCTTTTCCCGCTGATGTCATTTTTGATTTTCTCGGAAACCGAACGTTCGGAATTGGAGAGCACCACAAAGATATCGCCGTTCTCAGCCTGGATCATGTTTCTCGGGCTTTTAATGTTTTCTGCAAAACGGGTCACCGTAAAACCTTCAGGAGCCGTCGGTGCTTTATCTTTGGGCCAGCCGATCACGTTGCTGAATTTATTTTTGGAACTTTTTTCGTCAGGTGGCGGAAGCTTTAAAGTATCGTTTTGGGTAACGGCAGTATCAGCCTGCCCGGTTCCGTTGGATTTGTTTTTTTCCTTACAGCTGAACAACAATAAAGCAGCCACCGGTAGTAGATAGATTTTCATAATATTTCGGTTGTATATGTTTCAATGATCTGCCAAAAAGTTACAAAAACCATTCCTCAAAATATTGAAACTGCTATTTTAAATAAAAAGCGGTTTAACTGAGTGTTAACCGCTTTTGTTTACTTAATGTATGTTTTCAATTCTTTTAAAAAATCAACTTCCTGCGGCGTTGCCAAATTAGGATGGACGACATTAAAATCTTTATCCAATAAAATATACCGGGGAAGTTCGTTTAAATTAATTTTGCTGATAATATTTTTATTATTTTGAGTTTCAGTAAATAAATAAGAATTGGAAAGATGCAGATTCTGAGCTTTTTTTGACCATTTTTCTTTATCCTTTGTCCTGTCCATACTAATATAAAGTATTTCAAGCTCTTTGGGTAAATGCATCTGATGCATAGCTTCTATATTCTGTAAACACGGGATACACCATGTTGCCCAGAAATCCAGCAGATAATATTTGGACTTACGTACTGAAAGCACATTTTTTAATTTTACAACCTGATCTCCATCATGTACATCAAACGATAAAATCTGATTTTTTACAGAGTCCGGTTTTTTATCGGTTTTAAGTAATTTTTCTAATGAACCCTTATGATTTTTATAATAATCTGTGTCCTCAAACCATTCTAGATTTTTGGCATAATTCGGATATTTACTTTCTTTATATTGCACCAGGTGATTGGCAATTCCGATTTCCATTAAGTCATTATATACTGTGTTTTTACTTTTATTTAAATTCAGCAGATAAATACTCTCTTTTTTTGCCCGCAGGTACTGATATATGACCCCTAATAAATCTGTACTCCAAACCGGCTTTTCCAGACTTAATAAATAATTCTCGATTCTTTTATCTTTTGGCGATAGTAAAGATAATTGCTTATAAAAAACGAGATCATTCAGTGATAAAAGTATATTGTCCTTAAAATTCTTTTTATTTTCAGCATGTAAATTTTCTATCCGCTGTATCTTTTGTAGAGAGGTAATCTTATTGGTTTTCCTGGTTATTTCCTGATAAGCATTGGTGATGTGATCATAGTTAATTATATTTCCATGATCATTCTGCAATTTTATATCACCGTTTTTTTCATTAAAAAGAAATTCTATCTGCTCAACGGATTGAGTAATTACATAATTATGATAATAAGGTACAAACTTATTATCGGTCATGGTAAAAGTTCTGTACAAAATTGTATAATCAAAATTTCCCGGCTTTAAGATCTTTTGACTGACCGTTTTAGAACTATCGGATTTATTCTCAAAATAAATATTCTTACTGCTTAAATCAAAATCATTATATAATAAAGCAGCCGTAGTTTGAGGGGGTATATTTTTAATTATTATTTCTAAAGAATCACCCGATACGGATTGCGATAAAATATTTTCATCGGCAGCAGCCGGGACTTTATTTTCTGATTTATTACTGCAATTAAATATGATAAATAAAAAAAGCAGGCATGAAAACCTGCTTAAATTAGTATTTAAAAGCTTAGTTGCCAAATCCGTCATATGCACAATCGTATTTACATCTTGTTGCGCCATGTCCGCCATTCAGTATTTCTACACACGCAGCGTTTGCGCCGGAAGATGCCTGTTGATTGGTACCCGCGAAATATTGAGTGTGAACTTCAGTAGTCCCATTAATTGAGATGGTAAGTTTACAGGCAGAACCTTTTCCGCCATTAACACTTTTCAAAGCGTTTTTAGAAAGTTTTTTTAAATTTTTCATGATAATTAATTTTTAATGTTCTGTAAATATATAAAATATAAATCAAAAACCGGAGAAAAATCAACTAAATAAAAAACACTGTATATCAATCAATTAAAATTCATTTCAAAGTTTATATTTCATTTATATTTTAAAAGTTCCAGCCTACAGCATCTGACGTAAATGCTAAATCGGCAGGCGCTTGATATTTTGGTATAATATTATATAGATTATCCCAATATTTGAATAATACAAAAACAGGATAACAACGATCAGAGATTGTACATTCAGATGAAGGCTGCCAATGATGTTGTAAAGTGATCGGTCTTAATTACAAACTTTAATCTATGAAAAAAATACTAGCAGCATTGGCGGTAGGGACTTCAGCATTGGCAGCAGCCATTTATCTTTCAGGATACGGTTACATTTTTAAAGCGGCAGCCCTGAATCTGAAAAAGGGAGCCGTTACCCCATCCATTGACGATGAAAAAAAATTTCCTTCCCGGCCGGTCCCGAATCTGAAAGCGAAACCCTGGGAAAAAGATCCTTTGTACAACGGCAATAGCCTATCAGAAGATATTTTAAATGAACTGAAAAAAACCAGAGCATCTTCTCTTTTGGTAGTAAAGGACGGAAAACTGTTGCACGAACACTACTGGAAAGACCATGATTTCTCTTCCCTCATGAATTCCTTTTCCATGGCCAAAGGAATTTTGTCTGTTCTGGTCGGATGTGCTATTGATGACGGTTATCTGGAATCCGAAGACCAGCTGGTTTCAACCCTGTTTCCAAAGTACGCGGAAAATTTTTACGGAAAACATCTTACGATCAGACATCTGATGACCATGCAGGCAGGCTTCGACTGGATCGAGGAATACCGCCATCCTTTTGCCGAAAACTCGAAACAGTATTTCGTGGAAGACCTTGCAGAACAGGCTTTTGATATTGATTTTATTGAAATGCCCGGTACAAGATATGAATACCAGAGCGTTGCCGCCCAATTGTTGGGGCTGGTCCTTCGAAAAGCAGTTAACCAAGACCTTGCAACGTACCTTTCCGAGAAAATATGGAAACCTTTAAACATGGAATTTCCGGCAAAATGGAGCACCGATGAAAAAGGGGTGGAAAAAGCTTTCTGCTGCATCCACGCAACGGCCAGGGATTTTGCAAGGCTTGGACAATTGATCATGCAGAACGGCCGGTGGAAAGACCAACAGCTCATCAGTGAAGACTACTGCCAACGCATGCTCACCCCGACTCCTGAAAATGATGCTTTCTGTTTCACGGTCTGGGCCGATGACGAAAACGAAGTAAAATGCCGGTTCTTCTACGGTTTCCTCGGTCAGTTTATCATTATGGTCCCGGAGCAGAACATGGTGATTGTGAAAACCGGATTTTACAACCGGCTGGAGGTCGACAAAAAAAAGAGACCGCTTCAGGTGAGACTGCTGGTCGAATCGCTTTGCAAAATGCAGCAGCCGGCTGCCGTATAGCCGTACAACAACCGTAACCTTCCGGTAGAAACCGTTCATATGGCAGTTCTCAAAAACTTTAGGTACCACAAGGTGGTATGCGGGCATACTTATTGTAAATTATGAGGGGAATCATAAAATCGATAAGCAATAATTTTGTAATCATAAGTTCCGTAAGGTTCTTCAAAAGACGCAAACAGCAATAATACCGAAAAATATACGGCTGTTTCATATTGCAGATTCCATTTTTATGACCCGAGAATAACCGCAAAACAGCACTATCATGAAAAAGCCCGACAGCATTGCGATCATCGGAGGGGGACCTGCCGCTCTGTTCGCCGTCAAACATCTGATCTCCGAACAGGCATTACCCGACCAACTGTATATCTTCGAAAAAAGCAACCGCCTGGGAGCAGGAATGCCGTACAGCGAACGCGGCGCCTGCCATGAGCATGTAGCCAATGTCTCGGCCAATGAGCTTCCGCATTTACCGGAAACCTTCACCGAATACATTATGCGTAAACCCTATTCCGAAGATCAGGATTTCAGCGATTACAAAAGTATCAATGAATATCAGGTAATTCCCAGACTGCTGCTTGGTCATTATATGGAAGAGCAATTCAAGCTTCTTTTAAACCAAGCCAGAAAAATGGGCACCGAAGTAAAGGTTCATAAAGAAACTGCCGTTACGGACATCCATAAAAAAGATAATGATTTTTATATCAAAACTGAAAAAGATGAGGAGTTTGTTTGTTCGCGCATCATTCTCTGCACCGGACACCACTGGCCGAAAAAGAACGAGGGAAAAGTACAGGGATGGTATGATTCTCCCTACCCTCCCTCCAAATTTACAGGGATTACCAACCACGCTGTGGCCATCCGGGGGACTTCCCTTACAGCAGTAGATGCCGTAAAGACCCTGGCCCATCTGAACGGAACATTTACACAAAAAAATAATGAATACCTCTATATCCTGCATGAGGAAAGCAAAAATTTTTCGATGACGCTTTTTTCAAAAAGAGGCTATCTGCCGGCATTGCGGTTCCATTCCGAAGGCAGCCCGTATTCCGAAGGCTGGATCATGTCGCAGGAGGAAATTTATGAATACAAACAGGACAATGGTGGTTTTGTAGACCTGGATTATATTTTTGAAAGGAATTTTAAAAAACCGCTGCAAAAAAAGAATGAGAAATTCTATAACGAGATCAAAGATTTAAGCATTGAGGAATTTGTAGAAAAGATGCTTGGACTGCGGGATGAACTGGACAGTTTCGACCTTTTTAAAGCAGAATACCAGGAAGCACAGAAATCCATCGAAAGACACCAGACCATAGCCTGGAAAGAAATGCTTGCAGCATTCAGCTATGCCATTAATTATCCGGCGAAACATTTTTCGGCAGAAGATATGATGCGGATGCGCAAGTCCTTATTGCCGTTAATTTCGGTAATTATCGCTTCTCTTCCGCAGTCTTCCTACCGGGAAATTATTGCTTTGTACAACGCCGGGATCATCGACCTCATCAGCGTGGATGAAAACAGCCGGGTGGAACCGGATGAAAACGAAGGAGCGGTTTATCATTACAATGACGGGCAAGGAAACAAAAAGTCGGAGCATTACCGATTGTATATCGATGCCATCGGCCAGCAGCCGGTACAGTTCAATGATATTCCTTTTGAGGGACTGCGCAACAGCGGAAGCATCAGCTCGGGTTATCTTAAATTTAAAGACAAGAAAAAAGGCGCGGAAGCTTTCGAAGAAGATAATTCCCACATCCTGAAAATAGAGCCTGATTATTTTTACCTGCGGGTCGACGGCCTGAATATCAACGATCATTTTCAGGCACTGGATTATTACGGTGAAGCAACCGAGAATCTCTACATCATGACAGTTCCTTACATCGCCGGACTGAATCCGGATTATTCAGGGCTGGACTTCTGTGACACTGCAGGAAAAAGAGTGGCCCTGGCTATAAAACAGGCTTCTGAGGCAAACCAGTTAGTTTCGTAAGTTATTCAGCATTAAATACATGATAAAGGCAGATAAATTCATTTTTATCTGTCTTTCTTTTTTAAGATTAAATTTTAAAAATTGGTTTGAATGTATTCCCGCAGATTTCTTTTATCCAGTAGCCGTCTTGAAATTTATAATTAAAGTTAGCTTAAAACTCTACTCAAGCCCTGTTGACCGTTAGAAAAGTTGAAGCTAAAAAACAAAGGAACAACAATCTGCCGTTCCTTTAAATACACTCGAAATACAATTTATAAAATTTCAGGAATAAAGATAAAGGATGTTCCGGCTGCAGGTTATGACTGAGATCATGCAGAACGGTTAAAGCGCTTTTTTCACTCCTGAAAGATGCGGTTTCATAACAAATACACAGCCTCCGGCCACGACAAATAAAACACCGGCAAGGATTATTGCTGAGGAAGGATCACTGCCCAGGAAATTATTGAAAATAAACCCGAAAGACAGGGTTTGGATCAGCATCGGAATGACGATCATCATGTTGATGACTCCCATATAAACCCCTCTTTTGCTGTGTGGAATCGACGGGGAAACCATGGAATACGGCAAGCCCATCATCGAAGCCCATCCGATACCAAGCGCGACCATCGGAAGCAGAATCAGATATTCATTTTTAATAAACGGCAGGGTCATCAATCCGAAACCGGTAAGGAAGAGGCAGCAGATATAGGTGTTTTTTGAAGTAAACTTATTGGCAAAAGGTACCAGCAGCAAAGCGGAAATCATGGTGATGATGTTGTAGGAACCGTTCATCAGTCCGGTCTGCCCTACAGCTACTTCTACCTGATGCAGCACCCCTTTCGCCCAGGTCATATCGGAAACGGCTACGGAAATTCCTTTTCTAGCACTTTCGATGATCATGTTTGCTTTTGTTTCGTCGGATTCGGAAATTCCGTATAACGACGATTTCAGCATCGGGGTTACAAACTGCCAGTAGACAAAAAGCGCATACCATTGAAAAAGATAAACCAAAGCCAGCTGCCACAAAATTTTAGGCATTTCCCGGATGGCCACAGCAATTTCTATAAAAGGGGTAAAAAAGGTACTCTCTTCTTTCGCTTTTTTCAGTTCTGCCAGTTCTTCATCCGTCGGCGGAATTTCAGGTGTTTTATAAACAGACCATGCCACCGAGGCAATTGAACAGAAAGACCCCAGGAAAAATGAATAATATACCCAAACCGGAATACCGCCGTTTGCGGCATTCCCTCCCAGATATTTCTGGAACACAAAGAGTGAAAGGTTGGCCAGGGTAATCCCCGCTCCTACGAACAGGCTCTGCATCTGGAACCCGAAGGTCTGCTGGTCTTCAGGCAGCTTGTCGCCGATAAAAGCACGGTACGGTTCCATGGCGGTATTATTAGCCGCATCCAGGATCCACAACAGGCCTACGGCCATCCAGATCGTGGAACTGAACGGGAACAGAAATAAGGCAATGCTGCAAAACAGCGCCCCCAACAAAAAGAACGGCTTCCGGCGGCCCCATTTCGGGCTCCAGGTCTTATCGCTGATGGCCCCGATCAGAGGCTGGATCAGCAGTCCGGTAATCGGGCCGGCCAGGTTCAGGATCGGCAGCTGCTCCGCATGGGCTCCCAAGAAGGAATAGATGGGATTCACCGCCGTCTGCTGCAATCCGAAGCTGTACTGAATGCCGAAAAATCCGACATTCATGTTCCAGATCTGCCAGAAGCTCAGGCGCGGAATGATTCTGTTGACGTTCATACATTCGGGTTTATGGGTTCATAGTTTTTTCCGAGGATAAGATCCGCATTATTTTTGAAATTCCGGATGATCTGGTGTTCGATTTCCAGAACTTCTTCCACGAAATCGCTTTTTTCATCACGGTTCCTTTCCATCCGGTTTTCGTAAGTATCCCGGTAATTGCGGTCTATGAAGATTTTATAATCAAATCCTTCCGCTTCAAAAACATAGGTTCCTTCCACAATAACAACGTCATATCCCGAAGCATAGATTTTTTCCGTTCCGATGGAATTTTCGTTATAATCGACCAGCGGTTTTTCGATTTCGGAATCTCCGTTTTTAAAGGAAGTAATGTTTTGGGCCAGCTTTTCCAGATCCACCTCATGGATTCCGACATTATCCAGGGATTTTAGCCGGTTTTCATGGTTGGTTTTCGGAGGAAGCTTAAAGTAATCGTCCATTTGCAGGACGATGCTTTTTACCTGTTCCTGTTCCAGCACTTTCTGCAGGGAAAATGCCGTTACCGATTTCCCGCTTCCGCTCTCCCCCGCAACGCCGATGGCGATTTTGGGAGGTGTTTGTAAGGAAAGCCGCTGTTTCAGGATGGTTATGATTTCTTTGGCGATGGCCAGATGTTTTTCTTTCAGTTCGATAATATCACCTATCATTTCTTCATTTTTTATTGTTGTTGGTTGGTTTGAACGCAAAGTCCGCGAAGGTTTCTTTGACTACTAACTGTTTTTAAGTTCGCAAAGGCATTCTACTTAACGAAGACCGCAAAGAGTTTTTTTACCACAGATCTCACGGATCTTCACGGATGATGATGCTTTATTTAATACATCGATCATTTCGTCATTTTTTTTGTTACTGGTTGGTTTGAACGCAAAGCCCACGAAGGTTTCTTTGACTACTAACTGTTTTTAAGTTCACAAAGGCGTTCTACTTAACTAAGACCGCAGAGAGTTTTTCTACCATAGATCTCACGGATTTTCACGGATGATTATGCTTTATTTAGTACATCGATCATTTCGTCATTTTTTTTGTTACTGGTTGGTTTGAACGCAAAGCCCACGAAGGTTTCTTTGACTACTAACTGTTTTTAAGTTCACAAAGGCGTTCTACTTAACTAAGACCACAAAGAGTTTTTTCTACCATGGATTTTCACGGATGATTATGCTTTATTTAATACATCGATCATTTCTTCATTTTTTTGTTACTGGTTGGTTTGAACGCAAAGTCCGCGAAGGTTTCTTTGACTACTAACTGTTTTTAGTTCACAAAGGCGTTCTACTTAACGAAGACCACAAAGAGTTTTTTCTACCATAGATCTCATGGATTTTCAATGATGATTATGCTTTATTTTTAGATTTTGTAAAAACTTACATCTTCTTTTCAGAATTCCAGGTAAGCTTTGATCGAAAACTTATTCTTTTGTAGTACACCATCAATAAAAATCTTTGATTTTTAATCTTCTGTGATCTAAAATATGCGCAATACTCTAAACTAAAATCTTATGTGACTCCTGTGTCAAAAAGCTTTTGTGGTTTAATTTTAATTCGTCATCAGAAGGTATCCCGACGCGGAAAAGCAAAGCTGTTCCGTTCCCAGTGGCAGAAGCTGATCCGTGGAATAATATTCCCTGAAATGTTCCCCTTTGTCTTTCATCAGCGATTCATATTGCGCAAGAATTTTTCCAGGGATTTCCGGGAATCCTTTTCTTTTGAGCCCGAGGCAGAGCCAGCCCAAAAATATCGGCCATGATCCGCTGTTGTGGAAATGGTGCGGCTCATTTTTAAAGCTGTAGCTGTAATTGTTTTCTAGCAGCATCCAGTCGTCGTCGCCCGGGAAGATCACCGGGTAGAAAACGGGAAGCATCCAGTGCCCGAATTCTTCATGAACGCTTTCCAGAAACGCTGAAAAAGCTTTAAAGTCCAGCTCAAAATCTAAAAGAATGGCCAGTGCATTGCCGGCAAGATCAAACCTTACGTCATAGCCATTGGCATTCAGCGAGGTCCAGAAATAGGGTTTTGCCGGGGTTTTGGCATAGGCAGTTTCGTGATATTTTACCACATCCGAATCGTTTTTATAAAAATTATCCTGGATCAGTTGTTTTGTGTTTACGGTCTTTGTTTTCAGATCTTCATCATGGTAAATTTCAGCGGCATTCTTTAATGCCCAGTACCGGAGAACATTATCGTATAACGTATATCCGGAAGTGACATATTCATCCGCCCAGTTTCCGCCCAGCGGGCTGTAGACCAATCCCCTCTGGTTATATTCCCAGGTCTTAAGACAGGAAAGTGCCTGGTAGATCTGTGGCCGAAGACGGTTTTTAAGAACTTCGTTTTCCTTTTTTTGAAGGTACTCGCAGGCAACCACCACCCACCAGGTTGTGGCATCGGTCCTTCCGACGTGGGTTCCGTAGCTTGCTTTGTCATTCACTACATTGGACGGGATCTGTCCGTTTTCCGCCTGGTGCTTGGCCAGCGTCAGGATCGATTGTTCCAGTCCGGCCAGTATTTCTTCATCATCTGTTAAAATCCCTGCATATCCGGTCATCATTGAATCCCTGGCCCATACCCTTGCATAATTGTCCCGCTGCTGTGCCGATGCCACGATGCCTTCATCGGTAATGGCTCTCCGGATCACTTCAATGGCTTCTTGTTTAAACATATTATTGTTATTAAAAAATGCGGAATGAACCTTACGATTCATTCCACCTGGTGTATACTATTAAAAATCAAATTTTACGCTGGCACTGTACGAGCTTCCCGGAAGAGTTCTTGCTCTTATGATGCCGTTTCCGCCGGTGATCGATCCTTCTTCAGCTTCCGTTACCGCGATGGTATTGAACACATTGTTTGCATTGACACTTACGGTAAGGTTTTTCATTACCTGATAGGAAACATATGGATTTACCAGTGCGTAGCCCGGCATGGTTAGCTTATTGTTGTCCTGTGTAAAGGCTTTCGTAGCCCCGATCAGATAGAAACCTACATTCAGTTTATCCATATTGAAATTAGGATTTACGGAATACATGAACTTCGGTGTTCTTCTCGGCATATTCCCGATAACGGTAGGATCAAGCGCGTTTTTGATTTCGGCGTGGGTATAGGTAAGTCCTACTTTCACATCAAAGCTTTTGCTGATTCGGTAGTATCCGTCAAGCTCCACCCCTAACGACTGGTACTTGTTTTCCGTTTTTCTCTGGGTAGTCGCTTCATAGTTGGCCTCTTTGGTTCCGGCGTAGAATAAGGTCGTGTTCAGGAAGTAACCTGCTCCTCTTAGTTTATATCCGGCTTCCACCTGATTTACTTTGTTTACTTTTACCGCATCCAGTGCCGGATCGTCGTTATTGGTATAGTTGTACCCTGAAAATAAGATCCGGTCTGCCGAAGCGCTTCCACCCTGGCTTACTCTTGCAAAAACCGCATTCTTACTGTTCAGCGCATAGTTTGCTCCCACTGAGTATCCGAAGATGCCGTAACGGTAGTTTACAGGAACATTGATGTTGTCGTTTGAACCTACCATTTGCTCCGGAATGTCGATCACACCGTTTCCGTTCATATCGCGGCTGGTGTAGGTTACCGTCGCTCCGGAGAAATAGCCGGTTACTTTTCCGATGTCATACCTTGCACCGGCATCGATGGTCAGTTTATCGGTTGCGTTGATTTCGATCTGTGCATGCGGAGCGGTAATATCGTATTTGGTATTGTAGTCTCTTTTCAGGTTGCCCCAGTCTTTCATTCCGTAGTTCAGCAAACCCTGATCGGTAATGAATGCACCCGATGTATTCTTAACATCGATCAGCCTCGCATTATTATCGCTCACTTCCTGGATGTAATTGTTCCACATCCATGACATATTGATGTTCTGGGTAGACTTGTATAATCCGGCGTTCATTTTCACATGACTCCATTTTTTGCTGATGTTGAAATCATTTACAAAATTATTGAAGTTGTTAAGCTTTACATTGAAGAGCGCCAGTTTCATATAATAAGCATTCATGTCTACCGGCGTATTGGTTCCTGCATACACGGCGCTTCCGAAATTGGTAAAGTTCGCTGCGGTAAAGAAATCGCTTCCTTTGCTTACGCTGGCAGGGAAAGGCGCTATAAACTGTCCGTTGTTGGCCGCATACCGGATTTTCTCTTCAAATTTCCATCCTTCTCCGAGGTCATAATTGAATTCGGCACCGATGGTCTTGGAGATGGAGTGCATTCCGTCTGACACATCGCTGTTGAAGATATTTCCGTCGTTCCCGAGGGTTCTGTCGTGCTGCAGGTTGATGGTCTGCAAAGCTCCGGTAAGGATGTTGTAGCTTGGCAAAGAAGACCATTTAGGATCGGAATCGGTTCCGGTAACGCTTACGGGCATCGGCATATAAGCAGCGGTTCTGTCATCCAGGAATTTAGCATAGACCCTGAAGCTTCCGCGATCGAACTTTTTAAGCAGGGAAATCCTGAACTGTCCGCCGTTGTTGGAATTGAATCCTGTTTTTCTGGGCCCGTCGCCGATGCGGTAAAATCCGCCTACGGAAGCGTATGTCCCTTCTGCGATTCTCGTTCCGTAATCAAAATCCGTTCTGTAATTTTTATAGTTAAGGCCCATCTGCTGGGTGATGCTTCCGCCTTCCTTCTCTCCTGTTTTGGTGATGAAGTTGATGATTCCCGCCGGAGAATTGCTCGCAAAAACAGATGCGGAACCACCTCTAAGCGCTTCAACTCTGGAAACAAAAGAATCGAATCGGGTAAACTGGTCCTGTGTTCCGAAAGCGATATCCCCGAACTGCATGACAGGAAGACCGTCTTCCTGGATCAGCAGGTACCTGGATCCTCCCGCCGAAACAGGAACCCCTCTTACGGTAATATTTGAGTTTCCTTCCCCTCCGGATGATTCCGAACGGATCCCCGGAATGGTACGGAAAATTTCAGCCGTTGTTCTTGGCGCAGCGTTTTCTATATCCTTCATCCTTAAGGTAGAAATAGAAGTACTGGTTTTGATGGAGGCTTTCGGATTTGAATTCCCGGTTACCACCACCTCATCAATGGCTTTGCCTCGGGTAATGGTATCATTTTCCGTGTTCTGGGAGAACATAAATGCTGCGGTATTCATCGCACCGAAAATGAGAATTCTGGTAAAAATTTTTGATTCCATATTTTTTGGGAGTTTTTAATTATGGTCTAAAAGTATTTTTTTTACCCTATCCAAAATGCAGTTTACAGGCTGTGTTAAATTAGTATTAATTTCAACCGTTTGCGCAAACGTTTGCGGTGGATAACTAAATTTTATTTTAACTTTTTATTAACTTTTATTTTAAAAATATTAACATTTTTTAACTTAAATTTAGCCTCATAATATCACTAAATTAACCCAAAAATTGCCTCCATTAACTTAAAAATGAAAAGAGTCACTATAAAAGACCTTGCAGAAATGCTTAATATCAGCGTCTCCACGGTATCCCGGGCGCTGAAAGACCACCCCGACATCAGCCATGCGGTAAAGGTCCGTGTAAAGGAGGCAGCGGCAACTTTTAATTATATTCCTAATGATTTTGCCATCAATTTCCGGAAAAAGTCTTCCAAGGTAATCGGACTGATTATCCCCGAAATGTCGATGTTTTTTATTCCGTCCATTATTAAAGGAATATCTTCCGTTCTTCACCGGGAAGGTTATCATTTTTTTGTGCTTTCTTCCGAAGAATCCCTCAGTATGGAAGAAGAGAATATTGTAACCTGCATCAACTCCAGGGTCGACGGCATCCTTATTTCGCTTACCAGACATACCAAAGACCTTGCGCATCTGCAAAGAATCCGGGAGATCGAGGTTCCAGCGGTGATTTTCGACAAGACCATTCCGCAGAACTTTTTCGAAGAGATTATTTTCGATAATAAACTGTATGCAGAAGCGGCGGCTGACAAATTCATCGAAGGCAGCTGCAAAAAGATCCTGGCCATCTTCGGGGATGAGAACCTTGAAATTACCCAGGCACGAAGGGATTTTTTCCTTCAGAAGATCAGCACACACCCCGATATGGAATGCAAGGTTATTTATTGCGAGTCGGCCGATAATGTAAAGGAAAAACTGAACATCATCCTGGATTATGAAAATTTCGACGGGTATTTTGCCATGAGCGACGAAACGCTTGCCGGGTTGCACAGCTCATTAATCAAAAAGAAAGTCCAGACTTCCGCAGTAAAGATCGTGGCGATCACCGAAGGGATTTTGCCCAAATATCTTGACGAATCTTACGAATGCATCATCAATGACGGTTTCAGTATGGGAACGATGGCGGCGATGAAACTTTTACATCTTATCAGAAGCAGGAATACTGCTGTTTCTTAGAAACAGTCTTTTAATATGGTCTCACGCAAGCTTTGCTGATTGCGCAGATTTTTCTGTGTGCTGATGTTGGATTTTATAAAGGCGCAAAAGAATTTGGTAAATATAATGCTATAAAAGGCGCAAAGAATTTGACGATGTCAAATTTGTATACTGTTGATTTAGTTACATTAAAAATTAAGCGGCATTGCATTTTATCAAAGATAAAATCCTCGCGCCTTAAAAACAGCATCTTTTATCAGGTCTTGCGCCTTTGCGATTGGCTAACCTCTTTAAAAGATCAATATCGTATTCAGAAATACTTATTCAAAATAAATTAACGTGAGCTCGAAGTAGAAATCAAATTAGCAGGCTGGAAGAGGGAAACTGGAGGCTGGAAGTTTATCTTAAAGTCAGTTCGGGTGTTTTTTGCAGCACAGCGGAGAAAAATATATCGGGAACGGGTAAAGCAGGACCTCCGGTTTACAGTTCAGCAACTTCTCGATACGATTTTTTCAAAATCTACCTAACGCAACGGAGGTTAAATTTCGAAGGTATTTTTCATTAATGCTATTCAGTTTTTAAATCCGGAATTATTTAAGTTTGTTTTATATTAAATGATTGATATTTAAATCAATAACATCGAATTCGCGTTAAATTATTTCATTGCTTAAAGATTGGCTCTGTTTTTGCCAGCCCACAGGTATGAAAACAATTTTTATCGTTGAAGATGAGACAGGCATCAGAGATGCACTCCAATTGCTCCTGTCATTTGAAAATTATGATGTACGTTCTTTTTCCAATGCAGAAGCGTTTAACAAAAGAGACAAATCCGTAGTTCCCGATATCTTTATCCTGGATGTACGATTGCCCGATGGATTGGGAACCGATCTTTGCAATGAACTTAAAAATGATCCTTTAACATCCAATGTTCCCGTTATGATCATCAGTGCGCACGCCAAGGAAGCGACTGTGATCAATTCCTGTGAAGCGGATGTGTTTGTATCCAAACCTTTCGATATTGATGATGTTATCGTTAAAATTGAAAACCTGATCGGCAACCTACAGAAGAGTTAATTTCTCTGAACACCATATAAAAACCTCCGGAGCAATAAGTCCCGGAGGTTATTTTATTTACAGGTTTAATCAAGACCCATCTATTTCCAATAGCTCCATTTACTTCCATCGAACACGGCAATGGATTTGCTTACCGTGTCGAAACACATCATTCCCGGATATGGACTTTTAACCGTCAGGTGCGGATTTTTAATTTGAGGAAGAATCATTGCTTTATTCGATGACTCCAGCACCAAAGCGCCCTTCGCACTGCTTGATGATGAACCGATAATAACACCGTTTCCCGTTTCAGTTCCTGCTACAGGAATGGCGGCTGCAGAATTTCCGGCATCCGTCATATCCAGCCAAGTTCCGTTTTCGAACATTCGTACGGCAGAAGCCAGTTTATCAAATAAAAAGGTCCCGTTCTGCGGATGGTTTGTGGAAGGAGTAACCGGTGTAAAAACAGGAGAAACAGTAACAGCGGGAAGAATGATTCCTTTTGTATTATTTGTCTCCGTGTCCTCAGGAGCAATAGTCTGCGTCATTCCTGAAAATTCCAGTATAGAGCTGCTTCCGGAAAGCAATTGTTTACCGATAGAAACCTGAGCACTTACAAGATTTCCGACCAACAAAAACGACAGGATATATTTTCTCATTATCAGTTTCTTAATTTTTTTAATCATTACAGCTTCTTTTAATACAGTTCCAGACCGTTCCGTTGTATAATTTCACGCACTGGGCACTGCGGTCGTATACGATCATTCCTTTTACGGGATTTGCGATCACGGAGGTATCGGCTACCCTTGTAATGACCAATCCTTTATCCGAAGATTCCAGCGCCAGCGCTCCGTTCGGAATACCACCGTTGCTGATCCCGGGCCCTGTCGGCCAGTTTTTGTATCTTGCTGAAAGCGTAGATATTCCCAGATCGGCATAGGTGTCGGGAGTTCCGGTTAATCCGGGTTTTGTACAGTAATCTACTGCTGTAGTAACGGTTGCCTGATTGCTCCTCAGGTTGGCAGCATCTTTAATTGTATAGCTGAAAGGACTTGCAGTGTTGAAAAAATTGGTTGCCGGCGAAAAAGTAAGCAAGCCTGTATTATCTACCAGCCAGGTTCCCTGTCCGCTCATGGTAAATCCTTTTGCAAGACCATTGTCATATACGATGTTGCTGGCACCGGAAGGCGGTACCAGATTAATGGAAGAAAGCACCAGTGTTCCGGAATTAGGGTCCGAATCATTCCCCGTAATCAGCATACTTTTCGAATTGTTCTTTTCTACGGACAAATGATCGTTATTTGCCACAGGCGGCTGATGGAGACCGAAATTATTACCGGTAGAAGTACTGTTGTTTAATGCGACCGAAAGGCTGGAAGAAGTAGTTCCCACCCTGTTCCCGACCACCTGAAAACCTGTAGGGGTAATCACATCAACCCGGTAAGGTCCCTGATTGACATTGGTATTGATATTATCGAAAAAATAAAATCCTGCCGCATTGGTCACCGTGCTTTTGATTTCCACATTATTGCTGAAAAGCTTAAGCGCAGCTCCTCCGATGCCGTTTCCGTCCGGAGTTCCTGCGTTGTTATCATTGAATACGCTGCCGGTAATACTTGCTGCAAAAGTGATCGATTCCTTATTATAGGCCCCGATAAAAGCAAGATCCGAAGTCCCTGAAAAAGACTGGATCAGCTTCACGGCTTGCGAATAATTGGCAGACGTAATGCCGAATTCCGACCAGTCTGCAGCAAGCACCCTGACATCCCGTTCACAACCGGAAGAAGTGTTCGCATTATAAGCAGGCGGATTTACATTGGCATTATAAAATTTCCAGCAGGCCTTTCCGATGCTGGTCACATTGCTGAAAGCCACCGAATAGATGGATCCTACAACATTTCCATTGGTGTCTTCAAAATGATAGCTGTCATTGGTAGAAGACGGCTCTCCCATCTGGGTAAAAATAAGGTCCGGAACTCCATCCCCGATGGATGCGGCCACAATCCCCATCGTATTCAGGCTGATGCTTGACCCCTGAGGAATGTTGAATATCGCAGAACCCAGTCCAAGACCGTTGATACCGTCCGAAAGGTATTCCACCATATTGTTGTTTACCGGAATGGGTGAAACATTGCCGTTTCCGCCGTACATTTTTCCCACCCCGATAAACGTATTGCTTCCCGGCGTCGGAATATTATAAATCGGCAGCGATATAAAGGATCCGGCCTGAAAAGCAATCCCATTGGTCGTAAGCGCAGCATCATTGACCCCGGTACTGTACGTCACCGGTGCGTAGGCGGTCCCATTTCCGTCTGCATCCCATCTAAAAGCAAGGAGGTTATGGCTGTTGTCGGGCTTTGTGGTACTGAAGCTGTCCCAAAAGCCGCCGAAATCCGAATAAATTCTGGTAACTGCCCGTTGGGCACCGAGAGATAAGGGCATAGAGAATACCCCTAATAGTATTAGTTTTTTTAAAGTCACTTAACAGTTTTATAAGGGCGCAAAGATATGCATCTTTAATTAGTTTTACGTTTAATCATACCTTAACTTTGCTTTTTGTGGTATCTTTAATTTTTTATCATAGAAAAAATAAACTTCTGTAAATGTATCACATAATGATTTTTTTTACCTTTTAGACCATAGATAACTTGCGCTACAAAACCCGAAGATCACCTGTTCACAGGTATCCATTGCTGAATTAAGCCGCTTCTCTTTTTAATGTTCTTCTGCATCTTTCCTAAAATAATGCAGCGAAAATCATATTATTCAATTCATGAAAAATCACAGATTTTAAAAATTTTTTCAAACTTATCCGGTCTGGTTAATAATGCAGTATTGTTGGCTCTGTAATTTTCTTTCTGTGGTTGATAAAAAGCTGGAACAGGCTGAAAAAAAATTTTAACCTCTTTCAGGATTACTGTTATTTTTTATAAGCAATACTGCTGTTCGGAAAGGTAATGGCTGATGTTTTGCATGATTGAGATCATGAATTGGATATCTATACAGTTGGATTTTAGAAAAATTTTTATCGGAGACCTCAGTCTTGATTTTGCAGCTGAGATTATCATCAGAACCCTACTGATGTTCAGCATGGTACTCTTTGTATTGCGCCTTACAGGAAAAAAGGGTGTCCGTCAGCTGTCTATTTTTGAAGTGGCAATCATTATTGCCATGGGCTCTGCAGCCGGTGACCCTATGTTTACAAAAGAGGCTGCCATTTTTGTTTCATTGATCGTTTTTGCGGCCATCATCATTCTCTATCGTTTAATTACCTTTTGGGCGAGCAAAAGCGAACAGTTTGAAAAAGTAATTGAAGGAGAACCGCTGTATGTAATTGAGGAAGGCCGGTTTATTTTACTGGATGATCAGAGCCACACTTTTGCGAAAGACGAGTTTTTTGCCGAAATGCGGCAGCAAAGCATCGAACATCTGGGACAGATCAAAACAGCCATCCTGGAAACCAACGGAAATATCAGCTTTTATTATTATCCTGACGAAGAGGTAAAGTACGGCCTGCCCGTACAGCCGAAAGTATATGATCAAAAATCGGTACAGATTACTTCTCCGGGCATTTATGCTTGCACCTACTGCGGTCTTACGGAAAAGCTTGAAAAGGGCCCGGCACACTGCCCTTCATGCAAGAGAAACGAATGGGTAACGGCCATTAATCCTGTAAGAATTACCTGATCGAGAATTTCTCAAAGTCAATTAATTATTAAGAATCATATTAAAGTCTGAACCGCAGTGTCTGATTTCTAAATATATGAGTATGATCGGATGAGATTTAACATAAAAATTTGTAAATTTGTTATACTGATTTAAAATCATATTAACACTCTTTCACTTAATGACTCGTTTCTTTTCTGCTTTAGGGGTAGACCCGCTTTTAGAACTTCTGCAACAATCCGGTGATGCGATGGCCATTTATACGGGACCCGAACTTTCTATTCAATTCGCCAATGACGCCATGCTTACATTTTGGGGGAAAGACCGATCGGTGATCGGTAAAAGATTCGAGCATGCATTACCTGAAATGGAAGGACAGTCCTTTACAGATCTCCTTAAACAGGTATGGGAATCGGAAGAGTCTTATGTCGGAAAGGAGATCTCTGCAACTATGGAAATTGAGGGGCAGCAGATTACTTCTTACTATGATCTTATCTTCAAGCCCGTGATGGACAAAGAAGGAGTATTCTATTGCATCCTGCACACAGCAAAAGACGTAACCGAAATCATTAAGGCCAGGGAAATTCTTTTTGAAAAAGAAAAAAAGGATCAAAAAGCAAAAGAGGAACTGGAAGCTTCCAATAAAACACTGCGTTCAAATAACGAAGAACTTTCTGCTTTAAATAAAGAATATACCATCATTAATGAAAAGCTTAGTGATTCAAATAAAATATTCCACCATAGGAATGAGCAGATCATAAAAGAAAACAACGAACTCTTGTCGGGTAATCAGAAATTTCAGACCGATATTACCCAGCTGGGTGACGCCAACAAAAACCTGGCCTCAAGAAACCGGGAGCTGAAGGACCTGAATGATACGATTACCGAGCTTAACAATAAATTGACTGAGAGCGACATCAGTTTCAGCAACCTGATCGATCAGGCTCCGGTAGCCATCATGCTCTTAAAAGGGGATCGGTTTATCATTACCATGATCAATGATGCCATGCTTGCGCTTATTGAAAAGGATTATTCCGTTATCGGAAAATCCCTGTTTGAAGTTCTTCCTGAATTAAATGGACAGCCGGCTGCAAAAATGCTGATTGAAACCTTTAAATCGGGAAAACCGAACTCCGACCATTCAAATCCGGTGCTTTTGAACCGGAGCGGCCAGCTGGAACACGGATACTTTACCTTTAATTATACTCCGTTTATTGAAAACGGCCATGTAACGGGCGTTATTGATATGGCGGTGGAAGTTACCCCGCAGGTTATGGCGATCCGGGAGCGTGAAGAAATTATCATCGAAAAAAGCGTTTTGGAAGAAACCCTTTTGAAGAGCGAACAGCGCCTGCAGGGAATTCTTGAAACGATGGCAGAAGGCGTGGGCGTTATTGATGCCAAAGGCCAGATGGTCTACGCCAATCCGATGGCACAGCATATTTTGGGTCTTTCCGAAAGCAAGATCAAGGAAAGAACATACGACGATCCCCAATGGCAGAACCTGAGGCTGGACGGCAGCCCGTTACCTTCGGAAGAGCATCCCATGTCGATCATGATGTCTACCGGCAAACCGGTGTATGACCATGAAATTGGTGTACAAAATCCGGAAGGGGAAATCCGGTATATCTCTATCAATGCCGCTCCCCTCTTTGATGCCGACGGAAATCTTACCGGCGGAATAGGTACTTTTATGGATGTTACGGCAAGAAGAATGATCACCCAGGGTAAAGAGGACTTTATCAGCATCGCGAGCCATGAACTTAAAACACCGGTTACTGCCCTGAAAGCATCTTTGCAGCTGCTCCAGCGGTCACACGACCGATTGCCGCCGGAATCAAGAGAAAAACTCCTGAACCAGTCGATCACCAGCCTTGATAAATTATCCGGATTAATCAACAGCCTTCTGGATACCAGCCGGATTGAGCAGGGCCAGCTGAAACTGGAAAAACGGCCGTTTACCATTTCCGAACTTTTTGACGACTGCTGCTCCAGCTTTTCGGACATCACCGATCAGGAAATTATTTTCCGCGGAGATATCGACCAGCAGGTGATAGCCGATAACCAGCAGATCGGGCAGGTGATGCGTAATTTTATTACCAATGCCATCAAATATGCCCCGCAGTCGAAACAGATCATTATTACCGCCCAAAAGATCAGTAATAGTGAAATTAAAATAAGTGTGAAAGATAAGGGGCCCGGGATTCCGGAAGAGAAGCTGGAACATCTTTTTAAACGCTACTACCGGACCAATTATCACGGGCAGAAATTTACCGGTCTTGGTCTGGGATTATTCATCAGCGGCGATATCATCAAGGAACATGGCGGAAAAGTAGGCGTGAAAAGCCAGGAAGGACAAGGATCTGAATTCTGGTTTACGCTTCCGATTTAAATTTAACCAAACGTTATCATCCCCCGTAAAACTACAGTCAGTATTCAGATGTAAATACAGTCTGGTGAATCGGTATAAATATTCTGGTTGCTCAAGCTAATATATTTAACGTGAATCCGATCTTATTCACCTTTATTCAGCTTGCTTATTTAGTTGAAAAATAAACCGAGGCATTTATTCAGTATTTTAACGTCAGTTCGAGTGTTTTTTGGAGCTAAGCGGAGAAAAATGTATCGAGAACGTGTAAAGCAGGACTTGTGGTTTGTAGTTCAGCAACTTCCCGATACGATTTTTTCAAAATCTACCCGAAGCAATGGCAGTTAAATATCGAAAGTATTCTTCGTTGGTGGTTATTCTGTTTTTAAATCCTGAATTATTTAAGTCTGTTTTATATTAAATGACTGATATTTAAATGAATATCATCGAGTTCGCATTATTTTAATAAAAACTTTCTGATAGAATGCCAAAAGAAGCTTCCGGCATTCGGCTTCTTCTTCCAACCTATTCATCCAGGTTCTTCTTCGAGTTCAAATTATTTAATACTTCCCCCATTCGGCAGAAAGATCATCTTAATTCCCGAAGTTGACAAAATGCGGGATTTCCGTTCCAAATCCATTTAATGGCAACACATTATTCCGGTTGCTGTTGAAATCGTAAACCTGATTGTTATCGAAAGGTACCCTGGGGTAATAGGTGAATGAAACCTGGATCCTGTTGAATACCAGGAACGGATTATTAATAAGCACTCCGATTCCTATTTTGGTATTGGTATGGGTTTTCAGAAGTCTTTCGTCAGGCATGGCAAGCCATCCTGCCGCCGCCGTAATATACGGACTGAAATGGAAATTCTTCCAGGCTTTATTAATGAAAAGCTGCAGCTGGTATCTCAGCACCAGTTTTTTGGTTCCGATGTAATCGCCGTTGAATACAGGGAATTCGTCCCCACCTGAGAGATTGATCCGGTCGCGGTACGAATAATTATGCTGCGGATTTCCCAAGGCTAAAGTCGGGGAAAAGAAATGCCTTGCTTTGGCAAATTTCCAGTCGGTAAGATTGGTAAAGTACGTTCCGTCGAAACGGAAAGACTCACGGTTCTGACGGTCTTCGCTAAAGAACCTGCCGAATTGGGCCTTAACGGTAAAATAGCCAAGTCTGGTAAAATCCCCGTAAGAAGCGGAAATCCCTGCATACGGGATCATTTTGTTGCTTCTTGAAAGAAATCCTGAAGTAAGGTTTGCCGAATACCCATAGGAGATATCTTCCGGCAGCTCATACTGGAAAATATTTTTTTCGATGGAAAATTTCCGCTGGATGAGCCCTGCCGACGCAAGGAAACTGCTGTAGGAAGTGAAATACTGATACTGGTCGATAGCCGGATTATCCTTATACTGGTAATTCTGCACCCTCCCGACCAATGTGATGTTGCTGGAAATCCTGGTTTCAGGATCGGATGAAACCGGAATCTGGTAACCGCCCCAGAGATCCTGGCTGTATACTTTGATCTGGACTTCTGGAAAGACAGTTTTATCCTCAATAGGAAGCAGGACACGGCGCATAAAATATTCAAAAGTGAAACCTCCTGCCCATTTTGTTAATGGTGAGAAAAAATCCCGCGTCGCGCTTACATTGATTCTTTCATTCTTATAAAAATCCCGTTCCCCTAAAATCCGGGCATTGATAAAAGATCCCCAAAGATTATAAGCCGTATAGCTTCCCAGAAAATACTCCTGTTTTTCTTTGGAATCGTTCCGGTAAAGGAAATCCAGGTCGTGTCCCAGACCCAGAAGGTTTTCTTCATTGATCCCCATTCCTATTTTGCTTCCCGAATAGCTGGCCCGGGGTTTCAGGCTCCATGAGTCCAGTACTTTTACCACGACATTTATGGAATCATTGGTCGACGTACTGTCGGACACACTGATATTTACCCGGTTGATAAACGGCATGGTACGTAAAAGACGTTCGGATTCATAAAGCTTCTGGGCATTGTACTCCTCCCCTTTTTTAAAAAGCAGATAATTGTTTACGGTAGAAATTCTGGTGTTGGAATGAAGATGGTTGGTAAACCAGTCGTACCATCTGGATTTTTCTTTTCTGTCCCCGGAACTGTAACCGAACGGGTCGGTGGTTTCGATACGGATGTTCCGGATATATTTTCCGTCGTAAGTCTGCTGGGTCTGCTTTTCGGTTGTGGTTTTCACGGAAACCGAATCGGGTTCCCTGCGGAATATAAGACGGTGAAGAAACTTGGTAAATTTTCTTTTATCAGAAAAACGCTCTATTCTGTAATACAATGAATCTCTCTTTTCCTGGGCATGGGAAAAGGAAAAAGAGATCAGGAGAAAGCATAGCACTATTTTTTTCACCAAGAGCATAATTGATTACAGTTTCTTTTATCAATTAACAAGCCAATGGCGGGAGTTGAGCTGAAAATCAGGAAGTATTTGTCTGGATCAAAATACAATTGATACCGCTACAAAAGATACCACATCTTATTTTTCGTAAAGTTTGCGGCTTAATTGTTGAATATTCTACCGCACACCAATAAAATATTAATTTATGTCAACTAGAAGAAATTCAGGTTCAGGAAGATCCAATTCTTCCGACAATGCTTCAGGCAGAAGCTCAAATTACAATTCAAGAGGCGGTTCTTATAACCGTGAAGATGATCGTTACGACGAGGACGACGACCGTTACGATTATGACGATCAATATGACGGGAATGATTACGATGAAGAGGATGACGATTATTCTGAGGGATACCGTAATAACTATGACGACGACGATTACGACGATGATTACGATGACGATGATTATGATGACGAAGACTATGACGATGATGATTATGATGAGGAAGATGACGACGATGATTACGATCACCGACACGATAATCCGGGCAGGCCTAGAGGCAGCAGAAACGGTGACGGCAGAAGCTCTAACGGTTCTTCTTCAAGACGTTCGTCCAATTCAAATAACGACAATTACGACAGAAGGCACGACAACCCGGGAAGACCGAGAGGAAGCAGAAACGGTGACGGCAGAAGCTCTAACGATTCTTCTTCAAGACGTTCGTCCAATTCAAACAGCGACAATTACGACAGACGACATGACAACCCGGGCAGACCGAGAGGCAGCAGAAACGGAGATGGTAGAAGTTCCAACGGTTCTTCTTCAAGACGTTCGTCCAATTCAAACAGCGACAATTACGACAGAAGACATGATAATCCGGGCAGGCCGAGAGGCAGCAGAAACGGTGACGGCAGAAGCTCTAACGGTTCTTCTTCAAGACGTTCGTCCAATTCAAATAACGACAATTACGACAGAAGACATGATAATCCGGGAAGACCGAGAGGAAGCAGAAACGGTGACGGCAGAAGCTCCAACGGTTCTTCTTCAAGACGTTCGTCCAATTCAAACAACGACAATTACGACAGAAGACATGATAATCCGGGCAGACCGAAAGGAAGCGGAAACAGCGGCAGCAGAAGCTCCAACGGTTCTTCTTCAAGATCGGGTTCCAGCAGAAATTCCGGAGGAAACGGCAATCAGCAGAGAGATGAAAACGGAAGATTTACATCATCAAAAAGAGGCGGTTTCGGAAGCAGAAGCAACGGAAGAGGCAGAAATTCTTAATACCCAATTACACAGGCCGGCTGCCTAAGCCGGCTTTTTACTTAACCTTTATACATCAAATCATGGATACCAATAATTTAACGAATACGACAAAAGCAAATGATAATACGGAACAGATAGCTTCAGATCTTCTTAACGCAGGTCCGGAAACAACGCTTGAAGCACAACCGCCCCTTCCGAAAAAAAGAGCAACGGCCAAATCTGCGGCTGCTACTCCGAAAGGGAGCGTAGCGAAAAAAACGCCTGCTGTAAAACCAAAGGCCGCTGCCAAAACATCTGCTGCTAAAAAGCAGGATAAGGATACAAAGGAAGAAAATAAGCAGGTTTCAGATCAACAGGATGAAAAAACAGGAGCACAATCTGCCGAAAAAAGTTCGGTTTCCGAAACTTCAAAAGAAGGACCGCTATATAAATTCTTCATGGATGCCTTAAAGGACATTTACTTTGCCGAAAAACATATCCTGGAAGCTTTGCCTAAAATGCAGAAAGCCGCTACCACGGAAGAACTCCAGGAAGCCTTTGAAGATCATCACCTGATGACGCAGAAGCAGATTTCAAGATTGGAAAAAGTTTTTAAATCCATTGACGAAAAGCCGGAAGCCAAAAAATGCGACGCTATTATCGGGATCGTAAAAGAAAGCGAAAACATTATCAAGGAAACCGAGGAAGGTACCATGACGAGGGATGCAGCCCTGATCATCGCCGCACAGAAAGTAGAACATTATGAAATCGCTACATATGGCGGACTGGTTGCCCTCGCGGAAACCCTGGAACTTTATAAGGCTGCGGATCTTTTACAGACTACTCTGGATGAAGAAGAACAAACCGACCGTGAACTGACTGATATTGCTGAAACGTCAATTAACTTCAATGCTTCTGAAGAAGATGAAGACGAAGACGAAGAAAACTATACTGAAGAAGATTGGGATGATGAAGATTATGATGATGAGGACGAAGACTACGAAGATGAGGATGAGGATGAGGATGAGGATGAAGAAAATAATGAAGAGGAAGATTACAGACATTAATTATCGATCAAATCATCATATGCAGAGCAGGCTTAATGCCTGCTTTTTATTTTACTGTGGTCTTTGAATACTTGGCCTGCTATTGTAAAGGCACCGTATTTTAAAATTAAACTGGTTTTACAACGCCGTGATAAATGCAAAAAGTCCGAAGAAAACGCCAGGGGAATTGGCAACCACGATCGGCCAGTCTCTTTTCGGTTTCTGAATGAATCCGTAGATTACCCAAAGGCTGCAGTTGATCGCTGCAACCAACGGTTGAAGCCAGTCGCCTTTATGGCCGTTTAAGTTTCCGGAAATCTGCGGTATATAAGAGAAATACATAGCCATTGCCGTTACCGTTGCTACCCATCCTAAGATTTTAATAAACTGTTCACTCATCATGTTCTATTTAATTTAGCCTAAGCCCTGAAATTATTGTGCCACCTTCCGTGATATTCTTATTTTTTATGATAAGTCTTTTTTCTTCTTATGTAAACCTGGCTCCATTTTTGAGAATGATACTTAACATCATTATTCAGTTAAACAGTTGATAATAACGATTTTGAATTACAATCACAGAATCAATAAATTCATTATCAATTATTTGAAACAAAACCCCCTTTAACTTCATTTTCTATGAAAAAAGATACACCCAGCTATTTAAACTTTGATGTGGAAAAATACGAATGGAAGCCTGACGTTGATTACCGCAAGCATCCTGAATTGTACAGGGTAGGAAAAGGTGAACAGGGCGTGCTGATCTGCGAGCCGTATAAAAGTGAGATCGGACCCTACTGGCGCTTCAAAAATAAAGAAATCGCTTGGGACAGCTCGGAGAAGATATTTGAATTATTCCTCAATTATGTAAAAGAAAATGATTTTGTAGGAGCGGATATGTCCAGGAAATACTTGCAGATGGGGTTTACCAGGGCCCGAAGATATTTTAACTACAAAGGCGGGAAGAAATACGATGCTGCCAACAATTACGAACTGCTGGAACGTGGAACAGGAGATCCTGAAAAGGCAAAATCTGCAAATGTCTTTTATAAAAAATGGAAAGAAGCTGAAGAACTTCCGGCCTATAGAAAAATGAAAGAGGAATGGAAAAAACAGTACGGATAAGCCTAAATCTGCATTTGTTATCTTTAAATATTCAGCAATACGCTTACTTTTTGTTCGAAGTGATCGAGATCAAAAGGTTTTTTAATATAATCGTTGGCATAAGAATACGAAGCCAGTTTTTCAATATCAAGATTGGCACTGATAAACAGGACAGGGATTTTCGAATATTTGATGCTGTTCTTTAAAAGGAGCGTGGCCTCTACTCCACCACGGTCCGGAATCCAGTTATCCATAATAATTAAATCCGGCTTAAACTCATCCACGATCCCAAGAATATTAAATGTGGTTTCCGATACTGAAACCTCATATCCCTTTTCGCTGAAAATTAAAGAAATGACGTCAAGCGTCATGACATCATCATCAAAAACAAGAATTCTCCTTTTTTTATCTTTCCGTATCAACATGCTGATGGACAATAACAATAGGGTTTCACAATAGGCAATATCAAAAGACCGGCACTTGCTTAGCCGATCAGTTCTTCCACCTTTGACACGAATGCATTGATATCAAAGGGTTTTGAAATAAACCGGTCTGCGCCGGCATCAAAAGCAATCCCTTCGCCATCACGGCTGGCAGACATTACCATAATCGGTAATGAGTTCATTTCCTGATCTCCTCTGATCTTCCGGATCACTTCATCACCGGACATTACCGGCATCCAGAGATCAACGATCAGCAGATCGGGAGCATGCTCTTTGATACGGCTGAGCACATGGGCGCTTTCAAGTTCGGTATACACCGTAAAACCTTCTGCATCCAGCATCATTTCGACCACATCGAGTATCCCCTCTTCATCGTCGCACACTAATATTGTTTTATTTTTCACTTTTCTTCATTTTTAAAATCGGCAAGGTGAAGCTGAAAACAGATCCGCTTCCAAGTTCACTTTCTACCCAGATGGTACCGCCGTGCATCTTGATGATTTCCTGGCTTACATATAAGCCGATGCCCAGCCCCGAAAATTTCTGCTGTACATCTTTTACCCTGAAAAATCTTTCAAAGATTTTGGATTTGTCATCATAATCAATTCCCACGCCAAAATCTTTCACCGAGACTTTTACAAAGTTTCCGACGTTGCCGAGAAGAATTTCTATTTTGTCGGATCCCGGGGAATATTTAACGGCATTGGATACGATATTATTCAGTACCTGTGATATTTTTATTTCGTCTCCTTCTACAATGGCATTGGTGCTGCCCTTGATCTCGATACGGTGTGAAGACGAAATATTATATAAGCTATTGTCTACGGTCTCATGGATTAAGGCATTGATATCAAAAGGCTTGCGGTTGATTTCGATATTCCCGGAGTGGATCTTGGAAGTATCCAGCAATTCCGTAATCAGATTGTTCAGTCTCTCAATGTTTACGGATACTTTATGCAGGGTCGATCTGAATTTATCGTCAATTCCTTTTTCCATCATCCGCTCGAGCAGCTGTACCAAAGTTTTTATGGTCGTTAACGGTGTTTTCAGCTCATGGCTGGCAATAGAAAGAAAATCGTCCTTACGACGGTCGATATCCCTTTTTTCGGTAATATCTTCAATAGCCAGAAGGATTTTGTCTTTATATTGACCGTCAAATTCAATCCTGTAAGCATTCAGCAACATTAGTTTTCTGCCGATGTAAGGGAAATCGTGATCCACTTCAAAATCAATAACCGGATTATTGGTTGGTAATATTTTAATCAGCAGTTCCCGTAAAGATTCGATATCCCATTGGTGATTTCCCAGTTCGTACAGAACTTTACCAATGGTTTCCTCTTCGGTTACCTTAAACGTTTTCAGGAAGTAAGAATTGACGCTGACTACCCTGAAATCAGGATCCAGAACAAGAAGGCTTTCTCTGACGGTCTGAATAATGCTGGAAAGAAAAGCTTCGTTTTCCTGAAGTTCCTTAGTCCGTTCGCTGACTTTCTTTTCAACACTGGCCTTTTCTTCCCTCAGGTCCTGCTCCGCTTTCTTACGATCGGTAACATCATTCTGAACGCCGATAAAATGGGTAATGTTTCCGTTGGCATCTTTCACCGGAGAAATATAAAGTTCGTTCCAGAACAGATCTCCGTTCTTTCTGTAATTTCTGATTTCTACCCGGCAATCCTCGCCTTCTTCAATATGTTCCTTTAGAATAGCGCGTTCGGGCTGGCTCCGGTCTTTCATTTGCAGAAAACGGCAGTTGTGGCCGATAATTTCTTTATGGCTGTATCCTGTAATTTTTTCAAAGGCCTTGTTACAGTAAATAATAGGATTATCAGGCAGACTGTTGTCCGTTATGATAATTCCTGAATTTGCAGAGTCCAGTGCTTTTAAATAAAGTTCGAGATTATTGTTATCCATAAAGTATAAAATTACTTGCATTTTTAACGGTAGAATACCCATTGAAACCCCGTCGTTCAAAAGGTTATCGGCTACCGTTATCTACCAGACCAAATATTATGCCCATATATCTTATAAAAGATGATGTTGATCATAAAAAAACAAACAAAGATAAAAAAACGTATTGGAATTTTGAGGCTTAATAAGAGAAATACCGGGCCAACCTACAGTAATGCAGACAGTGGCCATCCGGATGCATCCGAAGCTTGATCAGGATGATGATCCCGAACTGTCCCGAAAAAAACTAAAATTTGTTTTAAACCCGGAATTAACTGAAAATTTTGAGGCTTAAAAGATAAAAATGTATTTTAAAAGCTTTCAGTTTAAACAGTGGCAACCATTCAGCCATACGATTCAGCCGATCAATCAATCTGTTTATTGATTTCCTGAAACAGAAAGTTTTAGCCCGATGAAATACTCTTAAAAACCACCCGTTTGTGTAATTTTTTTAGGAAGTATAACGATGTAAATTTGGATCAACAATAAAAATAATTACATCATGGAAGTACACAACATCGATTTGAAAATTCTTATCTGGGGAAGTATTTTTGATTGTCAGGTTACAATCGAAGGTTACACGGTCGGATTATGGAACAAGGGAAGGACCGACGCGGGACAACTGTATTTACACAGAACTTTACCTGAATTTCCTACTGACCACGATATTAATTTTGTACTGATTGCCCGCGGAATAAACGGAGCAAGCGTAGAGTTGCAAATTACGGTAGACCAGCATAATATAAAAAATATACCTTGTGTCATAACGAACGGTATGGGAACCATTTTCTACAATATAAAAACACTGATTACACCATGAAAAAAATTACCGTTATCTCAGTCATGATGCTCTGTTCATCTATCCATTCGCAATCCTTGCTGCAAACCACGGACGGTGTGGAAATTGTAAGTAACAATATGAACGTAACCCAGGATATACTGTTAGGAAACGTCAATACATCCGATGAAAGTTTACAGATGAAAGCAGTCTTAGCCTTGAAAAACGCCACCGGTGTTCTACCGTCACGATATCTCACTTTTGCCGTTAAAGGAAAGCCGTCCAACGGAATATCCAAATTGTTTTCAGGTGGCGATTTCAGCGTTAACTCGAATTATAAAATCGGATTTAATAAATTAGGGGTATTCTCCGGCAAGACCGGTCGTTTTTTTGACTATTATTCCATTGAATATGAATTTGATCTAAAGAAAAACGTATTATACAGACCCGAAAATGCTTATACCGGGCAGGTCGATAAATTCACATTTAAAGGTCATTCGGTCACACTGAATTACAATATGCTGTTCAACGGAAAACATCTTTTGACATCTATTATCGGTTTCAGTAACAAAAACAATTATGCTGATCTGGACGATATTGAAATAAAAGATTTTTTTCTGATTAATGATCCGAATTCGACAGCACAAAGAGAGGTGGGCCGCTCGGTTAATGCCAAATCCGGCGATTACCGCGAATATAATGCACTGCCTTTGCGATTAGCATACACTTATCTGACCTCCGAAGAGTACGAGAACAGAGACAAACTCAAGATCGGATTTACGGTTTACTATGCAAATACGATCAGTAGGGAAAAGCCGGTATCAAATCTGGGAGGCATTATCTTTTTAACCAAACAGGATAAAGTTTCGGGCATCAGAAATCCCGTTTTAGGCATTGTGGTTCAGGGCAATGATCTTTTTAATGTAAAAGCCAGTCAGGACAATTTCGGCAACAGGCTGACGATCGGTTTAACATCGACTTTTAACCTGTTAAATTTCTAGCAAAAGATTAGGGCCCGTTTAAGTTTAACTTTTCATTTCAACTCGTAAATGATTACGGTATTTTTAATGCAAACAGCCTATTAAACATAATCTATCCGGATATAAACCAACAGTTGAATTGCCGTGAAAACGCTCGGCTTTCCCGGCAGTTTTACTGTCTGCCATTCAAGAATCACAGAAGTATTCTAACCGGAAGTACTTGCGGTATTTAGCGTTCTTCTTCCAAGCCTTTAAATCTTGTTTGTACTCAAAAATTACAAAATTTGAATTTTAAGAAACCGATACGCCGAAAAGATGCCCGATCAATGCCGTTACGCCCATGGCCATGGTTCCCCAAAAACAGATCCGCATGACGGCAATCCCGATTGTAGAACCGCCCGTTTTTGCTGATAAGGCTCCAAGGATCATCAGGAAAATAATGGAACAGCCATACTGGAAATACACCATCTGCTGAATCGGTGCCAGCAGCGAAACCATAAACGGCAGCAATGCCCCTAAGGCAAACGAACCGAATGAAGCCGTCGCCGCCTGTAACGGTTTGGCCTGCGTTATTTCATTGATGCCTAGCTCATCGTGTGCATGAGCCGCCAAAGCATCATGTTGGGTAAGCTCGGTGGCTACCTGCAAGGCAGTTTCTTTGCTTACGCCCCGTTGTTCATAGATTTTGGCGAGTTCCTGCAGCTCGACTTCCGGCATCTCTTCAAGTTCCCGCTGTTCCCTGATAAGATCGGCCTTTTCAGTGTCTTCCTGTGAGCTTACAGAAACGTACTCTCCGGCAGCCATCGACATGGCGCCGGCAATCATTCCGGCCAGGGCAGCGAGGATGATGGTATTTCGGTCGGGAGAAGCCGCAGCCACCCCGATCACAATGCTCGTTGTGGATAAAAGACCGTCGTTGGCACCCAGAACCGCCGCCCGGAGCCACCCTACTCTGTTGACATAATGTTTTTCTAACTGGTGATGCATAATTTATGATTCAAGGTTCAAGATTCAAGATTCAATATTCAATATTCAAAATTTAAAGTTTAAGGTTTTAAAATTTATCATTTGATGTCAGGATGGTTGGCTGTGATATAATAACTGAAAAAACTTCCAACTTCCAGATGATTCAACTTCCCGATATTTCAGAAATTTAAAACCATCCCTGCCCCTATGTTTTTGGATTGCAGGACGGGATAGACGAAGGTAAAACTTCCGGAATCTTTTTTATTAAGATGCTTGTTGATAAACGGAAACAGCCAGTAGGCCAGTTCGGTGCTCAGGATGCCGAATCCAGCGCCTGCTACGACATCTCCTACCCAATGCTTATCGTTCAGTGTTCTGTAGATTCCTGTGAAAACCGCGACCGGGTAACCTGAAATCGCCAGCCAGAAGTTTTCATCCTGATATTCCCGGAACAGGAACTGCGCCGATGAAAAAGCCGTAGTCGTATGCCCGGAAGGAAACGAAAGATGATTGGAACCGTCCGGGCGTTCCTCTTTTACCAGATGCTTCGGCGGAAGGACGATGGTTGCGGCAATAAGCTGTGAAGTCCCATAGATAATGGTACGCTCCTTAAAATTATGCTTCCCTTTTACTCCGGCCAGATTATATCCGTATACCATCGCAGCAGGAACATATTGGGTATAATTATCCAGGGTAATGTGCTTCGGCTGATGTTCTCCGATTTCGTACTTGGTGGAATTGTTAAGGTTCTTTAAGGCATTGGAAGTAAGACTGGTAACTCCAAAAGCCACAAAAACCGTTGGAACGATCAGTTTTTTATAGCTGGGTTTATAAACATGGTCTTCATATTTCAGCTCTTCCCGAATGACAACGGAAGAATCCGTTTTTACCTGTCCGAAAACAATACCCGAACAGACTAAAGCAGTTGCTGTTAATAATTTCATAGGCTATTATTTGAACCTTAAATTTAAGGAAATAATATCAGATTTCATCCCGACCGATTTCGTATAATGCCCATAACGAATTTCCAGCATATTCAGTCTTTCGATTCCGAAGAGCCCGTTTTTCGGGTTGATGCGGATTCCCACTCCGTAAAAATGACTATCAAATTTCGAGAGGTCGTAATTGCTGGTATAATAATCATCAAAAGCCGTATGCTGCTGGTAAGGTGCAAAATATTTGGCGGCCGTCTGCGAATAATAGCGGTAAAACGGACTTACGGAAACAAACGGTGAAATTTTAACCGGAGTCTCTAGGCTGAAGGTATTCGATTTCAAGCCCCAATCGTCAGTGTAATACCGGTAATATGCTCTCAGGATCACTTTGTCTCCGAGGAAATAATTGGCCCTTACGCCTACCGGAATTTTGAATCTTTTATCGGGCAGGGTTTCCTGATGCACCGAGTTGTCCGTAAAATAAACCCGGTGGAAAGGAAGGCTTAAATAACCGGTCTGCTGTACACCGTCTGCCAGAAACTCAACCTGAAAATTCTGATTGATGATCTGGGAATAAGCCAGTGATAAAGCAAACGTATTTCTTCCGCTGGTACCGTAACCTTCGTGTTCGCCGCCGGTGCTTCCGTTTGTTCTTAACTCGACAGGCGTAACCAGTTTTACCTCGTCGATGTACGCCTGGAATTTTGCAGTAAATTCCCCCATTTTATCAGGCGTTTTTTTAGCAAAGCCGATATTGGCACCTATAGACTGGTAATCGAATTCCGTGGAAAACATCGCGCCGGCCATCAGCGTGGTGCCCTTGGCCTCATTTTCCCGGCTCCAGCTTATGGCGGGATAAATCCTTGTATCGGCGTGAGAAGCGGATGAATTGGCTTTCAGGTCGATCATATCGGAAGAAGCCGACGTATAATGGTCGATCCCGACACTCAGCCCGAATTTGTTTTTCCTGCCCTTTTTGTCATGTTTCACCACCGTTACGTCAATGGCATTGGAAATATCGTTGAGCTTCTCTGTTCCGATTCCGCCGGTTACCGCCGAATTATTTCCATCCTGTTTATAATAGCTTGATACCAAATTGACTTCATCCAGGCTCAGTTTTTTAGACGTACCGGTATTTGTATTTTCCTGTGCTTTTGCATTAAATATCCCGAAAAGAGCAAAGGCACTGATGATCATTTTTTTCATGTTAAATCACAATTACATTTTACAATTTCTCTTTTCTTAATTGCAGCCGCAGCCGCCACCTACTTTTCCTGCATTGGCCCCTGAAGAACCTTCCCGGTAAGACTGGAAACTCAGTTCCGTTTTTTCGATCGTCCGGTTTCCGAGAACCATTTCTGCATCGTTAAGCTTGTTTTTTTCGTACTCTTTTACGGTGGTACAGGAATCCAGTAAAGGAATTGCAGATAGTGAGACAACCGCAATTGCTCTGTAATGCAAGCGGTTGAATCTTCGCAGCCCGGCAGCGGGAGTAGATGACCTCAACGAAGGAAAAACGAGGGCTTTTTCGACATTAACGAATATCATTCTTAGCAGCCTAAATAAATAAGCATCAATTTTCCGGGTATATTTTATGAATTGTTTCATTTTTTTTAATGTTTTAAATTAATGTTCTGAGAGGAATACATTTTATCCTGATCATCAATGATGATGCATTCCAGATGATTGATCTGGTTGACCATATTAAGTGCTGCATCAATTCCCATGATGCTGACGGGAGTTGCCATAGCATCTGCAATTTCGGCGTTGGGACAAAAAACGGTGACACTTTTTACCCCTGAAACCGGCATTCCGGTTTTTGGATTGATGGTATGGGAATATTTTTTACCATTGATCACAACGAATTTCTCGTAATTCCCGGACGTTGCCACGGCCATATCGGTGATATTCATATAAGAAAACGGCTGTCCGGCGTTGTCGGGATCGGCGATTCCTACCGTCCACGGTTTTCCGTCCGCCTGGGTTCCCCACGTCGTTAAATCACCCGAAGCATTCACGATTCCGGAATGTACGCCTCTTTCCTGAAGAAGTCTCTTTGCCTTCTCTGCCGCGTAGCCCTTTCCGATTCCGCCAAAACCGATCCGCATTCCCTTTTCTGCAAGGAAAACCGTCTGACGATCGCGATCAAGAATGATGTTCTGATAATTGACAAGCTTAAGATGACTTCTAATCTTTTCAGGATTGGGAAGTTCTGTCATTTCACGATCGAAATTCCAGAAACTTTTATCGATCCCGCCATAGGAAATATCAAAATAGCCGTCTGTAATCCTGCTGATCCTGATGCTTCTTTCAATGAGATCAAAAATTTCCGGATCCACCTGTACAGGCCTGATGCCTGAATTCCTGTTGATAAGTTGGGTCTGGCTTTCTTCATTGTACGTTGTGAGAAGCCTTTCAATCCTTCGGATTTCTTCAAAAGCAGTCTCAATATGACTTTGCGCAACATTTTCAGCATCGCTTACTACGGTAATTTCAAAAGCATTCCCCATCAGTTTCTGAGGTCTTTTGAATTCTCTCAGCATCATTTAAAGTTTTTGGTTAGCTCTGATTTCTTTTATTTCTCTGGTAAAAGCCGGCGCATCTTCGGAAGGCAGCCCTTCCCAGCTTTTGAGGATCTTACCGTCAGCATTCATCAGAATGGTGTACGGAAAAATACCTTTCGGATTATACTGGTCGGCCAGTGAGGTGTTTTCTTTTTTAAGTTCTGCTGTGAGCTGGTTCTTTTTACTTCTGGGAAAATCTGCATTGATGTAAACAATCACGTTTTCAGATTCCAGTTTTTTGAAATCTTCGGTTTCGATGATGTTTTTATGAAGCTTAATGCATGGGATGCACCAGTCTGAACCGGAAAAGTTCAGCAGGATGAGTTCGTTATTTTCTGCTGCCGTTTTCCTGGCCGTTTCCATTCTGGTTTGTGCATGGGATACTATGGAGAATACAGCCATCATGATGGCCGAAAACAGTGTTTTCATTATTTTAAATTTTAGAATAATTTTAGAGTAGGTGATATTCTTTGATTATGATTCAATCAAAAGAAATAAAGGTTCTACATGGAAGAAAATCTCGGAGGTTCCCAGACGGATCCTGCAAAGCCTTTGAAGCAGTGGTCTTCGTCCCTTGAAGGTATTTTATGGGAATATGGTTTTTTGAAAGGTTCTTTTGCGAAATCCATCTGGAATTTGTTCCCGATCGTAAAAACGAGATTCAGCGGTTTTGCGTGGATGATAAAAGGTAATTTCTGATCCTTTCCATAATCTCCGTCTTTTGTCGGATGATCGTAGTGGGCCTTCATAAAAGCAATCAGCGGCATATCGGGATTCATCTGCTTATGCTCGAAATAATGTTCTACAAGATCAGGAATTTTCAATAGCTGATACAGTTCGGTTGTCGATACCAAAAACAAAGATAATAACAATATAGCAATCAGCTTTTTCACAGTCCAAAACTATAAAATATTTTGTTAAGAATAAGTTTAAATTAATGCATTCCCAATTGTTAAAATCTATTTTTATTATGCTATCACTGCCCCGGTATTTAATTACAGAAAAGATATCAGAAATCGTGAGTGCAGACCATGACACATTTGTAAGCAACAGATGCGGATGCTTCTTTATTTCAAATTATTCATATGACCAAGATCATATTGGAATACTTTTTGGCAGGGTTAAAAAATGAGCATTTCCACACAAAATTAAATAGAAAAACAGTTAACCGGCAAATCTCAGCATTTTCTGAAACGGTTTTCTATTACACCAGACAAATTAATACTGAAATATCTATGAAAAAAATGGCTTCTGCCGGACAGCGTACACTGGGTGCCCTGAAGGCACTTAATTTCTTCATGGCCGATATGCAGGCCGGTATCGGTCCTTTTCTGGGGATCTTCCTATTATCCAAGGGCTGGCAGAGCGGGCCCATCGGTACGGTAATGTCGCTGGGCGGAGTGGCCGGAATGCTGATGACAACGCCTGCCGGTGCCGTAATCGATTCCACGAACCACAAACGCAGATTCGTCATTATTCCCGGGATTTTTACCGTTATTGCTTCCGCTCTTATTCTGCTTTCCCAGAACTTCTGGGTGGTCAGTCTTTCGCAGGTAGCCACGGCCATTGCAGGAGCAGCCATCGGACCGGCGGTTGTGGGAATCACGCTGGGTATCGTAAAACAGAAAGGATTCAACCGGCAGAACGGCCTCAACCAGGCTTTCAATCATGCCGGAAATGTGGTCGGTGCAGCCTTATCCGGCTATCTCGGACTGAAATGGGGAATGACTGCCGTTGTCCTGCTCGCTGCCCTTTTCGGTATCTTAACCATCATCAGCGTATTGATGATCCCGGCCGACAGCATCGACAATAAAGCCGCCCGCGGAATGAAGTCGGATGCCGAACAGGATGACAAGGCCAGCGGGCTGGATGTCCTGCTGAAGTGTAAGCCTTTATTGATCCTTGCCGGAGCACTGGCCTGCTTCCACTTGGGAAACGGTGCCCTTCTTCCGCTTTACGGAATGGCCGCAGCGTCAAAAATGCAGGAAAATGCCTATATGTTTGTGGCTTTAACGGTAATCATTGCCCAGCTTGTTATGATCATTGCCTCCATTGCCGGAATGAAAATCGCTGAAAAGAATGGCTACTGGATGATTATGCTGATCTCTTTCCTGTCTCTTCCGCTGAGAGGATTGATCGCTTCCCAGATGATCAGCGAGGTGGGATTGTATCCCGTACAGATCCTTGATGGCATCGGTGCCGGATTACAAAGTGTGGCCGTACCGGGATTGGTTGCCCATATCCTGAACGGGACCGGACGGATCAACATCGGCCAAGGTGCGGTAATGACGGTTCAGGGAGTTGGTGCAGCCCTGAGCCCGGCTATCGGCGGATGGATTGCCCAGCAGATGGGCTACAGCTCCGCATTTCTTATCTTAGGAAGTATTGCTGTAATTTCCATTGCGCTGTGGATTATTTATGCCAGAACCATGAAAAAGGAATGTGCATCTTCCGAAGCCTGCTCAGAGTCTGCTTAAACATTAGAATTTTAAACTTTACAGTCGATTTTAATCTTATTTTGAATGATACAATCTCGTGCAGATTCAGCAGGTTTTATTTGAATCTTTATTTCAAATCAATTTAAACTTTAAGATCATTTATTGTTAATCGCCATTAAATAAAGAGTATTTCCTTCTTCATCATGAACAGTGAATTTTTTATCTACTTTATCGCTTTTGTTACCATTGCGGGGGTCATCATCAGGCCTTATAAAATCCAGGAAGCGGTATGGGCCGTTGCCGGGGCATTGCTGCTGCTTGCTTTCGGACTGATTTCCCTTCAGGATGCGTGGACCGGAATCGGCAAAGGCCTCGATGTCTATCTTTTTTTAATCGGAATGATGACACTGGCAGAATCCGCACGCCGGGAAGGCCTCTTTGACTGGCTTGCCGGCTATGCGATACGATTCTCCAAAGGGTCTTCTCTCAGGCTTTTTGTACTGATTTACCTGGTGGGTCTTATTGTAACGACTTTCATGTCTAATGATGCCACCGCCGTTGTATTAACGCCTGCGGTTGCGGTTGCCGTAAGCCGGGCTAAAGTAAGGAACGCCCTTCCCTATCTTCTGATCTGTGCTTTTATCGCTAATGCCGCTTCTTTCATTCTGCCGATTTCAAATCCGGCCAACCTGGTAATTTACGGAAAGGAAATGCCGTCCCTGGGCGTCTGGTTCAGTACTTATCTGCTGCCATCGCTGTTTTCTGTAGGAATCACTTTTTTAATGCTTTTCCTGACCCAGAAAAATTTCCTGCGCGAACAGATTGATTATGATATTGAGGTTGAACCTTTGCTTCCCGGAGGAAAGATGGCGCTCGCCGGGATTATCGTTACAACGCTGCTCCTGCTGTCGGCTTCCGCCATGAACCGGGATCTCGGATTGCCGACCGCCATTGCCGGAGTCGGTACAACAATTCTGGTTTTAATAGCCGGACGAAAAAATCCGGTAGAATTTGCCAGGCATATTTCATGGTCTGTCATTCCGCTGGTCGCCGGCCTGTTTGTTCTGGTAGAAGCAGTTCAGCAGACGGGAATTATCGACTCGCTTTCCCAAAAACTGGCAGAGGAAGCGCATCATGCAACGGAAACAATCTCATGGCTGGCCGGGCTGGCGGTAGCTTTCGGAAGCAACCTCATCAATAATCTGCCGGCAGGACTTATTGCCGGCTCAACGGTTTCCGCCATTCACCTTCCGGAAGCGGTAAGAAGCGCGATCCTCGTCAGCATTGACCTCGGCCCCAATCTTTCCATTACAGGCTCATTGGCCACGATTTTATGGCTGAAGGAACTGAGAAAAAATGGTTACGATATGAGCGGATGGGCATTTTTGAAACTAGGAACGCTGGTGATGATCCCTGCGTTGATCGGGGCGTTACTGGCTTTGAGGTTTTAAGCCCTCTGATTTCGAGGATTTTCACGAATGATTGTCTTTGTTTTTAACACATTAGGCACAGGAGAATTCCGGAATGGATTGAAAATATTTTAGAACACATGAGATTAAAAATCAAAGATTTTTCAATGGATCCGCCTTATATGAAGGCTGGATTCTGCGTTTTTTTAACCACAGATTGGCTCAGATTTTCACGGATGATTGCGTTTTTTTAACCACAGATCTGCCACAAATTACACAAATCAGTTGCATGAGACTATGTGGATAGTGGATCTTCCCGAAGTTGATATTTTTTGGAGAGATATTCCCGTGGGACGATGGGCATACCTTCCGTTGCCCGATGAGAATATCTTTTGTCGGGCGCTGAGAGGTTGGTCCGACGGGCGATGAGAGAGGGATCCGATCTTCCATGCTCATCACATTAGATACCTGCGGAAAATCGGGAATTATTTGAACCACGGATTTTCACGGATGACTGCGTTCATTTAATAGGCAGTTAAAAATCTCCGGACTCTAATTTCTTTGATCGGATAAAATCTGAGTTTTTTATTGTTCCTCTAATACTAACGTGAATTCGGTAGCATTTATTTGAATATCAATAATTTAATAAAAAAACTCAAATAATTCCGGATTTAAAACAGAATAGCCACTAATAAAGAATACCTTCGATATTTAACTACCGGCGCTTCGAGTAGATTTTAAAGAAATCGTATCGAGAAGTTGCTGAACCACAAACCCGAGGTTTCACTTTACAGGTTCTCGATACATTTTTCTCCGCTGCGCTGCAAAAAACACTCGAACTGACGTTAATACTATGTTTAGATCCCCCTGCAGGGATGACAAATTTGATGTTTGATTGGCCGGAAGTAATGATGAGTGGACAGTAGAATGATAAAGATTTCATTTGATCATTAAATACCTTCTAACCGTATCTTCAAAAAAACTTCCGTCACTCAGCTTCCCTCTTCCAGCCTTTTAACCTGGTTTCAGCGTCGAGTTCACGTTTAGTTATAATCAAAAAAGCAGTAGTTTTAAACCACTGCCTGTATTGTATTATGTTTTGTATTTCTAAAAGCCTAACAGCCTTAATTTAAACTGGATGGCAAAATTGTCTTTGAAGCTTCCGGTGTTATAATGGCCTACCCTGTAGAAGAATCCGAGGTTAAACTGGGAAGAAAGAAAGTTGTTCCATTCCAGGCCGACTTCGTTGTAGAGGTGGTTCAGGGTTTCAAATTTGAACTGGTGGTCCTGTGGATTTTTCATTTCACCGGTAATTCCGCGATAGATAACATCAAAGCTTGAGACATTTTTACCGAAGCTCTTAAAATACCAGGGCAGCCTGTGGGTAAGGTAGACGCCGGCAAATTTATCATTGTAATATTTACCGCCCTCCATTGTCGCGAATCCGAGATAGGAAGTCAGGTTGAAATTTAAGCCGCCTCTTCCGTTGGCGAGTCCGTTCATGGTAAAATTCTCCCAGATCGGTGCTTCGCCAATCATAAGTCCTCCGTAGGCCCTTATTCCGGTAACGCCTAATTTTGTTTTCAGATTATGGCTGATGAGTACATCAAACCTGCTGAAATTGAAATCGCCATCCCATGCTTTAAGTCCCTGCTCATAGTTGAAATAGAACTCCGGATAATTTTGTTCGTAGGTGTATTTGCCTTCGGGCGTCATTACGTTTTTGGAATTCGGAGAATATTTGAGGGTAAGGGTTGCCGAAGTAATGTCGAAACGTTTGCCCAAATCTTTATAGCTGTAATCGAACAGGGCCTCTTCCTGTGACTTTTTAGTCGCTATATTCAGGGTCAGTCCGTTGGTAATATCATTTTCATAGCTTAGTTTAAAACCTTCATAGCTGTAGAAAACGTTGTTGTTGATGGCTACTCCCGAATTCATGATCTGCATCCTGAAATTCCAAAGATTTTCAGAAAACCGTCCTGCAGCATTTACATCATTAAAATATTCCAGCCTGAAAAATGAATTTTTCTCCAAAGTGGTTTTGATGTCTACACCACCGCCAAACTTGAATTTTTTGTCATAGATTCCATACGCAAAATAAGCATCGGGTGAAATGTACTTGTTAAACCTTTCGTTAAGCTTCACTCCCAATCCGAGACGGACGTGCTCGTATTTGTTATATCCAAATACTCTGGCCAGATCAAAATCCACCATTCCCAGGCGGAGCTTTCCTTTTAAAAGTCCGGCCAGGCCTTTCGCTTTCTGATCCAGTTTATAAGCGCTGCTCAAGCTGTCGATTTTGACGTAAGTATTTTCTTCCCTTTCATTAAGCTTTTCGGTACGGTATTCATCTAATAATTTGCCGTCGGAATTTTTGATATCAATCGTATAGCCTTTAAAGTCTTTCGGATTTTCGTCAACCGGTGTTTTAATATCAAAATAATCGGCGGTGGCATAGGCATAAGTTCCGAACTTTTTGCCCTTGTCTTTTTTCTTTTCCCGTTTTTGACCCCGCAGGCTGATGTTCATATCCAGGACATTGCTGTTTACTTTCAGCTTGTAATCTTCTTTCTGCAGGAACCATTTTTCATTCACGGGAATCCAGATGCTTGTAATCGTGCCTTCATTGGCCTCGTTGCTTTCGCTTTCAATCTTTTTCAGCGCATACGTGACTTTGTCGATATAAAGGTATCCGTTAAATTTTCTGCGAACCCTCGCTTCCCTGTCATTTACCTGTCTGAACCTGATAACATAATTTTCACGGCCGTCGATCTCAATGGAATCGGTAAGGAAAAAACGGTACAGGTTCCTGTTTTCCTCTTTCACTTCTTTTGGAATCCTGTTGCGGTTTGACCGGAAGGCCATCAGCTCATACAGAGGCTGTTTCAGACCGGATACCCGGTTGTCCAGGATGTTGATTTTCTCCCCGTATTTCTTTGAAAACATTACCTCGGAAGCTCTTTCCCAGAGAAACATCTTGCTCTGACCTGCTAACTGGGCCAACTGCACAGACTGTAATGAATCTTTTTTATCTTTAGCCTTCATCGGCCTTTGCGGAAGCCTTTCCAGCGAATCAATCCGCTTTCTGATGTAGCTGTTATAACTTTCGATGCTGTCCTGGTCCAGGTCCAATGCTATTTTCTCATAGGATTTATAAGCATAGGATTCCAGGCTTTGCGGAGAATTCTGGTTGTAGCTATCATTTACTTTCTGCAGGATTTCCAATGCCCTCGGATCACTTTTATCGGATAAGACGACCCCTTCTATCGATTTTGTTTTAGGCTCCCTTCTTACCAGAAACACTTCTATTACTTTGTCGGTAAGATAACTTGCTTCTTTGTATTCGGGTGCGGCAATCGTTACTTTTTTGCAGTCTGACGTAAAATAGAGGATTCCTGAAGTATTGCTTTTGCCCAAGACAGCATGGTCACAGCTTACGGTAGCATTGGTGATCGGCAAATGGGTTTCGGAATCTTTAATGATGATCTTCGACTGGGAAAACAAGAGGGTCGAAAACAACAGCAATAATAGCGGATAATATTTATTCATAAAAAGTGGTGTATTAAATAAATGAGGATAAGCACATCTCATCGTCCTTATCCTCATCAATGTTTAGTAGATTGGCAAAAAGAATGCCGATCCATCTGTTTAAATAATGTATTTCTTGAGCCCTTCCATAATTCCCTGCCAAAGCATATTGAAGAAGCTTCTTTCGGGATCTCTTTTCTTTTCGATCACCACATGCTCCGGCTCTCCTTTGGAATCATCCTTTACAAACCAGTTGGCAATTTTGGTTAGGAGCTTCCGCTCTTTTCCTTTTTTATTGAGAAGGTTGACGTACATATCGTTGTATTTGAAATAGAACTTCCCGTTAATGCCTGCAGAATTTCCGTAATAATCGAATTTCAGGTAATCAATCTGCCCGTCAAGTGTTACATTCAGATACGGACGGACAAAAAGGTTTACGTTTTCAGCAGAAAGGTTCCGGATATCGCCTTTGATGGTAAAACGATCCGACCGGTCTTTTACATCGAACCTCCAGTTTACTTTGGTATCCGCAGTGCCGAAGAAGTCGAACTGAGCATCGGTATTAATTACGGTTGGCCGGCCTTTTATTTTCGCATTATTCACATTGGTAATCTGCGCATTGAATTTATTAAAGGTAATTTTTCCCGGAATATTGCTGTTCTCCGCATTTTCTTCATACGTCAGCTCGGAGTTTCTGAGGTTAATGTTTTTAATGAAAAGCGGCACCTTCAAATCCCTGAGTTTTTTGCTGAAGAAATAACGGATGGCGTTATCATCGGGCGGGGCCAGATCATGGTAAATGTTGCAGTTCAGGCGGTCGATATCGATTCTGCTGAGATCGATAACGGTATTCTTTTCAAAAGACGACTGATGGTCTTCCACCCGTACTTTTTCGACCTTAATGTTATAAAGATCGGTTTCTTTGGCGATTATGCGACTGAATGTTTTCCGGGAATATTTCGGGGTAAAACGCAGATCCGACATCTCCGTGATCTTTCCTGAATTTGTAATCCCGGTTACTGAGAAATTATAGTATTTCCCGGCGTCAAGATGGATTTTCTTAGCTTTGATATCCCGTTTCTGAACGGTAAACGGAATGCTGTGTCCTAAAACTTTTTGGTCGGTATAGATGCCATCCAGCTTAACATCAAAAGATCCCACCGACATTTTATTTCTATTCTGAACGGTTTGGGCAAGCTTGCCGTTTGTTAACCGGATAAAACCGATTCTTGCCGCAAACTCAGGCGGCGTGGTATTTTTCTTTTTGGCCGGCGATTTCTTGGCAGGGGAACTGATGGCGATATCAGGACGGTCGATGACAATTCCGGCAAAATCAACATTCAGCTTCTGGCCAATGTAACGGCTTTTATTCTTCAGTAATCTGATCTGATTGGCTGATGCTGTAAAAACATCTTTTGAAACATTCTTCTGTAAGGCAAGCATCTTGAAACCATCGATGATGATATCCGAATTTTTTGAGGTGATTTTTTCGACTCTGATTGCCTGTGCCGGATTCGCTTTGAAATAAATATGATCGGCTTCTATATCATGATTCGTAAAACGGAAAGGGATTTTTTCCTTCACGGTATTTTTATCAAAAACAATATCATTAAGCTTGAAATTAAAATGCTCGACAGAAGCTGTTTTTTCCCGGTCCTGTTGAAGAACCGTGATCTTTCCGTTTTGAAAGAAGATGTTTTTCATCCCGATCTTCATTTCGATTTCTTTAGGATTTTTATTTTTTTCCACGGTCTGCTTTCCGGTAGAGGTTACCTTCAGATCGGGTTCTGAAAAAAATACCTTGGAAACAATGAGGGAATCCTGGCTGATGTTGAAATCGTCGGCCGTAAATTCTTTGGCTGCAAAATCAAAAATATTTTTTGAATTGTAGTTCCGGGGGTTCTGGATGGGCTTCAGCCTGAAAGCTTTAAGTTTCAATGAATTTTTTGAAGCTTTTACCTGTTCGGAATGGATTTCGTAAAATTCATTCACTCCTATTTTAATGTTTGAACCTTCTATCTGAGGATCTTTAAAAGCTAAAGGTATTTTTGCATCATTGCTGCTTTGGGTAATGTTTTTAAGACTGATCGCAATATTCTCGCCTTTGAAAATCCGTTTTCCATCGGCGTTTTCCACATCAGCCGTTACATTTTTAAGGGCCAGATTATTTAAGGTAAGATCCAGTTTTTTCCTTTCCTTTTTTTCCTTTTTACCGGAAGCTGCTATCTTAACGATAATATTTCCATCGGAAACCAGCAGCTGGTCCGCGTGATATGATTTTTTGAACAGCGCTTTCAGGATTCCGAAATTGGTAATTTTTACCTGTCCGGCACTTCCCTGAATCTGGGTAATCTTTTTGTTTTTAGGGTCTTTGGTGGAAATTTTTAATTGGTTCACCGTTATATCCCCTGACATCAGGCTCAGCTTAAAACCTGAAATTTTAACGGTATACGGTGTTTTATCATTCACCAGATCGGGTAGTTTCCGCTGCAGGTAAAATTCGAGGACAAAGGGAAAAGCGACGGCGAGTACGACAATAACGGCAATTGTGTAAATCAGCCATTTGCGGCGTCGGGGTTGAGGAGGTAAAGATTTATCATTCATCAGTAAAAGTTCTACCTCGGGATAAACAAAACATATTCCAAGTTTAGAAATAAAACCTTTGACGTCAGAATTTTAAATTGCGGGAATTTCATAAAAGAGAAAGGCTGCCCGTGCGGACAGCCTTATCAGATTAGTTTATGACTTTACACGATCCAACAAATCAGGATCCTGCCGGATTATAATTTAAAAAAGAAAAAAGCCACGGCAGCCCAAGATTTCTTCACACCGCTGGCATAGCCCAATGTGCTGTGGCTGCTGTTTTCAACGGTTCCATTGTCTTTGATGTAACCAATGGTGGAATGGCTGCTGTTTTCAACGGTTCCGTCGCTTTTTACGTATCCCACTGTAGATCCGCTTCTGTTTTCTACGGTTCCATCACTTTTAACACGGCCGATGGTGCTGTGGCTCTTATCCTCAATGGTTCCGTCGCTTTTGATGTAGCCGACAGTAGAATGGCTGCTGTTTTCGATGGTGCCGTCCGACTTGATGTAGCCTGCGGTATTGCGGCTTCCTGATTCAATAGTTTGTGTGTTTGCAAATGAGAGTCCTGTTACGATAACAGCAAAAGTTAATAGTTTTTTCATAGAGTTTATATTTATTTTTAAAGTTAATAATCATTTGATATCACAAAACGGGCTTCGATCTTTATCGGTTTTCCTATAGGATTAAGGGCGCGTATGTCTTCATCATTTTCTACCGCTGCTAAAAATTCCTCTTCCGAATCTGCCGTTCCGAAGATAATCCAGGGTTTCCCAAAATCCGTCTGCATGTAATACACCGGGATTCCTGATGCTCCGGATTCCGAATAGAAAATATCACCTTCAGGATCACCGTGAAATTCTCCAACCAATTCAAATTCATTATTACCAATCTCCTTCCCTATCAATTCCAGCATTTGGGAACGCTGTGCTGATTCAGCTTTCCAACTTCTATCTTCTTCAATTTGTGACGAATTTCTAAAAGCCGGCAAGGCTGTACGCAATACAAAATACTTTGGACTGTCATCAAATGTCTTATAAATGCTGAAAATATAGTTTCTGACAGCCATCCGATATTAATTTCTTATTTGCTCAGGTTACCCTTAAACACAGGATTTATATTTTATTCAAATTCCTTAAAAATCAAAGATACATTTTACCATTCTTCTGTCAACATTTAATATCTGTAATTTTTTTTAACATTCATAGATTAGGGTTTTGCATACTTCAGTCTTTTAATTAACCGTGTAGTATGATAGCCGTCGAGAGCCGATCCTGCAACAGTCGCTGCCTTTTCAAAATCGAAAATACCCTGATCGGCATCCCAGATTTCACCCGGAAAATACAGATCCGTGATTTCGCCGACCACCAGCAAGGTGTTGTTGCTCCGGACCGGAACAATTTCTTTCAGGGTTAATCCTATCTGAACGCGCGATTCCCGAACAAAGGGTGCCGGAAAGTTATCTTTATAATCGACTCCCAATCCGGCAGCATCGAACTCCGACTCTTCCCTTCCGTACCGGGCCGAAGTCTGATGTGCTTTTTCAAAGATATCTGTGTTAACATGATTGATGGTATAAAAGCCGGTTTCTTTAATATTTTCCAGGGTATGCCGTTCGACGGAATCCGGACGGGAAATAAAGCCCATCAAGGCCGGATCTGCTCCGATATGCACTACTGAATTAAAGATGGCCAGATTGGTTTGCCCTGTTGTATTGGCGGTTCCGATCAGGTTTAGGCTTTTAAAGCCGCTCAGGGAATTGACAAGCGCTGTTCTTATTCTTTTCTCCAGACCGGCGATCTGTTGGTTGGTAAAATGAGTTAACATTAGTAAATATAATTTAATCTTTTAAGTAAAATGGATTAATTCATAACCCAAGCATAATTCATCCGTTTAAAGCACCGCTTTTTTCTTTGACAGTTTAAAAACGATATTAATAAAAATAAACAGAGCTGTCCCAATAGCAGAAATATAAACGGTCTGATTGGAATTTTGATTGGCAACCGCAATAGCAATCAAGGCCCAGACGGCTACCAAAGCAAATGCGCTCATGTTCTGTTTCCAGACCATATAGAGATGAATCACCGCCGCTATAACAAACATCAGGACTGTCCAGCCGGTCTCCGGAATTCCGAATCCTGGCCATTGTATTTTCTTCAGATAGGCTGCTACGTCTGCAATTAATGCTACTGAGACCCATCCTGAATAAATGTAAAAAGGTAAGCGGAGGAAAACCGCTGTTTTCAAGTCGCGGGATTCAATCAGGCCGCGGTTATTCCGTATAATTTTCAACAGGGAAATCAACAGCAGCACCATGATCGGAATTGTAATAAAGGTATATTCATGCAGCCAGGTAAAAATCCAGAGGCAGTTGGCTACACATGAAATGACAAACCACCAGCCGGTATTTAACACCGTTTTTTCTTTAACCTCCGTATTTCCGGAGAATGGGCCATAATAAATGACAAATCCCAGAAGACCAAGGTAAATAAGCCCCCAGATGGAAAAAGCATAGCCGGCAGGGGTAAACAGGTTCTGGTATTTTGCGGAAATGCTCGCCATCGTTTCATGGTTAATAGATCCGGTGTTCGAAAGATAATTGATACCGATTGTTACTATTAAAACAATTATATTTAAAATCTGAAACCGCTTTACCATCGCTTAATTTTTTTAGTCTTTTATTCTAGCGTTAAGTTAATCAATTTTGGATGAGTTACAAAGTTGTGCGGAAAATAAGTTATGCGATCGAAAATCGATCCTGGGAAATTTCTAGATTTTGGATTAGTCCTTTTTTAGTGCTGATTCAAATTTTTCCCGGAGTTGGAAAGATGACAATGAAAAACAAAAAAAGCTCCTTAAAAAAGAAGCTTTTCTGTGAACCTCACAGGATTATCTTCGAACATTTTTATGGAAGATTTATCAAAATTTAATGCTCTCACTAATAGTTTTAAGCATTCATTTTGATGACTTATGCAAATTTTACATTGTTAACTAATAAAAAAATATGCATTATCATAATAGCTTACTCAACCTACTATTTATGATATCTCCTATTGTACTTTAAATATTGTTATATTTATAAATGAAACTTCTTAAATTCTTCGATTAGAAATTTACAACGAAAATATTTACGTTCTCAAAAAATATAACAATGGCACTATCAAATGCACATGAAGGTTATGAATACCAAGATCTATTAACAAGCTATTTTATTCTAAATGAAATCCTTGCAGAGACTAATGCGGATTTTTTTATAGACCGCAAAGAGTTTAAACAGGATAAAATTGATGACCTATTAATTGTTACTAAAAATCATCGGTATAAGAAACAGATAAAGTACAGTAACGATACTAATAACCACACTCTTTGCAAATCAGATTTTTCTACTGATTCTGTTTATCAGCTTTCGATTGATACTTTATATGAATCTTGGTTAAAAAATCCAGAAAAAACTAATGCGGAATTTAGAATCTGTTTATCATGGCAACCACCTGTTGATGAACTCTTAAATGTGTTGGAAATTGTTTCAGGTAATAACACATTTAATAAGTTTCCTACAATAGTATATAAAATTGATGGCGAGAAATTATGGCCAGTAAATTCCTTTCCTTTGTCATCGTGGCGAAGATTTAAAAGTGCATCCAAAAATATTGATAGGGCTTCATTTCTAGAGTTTTGTAATCACCTCATAATTGAAGTGAAAATGCCAAAATTAAGTTTAAACTTGAATGCTCCTGGCGATCTAGAAATATTGGTTCTTGAACAAGCAAAAGATTTAGGTATTGGTATATATCCTAATGAGCATTGGCGTCGCGAAACATTTGTTTTAGCTCTCTTGGCCATTATTAAACGGTCCCGAAGTAAAGGTATCAAAATTACAACTACTTTAATATTTCATGAATTAAAAATTGTTACGGATTATGGTTCGATAGAACAACAGTTTCCCATTGTACAAGAGGAAAATATAAACAGAAAATCTGCTATTGAAAAGTTCATAGCAGATATTGAATTGCAAGATAAGACTTTGTTAATTGGTGAACCGGGAAGTGGAAAGTCTTGGTTCATTGAAAATTTAACAAATTATTTAAAAAGTAAGGGAATTAACGTAATAAAACATTTTTGTTACACCAAGCTTGATGACCCATTTCAAAGGGACAGAATTAAACTTAATGTATTTTATGGCAATCTGATTTCTGATATTATAAAAGCGTATCCAGAATTGAAAAAATTTAAAACTCAGAAATACGCTAGTAATTTAAGTGAACTTAATAACCTCTTAGAGAATATTAATGAACCAACCTATTTAATAATTGATGGGCTTGATCATATAGAAAGAATTGCCTCTTTTAGAGGTTTTAGCGACATAAGCAAACAGGATATTGCTATTATAGAAAGTTTGAGTGCAATTAACGTATCACCGAAGGTTAAAGTACTTGTTACATCACAAAGTATTACAAAGCTATCATTGATAAATACTTTTAGAAAAAGTACGTTACCGCCCTGGAATGAAGCTGATGTGAAGAATCTGTTAAAAAAAATTAGGATCAAGAACAAAAAAATAGATAAAAAAAATACGATTTCCAAATTCCTTTTAAATAAAAGTTCAGGAAATCCGCTTTATATAAAATATCTTATAGACGAGATTGATAAACTGGAAAATGTTACAAACAGTCATTTGCAATTACTTCCAAATTACACCTTCAATCTAAGCAATTATTATGACTATTTACTTAGCCAATTAAATACCCGAGAAGATGTCCCACAGATATTAGCAGGTGTCGCTTTCAGTTTGTCCAGGATCGAACTGGAGGAGATTACCGGTGCTGGAGAATATGTCATGGAATCCATCAATATTTTAAGCCCTGTTTTAAAATTAAATGTCTCACAAAGTGGCTATAGCATATACCATGAGAGTTTCAGAAGATATATTTTAAGTCATCTTGAGTCAAAATCAGTATCTATTGAAAATAAAGTTTTCAAACCAGTTAAGGACTGGTTTGATTCGAAGGATTTTTATGCTTATAGAAAAGCTTTTAGATATAAGCTGCAGTTTCTTTATGAGGGAGGAGACTATGAGCGATTATTGCGGATTCTTAACAAAGATTTTGTTTCTGATAGTGTAATTAATGGTCATTCTTGGGACGCAATAGAGAAAAATTACAAATATTTTGTTAATGCTGCATGCAATGAAAAAGATTTTTCCAATATAATATTGTTAAACGAACTAGATAAGGTAATCAGTTCCTGCCAAGCTGATTTTGAGAATTTATTTCCAGTTTATTTTGAAGCAGTAGGCAAAATAAATGGGTTTGAAAGGGTGAGTGAATATTTAATGTTTGAAGGCTTTCCAACGCTTCCTTTTAAATACGGTATTCAGGCGTGCTACATTTGCGAGGAATACAATGTTGTAGCTCCATGGTCTATCTACATGGAATATTTTGCCACTGGGAAATCGGTGGGGCATGATGAGTTTAAATATTTAATCCGTGGTTTATTAATCATTAAGAATAGCAAAAGATTAAATAGAATAGCCAAAAAACTCGCAAATAAGTACGAAAGTTTTTATTGCGAAACTTTTAGAAATGAATGTTCTATATTTAATGATAAGGAATACGTTTTGCAGCTGACAGTTAACTTTCCAGCTGTTGAAGCGATTATAAATTATAATAAAATTAATCTACCAAAAACATATGATAGAATACAATTGCTCCAAATAGCCGATAGAATTTTAGAATTCGAAAACATTTTTTCAAAAGAAGCTGATTCTATTCAGCAGTTTTTCGACGGATATAAAACTCTAAGCTTTGATATTAATTTTACTAATGAGCTAATATCAAAATTTAGTGCAAATAATTGGTTCTATAACTGGATAATATATTACCTTAAGGTTATTGATTTAAATCGAAAACCTGCTTTTACTTATTATGATGTAAAGGAAGCATTTGATTTTCTTAAATATAACGTCAAGCCATTTTTGGGTAAACCAAGAACTTGCGACTTATATTCGCTACACCAGTTTATATATTCCTCGTTTGAGATGGGACTAAAGTTCATCATTACTAAATTACAGTGGAAAGAGACAATTGATACATTAGTTTTAGTAAGTAATGGAACAACTACATCCCTTCAGAGAAGTATTTCAGGGCCTTTGTCCACCGATAAATTGTTTAGATTGCTTTCTGCGAATATTTGCGAAGCGAATATCGAATATGTAAATAGGACTTTTGAAACATTATCTGAAGACAAGCAGGAATATCATCTGCATGCAGATATTGCAGAATATTATTTTAGGCGTGCTGCGATCACTGCAGATATGAGTGATAAGTCCAAAGCAAAAGATTTTTTAAAAAAAGGAGTACAATTTAGCTTGGCTTACACAATGCGAAAGGATATGACTTTGGTTGATGCGATAGAAGGAATTTCATTTTATTCTAAAGTAAACCCGTCCAAAGCTCTAGATGATCTTAAGTTAGTTCGGATATTAGTTGATTCGGCAATTAATCATACTGATGGTAAAGAAACTCAATATTTCCCAAATCAATGGTTCAAAAGTTTTCTAAAAATCAATGTTCCCAAAGCGATGCTTTTCTTGCTGGCGGAGCTTGTCGATTCAAGATATGATTGGAGAGCAGAAAGTTCATTGGTTGATTTACTTTGCAATTTAGATGGGAATGTTAATCCAGAAATTGAAACATATCTAGCAATTAGTTTTCCAACAAATGATTCAGAACCATTTATTCAGTATTGTATAAATCTTTTTCACAAGCTTAAACCTGTGAATCCAATCTTGGGAGATAAGTTACTTGCGAGGATTATACCAGCGGTACAGCCAAAAAAAGATCGAAATCTTTCAGAAACATTAGTTGACAAGTTTAATTTACTGGCAGAACATGAAGGATTAAGAAAGGTCTATACAAACTACAAGTCTCACATAAATCCAAATAATACGCAACCATGGTATGAAAAGGAAATATCTGATCGCCGGGATTTTTCAAAAATGTCAGAAGAAGATTTGCTAATTTATTTTGATAAAAATGAGATTAAAACTACAGATCTACATTCGTTAATCTATATATTCCAAACAGCAGTACATTTCTCGGATAACTTGAAAGATATAATATCGTTAATTGTAACTAAAAACAATAATAATTATTACAATAAGGTAAATCTTGACCAGACATTTGCTGATGGTGGACAAATAGAGTGCTACTATTGGATCTGTAGATTTGTCAATGATAGAGGTGGCTGGTTTCAGAAATTTGTAAATCAAGAAGCGTTTTTAAAGGCACATAACATTAATAAAGAGCTAGCTCTTTCCTACCTATTCGAAAAATTACCATCTTATCTAGATATTGGTTTCAATTCCGAGTTTTCATCTAATATTCTTCAGTTATTAATTAAACTTGAATACGATCCTCAAAAAATTGAAGATTTGTGGAAAGTTTTATTAGATATTACCAGTTACAGGTTGCCATTTCAGGAAGATATCGAATGGGAAAGCATTTTGGCTAATGAATTATTATTAGACAACGAGGAAATTCTTATATGCATGATTATTTCGCGGTATCGAGCCGCTACAACCGAACGATTTAAATGGGGTACAACTGCAATCGATTTTCTAATTAATACCAGTCCAGAAAAATTGATTAAACCATTTAAGTGGTTTTTTGCAAACAAAGCGAAGTTTCTCAAAAGTGCGCAGATCTTAATTCTGCAGTTCATCTATCTTCGCCATCTAACTGATAATAAATTTCACTTAAATTTTAAGGATATCTTACTGAGAGATTTTCCCTGTGGGTATTTTTTAATAGACTACATCATTGGAAAATTGTTTAATAGACCACTTAGGACTTTAATAGTAAATAAAGGAATTATCTATCCAAACATTGATAAACGATTATTCAATTTTTTCTTTCATTTAAATGGTAAATTCAAGGTATTCCAATCGAATGGTATTAATCTGTACCAGGCTTTTGCCAAATATTCTTCAACATTTAATGAAAAATACCATGATCACTTTGAACTATATGGAAATAGAGTTTATGAGCGGGTTATTTCTCATGTCCATAGTGCAGAACATATGTTGGAAATATTAAATGATGATTTTTATGATTCCTTTAGCGATTGGTCTACTTATGAAGATGAGGAAGCATTCCGCTATATAAACTTTATATGTGAAGAGGCGCTCGTTGTTCAAGCAAATTCTTTCGGAAGGAGACCATACGATTTAATAAAACCACATGAGATGAAGTCAGACTTAACAACAGCTAGCCTGTTTGCAGAAAATGGATGGTTAAGGATTGCTCATTACGAATCTGAATTAAACAAAAAAGCCATTTTTAAAATTACACCTTATAGGGCATTTGGCGGAATAACCTTTGCCAATCCTGCAGAAAACGAGATTCCATATTCCCAGTACTTGCTTTTTCCATTCCAATTATGGTGGGGACGAGATTTAGATATAGAAATCGAAGACCAAGTTATATGTTCCATTCTACAGGAAGACTCCTTAGAGTTTCTTAAGTTGCTATGGCTAAACCCGCGACTTATCACCTTGATGAAATTACAAACTCAAAGAACACAAGAAGGTTTGGTCGCAATAAACGAAAACAAAGAGATTGTGATGAGAATGCGAACTTGGGCTTGCGATTATTTAGGGGATCGTTTCAGAAATTCTTTATCGGATGAAATACCAACTTTGGAGGGTACGGACTTAATTATTAGAGAAGACTACTATAAAATACTTTGCAGCTATTTTACAACCGAGGCCACTTATGTTACTTGTAGAATACCGGGAACTTCATTTTAATAAAATATTATTTTTTTTGCAATATCGTTTCTTAGGTATACAAGTTTGCGTGCCATTATTATTAGTCAATTATTTAACACAAGAATCATAATTCCAAGTAATAATTAAGTCATCAGCATCAAATATTTTTAATAAGCATTAGTAAATAAATGGCGGATAAATTTTATTGCCTTAAGTTTTATTATTTTTTTTAGTAAGAAGTTTCGCAAAACCTTCCTTTATATATTTATGCATCGATTCCGAAACAGAATTGACATCTCCTGTTTGGGATAGCGAATTATATGATATATAAATATCACTTTTCCTTTGTTCCCTTCCAGGTAGATCTTTTAAATTATGGCGGATATTATTTTTGGATGTCATTGTTTAAATTTAAAATTTTAAATATTTTTCAGAAAAGCCGGTGTTATTTTGTAATTCGAAATAATGTTTTCTTTTTATCCAGATAAAGCCATCACCTTTAGTAACAATTGCTACATCAACAGGTCCTCCCACACTCTCGTCACTAGAATCTGATGAGGTAAATTTCCTTTTAATAGATGTTATATTTACCAATGATTCAGCGAGTTCGGCCATATCCTCCTTTCCCATATGTGCCAATACGTCAAGGAGTGGACCTGTTATTGCGGAAAATTGAAAATCATTCAACTTTTGAATAAGTTGTTCACCAATACCATTGATTACATCAGCAATATTATTTGTTTCATCTGGCTCAGCTAGTAAGGGAACAATACTGCTAGCGACATCTTCAAAGGAATGTCTAATCGCTTTTTTCATCGTGTAAATATAATTAGGATCAACTCCGGTTAAAACAGTTTCAGTCACATCTGCCTGGGCATATGGGATAATATTGGAATTAAGCTTTCCGGGTATAATTTTACTATTAGTTCCCTCTCTAACTCTAAGGTTATCACATACTAAAGAGCCCACAAGTATTTGACATGTAGCAGGATATAGTTCATTATCACCAAATCCAAAAAAGACCAATCCATTAAATGTTTCAAAAATATACTCTACATTAATTAAATCATATAATAATCGATTTAATTCTTCTATGCTTTCTGCTTTCAAAACATAATTTTCTTGCGATTCCCTTATTCTAGTTTCTATATATTCAGCTATTTCATTTAATCGTGTTTGATAAAAGGCTAAAAATTCCTCGTAGGTTTTCTGTATGTAATTAACTTTATCATAATTATCAATTCTAAACTTTTCCTCTCTAATAGCTTCATAAACAAATTCATCATATTTTGTATGAATTGCACTTTCTTCCTGATCAGTAGAATTAAATTGATTAATTTTTTTTAGCAGGTTATTCACAATAGGATGATACGAGTATCCACAAAATGCATAGAAATTATCTCTTTTCACCTCATCGCTGACACTCGCAACTAATGATTGTAGAAAGGCAAGAAAGTCATTTTTATATTCTTCGATTGTGCCAAATGATTTATCTTTGATCTTTTGACGGTAAAGTTTAATTGCAGTTTCGAGAGGAATTCCTAGAAAATCAGCAGCACTGTATATTGCTATCCCAACTGGATGGATTTTTGAAAGCGTAAAAATCTTATTACTCCGGTTATAAACCTTTTTACCATTATTCCCAGTTACAGTAACTGCACTATCTGCAGCTATTGAAAAAGCTCTAGAATTTAAGACACCAACTATTGCAGTCATAATTTAGATTTAAGAATTCTATAAATATACGAAATAGGTCTATACAAATATGATTTGCTTAACTTTTTTGCAGTCATTACAGAATTTATTAGGACATAATAATTGTTACGTCAATTATTGTCGCCATCTGATCGTTTCATTTAAATCTAAACTTATACAGGTATAACTTTTCAGTATTGATATTCACAGAAAATTTATCCTTAATAAAGGTTGTATGTTATGCTTTACGCACTTGAACCTTCATATTTATTGTCAGTACCACAACAGTTATCCTAATGAATGTAAAATTGTAAAAATCCATGTATCCAAAAGAACTACAAGTCCCATAATCGTGTTATTGCCATTTAAACTACTAATTATCTACATTTCGCATTACCCGAAAATTAACCAAATAAACCTTAGTGAATCTTTCTTATAATTTTTACGAGATTTGATCAACATTTAAGGCAAATATTTTTAATTAAATATTCATGGAAATATATTAACCCTTTTTCTCTAGAAATTGGAAATAATTTTTAGGATGATAAATCTCTATGCAAGTTTTGCAATACAATAGAAGTTTATAAAGAATAGCATATGAGGCCTGACTAAGAAATCTCCAGATTTTATGAATATTTTGACTGTTTATAAATCACTACATACTTAGTATGATCAATAAAAGATCCTTTTCAGGAAAATTTTTTTTATGTAATGTAGGTTATTGTATAAAAAAAGCCATGTTTTCTTCGGCTTATTCTTCCGTTACAGCAATACCAGCGGATTTTAGCTTTTTAAGAAATTCTTCAGGCGAATGTTTAGAGATTAAAAAGTCGTAGGCTGTAAACACTCTATTTTACATCATTGACCACATTTTGTTATAGGATTTTTTCTGCGTCATATTAAAATAAAATCCTATTGATTAATTGCTTAAAATTACGAGAGCTATTATGGATAATCCAATAACTGAAATAATCAAAACTATAGTTCATACCTAGTTTGAAAAGTCTTACGGTTTTCCGCATATCATCAATATTTAAATATGCTAACTTGCATTTTGTCATTATTTAATTTTAAATTAAATTTCAGCAACCATAAACTAAATCAATTTACTTATTATGAGAACCATCCAAGAAATTAATGAGTTAGACGAAATACTAGATACTTTAGGGCAAAATTTGAGCATAAGTCAGACGCAGCATGATGCTGCTGTTCGAAGCTATAAGGCTGTTGGAGAGTGGTTGACATCCCCTGATTCGGAATTAAGGGCGTATGACCCAGTTATCAGTCCCCAAGGATCATTTATAATTGGTACAACAATTCAAAGTATTGATCCAGACGGAGATCTTGATCTAGATGTTGTATGTGAACTTAATGGTAAAAGAGCTAATTGGACACAAAAAGATGTAAAAGAAATTGTAGGTGACCAATTGACTAATCACAAAAAATATGAATCCTTGCTCGATGAGGAAGGAAGAAGATGTTGGACTTTAAAATATAGAGAAAATGGATCACCAAATGAACGCTATCATATGGACATACTGCCTGCAATTAATACTCGTGGCTATTCAGTAATTCGTGAAAAAGTGTACAGTAACCTGAAAGATCAAAATATTGAAGAACTTGTACTAAGTATTACTGACAATGAACGACCAGAGTATAGTTACTCTGTAGATCCTGTTGAATGGCTACAAAGTAACCCTTTTGGATATGCTAAGTGGTTTATGAATATTGCAGATAATATCAATGGCAGAAGAACAAAAATGTTCTCATTAAATGAATCCGTAAATCCAACACCTCAATTTCAACCTGACCGTCTGCCGTTGCAAAGAGCTGTTCAGTTACTAAAAAGGCATCGAGATATAATGTTTAAAGATTACAGCGATGATGATAAAAAACAAAAGCCCATATCCTGCATTATAACAACACTTGCTGCCCTTGCTTACGAAGGGGAAGATAATGTAGTTGATGCACTTTCAAAAATTTTAGGTAATATGGCGAGATTTATAGAAAGGAGATACGACCATAATTTAGGTAAGGATGTAAGATGGATTTCAAATCCGGTAAATCGTTCAGAAAATTTTGCTGATCGCTGGGCTTTAGCAGGTTCCAAAAGGGAGGCTTTTTTTAACAGTTGGTTAAACAAGGCATTAGACGATTTTCAAGTGCTTAATACTGCATCAAATCGCATAATGCTAAACGAATCTATGCAAAATTACTTTGGAAGCGAACCAGTGAAAAAAACTTTTTCAGACCTTGGAAATAAGATGAAATTTTTAACAGAAGACGGGAATAATCACATTGACAGAAATCTAGGTTTAATCGGATCATCAACGACTGGTTTTAGTGCAGTTTCCAAATTAAAACAGCACAACTTTTATGGGGCCGAAGAAAATTAGAAAATTATCGATGGCTGAACAATTAGCCTCGTTAATGAAGGACTTTGGTTTTGGTACAGCAGTAATTACTGGCCCTAACAGATTTAAATGGGAAGGTTGGTTAAAATCATCTCCTATAGGTGACAAATATCTAATTCGTTTAGTTTATCAGATTGAAAAAGCACCTAAAATATTTGTTATGGAACCATCACGCTTATTATTGCCTAGTGACCAAATCAAACTTAAGCATGTATATAATCACGAAAAACAGCAGCTTTGCCTATACTATCCCAAAGCTGAAGAATGGACAAGTTATCAATACATCTCAAAAACAATTATTCCCTGGACTATCGAGTGGTTATATCATTATGAGATCTGGCTGATTACTGGCAACTGGACAGGAGGAGGGATTGAACATACAGGAGGTAAAGAATAAAAAAACGATCTTATGAGACAGGATTTTAAAGTCTTATCAATTGACGGCGGCGGTATAAGAGGAATTTTTCCTGCAGTGATTTTGACTGAAATTGAAAAATATTTAAAAGAGTCTGGACAGTCAAATTGGCAAATATATCAGAATGTAGATTTAATTTTTGGCACTTCAACAGGTGGCATATTGGCTTTAGCTTTGTCTTTGGGTATTCCTGCGGCCGAAATAAAGGATCTTTATTTTAATAATGCTAAAACTATTTTTGGAAATGGAAAAAGTTTGATTGCCTCATTTTTTAATTCAAAACATAATAGAATACCCCTCGAGCAGTTAGTCATTGACATTTTCCGAAAATACCACGGTGGCGAAGAACCTTTACTTAAGGATTGCAAAGTACCCGTAGCAGTGTCAATCTATGATCTTCACAAAGGTAAACCTTCGGTTTTAAAAAGTAAATATCATGATCGCTTTAGGCGCGATCCCAACCTCCCACTATTTAAGGCCGCATTGTCAACTTCTTCCGCGCCAACATACTATGACCCCTACTCATCTGATGATTATCTCGATCTTGATGGAAATAGCGTTGATTTTAGATACAAGGTGGATGGAGGTGTATGGGCCAATAATCCTTCCTTAATTGCATTGGTCGAGGCACAGAAAGCTTTCAATAAAAATCTTTCTGAAATAAATCTCCTATCAATTGGCACAGGAGAAAGTATATTTTTAGAAGAAAATAGAAGCAGACGATTCGGTATTTTCTATTGGGTGTTGAATAGCAAAAAGAGGATAATAGAATTGTTTATGCAAGGTCAATCACAACAGGCAGAAAACTTAATAAGCCTTTTAAAAAATGGAATAGATAAAGAAGAACCTGATAATTTTAGTTACCTCCGCTTAAATACTTTATTTGAAGAAGATAAGGAATCAATTGCTATGGATGAGACTGATTTATCTAAACTTAAAATACTTGAAGAAAGAGCGATAAATACGTTTACAAACCATAAAAATGAAATTTTTGATCTACTTAATATTTACCACTGATCTATGACCTATCGGATTATGAAGTTTAAAATATTTGATTAAATCTTTAAGTGCAAATTCCTGCTTAGACTTAAGCCATATATTCCTCAAATTTAGTAAAAAGGTAGTTGAATTTAACTCAATATATCCTGTGCCATTCATAGTAAGTTTGATTAATTTCGCTTTAATGTGATGTTAATGATAACCTTGATATCTCAGCCATTTACGGAAATTTAAGATAAAACCTACAGAAGATCTTCTAATATCCTCTCGGTATCCGATTTGTATCTATAGTCTTTTAAAATTACATCAAACGATTCAAGTAGTTCACGACGGTATTTTACTTTTATTTTGTCACGACCATTTAGAGCAGTGTATGCACCAACGACAAACTTTGTGTAAGCATGCTTATCTGATAAATATTCCCTTTTCGTTTGAGTAGAAATTCTTTTTGACATTGCATGATTAAAAATCTTGACACTCAATAGAACATCATGACTGCATTGTTGCGTTAAATAATTTAAGAAGTTATTAGAGAAAGAAAAACTATCAGAATTAATATATAATTCCAGCACATCACAAATATCTGGCAACTTGATGTGGTCAATATGATAAAAACTTAGTTCCAAAACCTCGTTTTTGTCATTTGCAAAGTTATTAACTAGGTGCTTCAGAACCAGATGTGTTTTTTCTGCCGAATCCTGATTAAAATAAAAATATTTACATCCGTCATTCCATGCAACTCTTCGACTTTTTGGATTGTTTTCAAACATTTTAAAAAGCAGCTCAAGAGAACCTGGCTTATCATAAATAAAGGAAAAATAAAGGATCGATACTAAACCAGCTGTATCATCATCGCCCAAGAGCTCAGAAGCGATTAGTTTCTCAATAATTGGACGCAATCTTTCAAATTCAATATTTACCATATAGTGGAGTGACCAGATTGACGATGCCAACACGTAAATATCTGTTTCTTTCAATAACGAAGAGCAAAAAAGATCATAGGCACGACTCCTATTTAAGCGGTTCAGATGCGCAAACCGGAAGTATAGTGCAGCCCGAGTTTCAGGAGGTGCGGTAGTAAATAATCGTTGTAGAACTTCAAATATAGTATCTTCAAATTTTGGATCTGAAATATACAGCAACGCTTGCGCCGCAGATCCATGAATAGTGTTGATACCTGTAGTAACTAAGCCGCTGATTTGAGTTTTTTCATTGGCTGCTTTAGGATTTTCCCGAAGATCCTGGTAGTTTTCTGATTGGCTTATCAAAAAGTCCAAAAGCTGTTTGTCAACATTCTTACCAACCATTAGATCCTTTATAAAATATAGGATATAACGAATCTCCGGAAAAATATCGGGCCTTCCGAGGAACTGTTTGGTGAAGATAATGGCCCGGTCTATATCTTTACCGGCTTCTACAAGTCCCCAAACACCCTGTAAAGGATAAATAATTTTGATTTTATCATCTTTTAGGCATTTTTCCACGATGGTATACATTTTCTCCGCATCTCCATTTTTTGCGGCATTCCGAAATGCATTAGAATGTTCATGAATACCTCCCTTGAGGAAGTTTCTATCAAATGGATCTCTATCATCAGAATATCTGCGAAAGCTAATCAGCCATTGCTCTATCGACATCTTGCTATATGCATCTTCTGGGAGAGGTCTCCCCACAACACCTGCAAGAACAGGTCCGAGATCTGATTTATCTTCATAAACACCGAACTTTCTTACCAGTTCCTGGAATTGCCGTTTTAATGAAGGGTCTGCATTAACAGTATCTTCCGGAAGTTTTAGAAGAAAGCTATATTTTGCTTTTCCCCAATATGCGATGAGTTGTGGTTTATTTTGATTTCGATAAATGTAAAGCTCATGCCTATCAGTTAGACTTTTAAGTATTTGAACAACTTCAGCTTTTTGCTCATCCGAAAATCGTGGAAATGCAATGCCAAAAACTCTTCTGAACTCCACGCGGAAATCTCTTCCTTCAATAAGCTCATTAAGATTATGGAGATGACAAAATAATCTATAAATTACTGAACTGTATTGAGCTTCATTTGTTCGCACTGCAAAAACGATCAGTCGCAACATCGCTTTGTGACTCGATGTTTCGTGGTGCATCAGGAAAGTAAGAAATTCATCACATTGCTTCGCTGCCGCTCTTCGCAAGCAAACTGCTAGAAGCTGGTAAAGATACTCTCTTCCCCGTAGGTCTTCTGTATCCTTTAAATCGATTCGTGTATAGGTGTAATCTCCTACTAGTGGTGTTTTAAAAATATTTTCCCATTGTAGATTATCAACAATAAGCTGCTCAAGAAATGGGATCATCTTCTCGGGTATTTTACCTGCCAATAATTTAAGAAGTTGAATCTGATTATAGTCATCATATGAACTCACATCATTTTGCAGCCGCAACTCCAATGGATACCCCATCATTGCCCAAGAATACTCCGGACGGTATTCTGCAATTTTTTCTAGAATAGGGAGGTAACCAAATTGATCTTCACCAACGAAATTTCCACAATTTTCAAGTAAATGGTAAGCTGGCTCGAATGACCAATCATCAAAATCATATAAAATTGATCTTAAGACCATTACATCTATGCCTGAACTTAGAAATTGCCATGCATTTTCATTTTTTATATTGACAAACCGGCTAAGAAATATCTTGGCGTTATGGTGCAGATAGTCAATCTGAATTTTTTTCCTGTCCTCATCTGTAGGAAGATCAGCATAATCGTGATTTTTGAATATGGAGGAAGGTACGAAGAAGGATAGCTCATTGATATGCAATATATATTCGAACCATGACTCAGAAAATGCCTGTTCAAAAAAATGACTACTCAAATATATCGATGTATCAAATACCGAAGCTATAATCTCTTTTTCTTTTTTTATGGGATGCTCTACAAAAGCCAGCATTGAAACTAGCATATGTTTAACATGGTATAGAACCTCTTGATCCCGGAGCAAAAGAGAGATAATCTCTATATATTTCTCTTGATCGTAATCACGAAGATAATTAAGGATCATTTTAAGCGCCGATCGGATCATGATTGACTGCTCGTTTGTATGAATATATTTTAGCAGATTAGCATCCTTTTCAACAAATCGCTTAGCAAATACAAAATCGTAGAAACTCTGGTGAAAAAACTGAAGTTGATTATTTTCCTTCTTCAATATCCTTTCGCTATACAAATAGGAAATCTCCGGAATATAATCCTCAAACAATTGATCAGACAATGAAATACGTTGGTTCTGATACATTTTCTTCACCAGTTTGTAAAGTAACTGCTTGGTTTTGCTTGTGCTTAAACCAACGGTGCGAGGCTTTACATTAATCTTCTGTTTCCAAAGCTCATTGTAAAGTTCCTGGATATTTGTAATTCCCAAACTTCCAGAAAAAGAAGGTACGATCCGGACAAAGATATTCAGCTGATTTGGTATGCGCAAAAGCTTAAGTAATTTTGCCGATACCTGTTCCGGCGTTATATGCAACTTCTCAAGCATGCCATAAACTTCCTGATCGCTAAGTGGTGAGACAGTAATGGTTTCTATATTTTTATATACACGAAGAGATGGGTCGTTATGCAAATCAAACAACCTAACCGAAATGATGAGGCGTACGTTTGGATCATAAGTATACCTATCAATCAATAATTTGTAGACATCTAAAAAACTTCGATTTGCAGACATTGCCTGTGAAAGTGCGTCAATCTGGTCTATCACCAAAACAACCATCTTGTACTGCTGCTTACACTGTTCTATGAATTGAAAAACGGGTATGGGCAGTCCTATTTTTTGTTGAAGTTCTATTATGCTTGTAGCATAAAGCTTATCTGCCTTCAGTCCAAGTATTGGAATACCCTCAGCGGAAAGTTCTTCATAGAGATCCCTGAGAATAACTGTTTTACCGATTCCTGCATTACCAGCAAGCAAGCAGATATTTTGCTCCTTGCCCTTATTATCTTTTACCAGTGGTTCTTTCAGCCATTTATTTAAATATTTTGTCTCTTTTCTGGGTAAATGTGAATCAGGTATACCGTCAAATTCATTGTTTTCATGTTTCAGGCTGCCAGAGCCGGCACTAAGTTCTTTTTGTATTTGATTTTTATCTAATTGCCCTCTTGTAAACGCTTGCAACTCTCGACTCAGTTCTTCTACAGCACTATTGTCGACTACTGTTCTAACTTCAAAAAATAGTGATTGAATATGCCTGCAACGAGGTTCATAAAGATAACTGTCCAGATCCTGAGGATATATTTTCTGCACTTTGATCCGCGTAAGTATATCTCTTACCTCAGATTCGATATTGTCTACCTTCAAGGAAGCAAGCCTAGGATGACGTAGGTTTTTATCAATCCATGATTCCAGTCCTATCTCTTCTGCTATCAAAAGATTAAAATCATCTATAAAATCGCTACATTCCAAAACGAATCCTTCCGAAACTGCTATGTAATAAGTGAAGTCATCCCTGTCAGCTATTAAATTCCCATCCAGCAAGCTGTACATAACAAATTTTGTAATCTCCTCTCCAAATATCGACTTTCCAAGGTGTGCTTTATATTTCTTGCACTGTACAAGACCGTAATTTTTTCCTCCTTTAGTAAGTGCACAATCACGACCTTTGTCGCGTACGCCTGTCATCAGGCTTACACCATTAATGTCTGGAAATGTTCCATCTCCCATTTTATTAACTATAAGACTATAAATCAATTCTTCGAATCTTCTATCGTCTGCTAAATGACTGTAAGGAAAAGGTTTATTTGCGATCGCCCGAACTTTTTCGTCGGCAATTGATATAGAAGGGGCTTCGTAGGTAACAAGTTGCTCCATGTAATTATTATAGATGTGAGAGATATACTAAGTTAAGCAAAAGTCTTGAATTTTTTTATATCACTTATTGATAGGTATTATTCTTCGATTAAATTTTAAAGATCAATATTTACACGGTAATTTACTCATCTTAAAGTTCCATTTATACAAGTCTTAAAGCAGAACAATTAATCGTAATGGGATTTAAACAAGATCCCATTTTTTGTCAAATTGTACGCATTCTCCTCAAAAATTTCTTCCATAATCATCCATACCTGGTCGACAAGATCGAAAAATCTTCTGGAATGATTATTTGTTTTGACAAGTATTCCGGTAAAAATAATTTTGTTGATATCCTGATCTTCATGATGTGCCCGGACGAGTTTAGCTTTTAATTCCCCGCAATTCAATATTCTGGTTTTCCACGGCTGGTTCTCTTCATGCATTACATCAATAAATTTAAAGATGTAATCCTTCATGGGAATATTACTTCCAGTAGGGGTAAGGAGTGTTGCATAACCGTTAATATAACACCGATAAATTTCATCAGGATCTGAAATTATAAAGGTTCCAAAATCAATGCTGACAATAGTAGGACGGGTGAGGGTAAAATTCATAACGAACTCCAACGTGGCCAGGCTCACGGTTTGATCACCACCCTCTTCTAGTTCCTTTAGGGTTACTAATTTTATTCCCTGGTGTTTTGCATAGATAAGGGTGTCCTTTGTATATCCTGACTTACACACGATGATACCGCTTGCAATATCCGCATCATCCATCTCCGCCCGTAGTTTCATTACAATCTCCTTTGTCACTTTCTTTGTAACATACTTGCATTCAATCGCGGTCCGATAAACTTTGTCATCAACTACCTGTTCAGTCAGTACATCAATCTGATGTTTAACTCCTGATTTTCCTAGTATCCTGAATTTATTTCCATGGCCTACTATTTTGATTCCGTATTTGGAACCTAACATTTCATAAATGTATTTGGTAATATCCTCATACATCTTCCAATCTAGTGTAGTGTGATCTTGATCTTTCATGGCTAATTGTCAAATGGTTAATGTACAACCAAAAATCGAGTTGGCAATACTTAAACATTAGCATTTTAACAGGTACATGGTTTTATTTTTCGGGCGTCCCTGAAAGGCCGGGCTTTCCGCTATATCTCCTGCGGAGGATGCCGCTGCAATCCCTGACGCATAGCCATATCAGCAATTTTATTCGGGTCAGGATTTAAAGATCAATGGATCATACCATTATGATCGATTTCAATTTAAAATTATGAACTGAAACTTTTCAATAGAAACGGACAAAAAGGCAGCCAAGGTATTGCGGTCAGCCGACACTCCTCCCCGCCAAAAGACTACGGCATAAACGGTTTCCTCCCCACAAAGTGGGTCCCCTCCAATTATTCCGTTTCCTTTTGGCTTTGCGCTTTGACCGCACTAAATGTCTGCTTTCTTTTTTTCCGTTTTTTCTTTTGAAAAGATTTCGTGGGGGGGCTCACAGCACAGGCCCACAGCGGGAAAAAGGGAATACGAAATAATTAAAGTATAACCTTAAAAAAGAACGATTATGAACATTATCGGACGAGTGACACGTGATGCCGAAGTACGCCACGTGGCAGATGACAAGAAAGTAGTAAACTTTTCAGTAGCAATCAACGACGGCTACAAAAACAAACAGGGTGAGCGGGTGGAAAAAACAACCTTCGTAGACTGTGCATACTGGCTAAACACCAAAGTAGCAGAGTTTCTTACCAAAGGAACACTGGTTGAACTTACCGGTTCGGTAGCTGCCAGGGCGTGGATCGGTCAGGATGGCGAAGCCCATGCAGGCCTGAATTTTACAACATCCCAAATCAAATTACATGGAGGCGGTAAAAAAACTGAAAATTCAACGGTACAAGCCAGTACACCAATAAACATCAGTGAGCAAGACGACGACCTACCATTCTAAACCCTAAAACAAATTACCTATGAAAAAGCCAATTCAAGCCCAGGCAATGACAGATAATTTAGCTGAGATAGCGCAAATCATAGAACTTGACTGGTCGAAACCTTACTTCGGAGCTGTTCCCTACATCAAGGCCATGAAGAAAATGCAGAGTATAGAGGACTTCTATTATATGGATTCAGCAAGTACCATCATACTGTATTTTCTCGCAAATGCCAGTACATGGCGGGGAGATATCGCAAGGGCTACCAAAGCAAAACTAAAACAATTACTATCATCAAAAAAATCATAAGGCCATGTACAAAGAAATAGATATAACAGAAGCGCAGGTTTATGTTGGAACCTACAGAAAATACAATGAAGGGTCAATTTTCGGAGAGTGGTTACAGCTATCAGATCATAATAGCCGGGAAGAATTTTATAACGCATGCCGGGAACTGCACAATGATGAAGAAGACCCTGAATTTATGTTTCAGGATTATGAAAATATCCCCGACGGCCTAATTAGTGAGTCCTGGATGAGCCCAAAATTATTTGAGGTAATCCAAGAGTTAGAAAATATGAGTTCAGAGATTCAGCAAGCCTTTCTGATTTGGTGCTCAAACAACCATTCTAATTTTTCAGATAAAGAGATCACGGACCTAATTACAGAATTTGAAAATGATTTCATTGGCGAGTACGACAGTGAGGAAGACTTTGCAAGGGAACTTATAGAAAACCGTAGTGATCTGAACGATTTTGCGCTACAATACTTTGACTACGAATCTTATGCACGTGATTTATTCTTAGGCGATTATTGGTATTGTGACGGATATGTATTCGTAAATAATTAACAACAGGCTACCGCCTGCAAAGGGGGTAGCCTGCTTTTAAATACTGCATGAAAAATAGTAATCTAAAAAAGTACGATACCCCGGAGAAAAGAATCAAATGCCTAAGAAAAAGGGGAAACATTATCACATTCAAGGAAAAGTTTTATCCAAGGGGCACGGCTAATCCCGGCAGATCACAGATCATTGTCTCTTCTTTAAAGAAAGACCGCAGTGGGTGCGTCAAAATAGTAGGCTCATTCTACGACAGCAAATGGTATAAGGATATGGAAGAATTGCTGAATGCAATAGATTGGGATTGGATGGAAGAAGCCCACGCTTCCTAATGAAATAATAAATAAAATCAGTTTAACATCAAATATTTTAAAAATGAAAGCACTTCAAAATATGGACAACCTTGATAAAGGGCTACTGCTCGCAAAACTGTTCCCAGAAGAAATTCATAACATCATCAAGGTGATCGAAAAAAAATGTGAATATTTTCAGATCAATGAAGCACAGGTTCGTGAGACCTGGACGGAGCAAGGGTTTTTTACCGCTGACTACTGGTACAAGCTTGTAAACCATAGCAGAAACACGATTGAAAAAAATAGGTATACGCTTTGGAAACGTCCCAAAAGGTTTGCTGATCAGCTATTCGATACCTACTACTCTATCTTTCCAATCTATTGTTTAATCGATTATGCAGAGCGGGAACATTGTGACAAAAAGTTAAAGCTTGCGATTTACCTGCTATTTGGAAGTGATCAGATCGTAGAAATTCATCTGTAAAAAAATCAAAATATGACACGTTCCAATTTACACATAACCCTAAGCACCGGTAAAAAGCTGATATGCGTTGCCGATTCAAGCAGTGCCCCAGAGCAGGGCTACATCGTAGAACGCCTGATATTGCCATTGTTGGCACTTAACGACCCATCGGCAGAACTTGAACTATTGAACGAGCATTGCACAATGGATGAAAGGCGTTGCAACGCCTATTACCGCTATTACATTGACCTCCGAAATAAGAGCGTAAAATTTTTTGAAGAAAATTTCAGCTACAAAACCGAGCGGTTCAAAAGGGGCGCAGACCTCACGGTAAGATATACCAATTATGTTCAATCATTAACAAACAGTCAATAACATGAAAACAATTAACGAAACCACCCTAGTAGACTGGATTTACAATCGCTTCGTAGAAGCGGTTCGTAAAAATGATTTTATACAGTCCTCTATCTATCAGGATATATTAAATAAAACCATAAATCTTTTACCAAGTGGAAGAAAGTACAGTGCCATTAAACGCCGTGCAAAGGAGCATCAAAAGGAAATAACGATAGCGTACAAAAGCGGTAAACCCCAAAAACTCCAATATACAGGAACCGAGTTTGTGGCAGATTTTAATCGTGTGATTGCAGAATATGAAATAGAACTCCGCAACATGGATTTCGATGAAGATACCATCCAATATTTATTAAGCGAAAAAAAACTAAGTTATGGCAACGACTAATTTCTTCGGGCAGATCTCCCAATTAAATCTAAATGGAAATCTACAAATCGTGATCGGAAAAGGCGTAGGAGATCAAATGGTCGTTTCCGTCATGCTTCAGGATTTACAGTGTACGGACAATGCCTGTCAACAATTAACGCCGTTTATTATTAAAGGTTCACCACGGGTACTGTGCGAACAGTTCTTTGACCGCATTACTACCCCGTTAGAAACGGTTTCTGGCATACTGGACAATATGGAGAATTTTATGAAAAAGGCTGAAGAAATGAAGCAGCAATCAGCAATGGCAAAAGCCGAGGCAGATAAGGAGAAAAAGGAAGCGGAAGAGCGTGAGAAAAAGTATAAGCAACAGATCAAAAAGGCCGATGAATTGATGGAGCAGAAACTTTTCGGGGATGCGTGGACAGTACTTTCCAAACTCAAAGATTTTCCTGAAAAGAAAGAAGAAATCAGGGCCAAGCAGGAGGTATGCGAGCGAAATTTTGCGCCTGATATTTTTTCCATTGCTGAAAAGCAACCGGAAGCAGAAGCAACAAATAATGTAGAACCCTAAAACGTAAACACCATGTTAGTAGCAACGATATTACCAAGAGTATTTATCATCAAAGATAAAGGGCAGGAAATCCGGTTAACAGATCCTGAGCCGCAATGGAGCGTAAACGCTGTATTGAATTTTTACGCCAATACCTACCCGATTTTAACAACAGCAAAAATTTCATCACCCGTGATTAAAGACGATACCATCCAGTATCAGTTTGAAAGCGTGATGGGTACTAAAGGTTAAATTTAAAATAATCGTATGAACTATGGATTCACATATCATCAAAGCAATGCCATTGGAAAAACAAAGGGCGTTGCACAGGCAACTCGGCGAGTACATGGACTGGCTCAAAAGGCCGAAAGATGCAGCAGAGGTGAAAAAAGACAAGCTAAAAGCAGTTCCGGTAGCCATGTTACCAATGGTATCATAGGTTTACGGTTTGGGCCAAAGCTTTACGAACCGCAAATTGTCAAAGAATGTAAAAAGCCGAATCAACTGGAAAGGGATTTTTTTAAGTCCCTTTCCAAACTGGCAAAGCATTACAAACTACAATTGAAATCATTTCAGGAATTCACCTTTCCCTTTAGCATCACCTTAATGTTAGATGATTTAAGATTTAAGATTAAAAAGATACCAAATTGTCAATCGGTGGAACTGATACAGGATTGTAGCAAAGTGTATTTAATGACAGAAGAAAGGTATGATACAAAAGCAACCTTATACTATATTCCTGTGATGCCTATGTTTAAACTAATGAAAGACAAAAAACGCAAGGCTGCACAAATGATCCTATCCGTCTTTGCCTACCTGTATCATATTATTGGCATACCCTATTACCGCAATACCGACAGTTTTCTGTTTTGGCAATACGATATGTTAAAAGAATGGATCATTTGTGACGGCGAGGAGGGTGAAGATTTCCGCCAATATACGCAGGAATTTGATAGGGCAATTTGGGTAGGGGATTTTGTAAAACGCAAAATGATCAATCCCGAAAACCTGAACCGCTTTAAAGATCGGATTGAAAAGCTTCAACCGAAAGATGAATTTGATAAAAGTTGTATGGAAGTGGCTAAAGAAGCATTCAGCCTTTATACGACATTTCCTGGGCGTGATTTGTTTCAAAATATTCCACAGCCAGAGGAAGGTGAAGAGATACTACGCATGGATCAATATATTTCATTCTTCGCCGATGCGGAAGGCATGTTGGCTGATCAGCTGTACGACTCTATTACTTGCGAGTTCCAGGAATATTGTTTGATTGAAGAACCGACCATTAGAAAAGAATTTAACGGTAGTAAATTACCTGAAAATTCGCTGGAATTTGAAACAAGATTATTTAAAATGATTGATAATCTAAGTTTCTTATTAAACCATTACTAATTTTTAACCTATGAAAAATATAACTCAAGAATTTGGAACCATCTTTTACCCTTCATCCGCTTTGGTTTTCTATCAATCTAAAGGACTGCAAAAAAGTACCTATGTAGAATATTTTGACTTTGACAAGGTTGGTAAGCCTAAAGACGCCCATCCGCTTTCCGTCAATGAAGGGACACGATTAGCCAAAGCACTGAATATCCAAAACGAACATCAAAAGAAATTTCTTGATACCGCAGGTTTAATCCCACCGGATATTTTAAAAATTGATTCCAAGAAGGAAAATGTATTATGGTACACACCTCCCTGTAGACGAAACCTATTTTTTGTGGAGCGTCTGGAAATTCCAAATGGAAGTGCAAACATTCCGGCTTTACTATGGTCTGCAAATAAAGAAAAACTGACCATTTTCGCCCTTGCGGGAAACCGCAGACCGGGCCTAAAAACTGTGCTGTATTATGCCCCATTTTTTAATGTCTCTGGAAACGGCAAAGTCTGCATGGGTACTGTAGACATCAATATTAAAAATTCCGCTTCGGTCGAAGAATTTATGCGATCCTGGGAAGATTATTTTTTTAACAGCTATTTCAGCCATTTGCTCAATAACCATAATCCGGTTAACGGCAATTGCGTAAGCTTATGGAAGGGCCTGATCGGTTCTGAAAAGAAATTTCCCAAAGCAGTACTACGAAAATCAAACCTAATCCTTAAAAATTTACTGCCATGAAAACAAAGGCTCACTTTATCGCAGAAGGACTACTTGATCCCGCAAACCCGATTTCGGTGAATGTGATAGGAGCAGGAGGAACTGGTTCTAAAGTGCTTACCGCATTAATGGAAATGAACTACAGCCTGGTTGAACTAGGGCATCCGGGACTAATGGTCAGGCTGTGGGATGATGACGTGATTACCACCGCCAATATCGGAAGACAACGCTTTGCGGAATGTGAAGTCGGATTGTACAAGTCAGTAGCTTTAATCAACCGCATCAATCGTTGGTCAGGAACCCATTGGAAGGCAGAAGAAAAGAAATTCAGCTTCGAGCGAAATGGTAAACTGCCCGACCATGCAAAATCAATCATTTACATATCTTGTGTGGATAATGTGGAAGCACGCTTTCAGATCGCAGAAATGATTAAGATGGCCAACGATACCAATTATAGTAACAATAAGCCATTGTACTGGATGGACTTTGGTAACAGCCGTTACACGGGGCAAGTGATTCTTTCAACAGTCGGAGAAATCGATCAGCCAAATTCTGACAAATACGAGCCTGTAGCAACTTTGCCTTTGGTAACCGATGAATTTGGCGATTTACTTAGAGCTTCCGAAGCGGAAGACAACACCCCAAGCTGTAGTCTGGCTGAAGCACTTCGTAAGCAGGACTTACTTATTAATTCCTCACTCGCCCAAATGGGATGCTCCTTACTGTGGAACCTGCTGACCACTGGTTTTATTGAATACAGAGGCTTTTTTCACAACCTAAAGGACTTCAGCACTCATGGTATAATGTTATAAGCCATGCCGCCCCCTCGCAGGGGCAGGCGGCAAAAAAACAATCTCATCCTGCGGCCGAGACTGTTTTTTTGCGTTAAATCGGTGCAACACCATTCAACAATCCACACCCTACCGCATACACCTCATTCCTGAATGCAGTTGCGGAAAGTTTGCAGGGATATTTGAGATATCCCATGCATTAAGCCATCAATATTAAAGTGATTTTTTATCTTGAAATATTTTTCGATCCATTGTTTGATTTCTTGACGATCATGGATATGACCAGGAACTTTATTGAAATTAATTTCCTCAAGCTCATTGTTTTTTGGGGCGCTCTTTTTGCCCCATTTCCAACCATCTGCAAGTGCATTTGCAAAAAATTCTTCCTAACCTTTCTATATAAGTTAAGAGGATAAAATTAACTAAAATATAAACTCTTATTTTCTAAAGCTATTTTAGTACTGGAACAAATATTTATCAATTATTGTTACAAATTTTATTAAGCACCCTTAGCATAAATCTGTTCAAAATAGTTTCCTAATTGAATTACTCTTGTATGATTTACAGGATTTATATACTTAAGAAACATCTGTTCTGTAGTGTGTCCTGTGGCTTGCATCAGAAGAGGGGTGGGTATTTTTCCATAAAAATTTGAGGCAAAACTCCTTCGTCCAATATGACTGCTAAGCGTTTCCCACTTCTCGGCCTCTATTTCCAGACTTCTAAAACTTGATCTTTTTCTAACCAATACTTTTTGGTCTAAACCTGCCAAAAAGCCGATTTTCTTAATCTGTTCATTGTAAGTTTTAAAGTCTACAGGTGTTGGAAAGCTATTTCCCCATTTCTTTAATATCCGTCTCACTTCCGGGTGTAAAGGCATAAGGATTTCTTTCTGTGTTTTGCGTTGAACAAATGAAATGCAAAGTCTGCCTTTTATAGTTAGAAGCGCACTTTCATCAAAGCGCATAAAATCAGATATTCGCTGTCCGGTATAGCAACTGATAAGTAACCAATCTTTGGAACATTTTAAATCTAACGGGACTTTTGTCTTCTTAATTTTTTCTATTTCCTGCTCGGCAAGAATAATCACGTGCTTTCGTGACGTACGTCTTGGTATTTCCAGATTTCTCACATTTGTTCTTATTCCCTGCTTTTCACAAAAGTTTAGTATCGTCTTTATAAAGTGTACAGTCCTGTTAAGAGTAGTTTCCGTATAGCATTCTTTTTCCCCAAAATGGTAAAAAGACTGGATCAGGCTGCTGTTAATCTCCTTTAATTTGATACGCTTTGACAAATAACCTTCAAAATTTTCCAGCAGATGTATAAAGACCATATAACGTCGTTTAGTGGACAAACGGATGGCATCGGCTCTGTTGCCGATGTAAAATTCCATCATTCCAATCAGTGTGTCCCTCCGAAGCCGTGTTTTGCTCCCGCTACATATTTTCTTTATGGTTACTGTAATGCAGCGGTTAAGATCTAAATGATCTTCAATACTATTTTCCTTCAATAGCTGCGTTAGCTCAATTTTCAAAAGGTTCAACTTATTATTCAGTTCCTTGTATTTTTTCAGATAAATGTTCTTTGGACGTTGCTTGGCAACATCCCAATCCTTTGGATTTATGATGAGTGGCAACAAAAAATCTAATTTTATGGACTCTGAAAATATAATAGATAACAATAAATGATTTTCACTATAAGAATCCTTTGCGGATATAGAGAATGAAAGCGTCATAAATGAATTAATAACAATTAATAATCCAAATATAGTGCAAATAATTAGTCCATAACAGACTAATGATGCAAATGTAATAAATAATTTTTAATAAGAAAATTATTTTTTAACAATCTCTTAAGTAACCTCTTAGATAAATCCAAACCGCATTCTCTCAATCCTATCAGTTGCAACAATAACTCTTGCGCTGAAACTGTTTATTTATAATATATAGATAAAAGCAATCAGATCATTTAGATACAATAAATATTTAGTCTGTTATGGACTAAAGGCATAATTAGGTCAAAAAACTAAATATTTTAAATAATTATCATCAGAATGAAAAGAAAAATTACTACGGGGGTCTTATTTTTTTCCTCCTTTGCGTTCTCTCAAGTGGGCATCAATAATCAGTCACCAAAAGCGACATTAGATGTCACTGCAAAAATCAATGATGGAAGCCGTGCAGAAGGCATTATTCCGCCAAGACTTACCGGAGATGCCTTACATATTGCTGAACAGAATAACGTTTATGGTCCTGACCAGAATGGTGCAATTGTTTTTGTAACAGTTCCCGCAACTGCCGTAAATCAGGTTGGGCAAACCTTAAATCTTACGTCTACTGGTTTATACTATTTCAACAGCACCGGAAACAGATGGATGAGATTTGGAGCAGAGGGGATTCCTTTGGCGACAGTATCTGGTTTAGATTGCAATTCAGTAACTAATAGTGGTACACTTAGCCTTGGAACAATAGCTTCTGGTGTTTCAACTTCCATACCTTATACAGGTGGTAACGGTGGTACATTTCCCTCTCAATCAATTGCTTCTACCGGTATAACGGGCCTTACAGCTACACTCTCCGCAGGTGGAGTGTCTAACGGAACTGGTACAGTCACCTACTCCATCAGTGGTACTCCCTCAGCCGTTGGTACGGCAAATTTTGCGATCACATTAGGAGGACAAAGCTGTTCATTTACCCGTACAGTAGCTATTCCTGCAGCAGCAGTAACTGCACTTAATTGTAATTCCGCCGGCTATATCGGTACATTGATCTCAGGTAGCCCAGCTTCTGGAGTATCCAGTACAGTTCCATATACTGGTGGAAATGGGGGAACTTATTCTTCCCAATCTATCGCTTCCACTGGTGTAACTGGTCTTACCGCCACGCTTTCGGGAGGCAATGTGGCAAATGGAAATGGTTCGTTAAGTTTCACTATCACTGGTACACCGCTATCATCTGGCACTGCAGTTTTTAATCTTAGCTTAGGTGGCCAAAGTTGTTCCTTCACTCGGACCGTAACAGCACCTGCAACAGTAAGTGCACTAAATTGCGGTAATGCTACTCAAAACAAGAATTTTGACATCAACCAGGACGCAAGTGCATTAGGTGTAACCCTATCTTTACCATACACGGGTGGTAACGGCAGCGCTTACCCTGCGCAAACTATATCTTCAACTGGTGTAAGCGGATTCACGGCAACGTTAGCTCAAAGTACCCTTAACAATGGCAGTGGCACACTTACGTTTATAATCAGTGGAACTACTACCCAAAGAGGTGTTGCCAGATTTCCAATTTCAATTGGTGGACAGAGCTGTACTTTAGATATGAATGTGGGATGTGGAGCCTACATAGCATCTGGGCAATGGAAAGCGTTTATGTGTCATAATTTAGGTGCAGACACAAGCGCCGACCCATACACTCCTGCCGCGGCAATACATGGAGCTAAATATCAGTGGGGTGCTACAACAGGTCTTAGCGGCCGATATATTAGCCAGACGCAAGACCAGTCAAACAGTGGAAGCATATCAGGATGGATTAATAACATTCTTCCTGCAGGTACTTGGAGTGATTCTAACAAAACCAGCAGTGATCCATGTCCATCCGGCTATCGAGTACCTACCGCAGCACAATGGACGGCAATTAAAAATAACAACACCCGCACTAAGATAGGATCTTGGGATGACGATAGTGCAAATTACGGGACTGGTAGTAAATACGGCAATTTATATCTTCCTGCAGCCGGAATACGAACTGGTGCTTCGGGATCGCTTTGGAGAAGAGGAGAGAGAGGCTTATATTGGAGCAGTACTTATAACAGCGGAAGTACGTATAACCTAAGTTTTACGGATCAAACCGGTACTGATGGAATCTACACGACCACCGGAAGCGGTGACGCACTCCCTATTCGTTGTATATCTGAATAGAATTTTGTGTTGGATATATAATTTATGAATTGTTTAAAATCCCAGGAAATAGCTTTTCTATTTCTTGGGACTAACAATACAGCTGTTTTATACCGTTTCTATTTATCAATCCCACGATAATAATTAACATAATAATTTTTTTGTACAAATTCCACGAATATGCAGGTAGCCAATATTAGTTCAATTCCAATCCTCATTTACAAATACAATAGCATCTATTTATGATTAATAAATTTCTTATCGCTTTTCTATGCTTGATCTCATTGAATCTATCTTCGCAAACGATTTCAATGAATTTTCCAAAATTCGCGGGACAAACGTATATATTTCTGCTCTTTCAGGGTACTCAGACGGTAAAGCAGGAAGGCATTATTCCAACATCCGGAGTTTTTACCCTTACAGTACCCAAAGACCTTGCGCCTTATACCGGTATGGCACGATGGCTACTTACGAACTCTAAAGATGGCGGCGGACTGGATATGCTCATTAATGGGCAGGATTTCTCAGTCACTTGTAATGAGGCATTACCAAACAATAGCAATATTATTTACAAAGGCTTAACACAAACCCCGCAACTTAATCGCTTAAACAAAGAACAGTCTACTATATTAAACAGATACGCTGCAATGCAGATGGCGGTTCAATCCTTCACTCCGGATCATGCACAGTATAAAATGTTTCAACAAGAACTAAATGAGCAGCAGCTTTCCTACCGAAACTTGTGTGAAAAAGCGAGTGCAAGCGGACAATATGATGAAAATTTTCTAATGATTACCAATATTACTCGTGGTTTAGGACCAGAGCTCACAGAAGATCGAGAGATAAAAGCTAATATGATCGCCTCGTATATCGCCAATAATCTCGACTGGAATGTACTCTACACCTCGGGACATTGGGCTACAGTTATTGACGTATGGACAAATGCTCATGCCACAGTGATTCAGCAACCGGAACGCTTTATAGCAGATTTCATAAAAATAGGAAAACAGCTGAATAATAAAAAGATGTACGCTGACTGGGCAGCACAAGTATCCCGGTCGCTTGCACAATCAGGAAAGGATGTACTAATTAATGCTGTTGCACCTTTCGTGGTGGAATCCGGAAAAATAATAAATTACGAAGGAGATTTATCAGCATATATCAAAGGGAATCCAGGAAAACAAGCACCAGACCTAAATTTTGGCAATACCATCCTGAAGGGAAGTGAACTGGCTGGAAAAGATAATACAAAAACGCTTTTGCTATTTTATGATTCAGAATGTGGCCACTGCGAGCAGCTATTACAACGGATCCCACTCCAATATGCCAACCTCAGATCTAAAAAGGTAAGGGTCATATCCATTTCAGAAGATCGGGACGAAAAAGTGTATCAACTTAAATCAAAAAACTTTTTATGGAAAGACCGTTACCGTGACATAGGCTCGGTAAATCTTAAAAACTATGGCATAGGAGGCACGCCCACGCTGGTCCTAATTGATCAAAATGGAAAAATTCTCCTGAAAACTGCTTCTATTGAAGAAGTTTTGAGCACAATCTAAGTAAAGGTGTGTGCAATTTAAGAAGTAAGCATTTATCATTATAAACTTATATACACATAATTTCTTGATGTTCAATAAATGGTTCCATTCCTCTTAAATACAAATTATTTAACACAATGTAAATATATTATATGGACTTTAAAAACATCCATATCGGCCGGATGATCAAGATGAAAGTTGCGGAAAACAGAATTGATATATCGCGTATCTGCAACTTTATACCGGCGGATGAACGGGAAATTTTCGAAATGTACGAAAGCCCGGATCTGAATACTCAAATACTTCTGCGCTGGAGCAAATTATTAGAATATGATTTTTTCAGGATTTATAGCCAACACCTGATCTTATACGCGCCACCTGGTGTAAACCCAAGCCATCAGAGCGGGGGCAAAGCAGGCAAATCGATCCTACCTAATTTTAGGAAAAATCTTTACACACAGGAAGTAATTGATTTCATCCTTGAACTGGTTCGACAAGGCAACAAATCGAAATTGGAAATTATCCAGGAATATAATATTCCTAAAACAACATTATACAAATGGATCAGCAAACATAACGACAAGAAATAATGGTCTTAATTACTTGAGAGCATGCTGACAATTAAAGAAACATTAAAATTATTAGTATTAGCTATGAAAAAAATCCCTAACTATAAGAAGATTTATACTGATATGCTGTTATTGAAATATCAGGATAAAATGGAGCAATGCAGCAGCATTCTTAAAAAAGAAAATTTAAGTCTATTAGATGTTATCACGCTAAATAATATGTTGAGTAATGGCTCTGCGAACAACAGTATAATAAATCAGAAGCTACGATCTTACGATCGTGCTACTATTTTTAAAATTTTAGAGTATCAAAAGAAAAACCAACTTAATAATTCTCAACTTGCAAAGCATTTCAGGTTAAGTAGAAATACTGTTGCTAAATGGAAAAAGACATTTTTGATTTAACTTATTTTTGAATTTATATCCTTCATCAGTACATTAGTCGGTTTAGTTGCTTAAATAACTATAATTCAGATCGTTTTTTAAATTACAACTCCTTTAATTGCCGCTATCATGGGAAATTTATCTTGAAAATGTTATTGTAGGTTGAATGAACAATTTAGGAAAAATAAATCATTCATATAAATGATATTAATCCCAAATCTTTCAAATTTGCAGCCATTTAAGAAATACCTAAATTCTAATAAATGATCGAACAACAAAACAATCTCGCCCTGATGGCCGAGACTGTTTTTTGGCATTAAAGCGGTGCAACACCATTCAGCAATCCACACCCTGGCACATCATCCTGATCACTGAATGCAGTTGCGGAAAGTTTGCAGGGATATTTGAGATATCCCATACATTTAGTAATCAACATTCAAATAAAATTCATCTAAAAATAATTTTCAGCTCGTATAAATTTCGTAAATTCCACAATATAAATGAGATACAGTATTATAAATAAATATAAAACATTCTCTAGTCTTAAACCAAAAACTAAATTATCATGAAAAAACTCTCAATTTTTGCATTCCTATGCACCGTAGCCGTTTTTTGCCATGCTCAAAAATCACCAGTATTTATTGACCAATGTACATTTTTGAACCTTAAAAAATACAGCGTAATGTCAACCACTGTGATTGATAGTGCTGGTGCTGAAGGAAGAGCTGTGCTTAGATTTAAAATTCTTGACCTTACAGATCAGCATGTGAAAAATTATGATGCCTACTTAGACAATTCAGGCTACGTGGGCCTATCCAAAAGGACCTACTTTCCGACATCACTACGTAGTTTATCCATCATGACTATTCCTTTTAAAATTCGGAAAAGAAATGACAACGGAGCCGTTACTGCTAAAGCAGACATAAAGAACGTTGGTCTACTTTTGCCCTTTTATGTATATGACTACAAAAGATATTGGATAGACAATACGACAAGTAATCATAAGTTATCTATTGGCTTAGTGATCGCTCCGATGGCTGAAGACCTAAATAATGCCAATACTAATAATTATTTTCTTGATTCGGGGAAAAAGGAATACACCGCAGTAATGCTATCAACCTCGATTGCAGCAACCTACACTTATAAAACCATAACTTTTGCTTTGATTCCGGCAGGTTTCGATTTTGGATTGGACACAGCAGGGAAAAAATGGGTCAATAATGGCAATTATTGGTTCGGATTTGGAATCGGTGTTGATACTAAACTTTTCGGATTCTAATTTCAGCATTAATCTACGTACTCCAATAACCAATTTTGGTGATTTTGTTCTCAACAGTTCCGATGCTTTGGCCTATTTAATAGATGTTTAAAAAATGATGATTTAATAGGAAAAGACATTTTCTAACATTATTTTATTTCTCACAAATATTTGTTAGTCGGAGAAAAAGATGATTCCTGCCTTTGTCGGAAATATCTTGTTCAAAGTATAAGGCGAAAGACAATTCAATCTGTTTGCCCAGGCAGCTCCAAAGCCATAAACAGATTGAATACTCTAGCAAGCTGGTAGGGCAGGTTCATTTGTAGAACCTGTTATTTTAAACTTTTTTACTATTAATTATTATAAGTATAACAGGAAGCAATTCTTAATTTTCCTTCAGCTTCAATCATATCACAATTATTAAAAGTTGATACAAGAATCTGATTGGAAAATATAATTCTTAACCTATACCCAATATCAGTAGGTGGGACCATTTCATTTACTTCAATAGGCAGTTTATGCTTTATGCACATTGCGAATTGAGATGCAAGGTAGCTCGATGTAATTGAATCCAATCTATGCAGATAAGTCTTCTCTTAAATAGAAAGGAGAAAATTATCTGTAATGAATCCTTTAAAGTCATCGATAATAACATCTGCTAAAAGTTCCCTATCTGGCGTATGTAGTTTGTAAATTTGTTTGAGCTTCGTTGCTAATCCATCCGGACTTAGCGGTAATAGTGCCATAATTTGTTTTTATTATTTTAAATCCCTACTTATAGGCTATGCAAAGATAATAATTTGTAAATTTACACACACTAATAACTCACACGGATGTGTGTAATAAATAATAACATCATGAAAACCAGCGCCAATTCCGGCTCTGAAGAGCTGACAATCTTACATCGAGGTAGCGACATAACTTTTAATGTTGAACTTGAAGTGCTGTACTTTTATCGTGTTGCTCATCTAATTTATCTTGTTGCTTTAGACGGTTCTGAATATCCTTTAAGGCAGAGCCTAAATGGAATCAAGACGAGATTAGGAACAAATTTTTTGCAAATTAACCGATCTGTAATTTTTAATTTCAATTTTGTAGAAACCTATAGCCCTGGTGCGAAGAGGGACACTTTAGAACTTACTTTCAAGAAAAGTATTCAGCGGATCATTTCCGGTAAAATAAAAAATCTTTTCACAGTAACCCGTGAACATTTAGGCCTGATTAGGGACCGGTTAGATTCTGAAATACAGGGAAACTGAAGACTTGGACGATAATTCGCGTGCAAAGCCAAAATAATAATTCCCTATTTATGGATGTTTGTGCTATGCTATTATGCTATGACACGTGCACTCCTTTACAACAGCTTGACTGCTATTAAATTATTGGTTTACATTTGACCTGTCCCTTGATCAAGGCTAAGTGTCTGGGATAAGTAGATATATTTCGTCTCATCCTATTGAAATTAATTAAAATCGAGATTTTTTGCGAAAGATACAGCAATCACTGCTGGAGATAATGGAATCCGATAAGGGAGGTAAGAACACTGTAAATAATCAACGGGAATATTGGGTAGCCCATAACTTTGGTTATGCCTCATGACCTGAAAGGCAATATAAGCCATCGAATTTTTAACATTGACGTATCTAAACTTTAAACCCCAATCAACAATGAAAACACTAAAAACAGCCATTGCAGCATTGCTTATCGCTGGTGGCACCATCGCCGCATTTGCTTTTACAAACACAGATGCTACAAAAGACAATAATAAAAAAGCAGACCTCTATTGGTTTGATGCAAATAACAATTACCTGGGACACGGGAATGCCTCCATTACAGGATGTCCTGATACAGGCTCACAGATTTGCGCCAGAGGATACAATGAAATGAATCAGGACGATGAACCGGTTGGTGAAGTTCAGCAAACAGTAAGAAAGCCATAGCATCATGTTAAGCCGTCTACTAAGTAGGCGGCTTAAATTTTTCTGCTAACGATTTTCAAGAATAATCACTTCGCGGTCCCGCTTTTCCAGAGATATTTGAAGATCGAACTTTTTAAGTTCTTCATTCATTGATTTTACGTCATCCGGCTTCCAAACAAATTCAAAGCTCCAGTTTCCCTTGGAAAGGTTTTCAAAATATATTGGCTTTATTGGATATTGTTGAAAAACCTGTTTTAAGGATCTTGGAAAGAATTTATTAACAGTTATTTTTTCATTGGCAACAAACGTCTGATTCTGAAATTCGCTTCGTTTATCAGGACGTACTGGCGTAAGATACCTATTACCTATCCCAATAGGGGTGATTATATAGCATTCTAATTCTCTTTCTTCTCTGTGGCTTTTCAAGTTAAAAGATTGATCAAGCTGATTGACCATATATTCAGAAACCTTCGCCTTATCAATATTTGGGCAAATCACATCAAAACAAAATATATTGCTAAAACTTTTGAAATCAGGTTCATTAGATAATGATATAGTATCATTCCGGATCAGATCTGTATGCCAGTTAAAATCTTCTGGTAAACCGCAAGTATAAGCTACAGCATAAAGTTCGGCAAACCACATATTTCTCAAGTTAAATCTTATGGTCTTACTTGCAGTGTCTACCTCCCAACCGCCGCCACTGGAAAAATCAGGGCGATAGCGGCTTAAATAAGCATAGTTTAAAATTTTGTCCCTATCTCGGCCATATAGATAGCTAATCAACGGTTCTTCACCTCTGGCCATCAGATAGTCCATATTATCGATCTTTTCCTTGAAATTAATCTTTTCGCCTCGAATGAATTTTTCTACATTTTTTTGGTTGGTAGAATCGCCGACTGTAATAGCGACCACTGTTCTATTCTTATCAATCCAAATTTGGTGTGGGAAAAGCCTTGCCGGAAAAAGCGAGAGCAAGGTGGAATCTGAGACCACCTGCGTAAATTTTAAATTTTCAAGCTTTCTCACTTCAGCGAATGTTTTTATTGCTTTTTCCTTCGGCTGGAAGGTGGATAACAGAACATTCAGTTTTCCTTTATATTCTTTTTGAAGTGAATCCAGTTTGGGCATTGCATCAATACAGGAACCGCATTCGGCAAACCACATGTCTATAATCAGCGGTTTATCCATGAATTCATTTAGATCAGCAGCACCTTTCTTATAATTCAACAATTCTTTTAGGAAAACATTGGGTACCTGGTCGCCAATGTGCAGCCTTTTTAAGTTTTGAGAAAAACCTTGGAGAGCGATCCACAAGAGTATAAATAATATTTTTAGCCTTTTCATTTTTTAAGTTTGAATTAGAACCCGGGGTTTTGTGATAAATTTGGATTAAGCTGAATTTCAGTACTCGGCACGGGGAAAAGCTTTGCTCTGCTGTTCCATGTTGTCTTTACTGCACTCAACACATTATCGGTTTGACCAGTGCGCCCGAGATCAAACCACCGCATGCCCCATTCCGCAAAAAATTCAATGCGCTTTTCTTTTAATATTGCAGCTTCTACCATGCTTTGAGTAGTATTCGAAAATGGTTGTCCACTCGGATTAGCTCTTTTTTTCACTTCATTCAGGTCGCTTAAAGCCCCAGGTAAATTATTTAGATGGCAACGGGCTTCTGCACGGTTTAAGTAGAGTTCCGGCAGGCGAAAAACAATACCGTACTCAGATTTCACAGCATTTGACCGAACTTTATACTTGTAGGGATATTGATAACTTACGCCACTTACCGTTTTGGTGCCTACCCAGTTGGTTCTCCGTAAATCTCCACTTTCAAATGCACCCAATAAGCTCGGCGTCAGCACATAATTAGGGACTATGGTTGCTGAGGATACAGGGATAAACCGGTTTCCTTCAATGGTATTGATAATTTGCGCATCCGGTATCGCCAGTTGCCATAAGGCTTCTTTACTCGCAATGATAAAGCATTTACTCAGATCGGTTTCAAGGCTGTACAAACCGGAATTAATGATTTCCCCGGCGGTATCTTCAACACCTTTCCAGTTTTCACTTTTAAGGTAAACCCTGTTGAGTAACGCAGTAGCAGTGTAATAATTAGGGCGTAATTTACCTGTGGTGGGATACGATTTGGACAACATCGCTCTCGAAGCCTGCAGGTCTTGAATAATCTGAGTGCTTACCAAAGATCCTAGTGTCCTCCCGACAAGTGAGTTAGCCTCATAATCTGTTGTGAGTATAAGCGGCAAATCGCCAAATACATTTAACAAATACCAATAGCAGAATGCCCTTACAAAGTACGATTCACCCAGAAGCTGCTGTTTTACTTCAGGTGTAGTACCGGAAGAAGAATTCAATCCTTCGATACAGGCATTTGCCTGATAAATGATTTTATAAGGATCTGCCCAAAAGTTGCTGTATAGTATTCCATTATCAGCAGAAACGATATTTGTATTAAAAGCCAGTATTTCGGATGAAGACCCCATGTATTTCAGTTCATCAGAGGCTAGCCCCATATAGATGCTCGTTGTTCCATTTGAAAATGTTCCGGCAGTAGCCGCCATTTTGGAATAAAGGCCAAGAACGGCCGCAGTGGCGGTTCTGTCGTCTGCAAAAACAGCTGCAGATGTAATCTTGTTTATTGGTAAATCGACATCTACCGCTTTTTTACATGAAGAGATGGCGAAAATAAGCAAGAATATAATTGGGTATAATGAGGGTTTCATATCAATGTTTTTAAAATGTAGCCTGAAGGCCCAAAGTGAAAATTCTTAATGGCGGCAAAGCGTAAAGGTTTTGGGTTTCCGGATCAAATCCACTCTGCCTGTTCCAAGTAACCAGATTTTGTCCCTGTGCATAAATTCTCGCAGTAGTTAAAAGTGTTTTTGCCTGCGCTTTGATTGGCAACATATAGCTAAGTGAAAGATTGCGCAAGCGGATGAAGGATTGATCACTGTATACACGATCTGACAAAGAAACCCGATCTGCCGTAGGTTGAATAACGGAAGTATACTTTTCATATTCTCCGCTGGTATTTCCAGTCGTCCAACGATCCGTTAAGATAGCCGGTTGATTCCAGAGAAGACCCGGAACCGAAGAATTTGTGTACATGGAATACAATATATTTCTACCCATTTGTTTTCTGTAGTCGAAGAAAACGTTTAATTCAAGCCCCTTATAACTTAGAGTGTTGGTAATTCCGCCATACAATTTGGGGTCTAAATTTCCGCTGATGACATAGTCCTTATTGTTATAGCTTCCGTTTCCATCCACGTCCGAAAAAGTGTAAATACCACTGGAAGGATCTATCCCAGTATATTTATAGCCATAGATACTATTAAGTGATTCACCAACTTGATATACTGAAGCGTAGGTTGAAGACTCAATTCCAGGAAATGATAACAATTTGTTGCGTGGTATAGTCGCATTGAAAGAAATGGCCCATTTTAGCGCTCCGCGCTTAAAGACTTCTGCATTGGCTGTAAACTCCCAACCATCATTCTGGATCAGAGCTGGAAAATTGCGGATTATAGAAGCGAAACCTGTTAAATATGGCAATCGATAAGCTACCAGCTGGTTAGAGCTTCTGTTCCTATAATATCCTACCGAAAGTAAGATCCGATTATCCAAAAAGCCAAAATCTAAAGCCCCCTCTAGCTTTTTATTTACTTCCCAACTATAATTGGGATTATAAAGGCCAGAAGGTATAAGGGTTGCGGTTCCTTCATAAGTCTGAGTGCCAGACTGCCAGCTATCAAGAAACTGATAATCGCCAATCTGGTCATTTCCGGTGATTCCATAACTTCCCCTCAGCTTGCCGAAGCTCATGAAAGGGATGTCATTTTTAAACCAATTTTCGGCCGAAAAGATCCAGGCAGCACCTGCAGCACCGAAATTTGCATATTGTTTTCCTGGCCCGAACCGGCTCGAACCGTCGCGGCGGGCCGTTAGGTTAAGCAAATACTTATCTTCTATGTTATAGTTCACCCGTGCAAATAAAGCCTGGTATTTATAATGTGTAAAAGCGTTGTCTATATAAGTTATGGTACTTGCGGCCTGCAGTGATTCCATCAATGCCTCGGTACTGAAGCCACTTGCGGTAATGCTTTCTGATGAACTTTTTTTCTGATGCAAGGTTCCTCCTAACAAAACATTGAGTTTTCCTTTCCAAAGCCTTTTTTGATATTCCAGCTGCGGTTCAATATTCCAGCTGCTGTATTCACTCCTAGCAAAATTGGTAGTAGCTATCTGATTTTGATTAGGTGCAAGCGAACTGATAGGAGAAAGTTTTTTTTCTTTCCCGGTAAGTTGGTTATACCCTATAGCTAATTTAAGTGCTAAATTATCCAGTATTTTATAGGATGTATTAAGGCTGCTCACTAGATTATTGGTATTGGCACTATACGTTTGAAACAAGTATCGATATGGATTCTCATATTGGATGCCAGCTTCCAGCCACTTCAGCTTACCATCAGATGTAAAGAAATCCGGTGTATTCGGACTTAAAAAAGTATAGCGGGTCAGATCGGCAGCGGCGGTTCTGTTTAATCCAGCTGTATAATTTGCAGATAGGGTAACGTTAAAACGTTGATCTTTCGAACGATGGGTTAGGTTGGTATTGACGGCACCTCTGGTATTTGGTAATGCATTTGGAAATACAGATGTTTCCCTATAAAAAGAACCACCGATCAGGTACTGTACTTCTGCAGATCCTCCGGAAATCGATATTTGCGCATTTGTAAGTTTCCCTGTACCACCAATCAATTCATCTTTATAATTTGTGTACCTGTTCTGATCCCATACCAAAAGATCAGGGGCCTGTGCTGCTGTAGGAACTACTCCACTGTTCGCAAATGCTTCCCTACGCATTTCAAGGTATGTTTGGGTATCCATTAATTTGACCGTTGTGCCAACTTGAGTATATCCCTGATTAATATTAGCAGTTACGAGGGTTTTACCGGCGACGCCTTTTTTTGTAGTAATCAGAACTACTCCACTAGCTCCACGTGAACCATAAATGGCTGTAGCATCAGCATCTTTAAGAATTTCTATTCTTTCAATATCTGATGGGTTAATGCTATTGAAGGGACTAAGAGAAGTTCCGGCCACACCGTTAGTAAGCGCAGACGGCAATGACGATATACCCTCATTGCCAGGTGCAAAGGGAATTCCATCAATCAGGATAAGTGGCTGAGAACCTTGCGCAATAGAGTTGCGTCCGCGGATTTGGATATTAAATGATGAGCCTGGAACGCCAGTAGATTGGGTAACCAAAAGCCCAGGAACTTTTCCGGACAGTGCCGCTAATGGATTACTTACGGGCTGCTGTGCAATTTCTTTAGCAGTTACAGTAGTCACCGAACCGGTGTTTAGCCTTTTTGTTGTTGTGCCATAAGCGATAACCTGTACATCATCTAATTGTGATTCGGCTTTAGCTAAGGTAATCACAATGTGGTTTTGCACAGGAACCTCTTTTGTTACATAACCAACAAAGCTCACTATAAGAATTTCATCATCATCAAGGTCAGAAAAAGTAAATTCACCGTTAGTATTGGTGGTAGTAGACTGCCGACGGGATTTTGCAGATACGTTTGCTCCGGGTAGGGGTTGGCCTTGTTCATCTACAACACGTCCTTTTATTTCTGAAGGTTTTGTCTGTTCTTCTTTATCCGGACTTACTTTTTCTTTGATAACAATAGTCTGTGCAATGATTTCATACGTATAAGGTGTGTTAACGAACACTTTATCCAGAGCTGTTTTTAATGATACATTTGTGACGGTAAGGGAAACAGGTAAGTTTCTATTTAAGACTCTAGCATCGTAAAACACCGAGTATCCTGTTTGTTTCTCGATAGCTTTAAAAACTTCGCCTATCGGTTTTTGCTTCACATTCAAGGTGATATTTTGCGCATATCCAGCTAAGGTTAAAAGTAAAAGAATGGAAATGATGCAGCAAAGCCGCAAGAAGATGAGGCGCAATAATTTTGGCCTGTTGCCAAAGATGCATCTACACCAGAAATGGTATTGACGTTGTAATAAAAAAAACATAAGTTTGGTTTAGGTTTGCAAAGGAGACGATCATCCCCCTTTGCGCTAGTGATTGAATTTGGTTGATTGGCCATTTCAGTTCGAAAAACCACATCCCACGGGACGCTGCGTCAACAGCGTCCCGATTTTTTATAGATGTGATTCATTAACTAAACTAATTAAGGATTTCTACATAGGCAGATGGATTAAGATTTATTACTATTTGCTTTGATTGTTAGAAACAGTTGTCCATTCTCTTTAGTTAATTGACAATGGACTTTACTGATTTTTAAGATTTTGATCACCTCAGATAGTGTCGCTGTTCTTTTAAAACCACCATTAAAAAGGGCTTTGGCCGGTTCGTTTTCGTACCTGATCTCAACATTATACCATCTTGCAATTTCTTCCATCACCTTTTCTACGGGGGCGTCTTTGAAGTATAGCTTTCCTTCTGTCCAGGCTAGGGTTGTTTCCAGATCAGCTTTTCGGATAAAACTGTGGTTTATTTCATTCACCACTTCATTTCCGGGAGTCAGGGTTAAAAATTTGGCATCGGTTGTGGGGTAAACCCTTACAGAACCTTCAGCAAGCGTGGTAATCTGCTCTTTCTCGTTAGCGTAGCTTCTTACATTGAAATTGGTACCCAAAACCCGAATACGCTGGTTGCGGCTTTCTACGATAAAGGGATGTGATTTGTCTTTAGCCACTTCAAAGTAAGCTTCGCCGGTCACCCGCACCACCCGCTCCAGTCGCTCATTCAGGTTAGGATCGTACGTTAATGATGAACCGGCGTTAAGCCATACTTTGGTGCCTTCTAGCAGCACAACCTCGTAAGTTTCTCCTTTTGCAGTCGCTAGCGTGTGTTGCTGTGGAGAATCTGTGATCTTATTTTTATTTTTTATATCATAAACCAGTAAACCGGTTTCATTTTTAATGGTCGCAGCAGAATCGGTAATAACAACTCCTGTTGTGGTTGAAAGTTGAACTTTTCTTCCATCTGCCAGGGTTAAAGTTGCTGACTGCTTACCAGGTGCAGCATCTACCGCCAATTGCTGATGTGTTCTGATACTGTCCTTAGTTTTTACCAGATAGTAGGAGATACCCAAAGTCAATAATAAAAGAACCCCTGCTGCGTAGGCTGTATAATTGTGCAACCATCTAAGCCTTAGTTTAGTCGGTTTAAGCTTTTGTCGCAACTGACGTTCAACCCGATCTACTGTTTCCTCTAACAACTGTGGATGATCTTGTTCATAATCCTGGTACAATGCGTCAAGGATCAATCCGTGAAGTTCATCGTGATCAGCTGTGCTAAAGTAATGGCTTAGCTGCTCGTACTCGGCTTTGCTGATGGTATCATCAAGGTACTTGATGAATAATTGATTGATATCCTTTGCGTTTTGCATACGTATTTTACAGTAATACGTTGATAGGAAGAAAATCAATAGTCCTAAGAAACGAAAAAAAATAAATATTTTATAATTAATTGATAATCAGTAGAAAAAAATTACCTTAAAATATTGTGACAAAAGAGTACAATCGCAAATGGTATGGCTTTATCGTAGTTCGATTTTAAAAATCTATTTGCTTTTGTAATGTGGTCATTTACGGCAGCTTCTGATATGTTCAACAAACGACTGACTTCTGAGTAGCTTTTACCCTCTATTTTGCACATCACAAAAATCTTTTTACGTTGGGCTGGTAATTGATCTATATTTCGGTATAATTCCTGATCAGCCGCAACTCCATTATCTTCATTAAATGGATGATGAATTTCGCTTAAACGATCCCACAGTTCGGCAGAAAGGCGTTGGTCTTTAGCAACCCTTCTGAAATGATCATTTACAAGGTTAGAGGCAATGGTAAAAAGGTATGATTCAAATTTTTTATTGGTATTTAGCGTACTGCGATTCTGCCATACTTTAATAAAAAGTTCCTGCAGAATATCTTCTGTCAAATCCCAGGATTTTAATAACCGGTACAAATTACCGGCAATTTTTTTCTTATAAGTGCTGTAAATGATTTCAAAGGCCGAATAATCCCCATACTGCAGCCTGATCAGCAGTTCATCAAGATGATTATTGGGGGGAAATGCCATTGAATGAATAATTTCTTTAAGATAGCAATAATTAGTGATAAATAGAAAAAAATCGCACCACTTGGTGAATTGTTGTCTTTGTGATCTGATTTTAAAGTACTTTGAAAGCTTCCTTAAAATTCAAATTTATAAAATACTTATTTTTAGGTACTTGCGCACCTAAAACGTATTTCGTAAATTTCGGTACCAAAAAACTAAATTTTAACCATAAAACATTTAATGATCATGAAAAAGAAATTTTTGACCGGATCGTTAGCATTATTAATGTTAACGACACTTAGCTCTTTTGATGAAGGCAGTGAAGATGATGCTTCAAGAAGACCGATGTTTGGCTCACAAGTTACATGGCATAGTGACTGCTATTACACCGGCGAAATTCAGGCAGACGGTACACCAGTAACAGCTATGGATGTCGAAACAACAACCTATGTATTTTGGATCGGATTTCCAAAGACAGAAACAGTTTATAACCAATGCAAACCGTAAAAAAAACTATTTTTTATTCAATCAACGGGAGCGGAGCATTAATCTGCTCCCTTATATTCTTTGCGAATTCACTCTACGGCCAAACTTTTATTCGCTATTCAAATGATGAAGAAGTTCAATCAGTCAAGCTAGTTAGCAAAAGCAGGACCGCGATTGTCGATAAAGCTAATTTTAAGAATTTCATTTTCCTCGATGATGATAAGGTTTTGCTTGACGATCAATCTTTAGATTTTTCCATTAGCAACGACACTTTATACATATTTGATAAAGTAAAAGAACTCGAAGAAGTCAAAATTGAAAAAGAAGATTTTAGCAAAAAGAATGAAAGTACGGTAAAAGGCCATCAGGCAAGTGCATATGGAGACATTCCTTCCAACAACAATGTTGCGACGCTCATCAAAATCAACACCAAGAAAAAAACATTTATAAAATCAATTGTTCTCTTCCCGAAAGAAATTAATAGTCCGGTTGGTAAATTAGAAATCAGATTACTTAATAATACCAATGGCCTTCCGGATAATGCATCTCCGATTATCTCTTTTGAAAAAGATTTTTCTGAAATCACACCAAAACAATGGGAAATAGTTTTCCCAAGACCAATATTGTATCCGGAAGGTGGATTATTCATTTCCTTTTTTCATCATGCAGATGCGGACCAGAAAAAATGGAATGCAGTGCTACGCTTAAATAGTGATTCTTATATGTATATGTTTTATCCGCAAATTAATGAGTGGAAAAAAATGAGCTTTAACGGATATTATTTTAAGCTAAAGGTTTTGCAGTAATTTTCATAGTAACTTTCGACTATCCGATCTGCTTTTTCAATTCTTCTTTACTAGGCAGAACAGCTTTATATTCCTTTGCAAATATCTGCTCATTATTTTCCGGTAGGGTAAATTCAATTACCGTTCGGTTTTCTTCTTTGCAAAGGATGATACCGATAGTGGGGCTTTCTTCCGGAAGCTTGATTTGCCGATCGTAATAGTTGACATACATCTGCATCTGGCCAATGTCCTGATGTGTCAGTTTGCCGATCTTTAAATCCAGCAACACAAAGCAGCGGAGTAATCGGTTATAAAAAACCAAGTCAACAAAAAAGCTGTCACCCTCAAAAGTAAAACGGCGTTGTCGGCCTTCAAACAGAAATCCTTTTCCCAGTTCGAGCATAAAGTTTTCGAGCTTATCTATAATCGCTGCTTCTAAGTCGCTTTCAGAATACTTAGCCTTTTCTTCCAATCCCAAAAATTCCAGAACATAATGGCTCTTTAGGACATCTATCGGTTTTTCGATGACCTGTCCTGAATGGGAAAGCTGTTTGATCTCCTCTTTATCTTTACTCAGGGCAAGGCGCTCGTATAAGGCGCTATTACATTGACGTTGCAGTTCCCGCACCGACCAGTTATTATCCAGGCATTCAATCTCGTAAAAAGCGCGTTCTTCATTATCTTTAATTTTGATCAGGTGAATATAGTGGCTCCAGCTTAAATGGAAGGGATTATTAGAAATCCCAGACAGTGTCTGGGAAATTCGATTTTGATATATTAAATAAAAATTACGCATGTATTCCAGGTTGGATACGGAGTAGCCCTTACCAAATTCTTTGTTGAGTGCAAGGCTCAGTTGAGTAAGTGTTTCCTTCGCATAATTAGCCCGGTGCTGACCGTTTTGCTCGTCCTCCACGATCATTCTGCCAATCTGAAAATAGGCATAGACCATTGCCGAATTGATATTCCGCACCACGGCGCGGTGTGTATCAGTTACAATACTTTTAACTTTTTCAAATAATATAAAGGATTGTTCGGCGCTCATAGAGATATTTTGAGCACAATGATGGGTAATGGCAGCAAGCTATCAGGTGAGTTGGCGTTGAATGACCAGAATTGGCAGCAAATGACATTTTATATTACCAGATTGAAAATTAAAATTGGATCTGATAACGGTTTTTTGATTTTTTACCACTCATGAAATTAGCGTAACTTACGATCCGGTAAGTAAATAATTCATTATGTCCAATATTTCTAAACTTAAGATATCCATTTTATTAGGTATAATTCCTTGCCTGGCTTTTGGTCAAAAGTCTGTAATCCAGATGAACGACGAATTGATAGCAAATGAAATCCCGGAATTTGCGTATGCCGGAGTAGACTCAACTTCAGTACTTGAAGAGAATATTTATGGCTATCATCATATTGGCAAACAATTAAAAACAAACAAAGCTGAGCTTACAGATTATTTTCATCTCGGATCAAATACTAAAGCAATAACATCTTACATCGCAGCCTATTTAATTGCTTCTAAATTAATTACCTGGGATACACCCTTTTTTGATTTATTTCCGGAATTAAAAAAAAGTAGTCAACCCGTATATTACAAAATAACTTTAGCTGACCTACTTTCTCATAGGGCAAACGTACAGCGTTTTACAGATGGTTCTGAGTTTGCAAAACTTCCTGTTTTTACGGGAAACAATCAACAAAAAAGACAAGCATTTTCCCGATTTGTTCTTCAGCGGAAACCTGTATTTGATAAAGGTGTTAATTATACCTATTCCAATGCAGGGTACAGTTTGGCGGTACAGATGCTGGAAAAGGTCTCCGGTAAATCATGGGAACAACTCGTTGATGAAGTGCTGAAGGAAAAGCTCAACTTACATTATGTATTTGGTTGGCCTAATAAGAAAGATTCAAATCAGCCCTGGGGACATTGGATTGTGAATGGAAAATTTCAAGCCGTTCCAGTGAATACAAAATATACTCTTGATCTTATTGAACCCGCAGGCGACATAAGTATGCCCTTAAATGATTATCTTCGATTTATACAGATCAATCTGAAAGGGTTATTACATGGTGATCCTATTTTAGATGCAAAATCTTATCATTATCTTTTATTCGGAAGAAATGATTATGCAATGGGATGGGCCAACTCAATAACAGAAGGACATCACATTGCAGATCACGAAGGATCTGCCGGTACCTTTTATTGTTATACATTGATTGATGAAAAATCAAGCAAGGCAATTGTGGTAATGGCAAACAGCAGTACAGAAAAAGCTGAAAAATTTATAAGTGCTTTTGTAGATAGCTTAGAAGCTAAATATTCTTTCAATCGGTAATTTTCATTCTAATAGTATTTCTTAATAAATTTGATAAAAGCACCTTGACGCGTAAATATTTATCAGACTAGATTGAGTATTTCCCATTATTACAACAGCTCTGTAAGATGTCCTTAATGCTAGGAACTCCAAATCAATGCCGCACCATTATCTGCTTTTTCTCGATTTTATCACCTGTAATAATGTGTAGAAAGTAAATTCCTGAAGCTAAGTGTAAAGTTTTAAACTTTACCGGAAGGGGACCATTTTTCCTTTCTATTAACTGCCCTTTATCATTGTATAATTCAATTTTTTTATTCCAGTGATAGTCGCCGATATTTTGTCGGACAGTTGATAGCTGTTCGCCTATGACTACGTAATCTGATGCTGGATTAGGATAGATTGCAGTTTTAGAATAATTGCCACAAGGTGGTTGTACCAGTAGATCAACATTATATGGATCACTCCATCCACAATTGTTTTTGACTTTAATAGTTACTGTAGCCGTGCCCGAAAATGATGCCGGATAAATATTGAAATAAAAATCATGATATCTATCTAATTCAAAATTACAGTTCGCACCTGATACAATTTCGAACTCGTATCCAGGATTGTCGTAAGCATTATATGAATTACCTTCATTGTCAATAAAGTAAAAAGTTCCTACGCCCTCTCTTTCACACTGATTGAGATAATAAGGATTTGCTGAAGGGGCACCACTATTCGAAAAGGTTACATAACCTCCTGCTGGTGGTCCAAATGAGATATTTTTTACGATAATGTCCCTTCCACAACTTGATTTTATTTCAGCACTTAAAATTAGAGATGCATTAAAAACTGTACTTGTAACAGAAACACTTTGGTTGTTTGAACCGATCGCATTTAAGGTAGCATATGCAGGCTTGTTAATAGTCCACTTAACAACGGAGCCAGATGGTAAATTAGGAATTGTATAGGTTGATTGGGAACAAAAATTACTTGCGCCGCTAATTGCCAATCCAGATTTTACAATAGGAAGTTGCGGATATCCGTCAATTTCCTGTAGAATATATTTTATGGCAGCGTCCCAAAGCGTTACATGTTCTCTATTTTGTGTATAATCTGCAAAGTAGCTATCGAACGGTGTTTCCCCGCTACACACTAAACTTCTGCCGCTAATATCTTCTGAAAGGTTTTGATTAGACCCACTGAAAGCCAAAGCACTTTTAGTATTAATGAAACTATGATCTGGAACAACAGAGTAGAATTTTGCAATAAAGCGTATGCCACCTCCATGATTTTTAGTTCCCAAAACACTTTCAATCTGTCCATCTCCTTCTTTTGCTAATATTCTCTGTGTATAATATGTACCACCTGGTGCAACGTCAACGCCTGATGTATAAGATGGTGTTGCATTGAGATAATTTCTGGTTTTATTTAAGTACCATCCACTGAAAATATTGTTTTGAGCTCCATAACTGCCGGTGAAATACATCCTTGAAGTAGAAACGGTGTATGTAGTATACCGAATTTTGAAAAGCAATAAATCTATATTATGCCATCTCCTAATATCAAAAGTAAAGCCTTTCTGTTCAGGTGTATTAATTTCGGTACCACCAATACTACCGTTTATTAAAGCAATTTTGCGCAACGGTTGTCCGGTATCACCTACTGGAAATCCCATCTGATTTATAGTATAATCGAAAATGTCTTTAAATTCATTTTGTCCAACAGTACTGCTATAGTTATAATGTTTTATCAACATCTGCCTCGCTGCAGGAGATCCTATCTTTTCATCGCGGTTTTTAATAATTAACTCACTTTTTACCATACGTCCATAGAAATCCAACCATTGCTGATCTCCAATCGGAATATTAGCCCCATGGTGAGGAGAATCAAAAGATATCCAAAGCCTGGTATGATGCGGCATTTGTTGTTGCTCCATATACCGTAATGCATAGCGACTTATTAGACCTCCCATGCTTGGTCCTATAACAACAAGTTTTTCATTTCCCTGTTTCATCTGGTTGATAGAATTGATCAACTCAATTAATACACGTGCATTTCTCTCTATGTAATCTGCACCGCCATCCCGAACCTGACCGTTGATAGCGTATTGAGGGAAATTCAAAATAAAAATATCATATCCTCTTAAACGCAAACTATCCCCAAGTTTTCCTTTATTGGCATCATTCAAATAATCATTATAAAGCTTTTCACCACTTTGTGCATCTCCAGGATCAAAACCATCAATAATAATAATCGGTTTTCTAATAATTCCATCACAATTATTAGTCAATGAATAATACAGTGTTACATCACCTTTTCCAATGGTTGCTACATCTTCATCGTATCCTTTAAAACTTAATGTACTCCAGATATCAAAAGTCTCAGGGTTTTGACAACTACCATTTTTTGTTGCTATGTTATCATCCTGATAAATTCGAAATGTTGAGTACGTAGTTGTTGAAGTATTATCGGAAAAAGTAGCTACAAATTTTATGTTGATAGTCCCCGGATATTGATAATTAATATTTTTGATAGAGTTAAGACTTACAGTCTGAAGGCCTGAACCATCTCCAAAATCTACAGATAACGTACTGATTGTTCTGCTACTATTAGAAAAGTTAAATTCAGGAGAAAATTTGAAATGAAGTATGCCAGTCTTAGCACTATCGATCAAAGCACCTGCTATAAATGTTTTTTGCAAATTAAATGGTGATCTGAAGCGCCCCGGAACATCATAATATAGGCTATCAACAGCTTCCAGCCTTATCAAACCAAGATCTACAGAATTGGGTTCCAATACATTATACTCATAATTTCCAATACCTATGGGTATTTCATTTTGAACATGGGCCAGATTTATCATTTTCCGTACTTCTTTTGGAAGTGGCCAACCGGGTAATGGCGTGTATCTGGAACGATATATTTCGCTATAAGCCTGAACAAAATGCCACATGGATGTAGTATCGGAAGATATCTTATTGAACTCATTTAATGAAGAAATAGGAAATACCCTGTCATAAAGCATTCCTGTATTCACCCCAGACTTATCTAAATGCTGAAAGAGACTATCGGTAATATGTTCATAACTTAATGTTTGAGAGCAAAACTTCATACTGGTTAGTATGATTAGAGAGAGCGTTAATAAAAATTTCATGGGTTAGCTTTTAATATTATTGTTTATTTTATATTTACGTTTATCACAAAGGAATGTCAAATCTTCCTGAAGTGACGGACGAGGTATTACTGACATTATTTAAATCAGAAAGTGTAAATTCAAATGTACCTGATATTATTTTGTCACTTGATTTTGTGATATTCACATATCCGATATTGGTCGATTTAGATGAATATATAGTTTTACTGGGCATATTATATTCATAAACATATTCTGCATACCGATTATTATTAGCATAGTCCAGATCATATCTTCCCGTACTGTTAAAATTATCAATATTTATCTCAATTTTACTTGCTGTAAGGTCATTATTGATAGCTTCAATAACCAAAATTCTTGCTCCATCGAGAATTTTTTTATCTATGCGCCCTATTAGTGGCATGGGGCCAAATAGTGATTGTTTTGGTGTAAACAGCTTACTATTAATTTTACATGAAAAAGTATTGGCCCCTGTCTGTGTTTCAGCAGTCAATCCTTGATTGGGATCTTTTTTGCAAAATGAAAACGAGAACAATAGTAAAATGGCTGAGAATTTAAGATATTTCATGATTATAGGTTTTAGTTGGAGTTGACTTTTAATTAATTGTTTATAAAGTAGTTAAACAAAGATATTGGTTATAGAGAATAAAAATTATCCCATTCAAAGATTACTCTTATTTGTATTTATCTTTTGAAATTCAATTTTTAAGATGAATTTTTAAAAATAATCTTTAAGGTTAAAATTGTGAAATAATTATGTTAAGAAATGAATCATTTTTCAAATAATCACTTCAAAGGTTAATGTTTGAGTATTCATAAAGCAATTATGAACAAACTGAAAACTACGAAATAGGACATCTAATTAACGAAATTCAATATCTCAAACTATTACCTACAAATGATGTAAATTTCAGTTTAAGTCAGCGCTGAAAGTTGCCAAACAAACACCAGTGGTTATTACTTTGACCAAGGTATTACATTTGCTACACAATAGGTAACAATGAAATTTCAGAACAAGCCGATTTAATTTAAATCTGACTTCTAAGAACTCTAAGTTACTTAAAATATAGACACAAAAATCAAAAAGTTAAACTATTTCATTTTCATTCTTGGTAAGTTAATCTCATGTGCCTGCGGATACGGTTTCCTTGAGGTCATGCTCACATCCTCCTTAATCCTTTGATGGGCATCATATTTTTTTTCATCATCGGCATATCTAGGATCAGGGATGAAAGGCATTTTAGCCATCTGAATGATGGTAATGGTGGGGAAATGAAAATCAACTTCAACCGTACCCAATAGTAGATAACAACCACCGCCTTGGAATGGGTATTTTTCTAAACAATCAGGAAAGTGGGCTGTATCAAAATAGTTTCCTTCCACGTCAATCCAGGTTCCGAAGAACATCGTTCCCCTTTTGGTGGGCACATGTTTCCTGGAGATCAGGTAGGCGAGCATTTTTACCTGCTTTTTATGGTAATGAGCAAGGTCTTTGGCCATCACGTGGCCGCGATATTTAGTCTGCAACAAATCAAATGGTGTAACCGACACCGGGAATTGTAAGAATTCAATTTCATCAAAGGCATCTTCAAAGACATCCCTTTTCAAGATGGGTAATTGATATTCTTTTGCCGGTTCGTCAAAAAGGGTATTCATATTTCGTTCAACTTTAAAATCAGTCAGTAGCATTTTAGCCTCGATTAACAATTCATTTTTCTGTTTGCCTGTAAAGCGAAATGCACCTATGAAAATCAGAATCTCAATACCGGCAATACCTATCGGAATGCGTTTTACAAAGTTTTCGAGAGAAGTATATTCACCGTTCCGTTCCCGTTCACAAACAATTTGTTCGGCAACTTTTTGCTCTAATGATTGCAGATGCATGAAGCCAAGGTAAACATCAGTTCCATAGACGGTTGTCTGATATTCACTTTTATTAATGCAGGGATTAAGTACATTGGCACCGGACATCCTGGCCTCGTGAACATAGACTTCAGTCCGGTAAAATCCGCCTTGGTTGTTAATGACAGCCACCATAAATTCTACAGGATAATGCACTTTTAGATACAAACTCTGATAGCTTTCTACTGCGTAGGAGGCAGAATGCGCCTTGCAGAACGAGTATCCGGCAAATGATTCAATCTGTCGATACACTTCGGTGCTTAATTGTTCCGGATGCCCCAGTTCTTTACAGGATTCAAAGAAATGATCTTTTACTTTTTGTAAGGCTGATAATGAACGTCCTTTTCCGCTCATGGCTCGTCTTAATACGTCACCATCGGCTGCAGAGAGTCCTCCATAGTGCAGGGCAATCTTAATGACGTCCTCCTGATACACCATGATCCCATAGGTTTCACCAAGCTGGTCCTGAAAAACTTCATGGAAATACTCGAATTGTCCGGGATTGTTATGTCGGAAGATGTATTCCTTCATCATGCCACTTTGGGCTACGCCAGGACGAATGATGGACGAAGCAGCCACTAATACTTTATAATCGTTACATTTTAGACGTCTTAGTAAACCTCTCATTGCAGGACTTTCAATATAAAAACAGCCTATAGTTCTACCAATGCTTAAAAATTCATTACAAGACTTTTCATTTATGGAAATAGCTGTGTTCCGAATATCAACCAGCAACCCCTTATTCTTTCTGATCAGTTTTACTGCATCGTTGATGCTTCCCAATCCTCGCTGGCTGAGGATATCAAATTTTTCAAAGCCAATTTCTTCCGCTGTGTGCATGTCGAATTGAACAATGGGAAATCCTTTAGGCGGCATGATCAATGCTGTATACCGATTAATAGGTTCTTCAGAAATCAATATGCCACAGGAATGCATGCTTCGCTGATTCGGGAAACCATCTAGTAGCTTTCCATACTTGTGCACGGATTTCACAACAAAATTGTTGTCATGGCTTTCCATGGATTGTGTGGTGAGCGCATCCAATTCCTCCTTTGGAAGTCCGAACACTTTACCGACTTCCCTCAAGATGGACCGGTACTTAAACTCCACATTGGTACCGCAGAACGCCACATATTCTTTCCCATAACGATCAAAGATGTATTGCAGAATCACATCCCGTTCCTGCCAGGACCAGTCAATATCAAAATCAGGAGGTGTTTTCCTGTTAAGGTTTAAAAACCGCTCAAAATAAAGGTCTAATTCCAGGGGGCAGATATCTGTAATCCCAAGACAGTAAGCAATGATACTGTTCGCTCCGCTACCACGTCCTATATGCATGAAGCCCATGCTGTTGCTATATCTGATTATATCCCAGGTAATCAAAAAATAGCCACTAAATCCTAGTTCATCAATAACTTTTAATTCCTTTTCAACACGTTGCCGCGCTACTTTATGGTAATCACCATACTTTTTAGTCAATCCGGCATACGCTAATGAGGTCAATAATTTAATATCATCCGCCTTGCTGCGTGTGTAGTGCTTTTTATTCCTCGGATAGGAAAAATCATAGTCAAAACTGCATTCGTTAAGAATTTTCCGGGTGTTGCTGATGATTTCCGGATACTGAGCGTAAGCCTCAATAAGGGTATTGTTTGATAAAAAGAATTCGTCTGGTTGACAATATTGTTGCTCCGGCAAGAGGGTGAGTAAAGTATTTAAATCAATAGACCGTAAGATTTTATGCAATTCATATTCTTCTTCATTGCTGATCGTAACTGGCTGTAACATAACCATTTTTGAAAGGTATCTTTTAAAACGATCCTGAAAAAGATAGGTAACCTGTCCTGGCCTTACTCCGATAAATTCATGTTCAAGCAATTCATCCGGCATATTTTCGATCGGATAGATAGTAAAGGATTTACTGAACACCGGATGATGTTTGGGTAGGGGCAAACCCTCACAATGATGATCCGTTAACAGTTGGTTGATTTCAGCCAGTGCATTTCCGTTTTTAGCTAGAGTGATATATAACAATTCCCCTTCATCCCTAAACTCCATTCCAACAATAGGCTTAATATTACTTGCTTTGCAGGCTTTCAGAAATTCATAGATAGCAGTGACGGTATTGATGTCTGTCAAACACAGGGTATCAATGCCTACTTTTTGGGCATGTTGGATTAATTTTTCAACCGAAAGGGTTCCATAACGTAGGCTATGAAAAGTATGGCAATTTAAATACATAATAAAACGATTTATTGATTAGGGAAATGAAAACCGGATGCACGGCCGACGGCATGCTGTCCGAAACGAAGTTTGATTTTGTCCATAGACTGGTACAGATTCATCATTTCTTGTGTGTCTTCAAACAAGTTCATTTGATATTCTCCGTGAACGAGACCGCTTAGTTTCAATCCGACCAAACGCAAACGCATTCTGCGGACATATAGTTTATCGAATAATTCTAAGGCCGTTTTGCTGATGGTATGATCTGCAGAGGTATAACTTACTCTGGTTTGTTTTGTCTCGGTGTCGAAATTTGAGTAGCGGATCTTCACGACAATCGTTGAAGTCAGCCATTTATCCCGACGCAATTGATGCGCCAGATCTTCAGCCATGCCATTGATCAGAGCTTTAATCTCAAATACATCAATAGTGTCACTATTAAAAGTATGTTCCGAAGATATTGATTTTCTTTCTGAGTAGGGGGTAACCGGAGTATCATCAAGTCCATTAGCCTTCTTCCAGAGATCAATGCCATTTTTTCCGATCAGCTTTTGCAGCACATCGGTAGGAACTTCAGCCAACGTTTTTATCGTCCTAATCCCAACTCGGGATAATGTTTGAAAAGTAACATTACCAACCATCGGAATTTTCCGAACGGATAACGGATCGAGAAAGGGGCGGATCATCAAATCAGGAATTTCCATATGTCCTTTAGGTTTGGCCTCACCAGTACCAATCTTTGATACCGTTTTATTATTGGATAATGCGAATGAGATAGGGAGGCCTGTTTCCCGCACTACTCTATCTGACAGCTCCTGCGTCCACTGATAAGTCCCAAAAAAACGATCCATCCCGGATAAGTCCAGATAGAATTCATCAATACTCGCTTTTTCCATAAGTGGAACTTTTTCTTCGATAATTTCGGTAACTTCATGAGACAATTTGGAATATAAATCCATATCACCACGGATGATTCTGGCTTCGGGACAAAGCCTTAGAGCCATCTTGATCGGCATAGCCGAACGTACGCCATAGTAGCGAGCCTCATATGAACAGGACGCCACTACTCCACGATCGCCACCACCAATGATAATGGGCTTTCCGATCAATTCTGAGTTGATTCTACGCTCGCAAGACACGAAGAAAGTGTCGAGATCCATATGTACAATTGATCGGTTCATAATAATTTTTTTAACGGGACCCGACAAAATTGCTAATTTTATTAGCAAATAACTCTAACTTTGTTGCTAAAATTTATATCAATGTTAATCCTGGCAGAAAACCTCAGACACCTCAGAGCTCAGAAAGGCCTTTCACAACAGCGAATCGCTGATGATCTGATCATTACGCGTGGTAGGTACGCCAAGTATGAGGAAGGAACATCGCAACCTCCTCTGGAATTATTACTTAAAATTTCCCGTTATTATCACATCAGTGCAGATCTTTTACTGACAGTAAAACTGAATAAATATCAACTCAAGGATATTTTACAGATGGCTGATAATAGAATTCTTTTGCCGATTGTGGTAGATGGCACAGGTGAGAATAAAATTGAGATTGTCCCGTACAAAGCTTCCATGGGATACATTAATGGTTATCGAGATCCGGAATACATTGAGAACTTACAATATATGTCATTGCCTTTTTTCAGAAATGGAAAATACAGGGCTTTTCCCGCTGAAGGCGATTCTATGCCGCCATTTAAGGATGGTACATATATCATTGGCGAATTTGTTGAGCAGCTGTCTGAAATTAAGATTGATAAAACCTACATCATTATTACCCAGAATGGACTGGTTTATAAATCTATCGAAAAGATTAATCCCGATTCGATTATAGTCCGTTCAAAGAATACCTTTTATGAAACCTACGAGATTCCTTTTAGTGAAATTTTGGAAGTCTGGAAATTTGTGAAAGCCCTTACAGATGAATATGAATTAATTGATCTAACGGATAACGTGGTTAAGGATATGTTTTTGTCTTTGAGGGAAGATATGAAGAAGATGAGGGAGGAGTTAGGTGGAAGACTTTAAATTTTTCACTGGATTATGATTTTGTATTTATATTTTTAATAAATTTGATTTAGTAACTATTGAAAATTAACCTCTTAAAATATAAATATGAAACTACAACTACTCTCACGAATCTTTATAATATTTATTAATACCTTTTTTGGAGTATTAAATCCTTAATCGCAAAATAAGTGCGTGAATAAAGAACCATTTCATTTCTGTAAAAAACCTACAAAAAAGTGGATGTTTTGATATGAAAAGGTTTTTGCAATAACCTATCTAATACCATTAAAACCAATTTAATATGGGGTTTACAAAAGCTTTATTTTATCCAACCATTGATATTGATAACGATGCATGGTTAAAAAATGCTGTTCTATTTTGGGACGAAATCCATACTATCGTACCATCTACGGTAGATAATCCTTATAAAAAAGATTCAACCCGCTTTTTATATGAAAACGAATTCTTAAAACCTATAAATGTAGATTCTAATGATCTTCTAATAAAAGAACTTGCTATAGACACGATAAATTACCTTAACACATTTGAAGGACGCCAAGTTCTTACATTAAATCAAGACAGGTCTCAACTTCACAGAGATAAACTACCTGAAAACGTAACTAGATTGTTTAGAATGCATCCAGAAAAACTTGCTTATGAATTACAATATGAATTTCGTGACAATCTATTCAGTGATGGTTGGCTAAATGTTGACAGCAATTTTGCAACATTCTATATGACACTTCTCGCAAATAAGATTGCTGAAAAAAATTCAATAGCCCTTTTAAGTGATAACTCTTTAACGTATAATTTATCAAGTTTAGCAAAGTTAGATAACCCAGAGTTGATGGATAAATCGAGACATAGCTTCCATCGCCATTCTCATCATGAAAAATATACAAATGTGTCTCAAGGCTTACTTACAAATTTAATTATTGAAGGAATCAAAATTTCAGAAACTACTTCATTAAAAGATATTATAAAATTCAAAAGGGACAATCGTGATGAATTAGGACTATTCAGATCTAATATTGCAAAACTAACTAAAGACGTCTCTAAAGATCTTCCTATTAATGCTGTGAAGCAACAGGTGGAGGATATATACAATGATGATTTTTTACCTTCCTACAATAATTTTAAAAAATCACTAAGTGGTGCAGGCATAAGATGGACTGCTGAAAATTTTATGAAAATTACATTCTTTTCTGCGCCTACAACAAGCGTTCCATTAGCAGTCATGGGTTTATCGACACCCCAAGCTATACTGTCAGGAGCTGCAGTTTCACTTCTAACCTCTTTAGTTTCATACAATTTAGATAAGAAGGAAAAATTACGGAATAATCCGTACTCATATTTGTTAGCCGCCGAAAATATTTCAAAAAAAAAATAGTTTAAAAGTAATAAAACTAACTAACCAACAGCTTAAGCAAATAGTGCTAAAGGCATATAATACAGAAGAAAAAATAAGATGAAAAATTTCTAAAATCCTTTTCTATTAATACACTTTTTGTATAAAAATAAGCTGTAATAATGGCCTGCCTTTGTGGTACTTAATGACAAAATTTAAATAATCCTATTCATTAGAAAGAGGGGAAGAACAAAATTATGAATGAACAAGAGTTTCAACAACACTATTCAGCAGCTATAAGGTCTATACTACCAACTTTTCAAAACAATGAAGTGACTAGCCAGCGTTCCTTTAAAATTAAATTTGGACATCATAATGTTTTAGTAGATGGCAATGCGCCGGGAGAGCGTGCAAAAAGTGGAATTTATGACCTACTGCTTTCCATTAATAATAAACCTATTATTATGTTGGAACTTAAAAGGCCAGAATTAAAACTTACCGATGATGATCGTGACCAAGGGATTTCTTATGCTCGTTTAACAGATCCTATTACTCCGGTAACGGTAATCAGCAACGGTTCTGATTTTAGAGTTTATGACACTTTTTCGAAAGATTGCATAGATTGTGAAAGCCTGAAAAAAGATTTCTTGCTTACACGTGTCGATCAGGCAGCAAAACTTGCAAAGAGTGAACATAAAAATTCGATCCTTACTCTGATCGAAAATGATCAAAGAGTACTTTTTAACCTTTTAAATACTATTTCTGAGCAAACGTTTAAAGAACTTACTGGTGAATCGAATGATGTCACAAAGCCAATCATCAATAATTTTTGTGTACCTCGGGAAACCTTACAAACTTTACAAAATGCTGTCACAGAACATCAGTTTGTAGTCTTAACCGGGGATGCTTACTCTGGCAAGACTAATTTGCTTTACCAATATTATCAGAAACTGGTTGCAGAACAAGAAGCCATTCTATACATAAATTGCATTGATTTCCATTATTCTATATTTCGCAAACTGACCAATCATATACATAGTCTGTTAAGATTTCCTATAGATGAATTAAAGCTGAAGGAATGGTTGTTAATTCACTTTAACGATTATACAGATAAAAAATTAACCATTGTATTCGATCATATCCGTTATGATATTGATGCTGTAATGATGGCCGATATTTCAGAATTACTTGATCTGTTCAAGATGGATGGAAACCAGATCATAATTAGTACTGATCAATCAAATTATCAGTTGCTCAAAAGAAATAACGATCGTGTATTAAATACGATTATCGGTAATAATTTTTTTGAAGTGGAACTTAATGGATTTTCCACCAATGAATTTTTTACAGCCAATCAAATACTTGATGAACAATACAATATCAGCTTTGCATGGGGAGCAGTTTACTCAGATATCTACAGGCTTCCCCGAATCTGGCGATTGCTGATCAATGATGCAACTAACGAAAGAAGAGAAGGTTATTATGCATTAATAAAATCTATTCCTGGCATAGAATTCCTGTCGATCTTTAAAAATACATTTCAACTTGACTACGAGTTAGTAGGAGATTTTATTAAACTCATCGATGCTTTTACCGAAGGTATCGAACAAGTTAAAACCGGACGGTTAAAGCTTATGGCCGCTAACCTTGGGATAATTCTTGAACCTGTGGCACTTAAGTACCTTGATCGGAAGCAACTCAATCGGTTGATTTATGCTGGTTATCTGGAAAGGAGGGCCGTACCGGGATTTCAATGGGTTTTGGTCACTAAAATGCCTGAACTCCTAGCAGGCTACGCTGTTTTTAGTCTGAAGAAAAAATATCTAAATTGGTTTAAAGAAGACTTCGAGGATGCATATAAAAGCTTTATTTCTTGCTGCGAATTCATGCCGTATGGTGAACTAGTAGCATGCAGATTCATTTCGGACATAGGAAATGAGGGTGAATTAGACCTGTTTTCGGAATTAGCCAATCGTTTATATAATGACGAACCAATCCTTGAAGTCTCAACATCAGAAAAGGATATTGAAATTTATGTGCAAAAAGCTGGAAAAGTTAGGATTAAACTTGATGAAGGTGTGGAATCGAAATTTATGGGAAATGGATTTCCTTACCTAATTCTGTCGCAATTATTGTGTACGGGCATCATGGGTGAAGAAGGTAATCCACATAATATTCGCTTAGAACTGATCGGAAAATTAGCAGACAGACCATTAATTATTAGGAAGGTAGACAGGACTTTTTTTCATGACGGTCTTGAAACGATAGAACTTGGCCGTATTGGTGAGGTAGTTAAAAGCAATATTGGCATTGTTGAGCCTATTACGCAAGCGCTTTATCTTAATATGCTCGAATTGCCTGAACTATTTGAAGACTTCTTTGATGATGCTATGGCCACTAAGAGGTTTCAATTATTACACCGAATATACACAGCTGCAAGAAACGCTATTCATATAAATACTTTTAATGTTGCAGCCAATCCGATTTATAAACGTATCATAAAAGAATATGAAAACATGATCCCAGAATTAATGGCCTATGCAATTACCAGCAATAAAGACAGCGAAGAGGAATTGAAGAGAATAGAGGGCAAAATACGATCAATGCGAATAAATCTGGACAATAACACATAAGAAATGACGTTCCAAAAAGTATTAAAAGGTATTAGTAATATTGATGCAAATGTCGCACAGGACATCATTGATAATGGTATTATATGCAATTGGTGGCGAAAAGCTGCAAATATTAAGCCAATTGAAATCAAACAACATCTTAATAGCCTTAATGCAGATTTGCATTTAAATCACTATCACAGGTCTATACCAGCCAGCAATCCACTTTCTTCTTACGGAACCGCCAGTTTTGGAGAAGTTTCTCCTTTTATATCTACTACTGCGGGGACCATACATCGTAATGCGCTAGCAAAAAGAAATATCCTATTTGATCCATTTATTACATCCCTAAGATTTGCCACCAATAATTTCAAAACTAATGGTTACGTATTTTATGCATATTTAATAACAATTGGAAAGATAGCCATTGAAATGGAACAATTTGCTGAGGAAGTAAGAGAGTTGCACATCTATAAAAATTACCTTCCTTATCACAAGCAGGGTGAGATTATGGCAAAGATCCTTATTCCTTCAGTGCAAATTGAAAAGGCACTTGGCTATGATGGACTACAAGCCAAACGAGATTTAGCTTGTGGAAAATTGCCTGCACCCTCTATTATCATTAATACGAGCTATCAAGCGCCGGAAAAACTATCTAACATAAGAGAAGTCCTATCATGAGTATTTTTATCGAGCAACTAGGACTGAATACAACCGATGTAAAGAATTTAGCTATGGTTTATGCCGGTTATGCAAAAGCACTCTTAAATAAAGAAGATGTAAATGATGACATTCTCCTAACTTCAGCAAGTTCGTTTATTATCGGAGCGCTTTTTGAGTCACTCATAGCACCGAAGAAGTCAAAAATACTTTTTGATCTAGCGGCATCATTATATAGGAGACTAAATATTCCAATCTGGAGGATCTGCATACTTTGTTCTGGCAACCGTGAATTTGCTGTAAATGACAAAATACACAATGACTTAAGGAATGAAGAAGAATTGTTCTATATTGCTTTACAGGATAGTCTTCAAGATGAAAAAGAGATGCATTCTTATTATAAAGCTTTAGTCAAAGATATAAACGGAGATATTCCAGGTCTTAATATGCCTTACAAACTTGTAGTTAAAGCAATAGAAGAATTGTCTGATTTAAATAAAAAAGTTATCCCTCAATCCAGAAAATATCTTGATGATGTGCTTCAGCGAATAGCAGAAAAGCTTGAACAATATAAGTCTGATGACCATTGGCATAACCTAAAAGGCCCGATTTTACCATTCGAGCCTGTAGCTTTGGCTATTGTTATTGTTTTGCTACAAATATGGAAAAGAAATAATAATATTAACGATTTCTACGATGGTAATGATGTAAACAAACACGCTCTGGTAAACATTGCAAAAGTAATGATAAATGATTATTAGTTGAGATAGTACACTAAGTCCATCTAGTAGTTATTGTTTTCTTTATATCTATTTGGATTAATTCCATCTTTTAATGTCTTTTTTTTGCTTGGTAATATAGGTCTAAATAGAAGCAACACAAATATAACAGAATAAAATCTTAGAATAAAAAAGATACAAGCAATGATGAGAGTTTCTATAATTAAGAATATCCTATTATAATAATAATTAATGAACCGCAGAAATAATGATTGAAAAATCCGGAGAATAACCTTCCGCTTTAATATTTAATTAATAACATGTTATCCCATTTTAGAAATAGGCATCAAAGAATAGTTTTCTTACATCTGTATTAAAATATAAATAATATAACTCTTGCACAACAGAGGACAAATAATGTCATGGATTATAATAATGATAATATAAAATTGCATCAGTTTGTACAAAGCACGTTTTTTTGGCAATGGGCAATAGCAAGACAGAACTCCTCTAAAAATTTCTAAAATGAAGATATATTTTTTTTTATTTATCCATTTATTTACATTCTATTTCTCACAAGAAAATAAATGTTCCCGTTTTATAGATTCCCTTAACACTTCTTACTTTGAAAAAACACCTGTATTATCTAAAAAATATAAGACAATACTGGTTAAACAAGAAGATTCATCTAGCACAGCTTATTATACTGGTATTGTCAAGCAATTTAGTAAGGAAAATTATTTAGTTGGAAAATCGTCCGCTTTCTCTAAACGTATTAATGAGTGTGGCTATAAACTATCAGATTGGCAAATAACTGAATTATACACACAAAAAGGATCCTTGATAAAAAGAATGTCAGTGTTTTATAATACAATACAATCAGGGGAAGCTTATATGTTCGGTAAACAAAAAAAAGCATTTCGATCCCAGGGAATGGGAGATGTCATGTTTAAATTGAAAACAGAAGATTTTGTGAAAATACTTGAACAAAATAGTATCACACCCAAAAGCACAAAAATGAGAACTGGTACTGGTGGAAAATTATTTATTGAGAGACACATTACGCCATCCGGAAGTTTTTGGGAATATCAATTAATGTTTACCTACGCACCATTTATTTCAATACTTGTTTCAGATGGAGAAAAAAAAGTTCTTGCAAAAAGTTTTACGCTAACACCTAAAGATGGAAGTGAAGAAAAAACATTTGAATATCAAAAAGCAAGAGATTCTATTCTCTATCCAAAGAAGGATGGTTTTAATTTCAGTGAAGATCAACTTATGGAAATCTTAAGAAAAAATAACATTACTAAAGAAGCTATTAATTTTAAAAAGTACGCCGGCAGAACATGGTTAATTCAAACAAATGTTGATCCAACTGGAATTAAAAAATTTAAACCCGTCTTGCTTTTAATTGATGATATAAGTGGAAAAATTCTGATAGATATTAATACTTACTCAAAAGATTTATATGGCGAGGAACAATTTAATCAAGATTTCAATAAAATCTTAATTGAGAGGACAAAAAAAATGTAAACTAATAAACTCTGAATTCTGCCTAATACACCAACACGACCATATCATTATTATCCAAATTTATCTGACTTAATAACATTAGATAATATTCCATCTTCCCTGGATTTTGCGAAAAGTATTTCGCAAAGCATCTTTTCAAAAATATATTATAAAGACTATCAGGCAAGCATTAGCCCATTAGGAGATAGTGCATTCTATAGCTTATCTATTGTTTCTAAAAGTAGAATTAATTTTGAACTGGTATATGGTTTAAAATTAATTCTGAACAGAGATTGGCAAAATTCTAGCCCAATATCCCGAAAATGTTCCTTCATGGCCGAATGAGACTATATTTAAAATTATCGATGAGATTAATTCTGATCCAATGAAAAGAGGATACTCTAGTGGAATGTTTAATAAAAGAGGTTTTACATCTCGGGCTGCATATGAGGGAGGAAATATAGGAAGATCCAAAGCAAAATATTTTGAAAACTTGGCCGATGATATAAGATATAGTTATCCAAATGTTTCTGAAATTTTCAGAAATATGCAATTAAACTATTTAGATGATGCAAAGCGTATGGATGAAAATGCTGAACGAGATAGATTAGAGCATTGACAGATCAAAGTGAAAATAAATTTAAAAATTAAAATTCGATGTAATATTTTATCTTAACGTGTGCTGCAGAATATTAATCAATTTCCCAAAAGGATCACGAACATAAAATCTCCGAACACCCCAGGGCTCATCTGTTGGTCCATACTCTATAGAAAAGCCAGCATCTTTCATCCGGATATAGGCAGCATCTACGTCATTCACTTCTATGGAAAGATCCGGAACATCGGTGCCTGAACCACCTTCGGAGGCAATACTAAGTTGAACTTTCATTTCCTCATCATTGCCATAGGTTCTGATCCAGCTATGATCCATTATCACCTTAAGGTTAAGTATTTCACCGTAAAACTTTGCAGCTTCTTTTGTATCCGGCGCTTTTATATTAGCTACTATTCTTTGGACTTTAATTGTTTTCATCTTGATTAATAATAAAACGTGAGCGATGTATCGGCTGGTATGATGTTATTTTTTTTGGTTCGATTGAATTTGTTCAACCTTTTTGCGTTCTTTTTTATCAAGCGTATACATTAGGAACAGGAACAGCCCAAAGATGATCATTAAATAGGCTATCAATTTACCAATTCCTTCCAGTAATCGAACAAACAGAGACTTTTCATAACTCGAAAAGCCTTCCAACCCGGCAACATTACGACGGTTAAATTTTCTCTTGCTGATCCAAAATAGGAGGGCAGTTCCTGGAATAAAAAATATGAATGCGATAATAAGTGTTTCCATCGGTGAGCGTTTTTTAGTTCCATAAATTTAATAAATATCTCTTAACTGAAAAAAGACAAAAAGGCCGTTTCATTTACAGCCACAAAAAACATATCTAATTCTAAAGACGCGACCGCGGAAATAGTGGTTGAAAAATCAGGAGAATAATCATCCGGTTTAATATTTAATTAATAACTTGTTATCCCATTTTCGGAATGGGTTTGATCGAAAATTAAGTAAAACAAATAACTGATGAAATATCTTCTTATCGCTCTCTTGATCTTTGTTTTCTCCTGCACAACTTTCAGCAAGTATTCTGTTTATAGTAAAAAGACCCCTTGCGCTGAAGAGAATAAATCTTTCCATTGTTATACTAATGATAGTCTTCATTGGAATTATACATCGTTCGGGGGCTTTAAGTCCGTAAACAACGTATCTGATTTTAGAAAATTAAAGGTCAGGAAAGCCCCTAAGTTTAAGAATGTTTTGTTATACGCTTATTCAGAAATTCTAAATGGGGATTATTATATATTATTGGATAATGAACTGTACCCCAAAACATTTGCATATAAGGATACGCTTATAAATAACAGAAAAATAACCATTGCTGTGAGCTCTAAAATAAATGGAGATTATAATACTAATTTCCTGCTTAGTGGATTGCATTGATTACTTTGCAGGATAGCCCAACTGTTACGTCTAAGTATTATTTATAAAGCCACCTATTTATAGGTGGCTAAATACTTATTGATAATTTTATATTGCTTTAAAAACAATGTATGAGCTAATATATTAATTTCAACAATTTTAAAAATTTAAAATGTCTCTCTCAGTCTTGGAAAAATTGATATGTATTGATATTATACCTTTCCAAACAAGATCTGTGGCCTGTATTGTATTTTCTAATAAGTTTCTGTATAAACTTAAATTTTCTTTGATAAATTCATTTCTAAAGATTTGCACTAGTACTTGCGGTTTCATTAAAAATTTAGTTTTCTTAAATAATCTGCTAATAAATCTTCAATATTCTCATCTTCAATATCGTAATACAAATCATCTAATTTTCTTAATGGCTCATTTAAAATCTCTTCTTTGAAAAGTCTTTTAAGAGTTTTATTTACTAGTTGTTTCCGAAATTCTTCGTCGCTCAAATTATCATCTTTAACCAGATTAAAAGCATTTTCTAATAAATTTGATTTTTTAAATGCTCCTATTTCAATTAAAGCATCTATTGTTTCCTTTGCAAATTGTCCATAACCGTTTGCAAAATATTGGTCAAATCCACCATTAAATACCTGGCTTTCTAATAACACTGTTATATATGTTATTTGCAGATGTCGAGGAAGATTTACAATGTGACTATACCAATATGGCATATCACTATCAAACCAGTTATCTTTAAGATCCTTTGTAGACTGTAAATAAAATTTTTCTATTATTTCTCGATTGTTCATAATTCCAATTTCGTTTTTTATTCTTTTGCTTTTATAAATGCTCCTTCGTACATTGTTTTGTTAAGCTGTATTAATTCTTGTAATGCTTCGTTTGGAATACCTTGAGCTCCATAAACACGTCTTAACTCAAAAATATCTCTTGCCAAGACTTGACGAGCACTTGTAAAACCTCCATCTCCCCTAGATATTGCCATTCTTCCTATCTCTGGAAGCTTTGTTCTGTGACCAGCTTTCGGTACGAGAATCGCAGGAGCAGAATCATGATCATAATTAGCAATTAATCTTCGCATCATAGCGCTTTGTCCAACGTGATGCGCATCTAATCCCTTTTCTAATCCTCTAAGTACTTTGTATTTTCCAACTTTCCACAAATTTGGACTTGGAGGTGTTGCAGGCGGAGTTTCTGTTAATGTTCCAGTTACAAATAATCCAACTGAAGCTAATGTCATTAAAAATTGTGCATCCCGCTCTCCAACATGCTCTTCCAATTTATTTTGGACTAGCATTGCACCAACATCAGTTGGGCCCATCATAACAATACCGCCGTCATAGTATTGTGGTGGTAAAAATATCTCCTTCCTTGGGGGTGGCAAATTCCCAATAGTAAATCCTACACCTCCATAGCAAACACTACAATTGTTGGGCATCGTAGTTGCAGGTATTGAAGCGATTGCTCTTAACGGAGCATTTATTATAACCTCTTCTATTGGTGCTGGATTATTATCGCCACCAACTGCATTTGGTGCTAGTTTAGGAATGGGTTCCCCAAACAATCCAGTTGGATCTGAAAATATTATTGGGCTATTATATGCATAGCTATATGGATCAAGTGTTGCATCACTAAGTGGATCATGTGTGCCAAACCTTCCAAGATCCGCCATATAAAAGCGGGCGTTCATATCATAGAATCCCGTTTCCTGTAATTCATTTCCGAGAAACTTATAATTTCTTAAAGAACTTGTCCCAAAGAACGAATTTCCACTCTTTAGATGATTCATCCCAAAGGGATAATAATCATTACCATCAACAATTTCAAGAACACCACCGCTGTTTCTTCCGAAACTGATCCTTACATTACCAAGTTGATCTTTATATTGGTAAATATATTGATTTTTTGCATAATCGTAAAAGCCCTCCGATGTTGGGAAAAACTGAAGATTTGGATTTTTTGATGCTATTGGGGTACGATTGATAGAAGAGCTGTCATCAAGGGAATAGGCCTGCATTTCCAGTGCTCTTCCAGTCTCTGAATTGCTCATCATCATTGATTCTGAGCTTCCACCGCCGCCTGAAGATGAAGAATTTATTGTCGTAAGGTATTGAAATCCATCCAGATAATCGGTAACTTTTTTGATTGTTGTATAACCGTTAATTCCAAAAATAGTCGTCGTATTTTCTTTTTGCACTTTATCACCATCCGATCCATATTTAGTATTAATAATCATGGATTCGCTACTGTTTTTACTATAGCTTATGTTGTTGGGCAAATTAAGGTAATTATACTTTAGTGTATTAATACCTTTATCCGGAATGGAAGTTATATTTCCATTGACATCATACTTAATTTCAAGTCCCCCGCCTTCATAGCCGGTTGGATTAAATGAATTATCATTAACAGCAATCAATTTATTGCCTTTATTTTGTGCTGAATAGGTATATACTAGATCGTCAATTTTTGTTGGAGTTGTATTGCCATATTCTAAATTAGAAGTTCTAAAAAGCTTGGTTATATTTCCATTTAAATCATATTCAAGAGATTCTGTGTTTTCTCCGATACTCGGGTTACCTGGAGTCTGATAAAATCCTGCTGTAAGCCTATCCAGTTTATTATAAACATAGCCATATCTTTTTGGGGTGATTGGCGGGTTATTCCCAATATTTTCTACACTTCGCCAATCTACTTCAGCAATATTCCCATTGTATTTTGCCGCTACCTCTTTACCTGGAAATTGTAAGGGATCAGGATTTGAAATCCCCTCTTTTTCATTGTATTTAATTTTGTATGAAAATAGTTTCCCTCCAAGATCTGCAACTTGCATTTTATTCTGATTGATGCCAGTCATCCAGCCCCGAATGTTGTAGTTAAAATCAACACTTTGCAGAGATGTATAATTTGCATTTGAGCCTACTTTCTTATTTATAAGTTGGTAAAGCTCATTATATGTATTTTCTGACAATAATTCTTCCGGATTATTATCTACCTGATGATAATGACTAACTAATCGATTTTGTGAATCATAGGTGAATCTTTCCTGAATCATTACTCCAACTTCACCCGCTTTCCTTAAGTGGTAAGTAATATTTCTTTTAGGTGCCCCCAGAAAATCAAGTTCTGTTTCGACATTAGTATATCCGCCTAAATGGTTAGTAGATTTTACACCGACTTTTCTTCCAGACGAATCGTAGTAATAATAACTTTTTGTCCAGTTGTTGTCCTCTATATTTTTTATGAAAGAAGCTGTTAAAATTCCAGTTGTTGAAGCATCATCTGTAGACCCCAGATTCTGAGCTAATGTGTATTGTCCCAATATCGTTGGTGGAATTGCCGGTGCTTCGGGCGGATATGTATCATAATAATTTACTGAAAGCAGTGTCATGCTGCCAGTGGGGAATGCTTGTTTGTTATAGTACACGTCAACACCCTGAAGAGTGAAGAAAGAAGAGCTTCGCTTTTCGTTATTGGGTGCATTTGCAACCATACTATTCAGAGCATTTTGCATCACCTGTCTAGAAGCCGTATTGCTGAAGAACCCCGTATAAACCACTCTTCCAAATTCATCATATTTGGTAAAGAGCCACCCCTTACTTGCAAAGTTGTTGCCTGTCGTCCTAAGATTTCCATCCTGAACTAACACAGGCCTATCTTGTTTGTCATAAACGGTAAACTCCCAGTCTTTCCCGGGACTTTTTTTCTCTACTTCTCTATTTCTACCATCATATCTATACTGATAACAAAGCTCGTTTAGGATCTCATCAGTGATTATGTTGTTATTCAGTTCGATCTGCTGTAGTGCTTTGGGAGATATTACAAAAGCCAGCTTATTGTATTCATTGTATACATAGTATGTATCTACATTCTGTGATCCATCGTTTCTCCGGGTTAGAAGCGTTTGGCCCTCGCTATTACGAAATACGGTGACTGGATTTCCATCCTCATCAGTTACCATGTTTTTATAAAGAGTAGATGTTGGATAAAAACCTGAGTTAGCTGAGGCTATCCATAAAGCGGAAACCATGGTAGATACATTGTTTACCGTGCTGGCCGTAGTTGTGGTACCGAATTTCTTAACCTCGTTTCCCAGATTTGCTTCGTAAGTGAACTTTTTGGTTTTTCCCGAGCTCATTTTCCAAGCTTCTCCCGGCGCAGCCTGCTGTAGCAATCGATCCAGCGGAGAATTCTCCAGCTGTTTTTCGGCATAGGCATTGGAAACGCCATAGTAGGCGTTGGCTGCTGATTCATCAGTAATCCCAGCGTGAATTGATGAATTCTGCGTTTGGGCAGGCACTGGAAGAATATCCTTGAGCTGTCTCCCAAAATTGTCGTAGATGATAGGTGTAACAAGGTCTTTTCCAGTGGGGCTGGCTTTTACACTAACAATCTGTTTAGCTCTTCCCAACCCATCAAAATAAGTGATGGTTTCGGATATTTTGCTGCAATCATCATTAAGACAGTTTTTGGACTGAACATAATTTTCATTGGAGGATTGTGCAAAGGACAACCCTGTTATCATCATTACTAAAATGGATAATAGTTTAGTTATTGAATTTATTTTCATGGCTGTTCTATGGCTTATAGTTATAGTTATTTTCAGAAACTTTCTTGTCAATATAGGTTCCATTGCTATTTTTGATCCTTATGGTTTCTTCTTTAAGTCTGCTTGCAATATCATAAGTGAAGCTTTGCCTTACTCCCGATGGCAGAGTTATACTTGTTACCCCAATGAGTGGATCATACGTATAAGTTGTGACCTGAGCATTAGGTAGTGCAGCTCTAATCTTATTTAGTACAGTAAGCATATCGGATTGGCTATACGACCCAGTTTTAATATTATTTAGCTCAGTAGCGGTTAAAGTAGCTTCTACAGAAGCTAATGTGCTATTATCTATCTTTGCTACGGGATATTCTTCTCCATATCCCCAAATATAGACCGTCCTTGTACCATTAGTCAGACTGATTTCTGATAAATTGCCATATTTACCATAATCTACAAAACTTATTCTTTCTTCATAATCTCCTGTTGATCCTGTTTTAAGTGACTTAACATTTTTTGGTAAATACATTGTTTGGGCAATATTATTTTGACCTGTATAGTTCTTACCTTTAACATTATTAATTGTTCCACTAACCAACTTTCCATCAATAGTTATTTCTGACTTTAGAATAGGATTTATATTGTTTTGTGAAATCATTCCCGTTACGATATTACCAGAGGTCTCATCTATACCGGAAAGTAAGTCCTGTGCATATTTGTTTTCAGTGACTATAACCTTTCCTGTAGTATCAGTTAATGTTGATTTAGTTAAATTTTTATGCAGTGGATTATCGTAATTAAAAACTGTTGTCTTAACTAAAGGATTATTGCCCAATAAATCATAATTTGTAGCAGTGGTTTTCTGTAAATGCCACCATTCGGAATAAATCCTGTAGAAACTGACGAACATGGCTGGTACATGAGGCCATATCGTATTAGTTGTCAAGGAATATTTAGTGTACACTCCCTTAAATAAATTTGTTGAAGGCTCATCTTTTACATATGTATTCGCAATGGATTTTAAAAGAATATTATTAGCATTAAAGTATTCTTCTTTAATCAGGTTTCCATTATCCATGTGTGTTACAGTAGGCATCCCTGGTAAATGGTAACTTCCTTCTTCATCAGGGTGGTTTGAATAAGTAAATACTGTCGTTCCTAGCTTATTTCCCAATTGATCAACATCTGAAACTGATACTTGTGAATAGCCTACAAAATTTCCTTGCGCAGATGAACTGAGCGGAGTGTTATTTTCTGAAGACCTTACTACAACAGTATTATACTGATTTGGGATATTTCCTAAACCAACATAAATACGATCCCCACCGTCCTTATAGAAATGCTGGATATTACTCATTGGAACACCCGATGTATACATACTATTATTGTAAGTATAATCATAACTTTTCATCATCGTGACATTTCCGTTCGTATCCAGGTTCTGTTGTTTCAGGATTCTTAAACCACTCCCAATTACTCCATCTGTCCAACTACGCTGAAGAAAGCTAACAAGCATATGAATTGTTATACTTTGTGCTGGTGCAAATGTATTAGCTTTAAGAGTATAATCTCCTGGAGGCAAAATTAATTGCACATTACGTGCAAAGCTTGAATTTGGACTAAAACGTATTATTTCATGGCCATCAGAATCTTGTATTAAAGCTTTTATACCGGATAAAGACAATTGTCCTGGATTAGTAATTTGACAGTCAATATTTACAATGGTATACGTATTTAAATAGAAAGTCTGTATTTCATCGGTGACACTATCACCATCATGATATATAGAAGAAGTATTTTTTTCATACGTATAGCTATCTTGATCTCCATTAGGATTATACTTATTGGGCTCATAGATAAATTTTGTAGCGCCACCGGTCGGATATTTTATTTGGGTAAGAACTCCTGCCTGCATATAAACAGGGTCACTTTCACGGATAGCACCTTTTAGAAAAGGAAATGTTGTAAAAAATGATGTCGGTCCACAATCTATCTGATAAGGAAGAAAACTCTGATACGTTTTATTATATTGCGGCAAATTAGGATATTGCTCTAATATAGGACCTTGTGGAGATAAATATTTTGTTACATCTTCATAATATACTAGATGATCGTTATCATATCCATTATAATATCCCCAATGGTCTGTTGAAGCAGAAGTTTTATCAGGGAGTGGAGTTCCATCGTAAGTAAATGTATAAGGAGGATTTGCTTTATAAAGACCCGAAATTTCATTGTAAAATGATTCCTGAACCGAATTCAGCTTTAGACGCCAATAATTTTCCTTATTTTTTCCTGAATAATTTTCTCTAAAATAGCTGTAGTCGAACGCTACTCTTTTTATTGATTTGCCACTTAAATTAAAAATCTCAAAGCTATTTACTTTCTGAGGTTTAGGCGAAAAACTACCGAAATTATTGAAGGGACGCTGATCCTCTCTGTCACTTGTACTGAAGTTTATGTAACCGTTTTTAAATTTAATTTTTTTCAAATTAATGTTATCGGAAGAAGTCATACTAACAGAAACATTAGTTTTCCTTTCAGCAAATGTTCCGACCCAGGAACCTTGGTAAGGAGAAAGATTGTTTGAGGAAAAACTTTCCTGCTCATAAAAACTCAATTGACTGATACTCTTATGACCTTCATTTTCATCATACTCAAAGGTTATAGTATCATCTTTTGGAGTAATTATTTTGGTGATATACCATGCAGATATGTATTCCTGATAATTAATACTTGGATCCAGCCTGTCAAAGGTCTCAGATCTCTGCATATCATCAAGCAAATATGAAGGTGCATCCCTATCATCAGAAGCACTATAAGCTCTTGAAAATTCTTTTACCGTAAAATAATATTTCCAGCCATTACCATTAGTTACTTCCCACTCATTTGTTGCCGTATCATAAACGAATGTAGAATTGGTTTGCTTTAATGGTATTCCTTTGATTTTGGTATTGTTTGGCTGTCTTTTTTCGAAAATCATTTTTCCTGATTCTCCTCCGAAATTGTAATAAAGAATATCCGGTTTTCCGTCTCTTACTCCATTATTGATCTCTTTATAATCATTATAATATTGTGTAAGGTAAGTATCACTTACAATTTCATCACTATTTGTAGACGGTAAATCGTTGACTACTGTATAACCGCCCATAGGCTTTAAATCATCAAGGCCATTGACTGATCTGGTAATTACACCCCCGGCGTTAAGCGCCCAACCCAGACCTACAGAGCTCGCTTCCTGTGCTACTCTGATTCCTGACCCATGATAGCTAATTGAAATAGGTAAAGAAATTTCTCCTGACTTTATTTCATAGAGAGGAATGGACGTATTGACTGTACCGGTATAATTACTAACCGGCAGACTTGCGTATTGAGCCAGTGCAGATGCGTTAGGTGAAGCAGGCATAACTCTTGGCATATCCTGCGAAAAAACCTTGGCACATGATAATATAATACCGACAAATATTATTATTTTTTCTTTCATGGTTTTCTTTTTTGATTTTATATTGACGAAGTATCGCCAGTTATTTTTATTGATTCTATAGTGTTTACACAAGAAGTATCTAGGTCATATCTTAATAAATAATTATTATGCACCTATTATTTTTTTATCAGTTTCGCACTCGCCGTTTTTCCACTATCCGTCTTCACTGAAACAAGGTAAGCACCCTGAACCAACTGCTGCGTGTTGATTTTGGTTACTTTATTTTTTGTCTTAATGCTCTGAAGTTGCCTTCCGCCCATATCATATATCGTTATCTCTGCCTCAAAAGATCCTTCTCTCAGACTTTTAAACCCAATTTCCACATACGCATAATCACTTACCGGGTTCGGATAAATTCTAATATCCTGCTTCTCGATCAGCTGGTCAACCTGTTTATCGCCAAGCTTCACAATCTTCCAGTTCTCTTTGCCCAGTTCCTCAGCGCTGGTTCCAGCCAGGATGATCGAGCCGTCACGGTTAAGCTTAATATCCGAAAGCCTTTCTTCTCTTTTGCTGGATTCTCCTTCTACATGCTTGCGCCACTGCTCATTACCATTCTGGTCCAGGTAAAGCATCCAGAATTTCTCATCATCCGTTTCAATCCTACCTTCTGCCTGGGTATAACCGCCCAGCAAAATCCCTTTCGTAGACTTATCATCCGAAGCATTCAGAACACTCATGCCCATTAAAACATCACGGTTTTTGAAATTGTAGGATTTCTGCCAGATCTCTTCGCCTCTTGCATTCACAGAGATGAGCCATAAATCGGTTCCTTCTTCGATACCTACCGTTTTATTCCCTGATCTTTCCGACCGGGATTCCCCGCCGATCAGATAGCCTGAAGAAGTCATAGCTAGAGTTCTTAAATGATCATCGCTCTTTCCTCCAAAATTCTTTTCCCATTCTACCTTACTATCTTTTGAAAGCTTCACGATATAATAATCTCCTTCGCCGTAATTGTCAGTCTTTTTTGAACCGCCCATATTACTTCTGGAATATATCCCTAATAAAGCTCCACCATCCAATGTTGGAATCATTTTTTCCACTACATCCAATCCTTTCCCCCCAAACACCAATTGAGAAAGCTCATTGCCGTTTTTATCAAGTCTTACAACTAGTATATCTTTTGAACCGTAGCCTTTGTTTAAACTTTGAATATTACCTGCTATAAAAAACCCAAAATCTGTAGTTTGTACAACTGCCCGTGCTTCCTCATCAGCGACTCCGCCAATAGTTTTCTGCCAGAGCTCATCTCCAAATTCATTAATTCTTATAAGCCAGATATCAGACCCGCCTTTTGCAATGTCTTTTTTATCTAATCCCTTGTTACTCCACGAAGTGCCTGCCAAAAGAAAACCTCCTTCCTGTGTATTTACCGTTGCAGAAAGATGATCATGGCCGTGGCCAGTGAAAAATTTTTCCCAGATCGCTTCTCCATTTTGGTTTAGTTTAATTAGGTGATAGTCATATCCATTGTTCTGCTGTTTTGATCCATATCCTGATGATAGGTTGGAAGGTTGGATAGAACTACCAGTTACTAAATATTGGTTGTCGATCGTGGTAGTAACTTGGGCGAGAAAGTCTTGAGTTGAGGATTTAATGTCTCTCACCCATACGACCTCTTGTGCGAAAAATCCTGTGACAGAGCACAGCCAAAACACACCGATGTAAGTTTGTTTCATAGAAGCGTTAAAATTTAGATGACAAAGGTAAGACGAGTATTCGCACTTAAGTACACATCTACAGCATCCTTAAAAGAAAGTTAAAATACATCGTTAATTGTATACATCCTGTTAACAATAGTCTGAAGGGCGAATTGAAAAATAAATAATTTGTACAAAACTTTTCAACCCCACATTTGTCAAAATTTAACATTCCCTAGCTACCACATTTTAAAAAAAGATGTAAATTAGTGTGTCAAAGCCTAACGGCCAATAAATTAACTCTTAACCTATGATGCTATGAGCGCTTATCAAAATGCAGGTGAAATCATTACCCTAGAAGAGGCTGTCCAACTCACTCACGCCTTTCAAAAACAAAATCCCAACGCTACCAAATCCTACCTTTTAGGAAGAAAAATCATCGACAAAATTATGCAGCAGCCGGATTGTCATGGACTTAGAATATATCCGGGTTTAGATTTGGACGCGAAACAAACCAATCTAATTCTAATTGGTGTGGATCAGCGTGGTGAAGATATCAAAGATGGAATTATCGCTGATAGATTTCAGCACTGCCCGCCTCATTGTCCAGATAGTCCATTAATAAAATAGTTTAAGATGTATGAGATTGTTTATTATCTGGCGATGCTGGCTGGCCTTCTTCCTATTGGCATTTTGCTATATAGGAAGAAGGCCTTTGAGTGGAAAGAGGGCATCTTACCCTTCATATGGCTGACAGCCTTCGCTACCGTATACGAACATATTGGAACCTACTTATTGGGAATCAATTCCGCTTATTGGTTTCAGATATACTCTTTGTTGGAAATTGCATGCCTCTTTTACTACTTCAAAAGGCTTTTTGAAAAAAAGTATATAAACGCCCTCTATCTGATGCTTGGCATACTTCTTTTTGCATTTGTCGTTTCCTGTTTTTATTGGACAGATACCAGTCTTTTTGTACCTCTTGCTGTAAATGCGGCATCAGTATCGTCATTTGTCTTTATCTTTTCATACCTGCACTTCAGTGATCTTATTAGTGACTCCGAACGTTCGATGAAGTTGCAAACTAACTTTTATTTTACCGTAGGTTTCTCAGTGTATTACTCTACAACATTGCTACTCTTTTTATTTAGCGAGTATCTCGACAAAACAACTACAAATATTGATGAATATTGGATTATCAACATTTTTGCTGGACTCATTCTTCGATCACTTTTAACAATTGGAACATGGAGGATGCAGCCGGATTAAAGAACATGTTCTGGTTTGGAACAGCCATTATTTTTATATCAGTTCTTAGTGTAGTGCTGATTGTAATTATATATCAGAATCGGATGCTGAAAATAAAGGATCAGCAATCTAAAGCAAAATTGGATGCAGCTCTGGAGTCTGAGAAACAGGAGCGGTCCAGAATTGCTTCAGATCTTCATGATGGCGTAAGCGGGGATCTAAATGCTGTCAGAAACTATATAGCCATTTTGTCTAAATCGCTAGAAGATAGGCAAGCCATTCATCTACTTAGTGACATGGAAGAAGCTGTAGAAAATGCGATTGGAAATGTTCAATGCATCAGCTATAACCTGATGCCCCCTTTACTGGAATCGCACGGGCTTATTATAACTTTGCAAAGTTTTCTTACACGGGTAAAAAAATCTGAGAATATTTTGATCGATGAATTTTACCAGGCGGATTTTGTAAACATCTCGCCCCAGTATGCTTACGAAATTTACAGGATTGTACAGGAACTTATATCCAACACCATTAAGCATGGAAAAGCAAACCATTTATTGATTCAAATTACCATTGATATAGACAGGCTGCTCATAAGCATTACAGATAATGGAAAAGAATTTAATCTCGCTGAAAACCTAAAAAGTTCCAGGGGAATGGGGCTCAAAAATATTGCAGCACGAATGATGAAGCTTAATGCAAGCCTTGAACATGAATTTTTAAATGAACATAATGTAACCAAAATAAAGTACCATGTTACGGATCGCGATTGCTGATGATCATATCCTTTTCCGGAAAAGCCTCGGTCTTCTTATCAATTCATTTGAAGGCATTCAGGTTGTAGCCACCGCCGGCAATGGCCGGGAACTCTTGGAACACTTAGAAAATATAGAAGCCGATATTCTCTTGCTCGACCTGCAAATGCCCGAAATGGATGGCTTTATAACCTGCGAAATGATTAAAGAGCGGCATCCGGCACTAAAGATTTTAATCTTAACACAGCTCGACGGTGCGCAAACCATTCAGCAGATGCTTGACATCGGGGTCCATGGCTATTTCACTAAGAATACGCCCCCGAATGAATTGGAGGACGCGCTCTGGATGCTGAGGGATGACGGGTTTTATTTTGAAAAAAGCCTGGCGTCAATCATAAATACTATAAAGAACCAAGCGGACATCAAGTTAACTGAAGATAGAGGAATTTGCTTTACCACCCGCGAACTGGAAATTTTAAATCTCACCATGAAGGGCTTAAAGGCCAGAGAGATAGCCGATCTTTTATTTATAAGTACGAAAACAGTCAATGCCCATAAGCAGAATATCCAGCAAAAATATGGCTTTGAAAGTATAATGAGCGCAATACTTTACTGCCTGCACCATCGGATTATTTCGGTATAAAAAATTTAAAAAATAGTTATTTTACCTATAGGTCAACATCGCGAAAGCATATACTTTTGGTCCAAAGTTCAGTAGCTACGACTTGAGTAAACGTAACCACTTTAAATTTGAAAAGACATGGAAAAATATCCTCTAACTCCGGAAGGAGTTCAAGCAAAACAGGAAGAGCTTTACAAATTAGACGACCGCGAATTAATAAACCAGGCCATCTCGATTTCCAAAGATTCCAGGTCCTGGGTATTCGAAAATTTTAAGTTAAGTGATGAACAAATTGAATATTATAATTCATTACCCGAAGATTTCAACTATTATCTCGGATGGCAAATCGCAGCTGGCGTTATTGGCAGAGAGCCAATTAAGATCGATCCGGTTCCGGCTGGTGGAACTAATCGAAAAAAGAAAACTTCAGTCTCACTAAGTGGAAGCGTGGAAACTAATCCTTCAACTGGGCAGACTACCTGGGGAGGAACGGTGTCCATAGGCTTTACTTTTTAAGTAACATTTAAAGCCGGAAATTATCCCGGCTTTAAACAATTTTATAGTTTAAATTATATTAACACTCTAACAATTGATTGATGAAATCAAAAACGCTCTTACTCTCAATTTTCCTTTTCAGTATTCAATTTTTACTTGCACAGGAAACCATTCTGTGGAAAGTAGAAAGGCCAGGATCACCACATGTGTCTTACATGCTAGGTACAATGCATCAGGTAGGCAACTCTTTTGTTGAGGACAGGCCGGTGATCAAATCGTTATTACTTCGTTCCGACATTGCAGTTTTTGAATCAGTTGAAGATAAGAAAAAAACGATAATTGATGTAATGAACAGCAGGCCTGATAACTTTTCTTACCGGGACGATCTTGATAAAAAAGATGTTGAGTACCTCGAATCGATCTCGGCAGATTGGCCGGTGCCTATAAGCAAAGCATACCCCGCTGAACTGGCTGTAAAACTAGAGCAACTCTATGTATTAGAGGTTTGTGAAACAACCAAACCGTCTGATACGTCAAAGCATTTAGATGATTACCTACTATCATTAGCTCAAAATGCCAACATCAAATTTCAGGGGCTGGAAAGTAATGCCGATCAGTTTAAAGCGATTAACGCTAAGCAGATCTACGATTGGAAAACTTCAAGAGAAGGCATTGCAGCCAGAATTAAGAATTTACAGAAGAAAAAAAACAAAAATCAGTTTTGCCGTATAGCCAATACTTATATGGGTGATATGAATTTCGACTATCAATTTAATATTAAATGCGCCGAAAATGATGCCATGCTCATCAACAGAAATAAAAAATGGATACCGCAGATCGATCAGATTCTACAAAATAATAACGCCTTTATTGCAGTAGGTTTAATGCATCTTTTTGGGGATTGCGGTCTCATAAATCAATTGAGAAATTTGGGGTATAAAGTTTCTCCGGTTCCGTTACCCAAAATTTCCAATACATGACCTGATCGCTTTTATGAAGTAAAAATTATATCCCATAGCCGGCAGGCTATCTCTCAATTTCCAATCGCCTCGGAAATTCAAACATTAAAAAAACAACAATTGATATAAATTTTACTTTCTAAAAAACGTAAATGATGAAAAATGAAAAAAAACCTCTCAGAATCAGCCAGGCAATCGGTGTATTGTCTATTATACTGCTAACCTTTACGATCGCATGTAAAGATGAATTTTCAAAATTGAAAAAAAATGAGCTGTCAGAAAAACAAATGAACCGTTCCGCGAATGAAACGACGTTTTCCGGTGATTCAATCTTGCTGGCAAATCCTTATACTGTTAAAAATATGACCATAGCACTTGAACGTTTGAAGAATGCGCAGTCATCTGAATCTTTCAGTGATTTCGATATTAAGCCATCTCACCGTTATTTAAAGTTCATCCCTAAAAATGCAGAAGAGGAAGGGTTATTAAAGATGGACTCTACAATTCATTATTTTGATTACCGTCTGGATGCAGAATATAAAGATGGATATTTAGAAAATAGAACACCTGATAAGGACTCTATTCCTGAATATTACACGGCAGTTTCTATTGATAAAGAACTGCCGGCAGTGGATTATGAGGTTTTAGACGAACTTTACATACCCGAACAAGACCCTTATTTCAATGATATTAAGGACCAGCGAGAATACAATGTTAGCGGAGAAATCAATAACAAAACAGATCTTTTTTATAACCTGTTATATAATGCGTTTGAGCAGACAGGTAACGAAGAAGAACTAATGATGGATAATCCTCCGGCTGAGGGTAAATGGATATTTGGTTCAAAATGGTATCCCAGTGGCAGCATCAGGGTAAACGATGATATCTTAGGTGTGGTTCCGGTAACGGGTGCACAGGTGTTAATGAGACAGTGGTTCACAGTAGCACAAGGAATAACTGACGGCAATGGAAATTTTTCAACTTCGTCGGTGAGGGGGAAAGCTAAATACGTCATACAATGGGAACGTTATAATTACAGTATAAGGAGAGGATCGATATTTCAAGCGGAAATGAAAGGACCCAATGTAAAAAACCAATCCTGGCATCCCATTATTGATGGAGGTGATGATGAGTATCATGCCTTGATTCATCAGGCTGCACATGACTACTATTATGGCCATAGATTTGGATTAACTTCTCCACCTATGAATAACCATTTCTATAGCTTTGGCCACCAGCACCAAATGAAAATCGCAGCAAGGCAAAGCGCTCCGCTTGGAATACCATCATCTTATTCCCATTTAAGAAGTGAGATTACTTTTGGCATTCTTGCACAGATTCACATCAAGGTTTTTGAAAGAAAATCCGATTACGTTTATGGGACGACAATACATGAATTAAGTCATGCTGTACATTCAATTGTCGATCGTTCCTCTTACAATGATATTTGCTTAGATGCTTTTCTATCTAACCACTCTGCTGTAAGGAGAAGAAACCGACGACTGCTGGAGACTTGGCCGACAACAATGGAGATAATGATGACTCTTGATAGATATAAAAGTGTGAGAGGATATTCCGTTTATTCTATCGATAACGTTAGGCTTACGGCCAATTTTCAGTTGAAGCCAATAACAGATTCAGATCCTGATAAGGAAAAAGGATTAAATAGCTATACTTCCGGTGGATATGATATGATTGATGATATTAATCAACGTGCCTTTTACCATAATAATGCTCTTCCAATAGACAGAGTTTCAGGATATACACCCAAGCAACTGGAAACGTCCTTACATAATGCCAGATACTGGAATCAATGGCGGGACAATATTAAAAATCAGCATAATAATCCTACAGAAAATTATCTGGATGAATTATTTGCTAATTGGACTGATTAACTTAAAATTTTTTAAATATGAAAACGCTCTTATTATTAACAACGATGACCTTCTTAGTGAAGTGTGGAACAGATAGTTTTGTAGACCCTCGAACTGACGACTACACGGTAGCTAATAAATCAGGAGTAACCGTCACCTTTATACCGTACATCAATGATAATATTGATCTCGGACGTAAAGTGGTTCTTGAAAATAATAAATCTCTCAATAAAAAAGAGACATTTATTGATCCAAATGGGGGATTAGGAATGACAGACGTTATTTTTGACTATAAAGCTAATCCGTACACCGGTATTTTGACCCACGTTGAAGTGGTATTTGGCAATAACAAAAAAGTGTTGTACAAGGCTTGCAGTCCGACATACAATTGTAATTCAAATCCACGAAGTATATTCAACTCCGAATTTAACAGTGATGGTACAGAAACCTATACTGTGACTGCTGAGGATTATCAAAATGCAGTTGATTGTGGTGGAAATTGCTATTAGTACTAGAAATTAATCTAAAAAGTCTCAAGGTAAAAATTACCTTGAGACTTTTTTTATTTGCTGACCAACCAAATTAGTTAATACCTAATTCAGGTATATTGCTTGTTAGAGAAAAAGGCCTTCACAATGAAGACCTTTCCCTGTAAAATAATTCTTATTGACGTAAGAACATAAGGATTAATTTTTGTTATTAAACTGAAAGCTTATTCTTTTTTCATGCCCTTGGTTATCAAAGAACCAGACATCAAATGCCTGACTGGCGCTTACAGTTGAAATGAAGTATAATCTAAATTCTTCATCGACTTTTGTCAATTTATAAGAATCATTAGGTTTCAATACTTGGCTGCTTTCTAAAAGAAGCTTTCCTTCTCCATCGTACTGAAAGTAGCGTATGTAGTATTTTGCCCCTTCAAACTTCTGCGCTGGCCGGATCTTGCAGCGGATGGTGACCGTTTCACCTTTGGCTATACTTTTAGGAACAGGCATAATTTCCACTTCAAATGGATAGCTGGTTTCAATTTGTAGCTCATCATTACAGGAGTGAAGTAATGATAGTAAGGCCAATAGTGCCAGTGAAGCAGCAATGATCATAAGCCTTGTTCGGAATGAAATTTTTTCTTCAGTATGCATAATTTAATGATTTAAGTTATAGAACAATGCGGATTCCCGCACCGGCAGTAGGGGTGAAGCGACTCACAGAATGCCCGAACAGGATATCGACATTACCTCGTAGAAGGAGAATTAGAGAATCAGTAATAAATAGTTCAAAGGAGGTCGTTGCGCTTCCTCCGTACACTACTCCATCTCTATTTTGAATCACTGCTCCTGAAGGCAATACATACCTTGAGTGGTTGACGATTGAATACCCCGCTGCTCCACCAAGTCCTATGTTTAATGAAACGGTCTTTCGAGGATCCGTGAGAACAGTAAAATTGTAGATGAGCTTTCCCAGAAACTGATCAACCGGAATCTCGTAAGAACCGCTAATAAAGGTCTTGCGGTCAAGCTCCACTCGGTACATCATGTACTTCCCATTCTTCTTGTTGGAAGTTATACTGACCCATGAAGAGAAATTTTTCGCGCTAATCTGTCTTGATGATACCCATCCCAAACCGGCTTCAATGCCGACTTGTCCCTTTACCAATCGTTGGGCATAGACCATGCTGGAGGAAGTAGACCACCCGACCAAAATTAATATCAATAATTTTTTCATTGATTGTAAGATTATTAAGTTTAAAATAAAAGCGGAAGATTAATAAGTTGCTTTGCACGGATCAGATCATCATTCTGTACCTCAATCCGCTGATGCCTGCCGCCATTGGCTTCAAATAGCTCAATAACTAGCATCTTATCATCTGCCAGGGTAAATTGATTCAGCAGAAACACATTGCTTTCTGCACTTCTGGACGGAACCGGTTCCAATGGGAGAAACATTCTTACCGGCGTAATCTCTTTTTCCTGGATGGCGGTACGCTTAGCAGTTTTTCGATCCGCGATTTTAAAGCTCATGTAATCGATTGGGTATGAAACATTACTCCGGTTTTTGACTTCCAGGTGGAAAAAGAATTTTCCTTCAAAAACGTAAATACTTTTTAACAAAAAGGTAATACCGAAGCTTTCGCTCGCGATATGCCGGATGTTCTTTTTATTGCGTTTGTAAATAGTCTTCAAACCCGCTTCGATCACCGGTGCATATTCTCCGGATAAATCTTCAAGCAACACATTTGCTAACCTTTCCCTCTCGAATAATCGCTGCATCTTTAAAACATCATAATTAAGAGATGCCGGATATTCACTGTAGAAGACGTCAAAGGTGTAGAATTTACCATCTTCGGTAACCACCGAGAAGTTAGTTTCCGGATCGAAGTTGCGGGTAGCTGCTTTAAGCCGTAAGATGTTCTCCGCTTCATCAACTTTTCCTGCGATCAGTTGTTCACTGCCCAGATCAACATATTTAATTTTCGATGGGAAGATGATATGAGTGGTCTTATCATAAGTTACCGTCAGCCAATAGGGATCAATTTTACCGGCCATCAGCTCGGATTTTGTCTTTACCGTATCCAGCAAGATTTCTTTACTTTCTTCTTGGGCGTAGACCGCATTACTTCCAAAGAAAATAATCAGTACCCATATTTTTAGTTTCTTAATAAAATTCATGTGTTTGTTATTTTAGGTTATTTTTTGATACGAGATAAACTTCAAGTCCGGCTTTCAGGGTGACCTGTAGCATTCTCACTTTCTTGGCAAAGTATCCCGACACGCCCTGGATCACGCTTCGGCTCAGATCGGAAGTAAGCTGCTGTTTGGTATCTGAACTTAACGCAATAGAAGTTCCTCCACTGTTGCGCATATTGGCGACAACTTCCGTTACGGCACTTCGTTCAGGCGAATACGGTAATTGGATGCCCGGTTGCCCATCGGCATCATAAACCGATAATTCTACCGGGATGATGTTACCCTTATGTGCTATTGAACTTACCTGCAGCTGTAACCTGTTTGCCTGAAACTTTGCTAATGCGATAAGTAGACTTCCTTTGGGAATAACCGTTTGTCGTATTCTCGCATCTTGCAACAGCTTAAGTCTCACTGATCCTTCTGGGCTTACGACCTGAGTTACTTCAATGCAGGCTTTAATACTGTTCGGTACCTGCACGGGGTTCGTCCGACTGCCAATCGTGTGAAATCTTCCTCCTTCGTTCAACAGGTCTGATATAAAAGCACTATCTGAAGGCTTCCGATAAAGCGCAGAGACGACTTTGTGGGTTGCTGCATAAACCGGCTGCCCGGGAGACTTTTTTAGGTGGGTTGCCGTATCCTGTACTGATTTGCTTTCTGTGGAATTCTTTCCTCCGGCGGGTAGATATTTTGCTGCCAATTGATACGACTTTTCCATCAGCGCAATCTGGCTGGCAACAGGATCTGAGGTTTTTGTCTCTTTTTGGGCCAGTTGGGAACGTAAACTTCTCACTTCCTCCTGCAACTGACTGCTCTCGTTATCATCTTTCTGATAAAAATTACCCAAGGTATGCTGCACATTTTTGTAGCTGCTCATGGCTTCCTGCTGTCCATTCGCTTGATGTAATTCATTGGCCGTTTCCGTTCCATTCTTCTGATTTTCATCATTCCAGTAATCAGATAATGCGGTAAGTGAAGCGCGCTCCTCCTGCTGTTTTTTATTCAGCAGTTCCCGTTCGTAAGCTTTTCCTTTATCATCCGCCATGGCATCTACCGAAGCCTGCGGTACAATTTCGTTGATGCCTCGTTGTTGATCTTTCAGGTCTTTTTCTTTAGGTGAAAAAATCATGTAAAGACAGCCGAGGCAAACAATGCCCATCAAAAGAAAAATCACCGCTTTTTTAAGCTTTTGACGTTTTTCTAAAGATGAGTTTTCCGTTTCCGAAACAGTCTTCTCACCTAATTCAGTAACCTTGATGTTATCTTCCTTTTTCATAATGGTTGTCTTATTTGGTTATTATGATTTAGCAAAGGATTACGGATATGCCGGATGGCCTCCGAATTACTCGCATCGGTCTTTTGACCTTCGTACCATGTGATGAACATAGCACCCATAGTAATGAGTATATAAGCAGCAAAAAACATAAGGATGTATTTTCTTTGCTTCCTTGGAGCAAGAAGTTTCCATCGGTCCTCGACGGAACTACTCCACTGATCAATGAATTCGTGAATTTTTTTCATTGTTGTAATAGATTTTTGTAATTGACTTAAATTTTTATCGGCCTCCATATCCATTTTATTAGCGTTCTACCGATTGAATGTCCTTATTCTCCAGGACACTAAACTTTTCGATATTGAAGCCTTGCGGATTGCTATCGGATCTTACTGAATTGATCAGAACGCAGCTGGTTATAAGGTTTCTCTCTGTAAGATTGCTTGATCTGATGATGAATTGCCGGGCGTAGGTTTTTATGGCGTATGGATATTGGTCAAAATTGCACTCGATGCTGTCGACCTCAATGCGTTGTTGAACATTCCCGGCGATGATCCTGTTATAATAGCCCTTCTCAGCGAGATCCTTATAGTAATCGTATGCAGATTGATCAGCCATGGCAAAAGCCCTCTTCATATTGCTTTCGATAGCATTTTTATCCGGTGCCAGGGTAAAGAATAGTTCGTGGAATCTTCTAACGTGCTCACGTGCTTCTACTGGGCGGTTAATGCTGGCATCCTGGGATAGTGCCATCATCAATGATTTTCCATTATCCAGCACATAAATTTTCTGCCGCTGTTCCTCAGCAAAACTGTAAGATTTCCAAACGGCAAAACCTGTAATGACTAAGCAAAGCCCAGCAAAAACCAGCGCATAGAGCCTAATCTGCCTGAAGCTCGATTCTATATTTCTTAATATTTTAAATTCCATTTTTTTAAAATTTTAATCAGCTTTATCAGCTTTTTTAAAAAGACGACCGGCTATATTTCCTGCGACGGCACCAGCTCCTGCACCTGCAGCGCTACCGGCGGTCTGTGCGGTCTGATTGATTCTACCCATAAAGTTTCCGGCACCGCCTGCCTGAATGATCCAACCCGTAACGGTGGGAACGGTGAAATACCCAATGATTCCGATGATCATGAAAATGATGTACACTCTTTGTGAGCCATCCGGAATAAAATTTGGATCGGAAAGTTGCTGTATATCCTTTTCCAATAACAAGGACTGCAATTTGGCAAGCATCGAACTAAAAATATCCGCAACCGGAAGCCAGAGATAAACATTGATGTATCTGGAAAACCATTGATTCAATGTTGACTGGAAACCATCCCAAACCGAGATTGCAAAAGAAATGGGTCCGAGTATCGAAAGGACAATAAGGAAGAAGGTGCGAATGGTATCAATGACAAGGGCTGCCGCCTGAAACAGAATTTCCAATAAATCCCGGAACCACTTTTCAATTTTTTGCTGCCATTGAAAGGCGGTACGTTCCATATACATACCGGCCATGGTTCCCAAATCAGATGGCAACCAGCCCAATTCTTCCAGCTTCTTATCGAATTCTTCATCTGATATCAGGTACGCCTGTTCGGGATTGCGGAGCATGGCTTCCCGTTCCAGTTTGTCCTTTTGTTCCTGTAATTTATTTAGGTCCAGCACTTGCGTTTCCAACATCCCATGCGTGCCTTTGACAACCGGACTTAGTACGGCATTGATGGTTCCCAGGACAATGGTTGGAAAAAACATAATACAAAGTCCTAAAGCAAATGGGCGCAAAAGAGGAAACACATCGATCGGTTCCGCCCGGCTCAAAGCCTGCCATACTTTTAAGGCCACATAAAATAAAGCCCCTAATCCGGCAACGCCTTTGGCTATGGTTGCCATCGTGGCGGAGAGCGGAAGCATTTCGTCATATAACGATCGAAGCACTTCGTGCAGATTATTAAATTCCATAACTTTGGTTTTTGGATTACCAGTATTTTTGATTTGCCGTTCCGTAAAGTTTCAGCACACTTTGGGCATCATTCTGTTTCTTTGCACGCAGATAGCTCACTGAAATATTCTTGTTGGTGTAGTAGCGTACGAGCTTATGGTAGTCGCTCACTTCTTTGTAAACCTTATCAATAATATCCATCCGTTCTTTGTCACTCATGGATAAAGACGAAGCGTTGATAATCTGCTTCAGATCTTTCAGTAGGTTACTGCTTTCATTTAACAGTTTCGAATATCCGAATGCAATGGCCGTTAGTTCGCGGGAGGAGAAATTTTTGTCATTCAGCATTTTTCCGAAGTTGGTGACGTAGATTTCAGAAATATCACCGACCATGAGTACGGTCTGCTGTACTTTCCGTGCATCTTTCACCAGGTTATTCACGGCTTTTAATTTGTCGTAATATTCTTTCCCCTGATTATATATTTTTTCAACTTCCTTAAAGTTGTTAATCATGTTGGAAGCGGTCGATGACGTCTGCACTATTTCCTGTGCACTGTTTACGATGCTTTGCGCCAGATTAGTCGGATCAGTCACGACAAATTGGGCCTTTAATGGCGATGAAAAGGCAAACAGTGCTGCCAATAACATCATGGAAATGATCTTTTTCATTGGTTTAACATTTTAATATTTAATGGATAATTATATTTTTCTTCCCTTTTTAGGGGAATGTTCAGGCTGTTGCGCATTCTGAAGTTCATTGAGCCTGATAAAGAAATCCTGTAAGCTTCTGGGCTTTGAAGCTGCGACCTGTTGACAATTTTTCACAAAATCCAGATCAGATTTGCTGGCCTCATCCGGCCAGTAGGTCAGAGCGATTTTATCGCCGATCGGCAGCACTATTTTTTCCTTGGACATTTTACATTAGGATTTAGAGTTCTGTTTCCGTTCTTCGGCAATTCTTCTGATGGCAAGCTCTACATTGCCACCAAGTTCCTGCGCCAGCTGCATCACCTGAAGTTTTTCAGTTTCCTCAGTCGTGTAGGCTAGGTATTCTTCCGTAGACACTTCTGTTGCATATACTGCAGAATGCGTCCCGCCCAGACCGATCCAAACCTCCTTGTATAGTCGTTTCGGATCGTTGTTCATATTGATCGACAATACCTGCGCTTTTTCCTTATCAGTCAGTCCGAGCATGGCCTGGATATCGTCGAATTTATTCATGTACTTGCGCTGGTCAAGAAGAATCTTACAATCAGAGTTGTTGATAATGCTTTCTTTCACGATTGGCGATTGAATGATATCATCGACTTCCTGTGTCACGACAATGGCTTCGCCAAAGAACTTCCGTACGGTCTTAAATAAGTACTTGATGTATTCAGCCATACCTTCCTTGGCAATGGCTTTCCAGGCCTCTTCAATGAGTATCAGCTTCCTTATTCCCTTAAGCCTTCGCATCTTGTTGATAAAGACTTCCATAATGATGATGGTCACTATTGGAAATAAGATCTTGTGATCTTTGATAGCATCAATCTCAAACACAATGAATCGTTTGGTGAGCAAATCCATTTGCTTATCGGAATTAAGCAGGTAGTCATATTCACCTCCCGTATAGTACGGTTCCAAAACATTAAGGAAATTAGCGAGATCAAAGTCTTTTTCCCGAACCTGTTTATCTTCCAGCACTTTGCGGTATTCGCCCTTCACATACTCGTAGAATCCGTTGAAAGAAGGTTTTTCCTCATTACGTTTAATCCTATCTATATACCCACTTACCGCATTCGATAAGGCTACCTCTTCTGATCTTTTAGGCGGTTCATCATCCCGTTTCCAAAGTGTAAGAATAAGGGTCTTAATGCTTTCTCTTTTTTCGATATCGAATACGCCATCGTCCGTATAAAATGGATTGAAGGCAATGGGATTTTCCTCGGTGTAAGTGAAGTAAACTCCATCATTCCCTTTGGTTTTACCTTTGATCAATTCGCACAATCCCTGGTAGGAGTTTCCGGTATCAACGAGCAAAACATGGGCGCCCTGCTCATAATACTGTCTCACCATATGGTTTGTAAAAAAAGACTTTCCACTGCCACTCGGCCCCAGAATGAATTTGTTCCGATTGGTAATAATTCCCCGCTTCATCGGCAAATCGGAAATATCCAGGTGGATCGGTTTACCGGTAAGGCGGTCGGCCATCTTGATCCCAAATGGTGAAGGCGAGTTCTGATAGTTGGTTTCCTCAGTGAAGAAGCACAAAGCTGGCTCAATGAAGGTGTAAAAGCTTTCTTCACTCGGAAAATCACCAGCATTCCCTGGAATGGCTGCCCAATATAAGGTCGCAACATCTACCGTATTATGACGCGGTTTACATTCCATCAATGCTAAGGCACTTCCGGTATCATTCTTCAGCTGTTTCAGTTCTGCAGAATCATCAGACCAGGCCATCACATTGAAGTGGGCACGAATTGATGAGAGACCGTAGGAGTGCGCCTCGTTCAGATACCGTTCAATCCATTCTTTATTAATCTGGTTAGCCCGACTATATCTGGCCAAAGAATGCATATTACGGGCTGACTTTTCAAACTTGCGAAGGTTCTCTTCACTGTTATCTAAAAACAAATATTGGTTGTAGATATGATTGCAACTTAGAAGTAATCCTACTGGCGCGGCGAAGGACAGTCTGCAATCGCTCCGGTCAGTGGATAGCTTTTCAAATCGCAAATCGGTAGAAACACTTCCGGGTAAGTCGTCTGTATCTGACAGAGTATGGAGGCATAAACGCTGGTTTCCAATTCGTACTTCTTCGGCGCCGATCGCGATATCCTGTAAGGGTGTACCTGCGTCACGTGATAAATTAAAGTATTGATCTAGTAAGCCCTGTTTTGCAGCGGCTCCCTGAATATCGTCGGCCAAAAGTCTTCGAAGACTGACTAAACCGGAATCATTGATGATCCTTTCAAATTGAGCAACTGCTTCCATAAACTTATGGATCGCCTCTTTATCGCGCATCTCTTTCGGAACCAATACTCCTTTGCATAGCGACGAAAAGTTGCTCTGCATCCGCATCCTATCTTTGGTAGTCTTCGTTATAAACAGATAGCAATAATGATTCAGGAAGGGCCGCTCATTGAAATGCATCTGGTATGATTTGGCTAGAAAGCTCAAATCTTCTTTTTCTAAATCCGGCGCATAATTTTCCTTCAGATACCAATCCTGCTTATGGACAATGCTGTAATCCGGCAAAGTCTTCACTGCTTTATGCCAGGCTGCATGCATCGCCTCGTACTCGGTGGCGCTTACCGTGAATAATTCGGGCAGCTTGACCTCAAAGCAGGAGGTGATATCGCCTTCTTTTGAAATGATGCAGTTGTTCTCTACAGCCAGCAGCGGAAACCGGCTTTCAAAAGTTGTTGTTTTGGAAGTATTTCTCATGGCAACAGGTGTTTAGCGTTCAACCTGATACTTGCCCTTAATGTCTTCCGGCGGACGATATACCGTGGATGCTTTTTGCGAGCAGCCAGTTTCATGAGTCCATGTGTACCGTACTTTCGGTTCATTGCGAAAGTTTGCCAGACAATTATTGAACTCCCGATACTTCCAAATCCTAAACAAATGTAAGGATGAAGACCTGCCATATACATGACCATTACGACAATAAGAATGCTTAAAAGGCCCCCTGCGAAAATGAACAGGTATTGCGCTTTCAACCCACGGAACTCCACGGTTCTTCCGATTCCCTTATTGATATTATAGGTACTCATAATGCGTCGGTTTATAGGAAGAAGGACCTAAGGATTGTGGCCGCCACAATTAAAAAAATACAGGCACCAAACCAGCTAGCTGCCGTTTTGGAAGTGTCCGGATCGCCGGAACTGAATTTGTTGTACACTTTCACGCCACCGATCAACCCGACAACAGCACCAATGGCATAGATCAATTTGGTTGCAGGATCAAAATAGGAGGTGACCATCTGTGTAGCTTCCTGGATGCCTGCGGAACCATTTCCCTGGGCAAATGCACCAACTGCTGTCAACATGAGCATTCCTGTCAAAGCCAATTTCTTTCTTTGTTTTTCCATTTTTGTGAAGATTTAGTGTTAGAAAATCCCCGCTTCTTGCGGGCTGAAACAAAGATGGCAGACAAGCGAAAGATATCTTGAAAAGTGGCAGTCTGTGGAAGAGTTTGTCTTTAAATGTCCTAGAGTTTTAAAAATTAATATAAATTAGCTGCGACAAAAGCCATTTAAAACTTTAATAACGCAAACTCAATCATCAAAACTTTATGGAGATCAATAAACTTTACCTTTTCTCGAAGGATACAGATGCTTTCAGTTCACAGAGAGGATATAATTATCAGACTTTAAAGACACTAGAAACCTGGATAAAAAATTATGTGAGCAATATTCAAGAAGATATTTATTGCGAATATGAAGAAGACATCTTTCAAAAAGGTATCGAAAATAAAATTGTAAAATTCAGACAGATAAAACTGTATTCCACTAACTTCTCTTTTAGTAGCGAGGAAGTAAAAAAATGCCTTGCGCATTTTTTTATGCTTCACGTAAAATCTGATTATAATGATTTTACAAAAGAATTTGTTTTTGAGACCAACAGTAATATTGCTAATAAATATGGCGAAAATGACGCAGAAATGCTTAGAGAATGGTTTCAAAATCAGAATGACCTTGATGATGAAAAAATCAAAAACTATGCGCAGAAGGTAAAACAAATTATTAGCGAATATATTGATGAACATAAAATTACGGACACCAATAGGGAACAAGTAGAAAACGCAAAAAAAATATTTTTCAGTCTGGATGATGAGTTTTGGGAAAAATTTATTGCTATGATAAAGTGGGAATTTCTTGGCATCAGTCCTGAAGAAGAGTTTTCAAACTTAAATACCAGAATAGAGAATCTTATTTCTGATATGCCGTTTGAATTTGACAAAGACGAGCCCAAACAGATTTTAGGTGTTTTATTACAAAATGTCTTTTCAAAAGCTAATGAGCCAGAGGAAGAAAAAAGAAAACTGACACCACAAGAATTGGAAACCCTAATACTGAATATCGGAAGTGAAGAAGATAAATGGTATGCTTCTCGATTTGAATTTTACAGTCAAATTGGAAGCATCCATCAATTTAGAATGGGGGAATTTTACGAGATCATTAATCTAGTAAACTATTGTCGAAGAAAAAAATACCTTCATCAACACAAAAATACATGGAATCCATTTCTCATTTTCTACGCAAGAAATCAGCAGCTCCACTATTTGTTCAGAAGAAACGCCATTTATGAGCTAATATTTCTAAATAATGAATTTTACGAAGTTGATTTTAATAATCTTGGAGATAGAATACTTCCAACAGGTAGTTTGGAAGGATTTCAAGAAGATATACGCTATTATTTCAGTGACTCCAATGTTCTTAATACTGGTAACGATCTCGAAAAGGCAAGTATTATTGCTAATATATTATTTCCAATTATTCTTAATGGAAAAATTAATATTTCAGTGGATGAACTTAAGAAATGGTACGTCGGCATTTATCGTAAAATAAATAAGTTTTTACTTGATGATAATGATCCAAATGAGCGTTGTAAGTTCTTAGAGGTAAAGGGTACATTTCTATTTGGAATAAATAGAGTACGAAATAAAAACAAAACCGAATTTTTGCAATATTTTGAGGAAATGCTCGGTTTAGCTAAATATGCGCCTTTATTTAAACTTTCCCAATTTGGGGATAGAATTGAAAAATATATTAAGATCCAAATATCAAGTGATCCAAAAGATGAGTACGGTATTACTAAGGCGCTAGAGAGTTTTTCTGATAAATTGTTTCCATTAGTAGGAGAAAGAGAGGGTAAAATACAACTTGCCAAACAGCAGGTTCAAAGAGGTTACAGTTACTTACAAACGAGCGAACCCTTTCATATGCTGAAAGCTTTAGAGTATTTTCATAAGGCAAAAGAAAATTATCAGCAGGAGGACACAATGGAGGGGTTTATTCTCGCCCTTCTTAATATTTCCCAGCTTTACAATGCTATCGGAATGCATTTTGCTGCAAAATACTATGCTTTGGCAGCCTTCCGGATGAGTACTAATCATCAACTTGTTGGTCGCACAGAAACCAGCTTAGGTATGTTATTCGATTATGACTTTAGACAAGGATCGTGGTTTAACGCAATTGTCATGTTCAGCAAATATATCGCAATGAGATTTGGCTCCAATTATGACTCATCTACTGCAGAACAGGAAAATGACAATACTAGAAGTTTAGCGTTCATGTTGCACGTTATGTCCAAGCTTTCAAATCAGTTTATTTATTTTATTCAAAGTTATTTTAATTATCTGAATGCACTTAGTGATGGAACTGACATTCGATTTGGAGATGATATTGTCAAGCATAGCATTCAATTAATCGACTTAGAAATCAAGACAGATGATCAGTTACTCCACATCCTCGAAAACAAAATTGATGATCATCCATTGAATGACATTGGAAAAGAAAGAGTTTGTAGTTTTTTTGCATTAGGCAGTAAATGGACTATATCTTTTACTAACGATTACCAATTGTTATCGATTGCCGAAGAATATATTGCTAATATTCAAATTGTATTATCAGAAATATCGCTATCCGGTATTGACTTTCATCTCCTTAAAACAAATATTCATATAACATTAGCATTAAGTGATACCGTTAAAGAACCACAGCAAATTGCGTCGAATGAATTAATCAAGTGGAGAGTTGATGTGGTTCACTTTAATGATACGGATGTTTCAAAAATAAATCAACATTCTGCCACCAATATGGGCTCGCTAATGTTTATATTATCAAACATTAGTTTGTTAAAGTCTGAGGAATTTACAACTTTGTTTGGCGATTTTTTTCGCAATGCGGGTTTAGACACCAAACAACAATCGGTGAATCTGTATCAAAAAATACATAGGGATATTTACACAAGAGAAGATTATAATACATTAAGTGCGATATATTTTCAGAAAGAGAAATTTCCTCTTTCTCTGCCGGTGGAAAATATCTTTATGACTTGGCAAAGTTCATTAAGCCAGAAGTATGATAAAAGCTTGTCGCTTGATGCCATAAAAAACAGATTTTATAATGCTGAAAAGTGCATGTATATCACATTGAGTAAACTTAAAAATGATCCCGATTTTCATGAATTCATCAAAGATTTAAGAAATGATGGTTACAAAGACTGGCAGATCATAGGTAATATGTTAAGTTTTATGATCAACTATAAAATAAACCGTTTCGATACAAAAGAATTTGATAGTGACCAAGAACGATTTGAACATATGCAAAAAATGTACACTAAATATTTAAATACTAATGAAAAGGATTGCTATGTAGAATTCCCGCTTAAAGCATTTAAAAGCAATGATTTTATTAAACAATTTGATGTAACTATTTTTTCAACTTTAAAAACATATGAGTTACAATCAAATTTGACTATGCCTAACTTTGAGGCGATTAAGGAATTTTTAAATATCAGATTTAATATGGCTAATGATGATTATTTAGATAATAATCCACTTAAAAATATTGTGTAATTTTTTATTAAATACAAATAATCGGATATTATTATTTTCTAACTGATTGGAAACTTATTAATTTACTTCTATGTTCAGTCAGATGGATAAGATAGGGGAATATCTTAAGCTTTCCGGATAGCTGGGGTATAGCCAACCAACCACATTATAATTTCTTTCTTGTTCTTTTTTGCCTGGGAATGTTCTTATTTGTAATGTAATCATTTGAAGACTTCTTACTTGCCTCATTTTTATTGGATTCGATCAGATAGGTAATAAATGTCTTTTTCCAAGGTATAATTTTGGCCGTATAATTCAGTTTCAGACCCGCTGAAGGTAGGCCATCTTTTAGGTCTTCACCCATTTGCCGATTAAATCCAATCGGGTCCATTTTATATTGATGGGGAAAACTGATAGCTAATAAGTCTTTCGGAAATTCTGTTATCTGATCATCCAGTTCTTCAAATTCATGCGTTTTTGGATTGTAGGGAATAGTGTATGTGTTAGTAGTGTCATCAAAGTAATTCTCAATATCGCTGAAGACAATCCCTTGTGATAAAAAATCATCCTTTGGCCTGAGCATATCCATTCTAAGGTCCACATAAAACGTATGTCCGGCAATATCTATAGTTGGTAAAATACCTTTGTTGACCCTTAAGTCATACAGCTGATCTATATCGTAATTTTCCATAGGTGAGATTATATATAATTATTAATATCAAATGAATTAGGCTGATCATTTTCGTTTAAGTCTGCTGAATCAAGGGTTTTATCCAGCAATTGAGCAATCTTTTTTGAAGCACCTTCAACTGAGCTCTCCAACAGGCTAAATAGCTCTGTCCCCTGAAGCCTCGTTGCGGTTTGCAGTATTTCTTCTTCCTGACTACCGCCCAAATTATCCTTTTTAATATAATCTCTGAAAGCCTGCAACTCCTCAAAGGTCACGCCGCTAGCGAAATTGGCTTGATCGGCTACATACGAACGCTCCCGCCATTCTGCCTCCTCTACATCAAAATCTACCTCGATTTCATCAGACTGATCGGAACCTGCTTCACTATTGAGATCCTCAGGCTCTGTGATCCGTGTTTCGGGTATGACTACTCTATTTTCGGTGCGATTGTCTAATCTGGTTGAACTTTTGGGTTGTCCCATAATATCGTTCGTTTTACTCACGCGGTCGCCGCTTTGCGGGACGTCTTTTTTCTCAAAAATATATTTTACCTTATCCATCGATAGAAGAATAATAATCAGGATCAGGCATATTAAGATCAGTGTTTCCATGATTATAAGATGGGTTTGTATTTGTCATTAAAAGATTTTATAATCTGATCTCCAAACTCAGAGAAATGATGTTCCAGTAAGTTATCCATATAGGCGTAAATCGTTATTTTGTCCTGACCGATGACGTGCACAATCCTGGATAGTTTCTCGTGGAATTCCGGCCTGATATATACGGTTTTCCCATCCCTGGCATTCGTTTCGGTTCTTTTCAGAAAGATACTTTCGTAGTCCGCTTCTGGTGTTTTACGTCTGCTTTTTTCCCTGGAACCGCTCTGCTTTTCATCTCTTGCTTTTGTGGGCTCATCCTGATCCTTTTCAGGATTATTATTCTGCGTATGGATGGAAAGACCGTCTTTTTGTACACCGCCTACCATCAGATTCATCAGAAACTCTTCGTTAATATTATTTTCTCCGGTGGTATTCATCATTTTATAATTCTTAAAAATTCATTAATAAATAAGTCCAAATGACAGGTTTTCATCAGGCGCTCGTCTGCCGGTAATAAGGTGGAACGGAAAACCTGCTTCGTGTCCCTCTCGCTTTCTTTCCGGAAACGTGTACTGCTCTTAATCCGGGTATGCATCAAGCTCAGATTGAGTTCTGCAATAAGCTGGTTATACAAGTTGTATAAAGGTGTATTTTCCCTTCCATCAACCTGGTTCCAAAAGAGGTTGATGCTTTCAATATCTGTTTGGCCACTCTTCTTAATCACATCTTCCAGCAACTGGGTAAAGATCAGCGTACTTTCCATCACTACTCTATCGGCCATAATGGGTGTGAAGATGTGATGCATACCCGCCAGGGCGTTCAGAATGCCCGGTGTATTCACTGTACCTGGCAGATCGAAAAAAATTACATCAGGGGAAACCATAGCTTCTCGGATGAAGTTGTCAGCTTCCTGAAGAGCAAGCTCAGCCTTGCAATTGATAATTGAATAGACCTTTTTGTTAATGGCTGTGAATTGTTTTTCTGCCAGTTTTTTTAACAGTTCATTGCTCATGACTGAAGCCAAATCTCTTTCTCTCATTTTTGATAGGCTGTGTTGCGGAAAGTCAGTGTCAATCACAGCGACATTATAACCGAGGCGATAATGCAGCTGACTGGCCATCAGTGCGGTAAATGTACTTTTTCCGACACCGCCTTTTTGTGATGCAAAAGCAATGTAAGTGGTCTTCTTTTTGGTACTCATGATTTTTGTTTTAAAATTTTTTTGACTAATATTTAAGTGCAGCAATCCATAGAATTGCATATACTTTTTTCTGTATGTATCTGATGATATCTATCCCTATTTCTATATTTTCCCACATGCTTATTTAATTCAGTAGGTGGCTGTATAAATCTTTATGTACGACGGTAATTATGGATGTACTTGAAAGCTGATCTACATCTGTACATTTCTTCATCCCTACATTCCTGCTTAATTGTTTGCTTACTTACATACTGACCTAGCTAGCTATTTGAGGTTGCACTTCAATCAATATGTAGGTACGTATCTACGTCCTCATATCCCTTTCTGCATGCAAAGGAATATCATAGCAGATCCTGATAAGCTGTATGGCCTAATTTGGCAGATGATGGTTCCTTATGGCCTGGTTTGATTTGCCAATTCATTGACCAATAAGATTTTATTTTGTAGCGTAAATGCGCGATTGATTGGGGAAAGCCTGTTTTAGCAAAAGAAACTGTTTTAGCGTAACCGGGAGATCAATCTTCCCCATTACATCAAACCCGGCCGCAGGCGGGTTCTTGTGTGCTCCAGCACACGGCAAGTTGTGTTTTGAGCTGCTCGCAATGATTTCAGCGGCACTCAAAACAACTTGCCCTGCCGGGGGCTGAGAAATCCCTCCGAAGTCGGGATTTCCAAAATTATAACCAGAAATATTGATTGAAAATGGAAAAGAATAATAGGACAGTAAGGAAAGTCGGCAGGAAACCAAAACTTGATCGTGCAGTGTATAGATATTCCATCTCGTTGACAGAAAAAGAAAATGCCCGTTTTCTTACACTCTTTGAGCAATCAGGAATGCGAATAAAGGCACAATTTATTACCCATTGTATCTTCCAGCAACCCGTTGAAACAGTTAAAATTGATAAGGGAACAATCGATTTTTATATGCGTTTAACCACTTTACATAGCCAATTTCGTTCGGTAGGAGTGAATTATAATCAAGTAGTAAAACTACTCTACCGTCATTTTTCAGAGAAGAAAGCTGCAGCGTATTTATTCAAATTAGAGAAGGAAACAGTACAGTTAGCCGCATTATGCAAGCAAATAGTGCAGTTGATCGAGAAATTTGAAGCAAAGTATAATGTAAAATAAGCGGGGCAATGGTTGCAAAAATTAATAGAAGTGCAAATTTGTATGGGGCATTAAAGTACAACCAGGATAAAGTCGATAATAAAAATGCTACAATTCTGTCCACCAACAGGATTATCGAAAATGGAAAATCCGATCATCGGATGAGTGATTTACTAAGATCTTTTGAACCTTATTTAATTGCGAATCAGAAAACTGAAAAACCTGCCATCCATATCTCACTTAACCCTGATCCAAATGATTTACTTGGTGACAAAACATATGCTAAACTTGCTGATGATTACATGCGGGAGATGGGCTATGGGAATCAGCCGTACGTGGTGTACAAACATATGGATATTGACCGCACTCACCTGCATATCGTAACTGTGGCAGTAGACGAAGAGGGTAAGAAAATATCTGATGCTTATGAAAAAGTTCGGTCTACCAAACTATGCCGAACGCTTGAAAAAGAATTCGGATTACATGTTGCTACCGATAAAGAATCGCTAAAAAATGAAAAAATCTTCCATCCGGTAGATTACAGAAAAGGTAATATTAAAAGTCAAATGGCCTCCATTATCCGACATATACCCAAATATTACCAATTCCAGAGCTTGGGTGAATACAATGCGCTCTTATTACTTTTTAATCTTATGGCCGAAAAAGTTGAGGCGGTAGGCGGAGGGATTTCGCGACAGGGACTGGTATATATTGCGCTTGATGAAAGTGGGAATAAAGTCAGCTTGCCGATAAAGGCCTCTTTATTCGGAAAACAAGCCGGTCTGTCCGCCCTAGAAAATCACTATAATAGGAGTAGGGAAAACTTTAAAAATAACGATCTCAGAAACCAACTAAAAAAAAACATCCAAGAGCTGCAGATAAACAATAAAAATGAAGTAAGCTTTAAAAAAGTTTTGAAAGATTTCGGAATCAATTTGGTCGTTCGCAGAAATGACGAAGGCAGGATTTTTGGCGTTACATTCATTGACCATAATTCCAGAACGGTGTGTAATGGATCAAGGTTAGGTAAGGATTTTTCTGCGAATGTTTTTAATGAGCTTTGGAATAAAGGTAATCAGATTCAGCACGATTCCCCAGCTTTAACCACTACACAAAAATTGCACACAGATAATTTTCCAGAAACAAGGATGCATCCGCTTTTTAGTTTTTTAAACACTGATCAAAAACATGAGGAATCTTTTATTGATGGCCTCGGCTCAATTTTGCCGTTAGGACAAGTTGAGGACTACGAAGAACTTGCTTTTGAGAATTCAATAAAGAAGAAAAAGCGAAAACGGTAGTTGTTCGCTGATTATCTATAAATAAAATCGCTACACGAATGCAAATTTAGAACGAGTTTTTAGAACATAGGTTTCCATAAAAATAGGCTGCCTTGTTAAGGAAGCCTAAAATAAATTAATATGGCTTAATAGCTGATAAGATTTAATTGATTACTTAATGTCGAATTATAATCGGTTTTTTCACAATTTCCTTGGTCAAATAGCATAACTCCTATGCTATGATCATTAATTGTGTTATTAGCTATTTAGTTAATATTGAATATTTCAGGGTTCTGGTAGCTCGCAGTATTCGTCATGCTACTAAATATCTCATAATAGGCTTGGTGAAAATGCTCTGTATTGGTTGTGTCACTTACAGCGTCACCTTTGTAATCCTGGATATAGGCCAATGTAAATATACGGTCATAGAGTATGTTGGTCGTGAGAATTGTCTTGTCCAGGGGTTGCATGACGGTCTCTACCTCTTATTTATATGTTTGCGCTAAAAATAGGGAAGGCAAAAATAAATACGCACATATTAAAAGTGCGTTACTAAAAAAATGTTTGATTTTATAAATTGAGAGTGTGGTTAAGTTAGCTTGATTTTTTCCTTGCTCGGAAATAATTGAGTTTTATTTTATCATAGCATAATTTTTTATCTATTTATAATGATTTTGACTCATATCTACTTTAATAGGACCTTAAAATTCGTAGTATTCTAAATTAAATTCACCTTCGGTAATCTCAGCACTTTGGTTAGTTGTGGCATTAAAACATTTAAAATAAAAGTAGCCCTTGACCTTTTTAGCTGACTTATCCAAAGCAACTATTTCAACTCCACCTTGATAATCCCGACCTGTGTAATATTGTCCATTAAAATCCTTTTTATCATAATATCCCACATAAGTATTGTTACTATTTAAGGTGTACTTGCCAATTTTTATATCTGCATCTTTGTCCCACACTAAAAAACCAATTCCTTCCCTCGATTTGCTATTGTGAGCTTTGACAAAAAGTTGTTTTCCATCTAAGGTTAAATGCGCTTCCGCCTCTCGTAATTTCAAGTCATTTTCTTGTGGATACCAGTCCGAGCCATAAAGTTTACATTTAAAATTATGATGTATATCGTTTAGATCTTTTTTACAGGAACCGATCACGATGATACAGCACATTAAGCAGATCAAAGTAAGGAAGTTACGTTTCATGAGTATCAGTTTGGTTGAATACGATAAATATTTATAATCACTATTAGGTGACTAAAGTTATAATAAAAAAAACGAATGCTGACAAATTTTATCTAAAAATTTTCAATTAATTTCCATTTGGCTTTCTATAGCCAAATACCGTCATTTTAAGAAAACCTCAAATCCTTAATCTTTACTTAGATCCCTTTATCCAAATCTAAATTTTTAAAAATACGGGAGAAGAATACCTCCTAGGGTTGACCAGAATCATGGCCTTTATGCGTGCAATCAGTATTGTTTTGTTGCTGATGCACTTTAATGGTATTGCTACTATATATTTCTATCCAAAGGCTGGATCTCGGAACTTGTCAATACAATTCTCACCAACTTCTATTGATAGTTGGCATTTTCAAATCAATGTTTTCTTATGAATTTATATTTCTATCTGGATTTTTTGATAGATTTTAAGCCCCATTTATAACTCCAATAAAATAATGTGGGCGCAGAGGGCGTCTTAAATTTATACATTTCGTACACTAATAAAAAGGATAAAACAAAAGCACCCCAGCTTAACACCTGACATAAAGTATCCTTTTGCTGCGTGGCAAAAAACATACTTCCGACCAAAACTTTTACAAAGAACGCGGGAATGACACAGCATAACAACACACAAATGGACCAGGGTAAAATCCACCAATTATTGCTTCGGCTCAGTAATGCTATGATTATTCCTTTGAGGAAGTAGATAATACAGTACATGATGTAGAACAACAAAATCGCAGCCATCCAAACTTTAGCTTCAGTCGATGGGCTACCTAATAACTTTTGCGCCGCTAGAAAGGATGCGTAAAAGAAGGGGCCGAATAAAACGGCCATGATTCCCAAATTGATAATAAGTCGAACCAAAGAGAACATCAAGTCAGTAGCCGTTTTTGACTCCGCCTTTATGCGAGCTTCATATTCTTCATCAGATTCCCACCATTCTTTCATAAAAATCTGTTTTTCAAATAATAAATTTAAAAAATTAATTTATTATAGAGATAACAACGTCCAAAACTAAGTTAAAGCACTTAAAGTTACCGGGTCAATCGAACTGCTGTACTTGCGTTAATCTCAAAATTTTAATCATGGAAGGAACTCCTTGATTTATTATCTAGCCAGATAGTCTCATCTACTGCCAAAAACTGCCACATTCTTTTAACAAGTTTTTTAAGCCTCTAATTTGATGTCCGAACATTAAACTTAAAAATAATGCAGGGCGAAGACGACCTTCGGGGTTTGGCCAAAATCATGGCATTTATGCGGGCTGTCAGTATCATTTTGGTACTGATGCACTTTTACTGGTACTGTTACGGCTTCTTTTTAGCTCAAGGCTGGACTATTGAACTTGTTAATACAATTCTCACTAACTTCAATCGGACTGCCGAGCTTTTCTCAGATCCACTCTACAGCAAAATCTTTGCATTGATCCTGCTGGCGTTAAGTTGCCTTGGAACGAAGGGAGTAAAAAATGAAAAGATTACCTGGACGAAGATTTCTGTAGCGTTAGTTACAGGATTCATCTTTTTCTTTTGCAGCAGCTTTTTATTGGCACTTCCCCCAACATTCGCAACATTAATTTATATCATTACGACGTCTGCTGGCTATATATCCCTAATGGTTGCGGGTGTATGGATGAGCAGGTTAATGAAGAACAACCTGATGGAAGATGTTTTCAATAATGAAAATGAAAGTTTCCAGCAGGAAACAAGACTGCTTAAAAACGATTACTCTGTAAATCTTCCGACTAAGTTTTATTATAAAGGCCAATGGAATGACGGATGGATAAACGTTGTCAATCCTTTTCGCGCTACCATTGTCCTAGGAACGCCGGGTTCAGGTAAATCTTATGCGATTGTCAACAACTACATCAAGCAACACATTGAAAAAGGCTTTTCGATGTACATCTACGACTTCAAGTTTGACGATTTATCGACGATCGCTTACAACCATTTACTTAAACATACAGATCAGTACAATGTTAAGCCCAAATTTTATGTGATCAACTTCGATGATCCCCGCAAAAGCCACCGCTGTAACCCATTGAATCCGGACTTCATGACTGACATTTCCGATGCATATGAAGCCGCTTACACCATTATGCTAAACTTGAATCGCAGCTGGATTCAAAAGCAGGGGGACTTCTTTGTTGAATCGCCAATTATCCTTTTGGCAGCCATCATTTGGTTTTTAAAGATTTATGAAAACGGAAGATACTGTACATTTCCCCATGCTATTGAGCTTTTAAATAAAAAATATGCTGATGTATTTACCATCCTGACATCATACCTTGAATTGGAAAATTATCTTTCACCCTTCATGGACGCATGGGAGGGAGGCGCGCAAGACCAGTTACAGGGACAGATCGCATCTGCCAAAATTCCACTGTCCCGAATGATCTCACCCCAGCTCTATTGGGTTATGACCGGAGATGATTTCTCATTAGACATCAATAACCCGAAGGAGCCAAAAATCTTATGCGTGGGAAACAACCCTGACCGGCAAAACATCTACTCCGCTGCACTTGGCCTATACAATTCCAGGATTGTCAAACTTATTAATAAAAAAGGGCAACTTAAAAGCTCCGTGATCATTGATGAGCTTCCTACCATTTACTTCCGAGGATTGGATAATCTAATTGCCACCGCCCGATCTAATAAGGTAGCGGTTTGTTTGGGATTTCAGGATTTTTCTCAATTGACCCGTGATTATGGTGATAAAGAAAGTAAAGTAATTCAAAATACAGTCGGAAATATTTTCTCTGGCCAGGTGGTTGGTGAAACTGCCAAAAGTCTGTCTGAGCGTTTTGGAAAGGTGCTGCAGAAACGCCAAAGTATTAGCATCAACCGTAGCGATAATTCGACCTCGATTTCCACCCAACTCGACAGCCTGATTCCAGCTTCAAAAATATCAACACTAACCCAGGGGATGTTCGTAGGGGCAGTCTCCGACAACTTTGACGAACGGATCGAACAAAAAATTTTCCACGCTGAAATTGTAGTGGACAATGAAAAAGTTGCATCTGAGACGAAAGCTTACAAAAAAATACCGCCAATCCGTTCGTTTACCGATAAGAACGGAAACGATACGATGAAGAGCACTATTGATGCCAACTATCACCAAGTGAAAGCTGAAATACTTTCCATTATCACCAAGGAATTAAGCCGGATCGAAAATGATCCCGATCTACAGCATCTTGTTAATAAGAATCGATAAATCCCACCACAACTCATATTTATTTACTATTTAATTTTTTAACGTATGACTTTAGCAAATGTCAGAGGTAGTCTACTACCGCCATCAGGCAGCCTTGCGAGGCTGCCTATCTTATTTTTATTAATCTTCCTGCTATACTCCACTCAACAAGCCTTCGCTACACAGTTGTATTGGGTAGGAGGAAGCGGAAATTGGAATGAGCTTACTCATTGGTCACTAAGCTCCGGTAACAGCCAGGGCTTGTTGTCACCCAGTATTCCGCAAGCCGGTGATGATGTCATCTTTGACGGAAATTCCGGATTTTCCGCAGGAAGGACGGAAGTTTTTGTGAACCTCCAGGCAAACTGCAAGAACTTTATTGTAAAAGGAGCCGTGATCGCACCTGTGTTTAACGGTATGCGTTTAAATATTTACGGCTCTGCGGATTTTCAGAACGGGGTGGTATTGAATAATAGTCTCTATTTTAGTGCAACAGGAGCGGAACAGGTTTCATTTAACGGAGGTGTAACGGGATCAGCCGCAATCTTCTTTATCGGAACCGGCTCGTATACCCTTTCTGGGATATTAAATATTAGTAAAATTTATTTTCTTCAGGGAACTTTAAATTTGGGTTCCAGTAAAATCACAGCCGGCTTCTTTGATGAAAGTGGTTGCTGTGGGACTACACCTTTTAACCCGGTCAGTAATAGAATTCTGGATCTTGGTTCTTCGAGCATTACCCTGACCGACCGCAATTCGCAATCGAATGCTGATTCTCCTTCCTGGGCTTACACTGGAAAAACGTTGATCAGTGGAACATCAAAGATCATTTTAACAAAAAGCATTGCGGATGGTTACGCTGTGCGTTTTCTTACAGGAAATGACCACCATTACAATGATGTTAGTTTTTCCAGTACTGATCATGGCAGTAAAAATTCAACCCCATACCAATGGTATCAGGTCGACGGCCGAAAATGCACATTCCGTAAACTCTCTTTTGCGAGCGACGGCTACCTTGCGACGGATTGTACCGTTGATACGCTCATTACGGCAGCTTCGAGGCGATACTTTCTTTATGGTCAGCAGACAATTGGCAGCCTTCAGAACTCCACTGACTATTGTGATGCTTATTGGAGTCTCAGCGGCATAGGTGGTCAGCAAGCAATCATCCAAATTCCAAATTCTCAATCAATAAAAAATGCCAGGCTAAGTTATATTAAATTAATCGGAGGCAGACTAACAGCGGACAATGGAATTGATGCCGGAAACAATGTGGGCATCGATTTTATTCCGAAAGCCAGGAACCTCTATTGGATCGGTGGAGGCGGAAATTGGCAGGACCGCAAGCACTGGACCACCAATGCAGACGGGACACCTTCGGGCGGTTGTCTTCCTTCGCGCAATGATAATGTTTTCTTCGGTTCGTATTCAGGTGAGATCAGTATCGAAAAGCCTGTTAGCATCAATGCTGACGAAGCAGAATGCTTATCCATTCATTGGGAGGGCGTTGCGGGATCGCCTGCATTTGTATCAGAAAAACCCCAATATGGATTATCGATCTTTGGTTCCAGCACCTGGCAAAAGACTATGGTCTATAGCGTCGCCAATACTTTATATGCGGGTATCGGGCGGGATCAAATTATCCGTTCAAATAGTGTTGTCATCCATGGAGATACGCGGTTTGAATCGACAGGAAAATGGAGCTTGGCAGATTCTTTTACATCGGATGGAGACCTAGTCTTTTTAAGTGGAACACTTCATACGAACAGCCAATTTGTTAGCGTAAAAAACTTTGGTGCCAATTCCAGAGCGACCGGAGGTCGATCCTTGGATATATCAAATTCATTAATGACCATAGGTGGGAATTGGTCTTACATTGACTTTGACGGGCCTCCGATTGACCTAACAGCAGAAAATAGTACCATTCAAATGACGGGCAAAAATCCCTTATTCCGATACAATTCAGGCCTAAACTACTACAACCTTGATTTTAAGGAATCTGAAGGCGCAGCCAACCTATATGCAGATATATATAGTACAAAGCAGCCCTGTAAATTTGAGACCCTGCGTTTCCAAGGAAATGCCCGGATTAATGTGTTAGGCAATCCCACTCCACTTTATTTATCAGAGCTTGTCCTTTCATCCGGGAAAGAATACATGATCGGAACTAACATGACCGTAACTACACAGCATTTAAATTTGAGCGATCAAAGCTGCAAAGGAACGGGAATCATCCGGTCCGGCACAGCAGGTACGCAGGCTATTCTATATCTTACCAAGGCTCATAGCTTATCACGCTTTGAACTTAAAGATATAAAATGTACCGGCGAGCAACTAACCGTTATCGATGGAATTGACGGCGGCAATAACGTGAATGTGAGAGTTGAGGCAGCATCGGCGAAAGATCTTTACTGGACTGGAGGTTCTGGCGCATGGAGTGACCTCTCGCATTGGTCATATCACAGTAATGGAAAAGCAAGTGCTGTAACCTGTCTGCCTACTCCACTCGATCATATTCACTTTAATCAATACTCAGGTACCAACTATCAGGTTGATCTCGACATTCCTGCCGTATGCGGTGATATGACCTGGGACGAAGTTTCAGGCAGCCATCCCGGAATTTCCGGAAATTCCGGAAATACGCTCACCATAAGTGGTTCTTTAACTTTGCAACGCGGAATGCGCTTCGATGTGGAAAAAGTGGAATTTACCGGAAAAGGTAAAAAATCAATAACGACAAACAGTGTCGTTCTAGGGTATTACGCAAGTAATTTTAGTGAAAAAGGAGTCTTCTTTAATGGGTATGGAGCTAGCTGGAAGCTCACCGATTCCCTTAAAGTGAAAAATATAGGCATCATTAATGGAACCTTGAGTACTCAAGGAAATTTCATAGAAGCAGAAAATTGGGTTAGTGGATGGACCAATGACCGGAAGAGCACAAAATTGATTCTCCGCTCGTCCACCATAAAAATCGGCGGATACTGGGATTCTTCCGGTATAGATTCTTTAGAGGCGGATAGCAGTATTATATCTATGGAGGGTACGATGCCCGTCAATAATGAAAGCGGGAACGGCCTTTACACGAATTATTTTCGTTCCGCTGCCGGTCATAAATTTCATAAAGTAAATTTTGATAATTCCCTTTTAGAAGCGAAAGTAATTTGCGCGGATATTTTAAAGGGTTATGCTTTTGATGGTGCTTTTTTCGCCGGCCCGGTTTCGATCAATTCTTCCAACAAATTTTTTCGGTTTAGCACGGCCGGAAATGTTCATCTTTGGTCCGGCTCCCTTCAACAGATCGATCAATGGGTAACAACTTCGGGATGCCAGCAATGGGACCTGGACAATAATTGCATATCATCAGGCGCTGCCGGTGGCTGTGGGCTAACGCAAAAAGCACGAATAAACAGTAATTTTCCGCTAGCCATCAGCAATGTAAGAATAAGCGGTATAGAAATCTCCGGTCCGGATGAACACACCGCCTTTGGTACCGATATGGGAAATAACAGCGGTTGGACATTCCTTCCCTATGCCGGACGCACACTCTACTGGATCGGCGGGAGCGGCAATTACGATGATCCGGCACATTGGACGATCAACAGTGATGGCCGGGCATCTGGAAACACCTGTTCACCATCGAGGAACGATCATGTCATTTTTAACCGCTTTTCAGGAGATGACCTTTCTGTTTCAATAAAGAACATTGCAGAATGTAAAGATATGAGGTGGATCGATGTTCCAGGGAAACCAAGTATTGACGGGCTGATCAATTGCTACGGTTCATTGTCTTTACAGGCTACCGTAATCCATAACGGAGGTATTAATTTTCTCTCGACAGGTTCTGAAATTATTGAGACCAAAGGTGCTGTAGTCGCAAGGAATTACGATGTGAATTTTAGTGGTGGGGGACGTTATCTTTTGATGGATGATTTTACCACCGATTCACATTTGAACATTACCAAAGGAGAACTAAACACCAATAGCAAAACCGTAAAAGCATTAACATTTAACGGGAGTGATAATAGCCTGTATGACACAGATAAGACATCCCTTATACTGGGTTCTTCAAATATATACGTTTCTTATTACAGCGGAGGCTGGCAATACACCGGTAGCCGACTGGATGCCGGCACCAGCCATATTCATTTGGTCGGAAATGCAAATGTTTTCAGGGCAAGAGATGGGGCTAAGTATCATAATATAAGTTTTAATACCATCCCGAATGCAGTGCAAAAAATATATGGAAGCTTTATGGCAGATACATTGACTTTTGCCCGCACAAACAGCACTTATCAACTTGAAGCGAACAAAACCATTACCATCAACGAACAATTAAATATGAGCGGAACTCCATGCGCCACCGTTTCGATAAGCTCTACATTACCCAATGAACAGGCTAATCTTAACATACTTGGAGGTGATACAACCTATAATTTTGTGTCGATCAGCCAGATAAACGCTGCCGGTAAAAAGCTACGTATGCTTAGTCAAAGCACAGATCTAGGCTTTAACACCAACATTGTCTTTACATCAAATCAAAATGTTGGAATCGGCTTGCTCGGGCCTGATCAAACGTTATGTACGGCACAGTTCCCAATAAAGCTAAGTGCCAGGACCTTTTTACCGGATCAGAATACCAAGATTAAGTGGCACGATGTAACAAGTGGTAAAGCGATCGGGGACAGTACAGATTTAAAAATCAATAGTCCGGGCGTTTATGCCGTGACAATCAATTATGCGCAAGATTGCTTTGTTACCGACACTGTCAATATTTTAGCTGATAAAATATCTGATTTTTGGAAGTCTGTCCGCATCGTTCAGCCAAGCTGCAGCCGTTCATACGGAATCATTCAACTGCCAGACGGTGACCGGAGTTATAGTGTTGATGGCCGCTCATTCTCGGATACTTTAACGTATCAGCTTTCGTCCGGTATCCACTATATCATCGCCAAATCGAAAGCAGGTTGCTTAAGTGATTCTGTATCATTTGCAATTGATCAACAGCCGCAAAAACCTATGGCCTCAATACAATATCCATATAGTGTAGTCCGTACTACAGGAAAACTAGACGTTACATTGTTAGGAACGAAAGGCGGAATTTTCAAATCATTTCCCGAGGGATTAGATCTTGATTCTTTAAATGGGGCGATTAACTTGTCGAAGAGTTTTCCCGGAAAAGATTACACCATTACCTACCGGGTTGGTTCAGGTGATTGCAGCACTGTGGTCAGCACTACCCTTCGTATCTTAAACACACCCACCAATATTCAATATCCGCTACCGGATTATTGTGCAGTCGGAACGGCAGGGATTTCTACCGAAGGTGTTGAAGAAGGAGAATATAAGGCGAGTCCTTCTGGGTTAGTGTTAGATCGTCATTCAGGCTCAATCGACCTTTCGCAAAGCTTGCCGGGTAGATATACGATTACCTATACCTATTACGATGGTGCACTAAAGCAATCAGCAGAAACATTTATTAAGGTCAACGCTTTGCCTGATGTCAGTATTTCCGGTACAGAAACAACCATTCTCGAAGGGCAAACCCTGGAACTTACTGCGAACGGAGGTTACACTTACGGATGGATTGGCGATGATATTTTATCTCCTACTAACCAAAAATCAATTACAATCAGGCCGAAGCAAACTATGACTTATCGTGTGCTGGTAACCAATGAGGAGGGATGCAGCCGGTCGGCTGACATAACCATCAATGTTAGAAAACCGGTTAAGCCTGTTCCAAACAATGTGATTACGCCTAACGGCGACGGGAAAAACGATTTTTGGGTAATTGCGCATATCGAAGATTTCCCTAACAATAATGTGAAGATTTTCGATCGCGCCGGAAGGTTGATCTACAGCAAAAATGGATACCGCAATGAGTGGGATGGATACCTAGACGGAAAGGTTCTTAATGAAGATGGATATATCTATGTACTAGACCTGGGAAATGGACAAGCTCTTTTAAGAGGCGTAATTTCTGTCGTTTTAGGGGCGAAAACTAAACTTTAACTGTAAAGATTATCATCATGAAAAAGAACCTAATTTTATATACATTATTATGCATCCATACTGTAGCCTACGCTCAGTTGAATCCGAGCGGAAGCATTTATTATTTAAATCCATACCTCGTAAATCCTGCCTTCGCGGGAATACAAACTGGTTGGGAGGCAAATATTAGCTACAAAGCCCAATGGACTGCGATCCCGAATGCACCCTCCATGCAATCTTTTACAACTACATTTGGGACAGCAGCAAAAATAGGCCTGGGTATAAATGTCTCACGCGAAGACTTCGGCGTGTTTAATAGGACAGACGCTAAATTGACATACGCTTATCATCTGCCACTGGATGAGGATGACGCATACTTTGATTTTGGAATCTCCGGCGGGGTTAAGAATAATAGGATTGATTATCGCAAGGTTATCGCTGAAGCTGAAGACCAAACTTTATTAAACTTCAACCAAAAACCTTGGACGGCAGATGGAGATGTTGGTGTATTAGTTAGAAAATCCAAGCTAATTTTCGCTGCAACGATAAATGATCTACGTAAATTGTTACGTAATCAATACGAGTTATATGCAGATCAGCCAGGTATTTTGCTGTCTATTCGCAGCGAGATAGAAAGACAGGGTATTCTTTTTACGCCACTAATCCAATATCAATATGTTCGCTACTTTCGTGATGTATGGGACTTAGGTCTTCAAGGTGGCTTTGCAAAAGGAAAATTAAATGGTAGCATACTCTACCACTCCACTCACAGCATTACCTTTTCGATCGGTACTGATTATATGGAGCGCTTAAAGCTCGTTGCATTTTATACAAGCGGAACATCAGACCTGAGACAATTTAGCAACGGTGAGTTTGAATTTGCCATGCAATTCAGATGGTAACAGCAATTAGATAGGATGAGGCTTTAGTCCCTCATCCTATTTTTTTGAGGTAAATACTTTAAATTAATGGACATTTTGAACCTTTTACTTTCTTATTTTTTTAGAAGTATAAAATTGTGCTGCGAAATTCTGCGGTGTAAAAATTTCCACGTGGTTTTGTTGCGCCTTATTTTGTACTGTAGATAAGAGCTGCTCCTTAGCAAGTTTTACGATAGGATCTGTTTCGTCCGAATCACGTAGATGGCCCTTGAGATTGACATTCCAGGTGTTAATGGCTTCTTCTACATCTTCGCCACGTCCAATAACATTTGTACCCGGTATTAGGCAAACAAAATAGGAGGATTCGCCAAAAACTTCAGCTCCCATTAGTTTGGCTATTCCTTCCAGCTTAATATCTACCTTTTTACGGCGTGGCATTTCTTTTAAAATAATGTAGTTCTGGGTTCTTCGGATATTTGCTTTAACGCATCGGGCGCATTACCGATTTTAATAAGCTCCCGATCAACACGGTAAGCCGCCATATTGGTATCGTCGCATGGATTCATGAGATAAATGACCTCCTCCTTGCTGCTATTTGGATCAAGCCAGCTACTAATCTGATCGTTAGAAAGTATTATAGGTTGTCTGAACTTCGTATTGTGAATGTCGGTCATCAGCTCATTTGCGGGTCCAGTAATAATGCTGAATGATTTAATCCACTCCTTATTTTCAGGGTTTTGATAATAGGAATAAATGCAAGCAAGATTAAAGAATGGATGCTGTTTTGGATGTATAAAATAGGGTAATTTATCCTTTCCAACCTCTTTGTATTCGAAAAAACCTTCGACCGGAAGTATGCAGCGCTTGGTTAAGATAGAACCTTTAAAACTGGGCAAACTAAAGACCGTCTCACATTTAGCATTCAAAGTATTATTTGATAGCTTGATCATATCTGCTAATGATTTATTCCAATTTGGTATAAGCCCCCACTGCATACGATCTATTATCCGATCCCCATCCTTACCATTGCTAATGGTAAGCAGTTTTGGATGTGCAAATCCATTCGCGTGATAATAAGGTTCAGAATGTTCTTCGTCATTGAGGATAGCCTTATAATAGTTTGCGTACTCATAAGGTTTTGAAATTTGAGTTGTCCTGTAACACATAGGCGATCCTTAATTAATTCCAATCTCAATTATCTGCTCCGAAGCTTCCTTCGTAAGAATGATATCGAGATGTTCTTCAAAATCGACATAATCTAAAATGACATCTCTGACTACCGCTCCAAATTCCTCCAAATCAGTTTCAATATGGCATTCTACCACAAGGGTTGAATCATTGATAAATTCTGTACGGGAAATTGTGTCCCCCCAAATTTTTATAATTCTTTCAGGAAACTTTGTTCTATTTTTACTTTCAATAAGATGGTAGGCCAAATCTTCAATTAAAGGGATTATGTTTTTATCCTCTGATTTAAAGCCGAAATCTGAATTATAATCTCGTTCCATCAAACCGAGATATTTCCCGTCAATGGTTATATGATAAAATTCATCATCCACTTCGACTTTGCAATTTTGTGGAGTTGTTGAATTAAAAAGGTAAATAGGAAACTCGCTAATAAACATTGAAACAGATTTTTCTGATAAACAATTAAATCGTTTTAATGGTTTCAGAAAACATTATTCCAGGTAGTTCTTAAAAAAATATAAACTGTAAATCAACTTAAGATATTTGCTCTTTTTCGTTTAATATTCTGAAGCACGGTTCTTATTAACCTCACCGATAGCGTATTGTAAACAAGCATCAATATCTTCGGTTTCTAATATAGGATGCTCATGTAGTATTTGTGCTCTGCTCATACCGGCCTGAAGCATTTCCAATACATCGCTAACGGGAAAGCGATTCCCCCTAATTGTTGGCTTACCACCCATCAATCCTGGAATTAATGTTATTCGATCTGAATGCTTTTCCACACTATAAAATTTATAATTTACACAGTAGAGGAAAATTACCCAATAATGAATAGGCTTCTAAAAATACAATCTCTACTATTTTTATAACAATACTAATTTCTACTTTGTTTTTTTAGTGGTCTTTGCAAACTCAAAAGATGTTTTCCCCGCTTCATTCATTACAATGAAGGCATCGAATGATTTCCCTGACTTGCTTTTAAAGCCTTTGACTAAGGAGGTTTTCTTGTTCTTTACCAAACTTTCAAGATCAGTCATCGTGAGTTGGACTCCACAAACATTCCTGAACTGTACCCAATTGCACTGTTCGTCCGGGCATTTAATTAACTTTTCTCTTATTAATAATCTTTGCGAGCACAAAGGACAATTTAATTCGATACTTTCCGCTTTCGGTACATTAGTTAATAATAACTCCTGAGTGATACTCTTGGTGAAATCTTCGATACTTTTTTGAAACTGTTCAGCACTTGATTCACCCAGCTCAATTTTACGCATGCTAACTTCCCAATCCGCTGTAAGTGCAACATCGGCAATTTTTAGCCCTCTAACGGTTTGATATACTTCAAGGCCTTTACTTGTGGGAACAAGGGATTTATTCTGTCTCTGAATATATTGCCGTTCAAAAAGCGTTTCAATGATTGACGCCCTTGTTGCAGGTGTTCCAATACCTATATCCCGCAAGGCTTCACGTTCTTCTTTAGTTTCAATTTCTCTTCCCGCATGCTCCATCGCGGTCAATAATCCGGCTTCGGTGTACAATGCCGGCGCCTTGGTCTTTTCAGTGATAATAGCTGCATTTTCAATTTTAACTGCGGTACCTTCTTTTATATCAGGTAGATCCTGCAAAAATTCATCATTGTCATCCGTAAAATTCCCTTTGATATTTCTCCATCCTGCTTCGATAATGCGCGAGCCTTTTGCGAAAAAATGGTAATGATAAACCTCAAGTAGAATTGTGGTTATTTCTTTTGAGCAATTGCCCGACACCGCTTCCAAAAGCCTAAGTGAAATCATATCATAAAGGGCGCTTTCAACTCCATTTAATGTCGATGGAATCTTTTCGGTGGGTAAGAGCCCATGATGATCAGTAACCCGTAGATCATTTACAATACGTTTGTTTAGACGGCCCCATTTCACATCTTCCACCGCTTTTCTGCACGACGGACGATCTTTTAATGCTCTAAGTAGATTTGGTATTTCCGGCCACATATCTTCAGGGATGTATTTGCTTCCGGTGCGAGGATAAGTAATGAACTGTTTCTCATACAATGCCTGGGCAATCTTTGAGGTTTCATCTGCCGACAGGTTAAGCTTTTGATTGGCTTCTTTTTGTAAGGCGGTAAGGTCAAAAAGGAGCGGAGGTTGTTCAGAAACATTTTTCGTGGTCACAGATGCAACAAGGGCAGAATTTTTTCTTTTAATTGCTCTTAATACATCATTAGCGGCATCTTCATTATCCCATTTTGTACTTGACAAACTTTTAAACATAGTTGGTCCATATTGATGGGACAACTCTATTTGCCAGTAATTTTTTGCTTCAAAATTTTTGTGATCGTAGTAACGTTTGCAGATCAACGCGAGCGTTGGAGTCTGCACACGACCTAGGCTATATAATCCTCGTCCAGCGGCAACACTTAGTGCCTGGGTTGCGTTGATTCCAACCAGCCAATCAGCCCGGCTCCGGCTCAAGGCCGCCTGGTAAAGCATGTCAAATTCTCGTCCATCCTTCAGGCTTGCGAAGCCATCTTTTATCGCTTTTTCCGTTAGTGAGCTTATCCACAGCCGCTGAAAAGCCTTTCTACATTGTAAGTATTCGTAGATATACCTAAAAATCAACTCGCCTTCACGGCCGGCATCCGTAGCTACAATAATACTATTGCTTTTAAGAAATAGCTGCTCAATTACCTTTAGTTGGTTCAAGGCATTCTTGTCCTCGACATAACCGTTCCTATTTTTGATTTTGCGAACGGTTAAAAGAAATTTTTCAGGCAAGATTGGTAATTCATCACTCTTAAATCCGGATAAACCATAGTCCTCGGGCATAGCATTTCCAATCAGATGCCCTAAGGCCCAGGTTACATAATAGCCATTACCTTCGAGATAGCCATTATTCTTGTTATGTACCCCTAACAGCCTGGCGATCTCTCTTGCCACACTTGGCTTTTCTCCAATAATCGTTATCATAACCCATTAGATTTTTCTGCCACGATTAGTAGGTTTCTCCGATGGCAGGTCTTGCTGTTTGGTTTCGTAATGCTGTCCTGTATTCATTGATTCGTTAGCTTCTTTAGGTTTCTGATTTGCTTTTTGAACAGAATCACCAGCAGCTGTCGTTTCCCCATTCCCAGCGCTTTGACTCTTTTCCTTGTAATCTTTAGGAAATTGAAACTTAATTTGTTTTTCTTTCGGGTCATAAGTGATATAACCCTCGTAAATACTTCCCTTCTGCGATACAAGATTATCAATAAATACAGTCTCGCCATTTTTAAGACTGTTAAACTGTTCCTGCGTAAGCTCCTTTCCACGAAATTCTCTGGGAACTTCTGCTACCTTTTGGCTAGAGCCATTTTGTTGTATCTTAAATTGATTTAGATTATTAATATTCCGTACAAATTCCACATATCGTTTGTCGGCGTTAAACTGTACAAGGCCCGAGAAAGTATTGCCCTGTTGGGAAGTCATGCCGTCTATCATTAATGCTTTTCCTTCCAGTAAGGTTTGCTTTTGAACATCATCTAGTTGGACACCTTTAATTTCATCAGGTATTTTAATATATTCTGTCTTGTAGGCAACCAGCTCATTGGTCAGTCTGTCTACACTGATGACAGATGGAAAGACCTCCTCTTTATTTCTAGGATTAATAAGTTCAACAACCCGTCCCATATTTCCCGTTTTTATCAAATTATTTCGATCCTCTTCCGTAAACTGGTGCCCAAAGAATTCCAAATTTAAGTTCGGCTGCCTCCTCACACCATGGAAGGCTAATACCACGTCACCATTCTCTTTTTGCTGCAAAGAAAGACGGGCGTCGAACTTCATAATTTCCGATCCTAGATCTGCGCTAACTGTAATCAATTCGTTTGTCTTATAACCTTTTAGCAAAACATCCAGCTGATTATTTTTCTCAAGTTTCTCTTTGGTTATACCGTATTGGGCCATTCTGTCCCAATTGATATCTTCCATTTTAAAGCGGTACTCGCTTTGTTCGTTTTTCTGTTCCATAATCTGTTCGTTGTGTTTGGTTAGTTCTTTTAAAATTTCACTTTGTTTTTCTGTAGAATCCAGAAGCTGTCTGATCAGTTCTGTACTTATTATATGCTTATTGTATAGTGCTTCACCGTCAGCAGTAGGCTTCTTGAAATGACGTTGTAGTTTGGTAGCGGTATCTACCGCATCAGGGAGTGCTACCTTGAAAAAATTGAATTTGGTTGGATTTTTCAGCTGTCTGATGAAGTTGCTGAAGAAATTGGTAAATAAATCCCCTCCTTTATCAATGCGAATAAACTGTGGCTGATTACTCTTAATGGGTTTAACGGTTTCGAGCTCACCATTTTTACCTATTTTCTTAACCGTATTAACAGTATTGCTTTCCTTGTCTAATACCAAAAGCGTATCGGAAAATTGTTCCTGAATTTCCAGTGAATTGGCTACGTTATCACTCATAATTTAATCTTTTGATCAAAATAAGTTGATAAGGAACATTAGCACGTGCTAATGACCGAAAGGGACCTGATTAGTCATCAGATGTCATATTTGGATATTTGAAGCTGTCTCTAATAAATGCTTGGACATCGGATAACCTGTAGTATAATTTTCCGCTAATTTTGTAATGAGGCAATTTTCCCGTCTTCCGGTAACGATGCAGTGTGCGTATGCTGATTTTAAGAAACTGCAATACATCTTGGTTGTCCAATAAATCATCGCCATCCAGGCCGTGAAGATTTCGATTACTATTCTGAAGTGTTGTAGAAAGGATGTCAAAGCGCTCCATAATGCGTTTCATCCAATAATGAAATTCCTGTCGATCAATTTCCATTTGAGGCAAATTTAATTACTCAAATTTGGTTGAATAGGAAGGAATTTTCTGCCAAGCTTTTTGCTAATCTGCCTATCATGTGGGAGAAAAAACTTCATTACTAATCCTGGAAAATAAGATACTAATGGCATTAGATGTCAGATCTGCCAAATAGGAGCTTGGCAAATGAAAACTGCATGTTTTAATTTAAAGTTGACTGATGAAAAATGTATTGATTCTATTATTGATGGGAACCGAGGAAATCTTACTCGCGATCCATGTATATCTCTAATGATGCTTTTAATTTGTCGAGAAAAATGGTTTTATTAACGCCTCTGTATTTCATTCGGTGAAAGAGATGGTGAACATCGCCTAGATCGATGTGAAACATTTCTTGAAAGAGAAGTACCAGTTTTCGTATGCCAAAGTTGCTTCCGCCAATACTCTCCGAGGCATGAATGGCATAAATTAATTCAACTAAAGCACTCTTCGATCCGGTCCAACGAATTTGTTCAAACGTTTCATCAATTTTTGTATTCCGCAATACACTGTCCTCAATTCTAACAATCAGATAGCTATATAGCAAGTCAGCCTCTATAATCTTTGAGATCTTATAATCATAATATGTTGTAAAGTTCGGATCGGAATTAAAAGCAAATCCGTGGAGACCAATTGGCATATCCACATTCCCGCGGCAGAAATAAGTATTATCATGATGATGTATACCCGCCCTGTAATACCTATAGAATTCACACGAACGCACATCAGTATAAAAATTTTCTACCCTTTTAAGTTCGGAATTAAAATAATCTTCAGCAATTGGCCCAAAGCTTTGAGGACGTCCGATCTCAATACGATAAACTTTATTGTAAAACAATAATTTGCCCATTACGCTTGGCTTCATATTTCTGAAAAAATCAATTTCTTCCGCTACATTTTTAAAGCCTTTTTCAAAGACGAAACTTTTTAATTCATTTAGGGCGCAGTTCAGCGTCATTGACATCTTACGAGATTCTTCAATTGAAGAATACACATCCAAGGTTATATTATCTTCATCTTGTTTTATTTTTTGTTGAACGTTATGGTAGAAGGTTTTCATGGCACTTTGAGTTAATTAGACATAAATTGAGGGGCATAGATTTGTTCTTACAACTTTAAGAAAAAAAATCTTTTGTCCCAATAAAGTGACAAATATTTAAGTGTTTTTTACAGTATAAAGTTCGAATTTGAATTACACCAGGTAAAATAAACCCTACATCCTCCCTGTCATAACCAGTTGTATTCATACTTAGAGTAAATTTATTAGTGAGCAACAACTAATCTTTTGTCTTAATAATTACTACCCATTTCTAATATTTATGATGACATAAGACGTCTAATAATGCCACCTTTAGTCAGATCAAAATTTGTCGCGAGAAGTTATACTATGTTTCGATAGGTATTAAATGACAGGTTCGCTACATCCGAGATTAGTTACATTGTGAGAAAGAAATCTGAACATAATAGAAAGATCCTACAGGCATCGAAAAAAATGCATAATATCCCTATGCCCACAATTTCCAAGCTCTCCACAGAAAGATCGATGGAATTGCTTTCTAAAGCTGGAATTGAAGCAAACAAGGAACAAGCGGAAGCGATTATGGAAATTCTCTACATGCTCACGCAAATAACATTACAAGAATTTTTTGCAAAGAATGATATTTCGTAAATTAGCTGAATCAAAGGTGGTCACCTTTTTGGCAAGCTGTGAATTGCTAATTCCGAATAATTCCCAAAAATTTAATTTAAAAAATCATTATATCATGAAATATGCAGATTTATATATCCGCGTATCTACCGATGAACAAGCAGATAAGGGTTATTCTCAAAGGGATCAGGATGAAAGGCTCAGAAGCCATTGTCAGAAAAACAACATTTCAATAGGTAAGGTAGTCTATGAAGACCATTCTGCAAAATCTTTTAACCGCCCAGCTTGGACAGAATATCTGCAAGGCCTCAAAAAGAAGAAAGCTCATTCAAATTTTATCCTTTTTACAAAATGGGATCGATTCAGTCGTAATGCAGGGGATGCCTATCATATGATCAGCCAGCTAGAAAAGCTTGGTGTTACTCCTCAGGCTATTGAACAGCCTTTAGATATGTCTATACCTGAGAATAAATTACTGCTTGCCATTTATCTGGCAACTCCTGAAGTAGAAAATGATAGGCGGGCGCTGAATGTATTCTATGGCATGCGAAGAGCAAAGAAAGAAGGCAGGCTTATGGGCACTGCTCCATATGGATATATCAACAGAAGTACGGAGGATGGAAAAAAATATGTTGCCATCAAACAGCCTGAAGCCTCAAACATTATCTGGGCTTTCGAAGAAGTGGCGAAAGGACATATTCCTGCTGAACATGTAAGGAGGAAAATGAACGAGCGTGACGGCAAAAATATGAGCAGAAATGGCTTTATCAGGGCTATGAGAAATCCTACCTACTGCGGTAAGATTTATCTCTCTCAGCACAAGCACGAAGAAGCGTTCTGTGTCAAAGGTAAACACGAACCATTAATTTCGGAGACATTATTTTTAAAAGTACAGCAAATAATGGATGGCAGAGCATATTACGAGATTCCGGAAGCCAAGGTCGTAAATACAGAAAAGTATCCTCTTCGCGGTTTATTGCTGTGCCCTCGATGCGGCCACATTCTTACCGCCAGCAGATCAAAAGGTAAAAAAAACTATTACCATTATTATCACTGTAATTCAAAATGCGGATTCAGGCATCATTCTGACAAGATTAACGAATTGTTTGAAAAAGAATTAGAAAAATATGAATTCTCTGAAGCCATCAAAAATTTACTCAAAACACTTTTAAAAGATAACTATAAAAATTTTACAGGCGGCATTATAGATGCGCGGAAAAAGCTTGTGCAAGAAATCGATGAAATTAACCTGAAGGTTTCAAAAGCAAGAGATCTTTATCTTTTAGATAAACTTGATGATGATGATTATCGCCAGGTAAAAACGGAGTGTCAGAAACAAACCGAAGTACTTGAAGATAAATTGAGATTGATGAATGCAGAGGGCAGAGAAACGGGTATTTCGAAAAAACTGGATGATGCACTAAATACTATCTGCAATCTGTCAAAACTTTATGCAAAGGCTGATACAGAGGGAAAGCGCGCTATAACGTGTTCGATGTTTCCTGAAAAACTGGTTTTTGACGGAACGGCTTTTCGAACACCCAGGCTGAATTCTATAGCCGAATTTATCTTCCTGACAAACAAGGCTTTAAGCAAAAAAAAAGACCGACATAAAACTTCTAAAGTTTCTAATGTCAGTCTTGTGACCCCGGAGGGATTCGAACCCCCAACCGTTGGAGCCGAAATCCAATATTCTATCCAGTTGAACTACGGAGCCATTTTATAAATGATAATTGATGAATTATAAACGATGGAATCACTCATCAATCATCATCTATCAATTATATTTTAGAACGTAATCTTCACGCCTCCCAAAACCTGTGCACCGAGAACCTTATATCCTTTGTACGTCTGGTATTTTGAGCTCAGAAGATTATTTCCGAGTGCGAAAATACTAAAATTTTTGTGAACTTTATACTCTGCAGACAAATTTATATCGGCATACCCCCCAACTTTGTCGTTGGTGTCCTCGGTAGACCGGTACATCATCGGACTGCCAACTCCCTCAATCATAAAGGAATTCGTCGTTCGGTCGCTGGCAAAAAGCCCCTTGAAACCGAGCAATAATTTTTGATCCAACATGGTATATTTTGCTCCGATTGTGGCCGTAAGCAACGGAACATTGTAGATATTCTCGTAATTTTTCAGGTCGAACTTCGTAAATTTCACCTCTCCGTCCAGGATTAAGTTCGCCAATGGGAAATACTGAAGGCTTCCTTTGATATCGCTTACATTCCCGTCATCGTATACGGCAGAGAAAGTATTCGCATAGTCGTAAGCCGAACGGTTCAGGGTATAATTGTTGTCGAAAATGCTGTTGCCTTTAAAAAACATGATATCCCTCATCTTACCGTAACCTGCGGAAACGTCATATTTAAACATATCATCAATGTCTCCTCTCAATCCTACATAAAAATGGTATTGGGTTTCCGTCGGTCTTAAATACTGATCCGAAACCAGGAACGGGTTCTGCTGCAACAGATCGGCGTAGGTGTTGAGCTTCAGTCCGCCGTCTACCCCACCGTAAAATTTAAACTGCTCGGCGGCGGCAACCTGGAATTCCGCTTCCGGGAACCAGTAGGCTTTGTTATTCTTCATCTGTTCCGCCATCAGGTCGTTGTTGTTCTTGCTGTTCAGGAATGAAAACTGAGAACCTAACCGTAGATAAGAATCCCCTTTACGGAAAGTCACTTTCGGGTTTAAATTGGTATTGAAAAAATTCGAGTTGTTTTTATCGCGGATGGCAAACTCGCTTTTTACCGTTTCCAGGCCAACACCTAAATCGGCATTCAGATTGATTCCCGATTTGCCGATCTCAACGCCGTGCTTCGAGAAATTCGCCAAGATGGATGCCTGATTTTCCTGGGCATCGAAATGGTCTTTTAAAAAGGACGATTTGACACGGACGTCGTTTAATATTTCATTAGAATAAAAATCATAATATCCGTTTACTTTAAACTGATTGACACGCTGATCCAGATCCACATCGCCCGGATTTAAAGCATAGATCCCGTAGTAATTGTAGCTGTTTAAACCATATTCCGCATTCAGGTTGAATTTGCCTTTATCGCCGTAAGAATTCAGGTAAGCCCCCAAAGTCGTCGAACTTTGTTTGGAATCCCAGTCGTATTCTTTTTTCAGACCTTGGGTCGAAAGGAAATGGGCGTCGACACCAACTTCAATCTTGTTTTCCAGTGTTTTTGAGATGTTCGCATCTCCAAGGATTTTCCCGTAATTCCCCATTCCGAACTGGAGGTAGTTGTTCTGGGCCGAACCTTCAAACTTCGGTGTGACATCCTGCCCCTGAATCGTAGACGTCTTGAAATCCGAAACGGCCGGTACATCCGTGATGGTGTACTGTACCGGATTCTGGGATTTTTCCTCCGGCGGATAGTTCTTGATGGTTTCCACCGAAGTTTTCTTTTTCTCGATCTTCCGTACTTCCGGTTCCCTCTTTTTATTGAGGATCAGCTTTTCTTCTTTGATCTGGGAAAACGCCACCGACGAAACCCCTAAAAATAGTATGGATAATATTTGAATTCTTTTGTTCATTTTTTTATAGGTATTAATGTATAATGTCGGATGTATCATGTATTGACTACATTTTACTTTTTACATTCTACGCTGTACATTTTACACTTTTACTTTTTGATCTGCTTTTTAACCTCTTTCGCTTCCGCTACAATTTCAGGAAAATCTTTATAGTTTTCAATGATCTGGTCGCAGGTATAGCTCGCCTGATAATTATCCTTCAGTCCGATGTAGTTTTTCGCCATCAGCACCAGGGCTTTCGCGCCCCAGTATTCTTCGGAAGCGTAATTGTTAGCCAGTTTAAAGATGGTTTCATTGGAGGATTTATATGCTTTTCCTTTATTCTGGTAATACGCTTTCGCATACAGGGATTCCGCCGCTACCGAAGTATTGGAAGATTTTTCAAGCGTTGCATAAGCAGACTGTGCATCCTTATCTTTTCCGGCGTTCATCAGGCTTCTGGCCTTGATCACTTTTGCCGTTTCAATCACTGCCGTCGCATTTTTGCTGTTGGCAATCACCGCATCGGCAAGCTTTTCCGCCTGGGCGAAATTCTTTTCATCCGCATAGACCTTCATCAGCTCTACATTGGCGTAATTTTTAATGTTAACATCCGAAGAGTTAACCAGATTTTCAAGATACTTTTTCGCTTCCTGGGTATCGCCCTGAGCAATATAGATCTGGGCCAGACGGGTCTGCGCATCGTCCTGATAATCATTCTGAACATTGGCTACCTCCTGTAAAACCAACAGGGCCTTTGTCGTATTTTTCGTCTGGTAATAGCTTTCCCCGAGCTCATATTTCGCTTGGTAAAGCCCTTCCCCTGTCGGATTCTGGGTCAGATATTTCTCATAGTAAGAAATTGCGTTTTTGTAATCTTTCTTCGTGAAATACTGTTTCGCTGTGGAAAGGTTGATTTCGTCGATTTCAGAAGCGTCTATATTTACCCCGGCATTCCGTGCAAAAGTTTCATAGCCTGACACATCACCGTTTTTCGTAAAGATCGGTTTCGCAGCCTGAACGATTTTTTCAGCATAAGCCGTATTTTTATATTGTTCGGCAAGCGATCTTAATTCAGATAAAGCTTTGTCGCTCTGGTTCTGGTCGATGTAATTCTGCGCCCTGTAAATGGATGCATTGGCCACCAAATCTTTATCGGAAGAAGTTTTAATGACTTTATTGAAATAATCGTTGGCGTTGCTGAAATCGTCCTGTGCCGCATAGGCTGTTCCGATTTCGTACTGGGCATCGTCGTAATATTCCGAATCGGGATATTTGGACAGCAGGTTTTTCAGGTTGGTAATTTTCGCCTGGGTATCGCCTTTAAATCCTAAAGCCATAGCTTTCTGATACAAGGTGTAATCCGTGGCATCTTCGTTTTTATCGTAGATTGCGATGGCTTCGTTCAGGTTGTTGTTGGCATAATTGATATCTGCCAGACGGAGTTCCGCATCATTTTTAAACTCAGGTTTTGGGTTGGCTAAATATTGCTTGAAATACTTTTCAGCTTCATCGAACTTTTTAGATTTAAAATAAGCATAGCCGAGATCATAAGGAAGCTGCTGCTTCTCCGGGAAGTTTACATCCAGAAGCTTTTCATAGCGGGCAATCGCCGAAGGATAATTTCCTTTCTGGTAATAGACCTGCCCCAGCCAGTACAGCGCCCTGCTGTTGAACTCTTTATTAATATTAAATGCTAAACTTCTTAACAGATACTGCTCTGCAGCATCGTAATTCCCTTTGTTGAATTCTTCCGTTCCCAGCAGGTAAGACACTTCCTGGTCGATTTTATCGATTTCCGGAGTGGAATTCTGCAGCCTGTCGATGGCATTCAGCGTTTCTTTGTAATTCCCGGAATACAGGTATGATTTTACCAGAAGCGATCTCATTTCAGGACCATTTGCATCATTCTGGTTTTCGTTGATGTAATTCTGAATAACGGTGGAAGCACTCTCAAACGGGTTCCCGATGTCGTAACTCAATTTGGCGTACTGTTCGTGTGCCAGCTTTTTGACCTTCTTATCATAATTCATCTGGTAAGCCGAACGGAATGCCGAAAGGGCTTCCTGCTTCTTGCCCACTGCGAGGTAAGCGTTTCCAAGCTGATAGTAGGCATTCTGGGCCAGTGCCGAATTGCTGTTCAGCAACTGGTTGTAATAAGAAACCGCCTCGTCGTATTTTTTAAGCTGAGCTGCGACAAATCCCATTTCATACAGATCATTTTCAGAAGGGTTCTGCTGAACACTCAGGTAATCTTTAAGGTGCGGATAAGCCGAAGCATAATCATTTTTCATGAAATAGCTCTCTCCGATGATCTTGTGGACTTCCGCTTTGTAGGCTTCCGAAATGTCTTCATTCAGAAGCGCCGTTCCTTCGGTAATGGCTTTATCATAATCCTTATCGTTGTAATACATCTGCACATAATAAGGACGGACCAGCTTGGAATATTTCGGTTCATCTTTTATCGAATCAAAATACTGGAAAGCCTTATCATTCTGTCGGTTGGAGTAATACAAATGACCCAGCATATACGCAATATCGCCTCTCTGCGACTGGTCTGCCGTTTTGTAGGCTTCTTCCAGTGCATCAGTTGCCCCTTTGGAATCGCCCATCATGAATTTGGCGTATCCCAGTTTCAGGATGTACTGGGTATTTTCTTCTTTTGAAAGCTGATACTGATTTACCTTTTTCAGCGTTTCCAATGCCTTTTCAAAATCTTTTTTAGCCAGATAATAATCTGCCAGCGGTAAGCTTGCCTGAGCAAAATACGCTGAATTCGGATATTCTTTCATAAAAGCTTCAAGACCCTGCTCCGCATGGTTTTTCTGAAGGATCACGCCGATCACATTATCAAAAAACTGCGCCGCTTCTTTTCTCGACCTTGAAAGATGCTCGTTGTAAAAGTACTGACGGGCATATTCGTATTGGGAAGCGTTGTATATTTTGGTCTGGTAAAGGTTTTCAGCTAAATTGAACCGGTAGTTTTCTTTTTGGGTAAAGTACTGAGACTGTTGCGCATCGGAGATCCCGAAATACATTACAGCAGCCGCTAAAAGTATTTTTCTTGATTTCATTAATTTTAAATTTTAACATGGGAAAGCCTGAAAATCAGGTTCAACTATTTAAAATTACGGGAGTTTTATCCACAATTTAACAACGAAAATATTGAAAAGAAATTGCATAGACAAGCCTTTTAACACATTGTTAATAACTGAATATTTTTTTAAGACTTATTAACTTTACCGGGAAGAAACCTTAAAGAAAATAAAAATTATTTCCGGGAAATAATTACATTTGCTTTTCTTGAATCAAATATAGAATTGAATGAATCAACTTTTTAGAAGGAAAAACTATTCAGATACCGATACATCAACTCACTTACTGAGGGTGTTGGGCGTCTGGGACATTGTATTTTTTGGTATTGCGGCGATTATAGGAGCAGGAAGTTTCAGCAGTTTGGGAGAAGCCGTTTTCAGAGGAGGTCCCGGTGTGATCTTACTATATTTGATCTGCGGATTTGCCTGCGGGTTTACGGCCCTTTGTTATGCTGAATTTGCCAGCAGGATCCCGACGGCAGGTTCCGCCTATACTTATGCCTACGCCAGCTTCGGGGAGCTGATCGCCTGGATCATCGGCTGGGCCCTGATTATGGAATATTCTTTCGGAAATATCTACGTGGCCTTCTCATGGTCGGATTATTTTACGAGTTTTTTACACCGTTTGGGCATGCATATTCCGGATTACCTGACCTGCAGCTATACCGAAGCGAAAAAAGCCTTCATGAACGGTTCCGAAAACAAAGAACTGATCAACGCCTGGACCAACGCGCCACTGATTGGAAGCCTGAAATTTATTGTGGACGTTCCCGCTCTGGTGATCAACGGACTGATTACCTGGCTGTGTTACGTCGGGGTAAAAGAAAGTAAGAATTTCAACAATGTTTTGGTGATTCTTAAATTAGCTGTGATCATTTTGGTAATTCTTGTCGGTTTTGCCTACATCAATACCGATAACTGGACGCCAGTAAATCCGGAAACCCAGGTTTCATCTTTCATGCCGAATGGTTTTGCAGGGGTGATGAGCGCTGTTTCAGGGGTTTTCTTTGCCTATATCGGGTTCGATGCTTTGAGTGTACTTTCTGAAGAGACAAAAGACCCTCAAAAAACCCTGCCAAAAGGAATGATTATATCTTTGGTGCTGTGTACCTTTATCTATATTGCCTTAACCCTTGTTTTAACGGGAATGGTGGATTACAGGAAATTTGACGGTGTCGGAGATCCGCTTTCCTTTATTTTTGAAAGATCGAATGCCAATGTAGCCTGGATGGAACTGGTTGTTTCTTTTGTAGCCATCGTGGCGATTACTACCGTTCTGTTGGTTTTCCAGATGGGACAGCCGAGAATCTGGTATGCGATGAGCCGTGATGGGCTGATGCCACAGAAATTCCAGGACGTACATCCGAAATATAAAACGCCGGCTTTTGCTACCATTGTTACAGGAATTGTAGTGGGTATTCCGATCCTGTTTACCGATAAAAGCTTCATCCTTGATTTTACGAGTATCGGGACGATTTTCGCTTTTGTCCTGGTGTGTGCAGGGGTTCTGATGCTTCCGGCCAAAGAAAAGATCAAAGGCAGGTTCCACCTTCCTTATATTAACGGGAAACTTATTTTCCCTGTTATTTTTATTGGCGGAATCGTATTCTTCTACTTCTGGCAGCCGGATTTTTTCCATACATTGATGGATTGGAAGGATCCTAAAGAAGGTGAATTCAGGGCTTCCATTTTCTTTTTTATCCTGATTAATATCGTTTTGTGTGCAGTAGCATTTATTAAAAACCTGTCGCTGATCCCACTGATCGGACTCAGTTCGTGCCTTTATCTCTTAACGGGAATGAGCCATGATAACTGGTTCTGGTTTGGACTGTGGTTTGCTGTAGGTTTGGTAATTTATTTCTGCTACGGATACAGGAATAGTAAGCTTAGAAAAGCTTAGTAAAGACACTTATTTTATTCATTCCAATTACATTCGAAAAGAAGGAGTAATCAAGGAACTGACTAAAAACTCAAAGGCATTGAATGCTTCTAAGATATTTATGATTGGAATATTAAAATTAACGTGAACCCGAAGCAGAAGCTGAGTTAAAAGGCTGGAAGAGGGACGCTGGATGCCGGAAGTTTCTTCTGTCAACATATCTGCAACAGTCTCTAATATCAAATGATCTCGTATAGGAAAAACTCTACGTAAAATTCCTGATCATTTTTTAAATAACTGGAAATAAATTGAATATCATCAATTCACATTAAATCACAGATCATCATGGCTGAAAGAATACAAACATTTAAGGAATTTTATCCGTTTTATTTAACTGAGCACCGTAAAATGGGAACCCGGATTCTCCATTTTATCGGGACGCTGCTGGTCTTTTTTGTGATCGGATATGTGATTGCTTCGGGAAAAGAGCGGTTCCTCTGGTATGTACCGATCTTCGGCTATGGGTTTGCCTGGTTCAGCCATGCGGTGGTAGAGAGGAATAAACCTGCCACTTTCAAATATCCGTTATGGTCGCTGATCTCGGATTTCCGGCTGTTTTTTGAGCTGCTGATCGGGAAACAGAAATTCAGGGGAATTCCGGCACCGAAAGCTTCTGAGTAAACCATTGGCGGGAAGACGGATGCTTGAAAACGGAAGTTTCCTTTTGTCAGAATGATTACCAGATGTCTATTGATCCATCGTTAAATAGTATCGAATTTTAAATTAACTAATAAAAAGCTCCGGCGGGTTTGCATGCAAACCCGCCGGAAATATTTTAATGAGAATCACATCAATCATCAAACATCAATTATCATTCATCCATTTTCTCATTTCAGCCTCTTTCTGAAACTATATTTCAGCATATTCATGAATCCGGGTTCAATAATATCAATGCCCAGTCCGAAATTGCTGTCGGCAATGGTATGGTGATCGTTTCTGAACTTTTCAAAGGCTTCTTTTGGGATTTCAAGATTGACCAGCGGCTTGAATTCAATGTTCGCCGTTGCTCCGTTTTTAGTCACTCTTTTGCGGCTTGAAAAATCAAAATACGGATTATGAATCGTGCTTTCCTGGGTGGTATATTTCTCTTCGGTATCGATTTTCTGGTCCGTATACAGGCTGATCTCATACTTTTCGCTGTCGAAATTATGCCAGAACGGAAGATCTTTGTGGATAAAATCCCGTGCGCTGGCCTTCACCACGTTGCGGTCGAAGTACATCAAAAAACGGTCGCCTTTAGGATCGGTATAATACGGATTATTCACGGAGGCGGTATACTGTATTTTAAATTCGTTCAGCTTTCGGTCGTCGCTCACCACATCGATGGCTGCATCCGTAAAGACATTCCGGACATCGGTTCCGTTACGGTCGCCGGAATAATTCAGGCTGTAGAAAAGGAAATTGTTCCAGCTGTCGATCACTTCCCGCTTGTTGGTATTTTTGAAATACCTTCTCATGGCATTGGCGCGGTTGCCTTTATAGGTGGTTGTAAGAACCAGCTTTCCGGTTTTGTCCTGCACATTGAAGTCCACCTTTTCATCGACGCAGAAATACGGGTATCTATACGGCTTTCTCTGCTTCAGTTCCTGGTCTGTTTTCACTTCGAGGTAATGCATAAAGTAGATAAACCCGCGGTTTTCCAAAAGCCCGAATTCATCACGTACCGTCGCATCGATGAAATACTCTTCCCCTTTGTGATTGATCTTCACAATCGCATGGTTGAAGGTCAACAGTGAAGGCAGGTAATATTTGATATAAAAATCGGTATGGAAATTCACCAGCACGATGGAGGAATCCACGCCGATATAGTCCAGGATCACTTTCAGCAAAACGGATTTCGCCTTGCAGTCGCCCTGTTTGTTTTCATAAGTAACGGCAGGTTCCTGCGGTTTATGGCCGTTCATTTCATCGGCATTGAAGATGTAATAGATGTTGTTCTGCACATATTCAATGGCAAACTGAATCTTTTCATCCTGGTCCGCAATAGCATCCAGTTTTTCCACAAGGTTAGGAGCAAAATCCTGTAACGATGCCTGACCGAATATTTCGCCATAGATCGGCGCGATGTAATTGGATAGGTCTTTCCAGCTGCTGTCCGTGGCAAAATCGATATACGGAAAAATCTCGCGGCTGGCATCCACCGGATTGATGTAGTTCTCCAGCCTGAAAACAAATTCTTCCCCTTTATTCAGGTAATGGGTTTCCGGATCCAGAACGGTTCCGGCTTCATCACGGAAGAATGTTTTTTTGCATGCTACTTTCTGTTCGCGGTCGTTAATGAAAGTAAAAGTATAGCTGCCGTAAGCCCAGTAATTATCCGGGCTTACCCAGACGTATTTTGCAAATTCCTTTCTGAGGAAATCACGTTCTTTAAACACTTTCACCCGGGAATCTTCCATGATCAGGATATCGTTGAGCCTGAGGTCCTTTATGGTAATATTGATTTTTTTGTTGCTGCTCAGGATCCCGCCGCTGCTCTGGTTCTCACTGTCGAGGACCTTTATTTTGGTATCGGGAATTTTATCGATCAGGACTCCGTCTCTCACGACGCTGATACGGTGGATGTGGTAGACTTCATTTTCTTCCACGACAATATCGGAAACGGATGCTCTTTCAAGATTGGCCGGCTCGTTCAGCGTGTAGGCCATGCAGATGTATTCACTGTTTTCGGTATTGCCGGTGCGGTACTTTCTATCTAAAAAGTAGCAGAAATCCTTCCCCTGATCATTCTGATGTTTGGCAAATTCAGATTCTCTGATCCGTTCCAGAAGTTCATGATCTTCGATATTTCCTGCCCATGCTTCCGACTTTCCGATCCTGTAATTTTCAATTTCAAGCTGATTATCCATATTCTTTTTGCTTGTTGTACAATTTGGTATTTTTAAAAGAAAGATCAAATTAGGGATTTAATTGTAAAAAAACAAGAGTAAAAATTTGAAGAGATTTTTTATACCTTATCATCTTTTTTACTGAAAAAATCCTTCCCAGCACGCTGAAAAGGATGAATCAAATATTAGAAAATATAATTTACAATACCGTCTCACCGGATATCATTCTTATTTATCATTAACCAGCCGGTGATCTTCGTGTCATTTATACGGTCAGGCTAGTTTAAGACTCTTTCTTCTTTGCCGGATCCGTTATTGGGACATATTCGTCCATTTTCTGGGTAGCCGCCATAGAAACTACCAGATCATTCAGCATGGAACTGGCTGCCGTAGGTGAATTGGGAAGGAGCACGAGATTGCTTCTGTTGTTGGCTCCTATGGAACTTAAGGTATCGTAATGCTGGGTTACTACAATCAGTGCCGAAGCTTCCTGGGCATTGATGTTAGCCGCATTCAGCATCTTTACCGATTCTTCCAATCCTTTTGCAATTTCCCTTCTTTGGTCCGCAATCCCCTGCCCCTGCAGCTTTTTGGATTCCGCTTCTGCTTTGGCGACGGCAACAATCCGTATTCTCTGGGCTTCCGATTCATATTCGGCGGCCGTTTTTTCCCTTTCGGCGGCATTGATCCGGTTCATGGCATGCTTTACCTGTTCATCAGGATCAATGTCGGTAACTAGCGCTTTGATGATATCGTATCCGTAGCTCTGCATCGCGTCCTGCAGCTCACTTTTTACCGCAATGGCAATATCGTCTTTCCTTACGAATACATCATCCAGCTTTGTTTTCGGTACCTCGGCACGCACCACATCAAATACATAAGAAGTGATCTGGTTTTCCGGATTTTCCAGCCGGTAATAAGCATCCTTTACATTTTCCCTGATCACCTGGTATTGTACGGAAACTTTCATTTTAATGAATACATTGTCCAGGGTTTTCGTATCAATAATGACATCCAGCTGCTGAATCCTGAGATTCAGCCGTTTCGCAATCTGGTCAAGAAACGGGATTTTCAGATGCAGCCCTGCATGGCTCACTTTTAAAAATTTCCCCAACCGTTCCACCACAGCGGCAGATTCCTGTTTAACGGTAAAAAATGAAGCAAATAAAGTAACAAGACCAATGAAGGCCAGTATTCCTGCGTACGCCATATTGTTTATTTAATTGATTTGTTGTAAGATAGGAATTTTCAGCTAAAAAATCAAATGAACAACGGGAATTTTAGAGTGAATGATGAATGGTCGATCCGCTTCGCCTGTCGATTTTTTGTTTTATTAACGCAGTGATCGCAAGGATTTTTTGATAAGATTGAGAATATTTTCCGATCGCTAGGGCATTTCACTCAGCAAATTATAGCACTGGATATGTATTTCAGCTTTATATTGGCATTAAATTGAAATTGGTCAATCCTTCGCTTATCAATTTTTTGAGGCGGCTGACTATTATTTTGTGTGGATTGATTAACGCTATGAGCGCAAAGGTTTTTTGATAATATTGAGAATATTTTCCGGGCGCAAAGGCACTTCGTTCAGCAAATGATAGCACTGGATATGTATTTCAGCTTTATATTGGCATTAAATTGAAATTGGTCAATCCTTCACTTATCAATTTTTTGAGGCAGCTGACTATTATTTTGTGTGGATTTGATTAACGCTATGAGCGCAAAGGATTTTTTGATAATATTGAGAATATTTTCCGGGCGCTAGGTACTTCGACAGGCTCAGCATAAACTATTCACTCAGCAAATGATAACAATGTGTAAATTCGTAGATAACAATTGCTTCATTCGTGTATTGAAAGGTACTCTATTTTATCAAAGATAAAATCCTTGCGCCTTTTTCCAAGCAAAGCATTTAAAAATCTTTTGTGCCTTTGCGTTTTCCAACATAATCTGCACTATAAAATTCACCATTTACTTGCGGAGCAAAATTTACCATTCACCATCCTACACCGTCATCCCAATATCGATTCCTTTGATTTTCCGGTACAGATCGGTGGCATAATTGTCTGTCATACCGGAAACGAAGTCGATCACGCCCAGTACTTTCTGGTAATCGGTTCCGTTGTCGTAAATGAACTGTTTCGGAATCAGCTTTAATGCTTTGGTATCGTAGGATTTCCGCTCGTCTTTGGATTTCAGAATGGATGGGATGAAATGGTCGAGCAATTCGTACATAACATTGTAGCCGGCGTTTTCGATCTCCACAACGGCTTTGTGGTTGTATATTTTTTCAATGGAAAAACTTTCGATATCCTGAAGGGCTTTGTTTTCATCCTTATAAAGATCAAGCAGGGCTTTGTCCAGGTTTCCGCTCAGGATCTTTTCAAAATCCTGTTTGTACCTTTCCAGCGAGGTGTTGATGAGGGCATTAATGACCTTGGCCCGCAGGTAAGAAATCTGCTCGTTTTCATTAGAGATTGAACTGAGCTTGCTTTCGATTCTTTTTACATCGTCCGTTTCGGATTTTACCAGCTCAAAAAACAGGTTTTTACAGTCGGCCGTGGAAACGATGCCCAGACGGTGTGCATCTTCCATATCGATGATGTTGTAGCAGATGTCGTCTGCCGCTTCTACCAGCCATACAAACGGATGCCTTTTGAAGATATACGGTTCCTCGCTTTCCGGAATCAGTTGGGTTGCTTTTGCAATTTCCAGGAAAATGTCTTTTTCATTCTGGAAAAAGCCGAATTTTTTCCGGTGCACCACGCCCTTTGTTTTAGCAATGGCTTCACACGGATATTTGGCAATACTGGCAAGAGTGGAAAAGGTAAGCTGAATCCCTCCCGCATCTTTTCCCTGCTGTTGCTGGGCCAAAACGCGGATCGCATTGGCATTTCCTTCAAAGTTTACCAGATCGGCCCACTCTTTTTCATTGAATTTTGGTTTCAGATCCGATTCATTCCTCTCAAAATAGCTGGCAATGGCATCTTCTCCCGAATGTCCGAAAGCCGGATTTCCGACGTCATGGCACAGGCATCCTGCCGCAATAACGTTTCCCAGGTTGTGAAGGTAAAAGCTTTTTGCCTCTTCGGTTAAGTCATTTTTAAACTGATCGTGGATGAACTCTCCCATCACGCTTCCCAGGCTTCGTCCTACGGATGAAACTTCCAGCGAATGTGTCAGGCGGTTGTGTACGAATACACTTCCGGGCAGCGGAAAAACCTGCGTCTTGTTCTGCAGCCTTCTGAAAGCCGATGAAAATATAATTCGGTCGAAATCTCTCTGGAAATCCGTTCTGGAGGCTTTGGTATGCGGATTGTTGCCTGTACGCTGATTCGTGAAAATCTGGTTTAAGTTCATCATGCTTCAAAAATACTTTAAATTTTATTTTTTTTGATGAAAATGTTGGAATATTAAGGAAATATATAGTATTGAACGCTGAGTGTACAAAGTTTTTTAATACGCGTAGCTTTTAGGTTCACAAAGCCATTTCATTTAGAAAAGACCCTGGAGATTAACGATTACAACTATTGGAAATTGGAGTAGTAAATTAATAGGTATTGTTTGAACGCCGGAGCCGACAGGTTTTTAAGAAAAGACAACATAGATTATTCATTATAATAATGAAGAGTTGATGGCTTAAAAAAATTTCAGTAGTATTGTTTTAAATTTCCAAATATGAAAAGCCTGTTTGTATTGCTGTTTCCGGTGTATCTGTTTTCTCAGGACCAATGTTTTGATGACGGTGAAAAACATTATCCGGCCGGAGATGGCTTCTCTCCGACTTCAGAAATGACAGACTTCATTCTGATGAACAATCCGAAACATATTAAATACAAAGAGCACAAAGGGAATCTCAGTTACGAACAGGATGAGACTTCAGATGAATATTCACCAATGCCACAGGACCAGAGAATGCCTGAACATAACAATCCGTTTGCAGCCTTCCAGACGTATTTCAAGAATCAGTTCCGCTACATCAGGTTTCAGCAAGCGGGAAAATCCTTATATGCGGTTGCCGTAAATCAATTCGGACACTGGCTGCTGGAAATAAAGGGTCGGAAGCCAAAAGCATACTATATCGGATTCAGCAAAAATACTTACATCAATCACATACAGAAGGATGGATTTATTAAAAACAATACCCTGTTCCTAGACGGCAGTTTTATCAGCATCAAAAAAGGAATACGGTTTGATGAATGGACAGCCGTAAAAGATTTCCTGACGTTTGAAATCAATCTGGAGGACATCAAAAAAGATTCCGATGGTGACGGATACAATGATCTGTTTGAAAATCTGGTCTGCCTGAATCCTTATTCCCGGGATACAGACGGTGACGGGATTTCTGATTTTGATGATTTAAATCCGCTGCATGCCCCGGAAAAGAATAAGTTTACCCAGCTTTTTGAAAATATTATTGAGCCGGACAGTAACGGATATGAGCGTATAACCGAGAGGCATTATTCTTTTGACATCTATGAATCAGACTGTGACTTTTTTCAGAAGATCAATCCTAAAAATAGGCGGGTCCTCGTCCTTTCCGGCAGTCAGGCTTATCAGCTTAAAAATAATTCCAAAACTTCTCCATTCAGAACTTTTTACGGAAGAATCAAAAAAGGTCCGGATGAAAAAACATTTTACATCCCTTACTTCAAAAATTCGAGCGGTGGCAGAATAATTGCTGAATACAAGAACGGAAAATGGTCTCTCCTAGAAGACCAGGAATATAAAACATAAAGCTATGCCAGAAGGTCCTCCGGTTGTTCTGATGAAAGAAGACCTGCAGAAGTTTGCAGGTGAAAAGGTCATTGATGTCAAAGGAAGCTCCATCACGGAAATCTCAGAGATCAAAGGCCATATTTTACGGGAAATAAAGACCCACGGGAAACAGACCTTTCTTCTATTCGACAAGGAAAATATCCGCATCCACCTGCTGATGTTCGGTTCTTACAGTCTGACGGAGAATAAAGCCCAGGCCCATACATTAAAGCTCGGACTGGAATTCAAGAATGGCGGCATGTATTTTTATACCTGCAACGTAAAGCCGGTAGACCCTGAATTTATAGCCGGCCTCGACTGGGAAGCCGATGTGATGAGCGATGCATGGAATCCTGAAAAAGCGGAAAAAAAATTAAAAATGAACCCTAAAATGATGGTTTGCGATGCCCTGATGGACCAGGATATTTTTGCCGGAGTCGGCAACATCATTAAAAATGAGGCCCTCTTCAGGGTCGGCATCCATCCGGAAACGTTGATCGGTCATCTGCCCCCCTCCAAACTAAAAGCCATGATCGATGAAGCGCGGATCTACAGCTTTGATTTTAAGAAATGGAGAAAGGCAAATGTATTGCGAAAACGTTTTGAAGTTTATCAACAGAAAAAATGCCCGAAATGCGGGGATGAAATTATTAAAAAAGAAACTGGGCACGGAAAACGAACGAGCTTCTTCTGCAAGAACGACCAGAAACTTTACTGAAACTAAACTTAACCATGAAACATATTTATTTGCCGCTTTTTATTTCCATCCTGACTTCGTGTACAACCGACCGGAAAGAAGAGGCCTGTTTTAAAAGTAATAAAGAGGAAAAGACAGCCTACGAGGAATTTAGGCTCGATACGCCACAGGAAATTCTACAGGCCAACCCTTCTCATGTAAAATTTACGATCGATAAAAATCTTAAAAGTTATAATGAAGAAATAGAGGATGACCGGAAATCGTATCCGGAAGCAGAGGATAAAAAACGCTACAAAGCCTATGATCATACCTATGCTAAACTCATCAAAAATTTCGGGGAACAGTTTTATTACATCAATATAGAAGAAACAAATGGCATTATTTACGGTATCGGCCAAAATATGTTCGGCTACTGGCTGCTTGAATTGAAGAATAATACGGCTGATGCCTATTATTTAGGATTAAGCCGATTTACGCATTTCAGCAAAAAACAGCCGGAACATTTTATTTCAGGAAACAAATTGGTGGCTTACGGCAGTTTTGTCCGGATTAGCGAAAGTTGGGCGCATCCCTCGTACCCTAATTTAGAACCGGTTAATGACCGGCTGATGTTTGAAATTGATCTTAAAGCCGTAAAAAAGGATTCGGATAAGGACCGTTTCAATGACCTTTTTGAAAAGTTGGTTTTATTAAATCCGGATTCAGCAGACACCGATAAGGACGGGATTCCTGATTTTACTGACAGCAATCCGCTGTACCGATCGGAAAAATCTAAATTTACGGATTTGTATACCTTGATAATAAATCGTGAATATGAGCAGCCTAACTTTTCAAAAGGCAATTATTTTTTTGCCGGCTATTTTTCAGACTGTGATTATTTCCATCGCATAAATCCTACAGAGGTAAAAGTCCTTATTTACCCGGATAAACAAAGACTGTTGCTGAAATCAGATTACCGGCTGGGCATGTTCCCGGAATATATCGGAAAGATCAAAAGAGATCAAGATAAAAACAGGTTTTTTATCAACTATGGAAGCGGATCCGGAGGCGGTTATATCGAAGCGTTTTTTAAAAACGGGCAATGGACTTTTTCAAAACAGCCTACTTACATCATATAGCTATTCATTGCGGCTATTGATCAGATTTTTGTATAGCATCAGATCAATTTTGAAGCATTTAGCATGCAATAATGCCGTCTAATCATGTACAGTTTTTAAAACAATAAAAATCATCAATCTCCGATCAACAGGAGAATTTGATTAAGAGAATGTCTTATTCTTTTACATCAATTTTACTGATTCCTTGAATAAAAACCTCCAGCCTCTTAAACAAGTTCAATAAAAATAAAACCTGTAAACATCTGATTTATAGTTTAAAAATCAAATTCTAAAATAAGTCGCTGACAGGATTTATCAGGATATCCTATTGTTGTTGGTCAAACCGGCAGTGTAAAACAGCATTTTAAAATAGCCCAATAATAAGTTTTTGTAACATTCAATATTCATACAAGTCAAAAATAAGTGATATAATATTGTCTCAAAAAATGTTATTATGTATTGCATTTTTTCTTTTTTGGATTATCAACTTTTAAATGTAAGCGCAGAAATGATTAACAGATCAATAATTTTTTACACAAAACACAATAAAAGCCTTTATAAATTTTTAATTTTATATTAAATTAATGTAAACTATTTTTATCTAAAACGTAAACAAAAACTACTTAAAACACTGATATACATCATGATTATTTGTTTTGGAACTCCATTTGAAAGTCGTAATATTGCAAATGTAAAATCGATAATAATAAATCAAATAATTAAAAATTCAACAAAATGATCACTTACATCGGAATCGCAACATGTTTAGTAGTTTTTACTTCTTATTTTGCAACTGTAAAAAGAGAACAGGGAAACTAATCAGATTTTCCGGAACTGATTGACAGTTTCCGGAAAGACACAAATGAATGACATTGCATATGTTTTCAATCCGTTAGAAAGATTGACTGCTCTTTTGCCCATGCGGGTAAAAGGGCACCGAAAACACAGCAAAGATTTTACACTAAGGAAGACAACTTTTAATTTTTATAATAGCCGATAGAGTCGAACAGGTATTGTTCGGCTTTTTTGTTGGATAAGCTTTATCTTTGCTGCCATAAAATTGAAAGCAATGAATCTGTACAACCTCATTATCCAGGACAAGGAAGAAATAACGCTTGACGATGTATTCCTGTCGCCCCACAATAAAGAACAGTTTGTACAGCTCATCAAAGAAAATACCTACGCAAAGGAACTGCAGGAATATGGCCTTCCGGTTAACAACAAGGTGCTTCTGGAGGGAAGTTCCGGCTGCGGGAAAACGATGACGGCCAAAGCGGTGGCCAACGCCTTAGGCAAAAATATCATCATCCTTAATCTGAGCAACATCGTGTCCTCGCGGATCGGTGAAACTTCGCAAAACATCAAAATGATCTTCGACAAGGCCTCCCGGGAACGATCCGTCCTTTTCCTGGATGAACTCGACCAGATCGGAAAAGCCCGGGGCAGCGACGATAAAGATGTGGGCGAAATGAGAAGGCTGGTAAATACCCTGCTCCAACTGATCGATTATTATCCCGAAAACGCGCTATTGCTCTGCGCTACCAATCACCCCGAAATTATCGATACGGCTCTGATCAGACGGTTCCAGCTGAAAGTTAGGTATGAAATGCCTTCAAAAGAGTTCCTCGATACCTTTTACGATCAGATCCTGGCTGCCTTCCCGGAAGATCTCAAGAAAATCGACAGGAAGTACGGTGTTTCTTTCGCCGAAGCGAAAGACCATGCTTTTACCGTGGTGAAGGGGAAGCTGATTAAGAAGCTGGAAGGGAATGTTTAACCACAAAAGATTGACAAAAGATTAATTAAATTAAATGCCGGAATCTGAATAAACTCACATAAGTTTTCAAAAATCTGAGATTTTTAGCTGTTGCTCAAATTAAAAGTCCCGGTGGCTGAGGCCCTCGAAGCCACGCTTTTATCTGTGCGAATCTGTGGGAGATTTTTCTGGAAGCCCAAACGCGAATCTTTCCACACGATGCTCTAATACTATGTCGGGATCCCTACGGGATGACAAACAGAGCACTGAAAACCTTTTAGTTGTTATTTTTTACACTAAATGAAGGCCATCCAAGCAAAGCCACGTCATGATCCGTGAAAATCTGCAATCTGTGTAATATTTTAAATGCAAAACGTCTAATACATCAGAAGAAACTTAAAGATTCTCATTTAAAATTCTATGATTATCCACTTCACTTGTCATTCTGCAAGAATCTAAACACGAATCTTTCCACACGATGCTCTAATACTATGTCGGGATCCCTACGGGATGACAAACAGAGCAATGAAAACCTTTTAATTGTTATTTTTTACACTAAATGAAGGCCATCCAAGCAAAGCCACGTCATTATCCGTGAAAATCTGAGCAATCTGTGGAAGATTTTAAATGCAAAACGTCTAACACATCAGAAGAAACTTAAAGATTCTCATTTAAAATCCTATGATTATCCGCTTCTCTTGTCATTCTGAAAAGAATCCAAACGCGAATCTTTCCACACGATGCTCTAATACTATGTCGGGATCCCTAAGGGATGACAAACAGAGCGCTAAACTCCTTTTAATTGTTGTTTTTATACTATATGACGGCCATCCCCGGTAGGTAAAGCTCGAAGCAACATTATTATCTATGAAAATCTAAGCAATCTGTGGGAAATTGTAACCATTACTTGATTGTTTTGACAAATAAAACTTTAATGTTACTTGATTTTATTATCTTTATTTTACAATTAATTAAAACTAAAACCATAAAATGACAGACAGCCAAAATATCCCCGTCCGGAATGCCGGAACAGTCCTGTTAAGCCCATTCATTCCACGACTGCTTGAACGGCTGAATTTCACTGCTGACGGTCATTTTACCCATCAGCAAAACCGGGAAAAAGCAGCGCAGTTTCTGCAGTATGTGATAACCGGAAAGCAAACAGCAAATACAGATTTAGCCTTAAACAAGATCATTTGTGGCCTTACTCCTGAAGCCAGATTATCCGAAAATATCGAAATTACCACCGAAGATGCAACATTTAGCGATCAGGTTTTAAACGCCTTAATTTCCAATTGGCGTGCGCTCGGCAGCACTTCCATACCAGCACTTCGGGAAACTTTCCTGATAAGAGAAGGCCTTCTTGCTGAATCTTCGGAGCAGTGGAAACTTACTGTAGAGCGTAAAACTTTTGATGTTCTGCTTAATCAATGCCCTTTTTCTTTTTCTGTTATCAAATATCCTTGGATGAAGAAACCGCTTGTGGTGGAGTGGGGTTTTTAATAAAAACAAAATATGAAACTATTTCAATTATGAGAAAGAAACCTGCACTCATTTTAATATATATTTTTTTAATCTTCAATTCTTGCCAAAAGAAATCAGAACAAAATAAATCTTCCGAAAATGTTATTGTTTTCAGAGATAAATTGGGACATAGCCTATCAAAGAATGATTTACAAAACACAACGGGACAAGTAAATTATGAAATTATGGACAATCAAAATATAAATGCAACTGCTGATCAATTACACAAGGAAGCCAGACAGTTGGGCCAGTCAGGAAAATATGATTTGGCAATTGCTAAACTCCAAGAAGCTATAAAAATCCAACCGGATTGGGCATATCCTGCCTATGATTTAGCTTTTACTTATTTATTGAAAGGAGATTTCGAAAATGCCTTAAAGTTTTATAAAAAAACAGATGAATTAGCTCCAAAAGGATTTTTTACAACTAAAGTCGCCCTTTATACTTTAGAAGGAGAACAGACTGGAAAATTTCCAAAAGGTTTATATCTTGCCTATCTACAAATTGAATGGACAGATAATAAAGAACAGAAGTTAGAGATCGCAAAAACTTTAACGGATAAGGTTCCCGATTTCGCGCCTGCCTGGAAAGAACTTTCGAATCTTTTAAATGGTGATGCAGAAAGGCTGAAAGCTATCGAACAAGGACTTTCAAAAAATCCTGATGCTGATACTGCCGGAATGCTAAAAATAAATAAAGCAATACTCTTGAACAATGCCGGAAAAGGTGAAGAAGCTAAAAATCTTTTAGGAAATCTTATTTTTTCAGCAGATGCCACTACAGCTACTGTTGAAATGGCAAAATTTACCTTAAAATCGATCTCATAAAATCAATTTAATTATAAAATTGAATCGTTTATTTATAAAACAAAACAATAACCGTACTTAGAATTATAAAACTATTAAAACATGGAAATAAAAGAACTATCTAAAATATTGAGTAAAAACTATTCAAATGCATCAAATGGTGATAAGGTTATTCAAATACATTTATTTGGCGTCAAATATGGCAAGATGATAAGAGAAAGAAAATACCCTGTAAAAGATATTATTGATAAATCAGATTTAAATGAAGCTTATATTGCAGAATTAAATAAAGGTATAAAATTAAGTAATAAAGTAATATTTGATAATGATGAAATTGATTTAAATACTTTAGGAAAAATATTGGGTGACAATTTTGAAAATGCAAAAAACGGAGAAACAGTAGCTTCTATTTATTTATTTGGAATAAAATATGGTAAATTAATTAAAACTAAGAATTATTCTATAAATGAAATTATAAAAATTTCAGGTATTAATCAAGCGTATTTCGCTGAATTGAACAAAGGAATAAGATTATCCGAATATTTATCAATAAAATAAAAATTTTAAATAAAAATCCCTCTCAGTCACGAGAGGGATTCATTTTATAGATCAGATTGAATTACATATACGCTTCAATCGGCTCGCAGGTACAAACCAGGTTCCGGTCTCCGTAAGCTTCGTCTACTCTGGAAACGGTAGCGAAGAACTTGTGGTCTCTTACCCACTCTAATGGATAAGCGGCTTTTTCTCTGCTGTACGGTTTATCCCATGAATCGGAGATCACCACCTGCTCGGTGTGCGGTGCATTTTTCAATACGTTGTTGGCAGCATCGGCTTCACCGTTGGCGATTTCATCGATCTCATGTTTGATGGCGATTAAGGCCTCTGCGAAACGGTCGATTTCCGCTTTGCTTTCGGATTCGGTCGGTTCGATCATTAACGTTCCGGCTACCGGGAAAGAAACCGTTGGGGCGTGGAATCCATAATCCATCAATCTTTTCGCAACATCAGCTACTTCAATGCCTAAAGACTTGAACTGTCTGAAATCGACGATACATTCGTGGGCTACTTTTCCGTTTTCGTTGGAATATAGAATCGGGAAGTGTTCCGCTAAGATTTCTTTTAAATAATTGGCATTTAAGATCGCATGTTCCGTTGCTTTCTTCAGTCCAGAAGTTCCCAGCATCTTGATGTAAGCATAAGAAATGTTCAGGATCAGTCCGGAACCGTAAGGTGCTGCCGAAATTCCGTCGATGGATTCATTTCCTCCTACTTTGATGTTCGCATTGGAAGGTAAGAAAGGAACGAGGTGTTTCGCCACACAGATCGGACCTACCCCAGGACCTCCTCCACCGTGAGGAATCGCGAAAGTCTTGTGAAGGTTCAGGTGACAAACGTCTGCCCCGATATTCCCAGGACTGGTGTAACCTACCTGAGCGTTCATGTTGGCTCCGTCCATATACACCTGACCTCCATGCTCGTGAATCAAAGAAGTAATTTCTTTGATGTTCGCATCGAAGAATCCGTAAGTAGACGGATACGTGATCATGACACACGAAAGATTTTCAGAATGCTGTTCCGCTTTGGCTTTCAGGTCTTCGAAATCGATTTCCCCGTTCTCCAGGTTTTTCACGACTACGATCTTCATTCCGGCCATCGCTGCAGAAGCCGGGTTGGTTCCGTGCGCCGATTGCGGAATTAATACTACGTTTCTGTGACCTTCATTTCTTGAAATATGATATTCCCTGATCACCATCAATCCTGCATATTCTCCCTGAGCTCCTGAGTTCGGCTGAAGAGAAGTTCCTGCAAAACCGGTAATTTCCGCTAAATCTTTTTCCAGCTCGCGGATCATTTCCTGATAACCGCCTGCCTGGTCTACCGGTACAAACGGATGGATGGCTCCCCAGTTGTCCCATGAAAGCGGAAGCATCTGGGTAGCCGCGTTCAGCTTCATCGTACAGGATCCTAAAGAAATCATCGAATGCGTCAACGATAAATCTTTTCTTTCCAGACGCTTGATGTAACGCATTAATTCGGTTTCCGTATGGTATTTGTTGAATACTTCTTCGGTAAGGATTTCGTCTTTTCTTAAATTCTCTTCCGGAATGCTGTATCCTTCTTTGATTTCTAATTTGAAAGTCTGCTTATCTTTGAACTGAGCGAAGGAAGCCATCAGATAATTCAGCTTATCCAAAGTGGTACTTTCATTGATGGCGATACTTACCACGCCTTCGGTAAAATAGTTCAGATTTAGCTTATGATCAAGCATCATTCGCATCAGCCTTTTCTTATCCTCTTCAGCGATTGTGATTTTTACGGTATCGAAGATCGGCTCTTCCACGATGTCGTAACCTAATGCTTTCAGTCCGCCTTTTAAAGCGTTTGCTTTGAAGTGGATCTGGTCAGCGATATAATTTAAGCCTTTCGGACCATGGTAAACAGCATACATTCCGGCCATTACCGCCAGAAGAACCTGAGCCGTACAGATGTTGGACGTTGCTCTTTCTCTTTTAATGTGCTGCTCTCTGGTCTGCAACGCCATTCTTAAGGCACGCTTTCCGTAAGCATCCTGGGAAACCCCGATGATTCTTCCCGGGATATCTCTTTTGTAATCTTCCTTACAGGAGAAAAAGGCTGCGTGAGGTCCACCGTAACCCAATGGAATTCCGAATCTCTGTGTCGTTCCCACGGCACAGTCGGCGCCCATGGATGCAGGAGATTTCAGCTTCACCAAAGCCATCGGATCACAGGCCAATACCACCTGAAGATCTAATTTTTTATATTCTTCAATGTTTTCCGTATAATCCAGAACAATCCCGTTTTTACCCGGATACTGCAACAATACCCCGAAGTAAGAACCGTCAAATGCATGCGTTTTATGATCGCCTTCCACAATCTCGATTTCAAGACCTTCCGCTTTTGTTTTCAATACGGAAACGGTCTGAGGCAATACCAGATCCGAAACGAAGAATTTGTTGGCTCCTCCTTTCTTCTGATCTTTCGTTCTGTTGTTGAAGAACATGTGCATGGCTTCTGCAGCTGCCGTGGATTCATCAAGCAACGAAGCGTTGGCCAGGGCAAAACCGGTAAGGTCGCACACCACAGTCTGGAAATTAAGAAGTGCCTCCAGTCTTCCCTGCGCGATTTCCGCCTGATACGGCGTATAAGCTGTGTACCAGCTCGGGTTTTCGAAAATATTTCTCTGAATAGCCGACGGCAAAAGGGTATTGTGGTACCCAAAACCGATATAGCTGGTATAATCCGTATTTTTAGACGCCAATTCCTTGGAGTGGTTCATCATCTCATACTCGGAAAGCGGTTCTGAGATTTCGAGATCCTTTTCTAAACGGATAGAGGAAGGGATGGTTTGAGAGATAAGCTCTTCAACACTTGAAACGCCAATTTTTTCCAGCATGGCCTGTTTATCGGCTTCATTCATGGAAATGTGACGGCTCACAAACTGTTCTGTATTCATTTTTATTTATTAGATTTTGTTTGTAAAAAAAGATTCGTAAAATTACGATTTTTTGGAAAATTGTACAACTAAATCGGAATCATAAATAAATAACGTAAAGTATTCTATCTTATTTAAAATTAAGCCGTTTTTATTGATTTTTTAACTATAAATTAAGCCAAAATCAATTTTATCATCAAAAATAATTCACTATCGGCATTTGAAAAATTCACAAAACCGACTATTCATTTTCTCTATGCGGCAGAATACTAAAATTGGTTAATGATTTACACAGCTTCTTGAAAGAACGGTAAAATGATACCGTAAACAATTAAGTGTTAAAAGAATAAATATTTTCAGATTTTATTATCTGTATTTATTCTAAATTAATATATTTGCATCATGAATATGATCGTTCCTTTCAAAGTACCGCCATTGGCTCCTGCTTTTTCGATGAATACCGAAGAAATCTATTGCGGCGAAAAGAAATCCTGCTGCAAGAAATTCAAAAAAGGGAAAAGATGCAAAAAATGCCCAGGAAATAAGAAACTGGCTTAATTATAAGCTGGAAGAGGGAGGCTGGAAGTTTTTCCGGTCTCATTAACTTCATGTGAATTCGGAAGTTTGTTTGCTGACCCGGTATAATGAAAGACTGCGTCAGTTCGAGTGTTTTTTGCAGCGCAGCGGAGAAAAGGTATCGGGAACCTGTAAAGAGAAACCTCTGGTTTGTAATTCAGCAATTTCCCGATGCAATTTTTCAAAACTACCGAAGAACTTACTGAAATTAAATTCAGATTACTGTTAATTTCCGAAACTTTTAATTAAAAAGTAAATCGCCAGAATCAGCATGACAACGCCGACGACAATTCTTGCCACTTTTGGCTGTCCGGTCGGATTGGCTGCGGTCCGCGGCTGAGATTTAAATAATTCTTCCGCTTTGTCTTTAAATTTTTCCGTGTTGGTTTCAAAAACCTCGGTGATGGTAATGCCCTGAACCGCCGTTTTGTGCAGCAGCGAATTGGTTGCATGAAGCAGAATCTGGAATTTCCCGTCCTTGAATTCCGTTATTTTAAATGCTCTTTCCCCGTAAGCCTTTTCCAAGCCGAAAGGCAGCACCTTGACCACATCGGCATTCTGGGTCTGCCAGGTAATGATGATCTCCTCCCCTTTCTTTGCGTGTATTTTATTGGCCGAAAATGTTTTGATGGAAGGCGGAACCGTATACCGGAAGCTTTTCTGATGGCTTTCTAAATTCTGGTCATACGTATATCTGCTGCTTTTATCACTCAATGTTTCATACGCTTCCTGGATTTCCCTGAAACGGTCGGCAAAGAAGGCATCATTTTCATTTTTGTCCGGATGGTATTTTAAAGACAGTTTGCGATATGCCTTTTTGATGTCCTCTTCCGAAGCATCGTTTGAAATCCCGAGGAAATAGTAGTAATCTTTCATTGAACATTACAAAAATAAGAATTTATTTTCTTTGCCGGTAATTGGAGGATTCATTTTAACGCGACGTCCGCGGAGATTTTCTATAAAACATTGAGAATATTTTTCGTTCGCAAGGGTACTTCGACAAGCTCAGCATAAACTATTCATTCAGCAAATGATAGCGACTTTAAAAGGATGCTTGTTGTTTTTTGAACACAAAGTACAGGAAGATTCTTTTTGACAGGATGCGTAAAAGGTTCACAAAGCCATTGCATTTATAAGAGCTCTCGGAGAGCTGTGAGCAAAGTTTCTTTTTAACGCTATGTCCGCTAAGATTTTTTTAACGTTGAGAATATTTTTCGTTCGCAAAGGTACTTCAACAGGCTCAGCATAAACTTTTCACTTAGCAAATGATAGCGACGTTAAAGTAATACGTGCTGTTCGATGAACACAAAGTACAGGAAGATCTTTTTCAGCATGATGTGTAAAAGATTCACAAAGCCATTGCATTTATAAGAGTTTGCGGAGATTTACGGGCGCAGTAGAAAAATTCTTTTTAACGCGACGTCCGCGGAGATTTTTCTATAAAACATTGAGAATATTTTTCGTTCGCAAAGGTACTTCGACAAGCTCAGCATAAACTATTCATTCAGCAAATGAAAGCGACTTTAAAGGGATGCTTGCTGTTTTTTGAACACAAAGTACAGGAAGATTCTTTCCGGCAGGATGCGTAAAAGATTCACAAAGCCATGGCATTTATAAGAGCTCTCGAAGAATACTAAAAGTCTTATCCTAATGGTGGCTAAGTTTTACCGGAGCCATGTTATCATCTGTAAAAACCCGTGTAATCCGTCGGAGATTTTTATTCTTTCAAAGAAATCAAATTCTATAACTTTCTATACTTATCGCTAATACTATTTTGAGATGGCCTGCGGCAATGACAAAACGCGGTATTGAACTTATGCTTCATATGACCAACGACCCGGTGGCTGAGGCTACTCGAAGCCACATTGCAACCCCTGAGTTGATAAAAGCCCAAGCTTAAAGCTGCCTGAGACAACATATAAAAAAGGTTGGGTTCGGAAAACTTTGCTTTCCAAACCCAACCCAACAATTTCAATTTAGCTGTTTTTCCTGTTTATGCTTCTGCAACGGATTCTTTTTCAAACCCTCTGTGCCCGCATTTTGAAGCGAATTCTTTTTTGAATTTTCCTTTCAGTTCCTGATAGTCCTCCTCGTTCATTTCACGGATCTTATCGGCCAGTCCGAACGGCGATTTTTCTTTGATCCCGTATTCTTCAAAAATACCTTTTACAAATCTTTTTCTCCGGATGGTTTTTTTGGCAACCATGGCAATGCCTGCAACGGCTAAGGCTCCAAGAGCTCCTTTTAATACTGAATTTTTCATTTTCTTAAATTTTAAATTTTACTACTTCTTTTATAAAGACGAATACCCCTGAACTTTACTTTACTACTTCTTAAAATTTTCGGCTATTCGTTTGTTTTTTTATTACGGTTGAAAAACCCGTTTTCACATCTGCTTCTCCATACTTCCTTGAATTTTTCCCGTTCTTCCGGAGACAGGTTCATCATTTTTTCCCTCATTTTCCGCTCTTTGAAATCCCGCATCCCTTTTCCGAAATGGAAGCCGCCGAACAGGATCTTGCATAGAATCAGGATTCCCATCGCCTGCCAGTACGTTATTGATTTTGCGCCTAAAATTTCAGGCAGCAGGCAGTTCCAGAGGGCCATCACGATCCAGGTGACACCTAAAAAAATCAATGGCGGGCAAAGTATTAAAAAAATCCAGGCCTTTTTATGTTTATGATTCATAATCTTTATTTTACTAACTGTTTAAATCTTCGTATAATATTCTCAATCGGTTCCTTAAGTGTTTTACCGCATAATTTTTACGGCTGATGATGGTCTTGATGTTTTCCCCATGCTCATCGGCAATTTCCTGGAGGGTCCGGTCATTGAGTTCATTTTCCACGTAGACCAAACGCTGTTTTTCAGGAAGTTCGTCCAGTGCTTCAAACAGCTTTTTCCAGATTTCGTCCTGAAACATTTTTACTTCCGGCCCGGCACTTTCATCCATCAGCAGGATGTCTTTAATGGAAAAACTTCCGTCTTCATCTTCGTAAACAAAATCTTCCAGGTTCTCGGTTTTCTTTTTGCGGTATTTATCGGTGATTTTATTGGCCGTTACGCGGTAAAGCCACCCGCCGACATTCACAATCTCAGAAAGATTGGTCAGGCTGCTGAACTGATACCATACTTCCTGCAGGATATCTTCCGCATCTTCCGTATTCTTCACTTTGGGGCGAATATAAGACATCAGCTTTCCTCCGTACTTTGAAACGGTCTGTGAGATGACATTATCTTTCTCCTTCTGTGGCATTGTTATTTCTTCGGCAACCTCCATATTGCTATGACGGTCAATGATTTTGTTTTACTTTAATAAATTTAAACTATTTTTCGGGAAATCTGGATTTTCTTTTGTTGATGGGCTTTTAGATGGCGTGTTATTGATAAAAGATAAATATTTTATTTTTAATTTTCTCTGATCTTTTTATAAACTTAACTAGCCCTAAAACTCCGATTGACTACTACTCTGCCAGCTCAATAAACCACCCCGTCAACTATTCATTGAATTTTCGCCACCTCTCCGAGGGAGGGGAATTTTTATATTGCTTATTTTAAACAACTTTGGATCAATCCAGATTAAAAATCAAAGATTTTAAAGACTTTTGCGGGCTTATCTGGACTACAGTATCTAACTTCATTAAACAGCATCATTATCTTTTATTCCTTTGTGGTTTATAAATTCCATAAAAAACGGAAAGCCGCTATGACTTTCCGTGGGTTAATTATAAAAGGAATTTCTTTTACTTATTAAAATTCTGGGCAAAGAAACCGAGCATGGTTTTGTAAAACTCAATGCGGTTCTGCTCTTTACCGAAACCGTGGCCTTCATCATATTTTACCATATATGGCACTTCGAAACCTTTGGCCCGTAATGCTTTTACGATCTGGTCGGATTCATTGATGTTTACCCTTGGGTCATTGGCTCCCTGAACAACAAACAATGGCTTTTTAATCTTATCGATCTGGAATACCGGAGAAACTTCTTTGGCAATTTTGGCTTCTTCAGGATTATCCAGGTCGTACCAGATCTGCTTTACCATTTCTTTATAAGGCTTCCAGTATTCCGGAAAGGAATCGAAGAAGGTGAAAATATTGGAAACGCCTACATAATCGACCCCGCATGAATAGAGATCCGGTGTTTTGATCAGTCCCATCAGGGTAGCATATCCACCGTGGCTGCCACCGTAGATGGCCACTTTGTCTTTATCGATCCATCCCTGTGAAATTGCATATTTTACGCCGTCTTCCACATCATCCATCGCTTTTCTGCCAATCTGCTTATAGCCGGATTTCTGGAATTCTTTGCCGTAGCCTCCTGAAATCCTGAAATTCACCTGTAAAGTCGCATAACCGCGGCTTGCAAAAAGCTGTGTTTCGGGATTAAAGCCCCAATCGTCACGGATTCCCTGTGGCCCACCGTGAGGATTTACAATCAATGGTACTTTCTGACCTTGAACAGCCTCTTTCGGCAACGTAATATAACCATGGATCGTTACACCATCCCTGCTTTTGAATTCAATCGGGCGCATTTCCGCCATGTCTTCTTCTTTCAGCTGAGGCATCAGGTCGAAAAGAAGCTTGGTCGTTTTGGATTTGGTATCGTATTCATAATATTTTCCATAGAGTTTATCACTGTCGACCACCACCAGCAGTTTCTCGTCTTTGTCATCGGAAGAAACAACAGAAAATTGTTTATCACCGAATTCGGAAGTGAGTTTGTCGTGAACTTCCTTATAATATCTGCTTACCGGAATCGTCTCGTTTTTAATCCCGTTATAGGTAATATAATCCAGTTCATAATTTCTGTTCTTTCCCGCCAGACCAATGGAATTGACATCAAAATCCGGATGGGAATAAACTTCTTTGATCGGTGCATCTTTCTTTAAATCATAGAGAAGAATTCTCGATTTATCACCGTCCAGGTCGGTTGCGACATAGGCTTCATTTTTATTTCCGGAGTTTTCATTGAAACTGATGATCTGAAAACTGTCTTTCCAATCGGTGGTTTTCAGCAGATTGAATTTCCCGGTCTGCAGGTCTTTATAATACAGTTTTGAGGTCAGGCCGTTTTCCAGGATCGTATATCCCCTTAGATTTCCCTGCTTATCAAAAATATAGTTATCGATCGGGCTGTTTACATCCTTATTCTCATACAGCTGGGTCATTTCCCCTGTATTGAAATTGATTTTGTAAGGTTCGAAAATCTGCTTGTTGTTTTTGTTCATCGTAACAATCACGAATGGCGTATCCTTAATAATCCGTACGCTGTTTAACGTAATTCCTTCAAAAGGCGTAAGGTCTTTCAGGTTTTTTCCGTCAACGTCTGCAGCATACAGATGAATGTTTTCGTTTCCGCCGCGGTCCTGCGTATAGAAAAGACGTTTTTTGTCCAGCCAGCCGTAGCTTTTAATCAGATCATTTTTTTCTTCCAGGGCCTTGGTAATTTTTCCTGTGGTAAGGTCTTTTACATAGACATGATTTTTGCTGTCCTTGTCTTTTTCTTTGTAGGAAAGATATTTTCCATCGGGCGAAATCTTAAACTGGGAAGCTTTCGGCCTTGCAAAATAATCTTCTACTCTGTATTTAAAATTTCCTTTATCGTAAGAAATCAGATTTTCGAAAGTTGCTTTTGTGGAAACCAAGGACGGATCTCCCGGCAGTTTGGTGGTATTGGTCTGGGCGTTCATCATAATAGCGGATATGATCACCTGGGTGATCCCGAAAAATTTGGTGTTGATATTCATAATCTCATGGTTTGTGGAACGTATCTTTACCATAAGACGCCTTTAACGGACAGTTTGTTACATCCCCACTGCTAAAATTTAATCTAAAAACAAAAAAAAGAGTGGTATTTTCCTTGATTAATTCAGGTAAATTCCGAAATACCAGGTCCATGCAATAAGGATTACCTGCATCGGAATTCTTTCTTTATAGAGGTAAGCCATTCCCGGACCTGAAAAGTCAGCTTTAAAAATATTAATGTTTTTCCGTGATGAATTGATATTGGCGATAAAAACCAATATATAGAAAATAATCAATAAAACGGCCGTCAGCTCACGGATGGAAGGAATCATCAGTCCGGCTCCCGCTGCAATTTCGAGTATTCCGGTAAAATAAACCCAGAACATTTTGCCGGGAATCCATTCGGGGATCATCATGGCCATCCCCTTCTGGAATTTAAAATGGGCCAATCCGGTAAAGATAATAAAGGCCGCCATTCCAAGATTTCCGGAAAATAAAAAGTTCCAGTCTCCCTGAAAAATTTTTGTTCCCAATAAACCTAAAATAAAGGCCACAAAAAGAATCGTTAATAATTTCATGTTTACTTTTTATTTCTTACTGATGAATAATCAACAGGACAATTTCCGTCTAATTTAAACAAAATACCAAAAAAATTTCACCCATACTGAAGTATAAAGTATTTAGACCATAACTGTTGATGAAAGCGACTTAATTATCAGTATTATTTTTATTGTTGGAGCACGAAATTCAAATGGAGTTAATCATCCATTGAACAGATTATCCTATCAACTTTTGAAAATTTCAACGAGCCATCCTAGAAAATTTCTTTTATAATAGAAAACGGATTTACACTGATGATCTGTTCAATTTATTTAAACAAGACAGCATCTGTGTAGATCCGTTTTAACTTGTAATTCGTTATTTATAAGGTGCTTTCGGCAAGGTTTTTTACGATTTCCAGTCCTTTGTTAAATCCTGTATTGAGATTGTCCTCCCATTCTTTTTCGGTCTGAACTTCTGCATGGAGCTTGGTTTTCCCGTCATAATCAATAAGGATGTACTTTTCAAAACATCCGCTCCACTGTTTTACTTCCATGCTTTCGGTGTCTTCATTACCATCTTTATCCACCATTCCGAGATGTTTGAAAACAATCTGATCCGGCTCTTCCAGGCTATCGATGGTGGAGACCATGCCCGCTCCTTCCGAATTTAAGAAATAGGTCTTTCCGCCGACTTTCCAATCGGATTTCATTACGTTTCCGGGATTGAAAAACTGTGTCCATTGACTATACGTTTTTTCGTTCCATAATACATCCCAGACTTTTTGTTTCGGGGCATCAATAATGATTTCATAAGATAACGTTTCCATGTTTTGTATTGAATTTGGTTTGATTAGTATTTATAACTGATTTTCAGAAAGATGTTTCACATTGGAAAGAGCATCCGGAAATTTTTTTTCAAAAAAAGATTTGAATTCTTCAGTAGTTTGAATTTCAACTTCCAGATGGGTAATATTTTCATCTTCAGTCAACAGATACCGCTCGGTAGCCTCTCCCAAGTCCCGTGGTGTTTCCACGCCTTCATAGATTTCCCCGAGATGTAAAAATATGATTTCTTCATTTGGAACCAGCTTTACAATCTTGCTGTACATCCCGTTATTTTTCGGATCCAGGAATTTAATGGTCGCCCCTTCCTGCAAATTGCCCTGATAAAAAGAACCTTCGGTAAATGCCGACGTCCACTGCCTGAAAGAAAAATCGTCCCACAACACACTCCAAACCTTTATTGCTTCAGCTTTAATCTGAATATCAAAATGTAATTTTTCCATAAAAAATTTATAAACTAGCTGTTAATTTCCGTGTATACCTTTATCCGCCTACAAAATCCCCGCCATTAATATGGATAATTTCGCCGGTAATAAAACTTGAATCCTGCGAGGCCAGAAATACATAAGCGGGAGCTACTTCTGAAGGCTGCCCTGCCCTTTTCATCGGGTTATCTTTCCCGAAGTCCGAAACATCGTCGAATGTTTCCTTTACCAAAGGCGTCCAGATCGGGCCCGGAGCCACCCCGTTTACCAGGATATTCTTTTCGGCTATGTTGGTAGCAAGAGAACGGATGAAGGTGGCAATCGCCCCTTTTGTAGACGAATAGTCTATAAGATGGTCACTGCCCCGATAAGCAGTTACAGAAGTAGTACAGATCACCCGCGCACCGCTGTCCATCAGCTGCAGGCAGTCCCTGGTAAAAGAAATCATGGAGATGATATTGGTGTTGAACGTCTCGTGGATCTGCTCATCGGAAATGTTTTCAATATCATCTTTCGGAAACTGGACCCCGGCATTATTAACGAGGATATCCAGCGACTTCCATTCTTTTTTTATAGTATCCGTACATGCTTTCCGGAAATCTTTATCTGAAATATCGCCTTTCAGCAGCAAGCAGCTTTTGCCTTCTTTTTCTACCAGCTTTTGGGTCTCTTTCGCATCGTCATCGCTTTCTTTGTAAATAATGGCTACATCAGCACCTTCACGGGCATAATGTACGGCTACGGCCTGGCCGATGCCACTGTCGCCACCGGAGATCAGCGCTTTTTTACCCGAAAGCTTTTCACTTCCTTTATAATTTTTACGGATGATTTCGGGAAACAATCCTTCCTCCGGAACTTTAGATTTAGCATCTGACTTGTTTTCTGTTTTCATATTTAATATTTTGGTGGTGAATAAGACATCAAACCGCAAGCCGAAGGAAGAAAAAAGATGGTACCTTAAATGAAACTTACGAATGATAAGCCGTTTCCAGATCTTCAATAACGATCTTTTGCATGGTCATCATAGACTGAACAACTTTTTGTGCTTTCTCAGGATCGGGATCGCTCATTAGCTGAATGAGCCTTTTCGGAACAATCTGCCAACTAAAGCCGAAACGGTCTTTGAGCCAGCCGCACATGCTTGCCCTTCCGCCATCAGCGGTTAAAGAATTCCAGTAATTATCGGTTTGCTCCTGTGTATCCGTCATCACCACCATAGAAATCCCTTCGCTGAAATCAAATGCATGATCGTACGAATTATCCATACAGAACAGGCTGTAGCCGTCAATCTCAAAATGTGCTTGCTGAATATTCTCTGCCGGTTCCTGTATCGGATGGCCTTCGCTGCCCTGTCCGTATTTCAGAACACTCCTGATTTTAGAATCGGGAAAAGTATGGGTATACAATTCCATCGCCTCCATCGCTTTTCCGTTGTTTTCGTGGATGAACATCAGCGTCGGAATAATCTTCTGGTCTCCGGAGTTGTTTCCCAGAAAAATCTGCCAAGTTACCCCATACCGATCCTGCACCCAGCCGTACTTTTTACTCCATGAATAAGCATCCAGCGGCATCAGTACCCTACCACCCTTCGAAAGCTGATTCCAGTAGTGCTGAACCTCATCTTCCGTTTCGCAGATCACCATAAAAGACACCGAAGCATTTTTTTTGAAATGCGGTCCACCGTTCAGCAGCATCAGCTTCTGACCGAACAGATCAATATTCATCACCATTGGCGTATCGGCTGTAATTTTGCCGTTGAAAACTTTACAGTAAAGTTCTGCAGATTCTTTGGCATCTCCATCATACCAAAGACAGGGGAAAATATCGTTGTTCATAAATTTATTTTAGTTATTGTTATTTTAATTGGCGTGGCTTCGACTCCATTCAGCCACCGACTATCGTTTGTTTATATCATCGAAAAAAATCAAAGATTTTCAGAGCTTTTGTAGACTTTCAGCGTCTGTTTAACTTTTTAAATAGAATCAATATCTTTTGTTATTGTTTTTGCGATTAAAATTTTGCGGTTTTATTAAAACCACAGATTTGTACGGATTTTCACAGATGATTGTGCGGCATTGAGTGATTTCAGCATTGTACTCCAATCAAATAAATATAATTAGATTTCATAGTTAAACTTATTCAATTCCCGGTGGTTGAGCCTGTCGAAGCCCTGATGATTTCGCCTATTTAAAATCTTCGATTTTTAATCTTATGGGTTCTACCTATTTTCAGCACTGTCTTTGTTTCTTATATGTGAAAATTTCTTAGATGTAACTTTTACAACTATGCTGTTACTCAGTAAAGATCTATATTTTCCTTGAACGAAAAATGATTTTCCTTCATGTGGCTTTTCAATTTTTTCATACTGACTTTTCCGAAACCCGGCATTTGCCGGATTTCCAGTTCCGAATAGCCGGATAATTTTTCCAGGGAATCGATCTTCTCTTTTTCCAATGCTCTTCTTGCAGCCACAGCGATAATTCCCTGAAGAAAGTTGCCTTTTGAGATATTTTTTACCGCACAGACAGATTTCAGGCATTTTGCCATTATCACCAGATTGATCATGATCCTGAAAAATGTATTAATGGTTTTCCACGTACTTATGAAAATTATTCAGAATGGCATACCAGCCTTCCCGCTGCATTTCAACCGGGTTCTGTTTTTCCGGATCGAAAGTAATTTCTACTTTCGTGGTAGTGGCGTCAATTTCAAAAAGCAGGATTTCAACCTTCCTGCCGTCTTCCAGATGGTACCGGATCTTTTCGTTGGGAATGACTTCGTCGTAAGTCCCTTCAAAATCGAACCCGAAACTGCCGTCTTTAGCCTCCATCCTCGTTTTAAGCGTTCCGCCGGGACGCAGATCATTCTCAGCGGTAGGACAGTGCCAGGTTTCATGAGCAAAATTCCACTGGACAATGTGTTCCGGGCCGTTGTAATATTCCCAGACTTTCCGGATGGGAGCCAGGATGGTAATGTCTATTGTAATAGGTTCCATATCTTATCATTTTGTGATGCGGTAGAAGGCAGCTTCACCAGCTGCCAGATCTAATAAAGTTTAAGAGCCTGTTTAAATTTTAATTCGGCAAACTTTCCGTCATTTCTCTTAATTTTCTGAATTAAATAAACTTTGTTTATTCTTCACTTAAATACGATGATTTCAATTGATTTAATTGAATATCGCCGGGCAACTGAAACATTGATTTTTTTAAGCTAAAATATCCTAAATTCTTAATGTTAAAATATAAAAGGTAAATTTAAACAGGCTCTAAAGATAGGACTATTTTGGATATTCTTCATTATAATTCACCATCCAATGAGTCCCGTATTTATCCCTGAAGCTCCCGAAATAATCTCCCCAGAACTGGTCTTCGATCGGCATTTCGATATCTCCTCCTTCGGAAAGCCCTTTGAAAAGCCGGTCGGCCTCCTCTCTTGAATCCGGGAAAATCGAAACATAGTTGTTGTTTCCAACCGTAAGCGTCTGCCCGAAGCTTGGGACGATATCTGAAGCCATCAGAAGGTCGTTTCCAACCGGCAGGGCGATATGCATCACCCGGTTCTTTTCATCACCGGACAGGTGTTCGGTGCCGGGAGCATTTCCCATTCTGTAGATTTCGCCCAGAAATTCGCCGCCGAAAACCGATTTGTAAAAGTTGAAGGCTTCTTCTGCCTGCCCGTCGAAATTTAAGTAAGAATTTAATTTAGCCATACGTTTTGTTTTTATAAAGTGAGTTGTTATAATATTGTCATCATCCGGCTGTTGTTTTAAGGCTGATATTTTTAACCACGGATTGGCACAGATTTTCGCAAATAATTGCGCTGTATTGCTTTTTTTAGATTTTCACAGATATTCGTTAAGCAAAAAGATATGAAAAATATTCTGGCCGAGGCTTTATGAATGGATCAATTCGTTAAATGGTTTCTAAGTATTTCCAATATTCCCTGCATTATTCAGGCATTTGGGAAGGATCGGCGAAAATGATGTTCCAGCCGTGCCCGTTGATGTCCCAAAAGGAGTTCTGATACATCCAGCCATGATCCTGCGGTTCTTCATGCTGCGTTGCACCGTTTTCAATTGCTGTATTCACTACCTGATCCACTTCTTCACGGCTGTTCAGGCCGATAGCAACCAATACCTGCGTGGTATCGCCGTTCGGAACCGGCCGTTCGGAGAAGGTCTGAAAATAGTCTTCGGTAAGAAACATCACATAGATGTTGTCGCCCATGATGATGCAAACCGCATTTTCATCCGAGATCTGATCATTAACGGGAAATCCTACACTGACCCAGAACGCTTTGGTCTGTTCAATATTTTTTACGGGAAGATTAACGTAAATCTGGTTTGCTTTCATAGGATCATTTTTAAGGGTAAAACTTTTAACCAAAATTACCGTATTGCCCTGAAAGCCTGCTTGCCATAAGACAAGATTTAATCTTTTTTAGGGTGCGAAACAAGTTCCTTACGGATCCGGCTTAAAGAAGTATCCGTAACGCCAAGATAGGAAGCAATCTGCTTCAGGGGTGCCCACCGTGCCACCTGGGGTTTCTGCTCCAGAAGGTTTAAGTAACGCCTGGTTGCAGAAAGGGTAAACATCTCCACCGAACGCTGCTTGTAGACGAAAAGCTGCTGCGACATCCATGCCCTGCCCCATTCCCTGAGGTTAGGAATCCTGTGGAAAAGTTCCTGGAAATGATCAAAGCTAAGCTTAAAGCATTCGCAATCGGTGATGCATACGATATTTTCCTGCGTAGGAATCCGCTGAAACAATGAGGACACTTCAATAACGATCTCATTGTCTGCAAAAAAGTGGGTGGTTACTTCATTACCGTTGAAGTCGGTGACAAATGAACGGGCCAGCCCTTTTTCGAGGATGTAATATTCGTTGGCCGTCTTTCCCTCCTGTAAAATAATATCTCCTTTCCGGAAGCTTACTTTTTCATGGGCCTCGAATATCTCGTCAAGTTCTTCTTTGAGAAAGAACGGAAAGTCGTAGCAGATTTCCAGGGATGTATTGCTCATCGATCAATGATTTTTCAGGTTTTAAAAATAAAATTTTATTTTGATATGCTGAAAGTTTTTTAATACCGGATATAAAGCATAAAATGATACCGCCTGACGCCATTTTGGCTGACAGGTCCGTATAAAAAAAGAATTGATGTGTATTTAAATTTAGAGTTAATAATCGCGCGCCGATTGTGGACATCATGCCGGTTTTTATCTGATTTTAAACGTGAAAAGGTCATTCTAAAATTCATTTAAATATCCATCATTTAATATAAAACAAACTTAAATAATTCCGGATTTAAAATAGAATAGCCATTAATGGAGAATGCCTTCGGTATTTAGCTACCGTCGCTGCGTGTAGATTTTGAAAAAATCGTATCGGGAAGCTGCTTGAACTACAAACCGGAGGTCCTGCCTTACGGTTCTCGATATATTTTTCTCCGCTAAGCTCCAAAAAACACTCGAACTGACTTTAAAATAAAGAAAGCTGAATCGGTTTCGGAGGTGATGGCTTTTGTGCATCCCCCAAAACGGTCTTCCCGCCGAAGCGCCAGGAATTCTGCCTTTCCTCTTCAATCACTTCCTGAATATCGAAATCCGGGGTAAAATCTTTTTCCGTTGCCTCAATGATCTGATGAAGCTTGTTCAGGGTTCTCAGTTTATCTGAATTTCCCAATTTCGATTTTTCAATTCCGGATCTGATGATCTGCAGGCTTTCATCATAAACCTTTGTAGGAACCGGAAAAGGATAACCGTCTTTCCCGCCATGGGCAAAGGAAAACCTTGCCGGATCTTTAAATCTTGAAGGCGCACCATGAATCACTTCACTCACCAACGCCAGCGACTGCATCGTGCGCGGGCCTACGCCTTCCAGCATGAGCAGGTCCTCGAAATTTTGAGGCTGCTGCTCGCGGGTGACATACAAAAGCGATCCAAGACGCTTCAGATCCACATCCGAAGCCTGGACGTCGTGATGGTTGGGAAGGATAAGCCTGGAAAAATCACTCATGATTTCCGCAGAGTCGGTATGGGAAATTTCGAGAATTCCTTTGCGGTTTTCCGAAGCGTCCGCATCGGTTAAATTCAGGATTTTCCCTCTTGAAATCCCATTGATTCCCGTATGGGGCTCTTCCACAAAAGAAGTGATGTTTCCGGAATGCCAGTGATAGCGTCGGGCGGTGCCGTCGGATTCGTGCATGCCCTGCTGTACCACGCTCCAGTTTCCGTTGTCTGAAAGAATAAAATTGTGAAGGTACAGCTGGTAACCATCCTGAATCGCGGTGTTATCCACTTTTGCCGAAAGTTTGCTGGCCTTTACAAGCTTGTTTCCGTCCAGTCCGGTTTTGTCGGCGATCTGAAGCAGTTCGGAAGGGGTTTCGCGTGAAAATTTTCCTTTTCCGCCGCAAATATACAACCCTAGAGACTGCGAATTGGGATTTATCGAACGTTTCAAAGCTCCCATCACGGAAGTTGTGATCCCGGAAGAATGCCAGTCCATCCCCATCACCGCACCAAAGCTCTGGAACCAGAACGGATCGGCCAGCCGGCGGAGCACTTCGTCCTTACCGTAATCGGCCAGAATCACTTCAACGATGGAAAGCCCAAGCGCCGACATGCGTTCGTACAGCCAGGGCGGTACTTTGCCATAGTGAAGGGGTAAATCTGCAGTTCCGGAACGTTTCATCCGGTAAAGGTAAGGGGAATATCTGTATTTTTTATTGCTTTGAATCAGTATTTTCAGATAACTTTGGTTGAGTACAAAAGCAATTTTAAACACATAAGAAAAACGAAGAAGCCTGCTTTGAAAACAAAAGAACCCATGAGATTAAAAATCAAAGATTTTTAAAACCGGTATTTAGATAACCCCAATCATCTGTGAAAATCTGGGCAGATCTGTGGTTTAAAAATCGCCGCAAGAAATTTAACCAAAAAAGAGGTAAAAGATATTGATACTGTAAAAAAAAGAAGAATGATTCATGCTGAAGAAAGTGCACAAAAGTTTTTAAAAAATCTTTGATTTTTTTCTAATGTGCTCTAAAAATATTTTCAGCATGTAAAAAAATATTCTATGGCTTATGTGTTAAATAAACACAGTCATCCGTGAAAATCTGCGCCAATCTGTAGTTTAAAAATCGCCGCGAGAAACTTAATCACAAAAGAGGCAAAAGACATTGATGCTGTAGAAAAAAAGATGAATGATTCATGCCGAAGAAAGTGCACAAAAAGTTTTTAAAAAATCTTTGATTTTTTTCTAATGTGCTCTAAAAATATTTTCAGCCTATCTAAAAAATCTTCTATGGCTTATGTGTTAAATAAACACATTCATCTGTGAAAATCTGCGCCAATCTGTGGTTAAAATTTTAAATACTTCTATGAAAAGCCCTGCAAAATCATTCGCAGGGCTCTAAAACTTTATTCTTCTGTTTATTTTACAGCAGATAATGCCGCTTCATAATTGGGTTCGTTGGCAATTTCCGGAACCTGCTCCGTGTATACCACTTTGTTGTTTTCATCAGCTACGATTACCGCACGGCTCAAAAGTCCTTTGAATACGGAATCTGCAATGGTTACTTCATAATCGTCCCCAAAGCTGCTCCTGAAATCTGAAAGCGTCTCTACGTTGTCCAGCCCTTCTGCCGCACAAAATCTTCCCAATGCAAAAGGAAGGTCTTTTGAAACATTGATGACCACGGTATTGTCCAAAGCAGATGCTTTTTCGTTAAATACTCTTGCCGAAGCTGCACACACCGGGGTATCAACACTCGGGAAAATATTGAAAATTTTCTTTTTGCCTTCGAAGTTTTCAAGCGTCTTTACATTCAGTCCGGAATCAACCAGCGCAAAATCCCTGATAGTAGATCCTACAGCCGGAAGCGTTCCTATGGTATGTACTTCATTTCCTTTTAAAGTGATTGTCGTTGCCATAAATTTATTTTTTTAAATGTTTTTTAAATGTTTTTCAAATGTACTAAAATACCGAATGTCATTCCCCAGTATCATGGTTAAATAATTCTTAAAGTAAAACGGTCTGAAGAATACCTTAAATAGTTGACCTATCCCAACCCCTTTATTTTTACATTTTTGTAAATTAAGTCTAAAAAACGAAAATTAGTTTTCAGGAAAGCTTGGTATTTACATATCTTTGCAATTCAGTAAACAACACCAAAACACATCTGATGAAATCATCTTTTTTGTGCTTCGCCGGAATGCATGATTTTAAGCAGAAAATATTGACAGAATGATTGATCTAATTTTTTCTTTAAAATCAGGATTCTATGTATAAAACATTTTCGGAATTAAAAAAGGTACTGCGAAAAGATACGCATCCGTATAAAGTAATAAAGGTGGCCTTATTAGGAGATACGGCTACCCAGTTTCTGAATGTTGCGTTAAAAGGCACTGCAAAAACCGAAGGTTTTGAATTAAATATCTTTGAAGCGGATTTCGGGCAGATATCCCGTCAGATCATGGATCCTTCTTCGGAGTATTATGAATTTGATGCGGACTATACCATTATTTTTGAGTCTACTCATAAGTTGCTGAACCAATATTATAAATCCCCTGATTTTTCAAAAAATTTTGCGGATAACAAGATCAGCCATGTGGAGGAGCTTTACCAAGCCATCCAGAGCAGGACCAGAAGCCGGGTGATCTATTGCAATTTCCCCATTATCGACAGTAAAATATTCGGGAATTTTTCCAATAAGGTAGAATCTTCATTTAATTTTCAGCTGAATAAGATCAACTATCTGCTTTCGCAGGAAATCGCCGTGCAGAGGGACAATTTCTTTATTGCCGACCTGCTTTCCATCCAGAATAAATGGGGTCGTGATTTTATGTTTACCCCGAGTATTTATGTAAATACGGAAATGGTGATCTCCATCGATGCACTTCCGATTGTCGCGCATAACATGTTCAGCATTATTGCTGCTCTGGAAGGAAAATTTAAAAAGTGTCTGATCCTGGATCTGGATAATACCACCTGGGGCGGAATTATTGGTGATGACGGACTCGAAAAAATCCAGATCGGAAATTTAGGAATCGGAAAAGCCTTTACGGAGTTCCAGTACTGGATAAAAGCTTTGCAGAAAAGAGGAATTATCCTGGCCGTATGCAGCAAAAATGATGAGGATAAAGCCAAAGAACCTTTTGAGAAACATCCGGATATGGTGCTGAACCTTGACGATATTGCCGTATTTGTAGCCAACTGGGAAAACAAAGCGGATAACATCAGAAAAATCCAGCGTATTTTGAACATCGGATTCGATTCGATGGTTTTTTTAGACGACAATCCTTTTGAAAGAAATCTTGTTCGGGAGAATCTTCCCGAAGTTTGTGTTCCGGAGCTTCCTGAAGACCCTGCGGAATATCTGGAATATCTGTACGGCCTGAACCTTTTCGAAACGGCCAGCTTTTCCGAAAATGACAGCGAAAGAACAAAGCAGTATCAGGTAGAAGCGCAAAGAACCGTTGATCTGGAAAGTTTTACCGATGTAGAAGACTTCCTGAAAAGCATGAATATGGTTTCCGATGTGCAGCCCTTCAACAGCTTTTCAAAGCCGAGGGTTTCACAGCTTACCCAACGGTCCAACCAGTTCAACCTGCGTACCGTACGGTATACCGAACAGGAAGTTGACGACCTGATACAGTCTGAAAAGCATTTTACCCTTTCCTTTACCCTGGAAGACAAGTATGGCGATAACGGACTGATCTGTGTTATCGTTCTTGAAGAACAGGACCAGGAAACACTGTTCATCGATACCTGGCTGATGAGCTGCAGGGTGCTGAAAAGAGGCATGGAGGATTTTACCTTGAATACCATTGTGGATCTTGCTGCAAAAAACGGCTATAATTATATTTTAGGAGAATATCTAGAAACCTCAAAAAACCAGATGGTAAAAGACCACTACAAAAATTTAGGCTTTACCTTCGAAGACAACCGATGGATCCTGAATGTAAACGACTATCAACCCAAAACCGTATATATTAAAAATAAATAATCTTATGGACAGAAACGAAGTTTTAGAAAAACTGACCCCAATTTTCCGGGAACAACTGGATAATGAAGAAATTGAACTGAATGCTGAAACGACTGCAGAGGATATTGAAGAATGGGATTCCCTCTCCCATATCCAGCTGATTGTAGCTATTGAGAAAGCTTTCGGGATCCGGTTTACATCTGCAGAAATCCAAAGCTGGAATAATGTAGGCGAAATGATTGATTCCATCATCAGTAAATAGATCGCATGCTTCTCAATTCCTATTATTTCATCTTCTTTTTCACTGTATTATTTTTTGTTTATTACCTTTTCGGGAAAACATCAAAAATTCAGAATATCGTTCTCCTTATCGGAAGCTATATTTTTTACAGCAGCTGGAGCTGGAATTTCCTTTCGTTGCTCATCCTTTCCACTTTGGCTACCTTTTTCATAGGAAATAAGATCAGACAGTCGGAAGGCAGAGCGAAAGTATACTGGATGAGAGGCGGTGTGTTTCTGGTCCTTATTCAGCTTTTGTATTTTAAATATTTCAATTTTTTTATTGAAAATTTCAATGATGCCCTGCATATGCTTGGGATGAAGGACCAGATGGGGTTACTGAAGATCATCTTCCCTATCGGAATAAGCTTTTATTCTTTCCGAATGATCGGGTATCTGCTTGATATCCGGAATAATAAGCTTAAAGAAATCCCTACACTGTTGGATTACTCGGTGTTTGTCGCTTTTTTTCCGTGCATCATTGCCGGACCCATTGATAAAGCGGGGCCGTTTTTAAACAACCTGAAAATAAAAAGGGAATTCTCTTCATCACAGTTCACCGACGGCCTGAGGCAGATTTTATGGGGGCTTTTCAAAAAGCTGGTTGTGGCCGATCATATTGCGACCATCACCTCCCCTATTTTTGAATCTTATCAAACGCTGAACGGAAGTGCTCTGTTTATCGGTGCAGTCCTTTATTTCATTCAGCTGTATTGTGATTTTTCAGGATATACCGATATGGCCATAGGCATTTCCAAATTATTAGGAATCAAAATACAGCCGAACTTCAATTATCCGCTATTTGCCCAGAACGTCGCGGATTACTGGCGAAGATGGCATATTTCCCTAACCTCCTGGCTTACGGAATATGTCTTTACTCCACTCTCGATCCGGTTCCGGGATTATGATAAATACGGACTGATCATGGCCATTATCATCAACTTTCTGGTGGTGGGCTTCTGGCACGGGGCTGAGTGGCATTACATCGTTCACGGACTGGTAAGCGGCCTAATGTTTATCCCGGTGATCTGGAAAGGAAAGATGAATAAAAAAATAAAAAGCCAGAGCAACATCATTCCTACAAAAGATGAGCTGAAGAATATTCCCGTAACATTCGTTATGTTTGCCCTGCTGATGGTGCTTTTCTTTTCAAGTGATATGAAAATGGCCGTGGGATATTACAAAGAAATCTTTTCCTTCTCCTTTTTCCAGTTGCCGAACTTTAAATTCCAAAAGCTGGTTGCCCTGCTTATTGTGTTCACCTTGGTGATTGAATGGATCAACAGGGATAAAGAATATGCGCTTAAAGACCTTTTCAGCAAGAATAATATCGCATTGCGCTGGGGATTTTATTATCTGCTGATCTTCCTGATTTGCCTGCTTTATATTGCACCGAAAGGATTTATTTATGCCCAGTTTTAAGATATGAAAAAAATACTTTACCGATTCCTGTTATTCTCCATACTGCCTTTATTTTTCATTGGTTACGCGGTTTACCTTACCGGAAAGAATACCGATGATTTTTATAAAAGATTTTCTTCACCTCAGCAGAATTCCCTGATTTTAGGAAGCTCCAGAGCGGCTTCGATGAATCCTGAGATCATTGACCGGGTAATCCGCCGGAAATATCCTGAGGCTGAATTATACAACTATGCCTTCACCTGGGCCCACTCTCCTTATGGTCCGAAATATCTTGAATCTATAGAAAAGAAACTGAAACCGGATACGAAGGCCGGCGTTTTTATCGTAACGGTGGAGCCAACGGCACTGATGGTTGCCAAAGACAGCCCTGACGATCCTGAATTTTATATTGAGAACGATAAATCTGTTGCTAAAACATCCCGGGTGGCCGTAAATCCCAATTTCGAGTATCTTCTGGAAAGCTTTGACTTTTCAATTACTAAGGAACTGAATAAAAAAATATTGCCTGATAAGAACCAGATGGCTGAAGTTTCCGTCTTAGACAATGGACAGCTACACGGCAAGATGCTTAAAAGGTTTTCGCCTGAAATGCGAAAGGCGGTGAATAAAGGGAAAATGGAAGAACTAAAAAAAAGGTTTGACGGCCTTAAAATTTCACCGACCCGTTTGAAATATTTAGGCATAACCATCAATTTCCTTAAAAAACATGGAAAGGTAATTCTTGTACGAATGCCGGTCAGCAAAACGGCTTATGCTATTGAAAATACGGTTATTCCTGATTTTGATAAAATAATAACCGATATTTCAATGCCTTATAAAATACAATTCATCAATTATAATACAATTCCTAATCATTATGAATGGATTGATGAAGTACACCTAGAACCGGCATCCATGGATCAGTTTTCGGAACAGATCGGAAAAGATGTTGTTGGTTTAAAGTAAGTACAGAGAGTAATGATGAATTTTATTTAATTGCTCATCTCCGGCTTATTATGCTTGCCAATCAAGCCGAAAATAAAAAATTAAAATCCGTAACATTTTTTTTAAAGGGGTTACTTCATCAAATTTTACAGGTTTTAAAATATTACTGCCAAGTCCTAGCAATAGTAATTCTTTTCAAGAATCATTAGGTGATAATTTAAATGATGCGAGTTTTGATATAGATGGAGCATATATTATGATTCCAAATCTGACATCCACTCCCAAAAATTTCAAAATTGAATTTAATATAAATTTTGATGCATCCGGGACGTATACGATAATCCAGATCTAAATCTAAAGAGGCACCCGCCTCTTTTTTTATGCAAAATATCCAAATAAACAATCATAATTACTAAATTTGTGTGTCTTAAAAAAATCAAATAATAAATAACAGTATAATGTCAGACAAATCAAAAATCTATTACACCCTTACGGATGAAGCTCCGATGTTGGCTACACACTCGTTTTTACCGATTGTAAAAGCTTTTACCAAATCAGCAGACATTGAGATCGCGGTTCCGGATATTTCTTTGGCAGGAAGAATCCTGGCTAATTTCCCGGAATTCCTGAAAGATGATCAGAAAATCGGTGATGCTTTGGCTGAATTGGGGCAACTGGCTACTCAACCTGACGCAAATATTATCAAATTACCTAATATTTCGGCATCTGCTCCACAATTGGATGCAGCGATTGCCGAATTGCAGGCGAAAGGATTTGCCGTTCCGGATTACCCGGCAGAACCTAAAAATGAAGATGAAAAGCTGATCAAAGCCAAATACGCCAAGGTATTGGGAAGCGCCGTAAATCCGGTGTTAAGAGAAGGAAATTCTGACAGACGTGCTCCGAAAGCCGTTAAAAACTACGCCAAAGCAAACCCTCACCGCATGGGCGACTGGGCAGCTGACAGCAAAACCGACGTAGCACATATGGAAAGCGGGGATTTCTACGGAACCGAAACTTCCGTTACTTTGGAGAACGCGACCAAATATAAAATCGTTTTCAAAGGAAACGACGGTGCCGAAAGCTTGCTGAAAGATTTCGCCGGCCTTCAGGCAGGAGAAGTAATCGATTCCTCGGTAATGAATTTAAATGCTTTGAAATCTTTTGTTCAGCAGGCAATTAACGAGGCAAAAAACAGAAACGTTCTGCTTTCGGCTCATCTGAAAGCGACGATGATGAAAATCTCAGACCCTATTATTTTTGGGGCCATCGTAGAAACATTCTTCAAGGAGGTTTTCACTAAATACGCGGAGACTTTCAAATCTCTGGACATCAACCCAAATAACGGACTGGCCGATCTTTTCGATAAAATTAAAGGAAACGCACAGGAAGAGAATATCAAAGGGGATATCGAAGCTGCTTTGGTCAACGGACCTAGAGTGGCGATGGTGAACTCCGACAAAGGAATTACCAATTTCCACGTTCCTTCCGATATTATTGTTGATGCATCAATGGCGGCCCTGGTAAGAGGCGGAGGAAAAATGTGGAACGCCGAAGGAAAAGAAGAAGACACGGTTTGCATCATCCCGGACCGTTCTTACGCAGGTTTCTATCAGTCGGTAATCGATGATATGAAAGCGCATGGGAAACTGGATCCTACAACGATGGGATCGGTACCGAACGTTGGATTAATGGCCCAAAAAGCTGAAGAATACGGTTCCCACGACAAAACATTCCAGGCTTCTGCTGAGGGAACAATTGAAGTTCAGGACGAAAACGGAAATGTTCTTCTTTCTCAGAAAGTAGAAAAAGGAGATATCTTCAGAATGTGCCAGACCAAAGATGCGCCGATTCAGGACTGGGTAAAATTAGCGGTAAACCGTTCAAGATTATCTGATACCCCGGCTATTTTCTGGCTGGATAAAGGAAGAGCACACGACAGAGAGATCATCAAAAAAGTTGAAAAATATTTAGCGGATCATGACACCAACGGACTGGATATTAAAATCCTTGATGTAAAAGATGCCATGACTGAAACGCTCAGAAGAGCACGGGAAGGAAAAGATACGATTTCGGTTTCCGGAAACGTCTTGAGAGATTACCTGACCGATCTTTTCCCGATCCTTGAACTTGGAACTTCAGCAAAAATGCTTTCGATCGTTCCATTGATGAACGGAGGCGGTTTGTTTGAAACCGGTGCGGGAGGTTCTGCTCCGAAACACGTTGAGCAGTTCATCGAAGAAGGCTATCTAAGATGGGATTCTTTAGGGGAATTCCTGGCTTTACAGGCTTCTCTGGAACATCTGGCACAAACCCAGAACAATACAAAAGCTCAGGTTCTGGCCGATGCTTTGGATGAGGCAAATGCTAAATTCCTGGCAACCGACAAATCTCCGGCAAGAAAAGTAGGACAGATCGACAACAGAGGTTCCCACTTCTACCTGGCGATGTATTGGGCAGAAGCATTGGCTAACCAAACCGCTGATGCGGAACTGGCGGCTCAGTTTGCTCCGGTTGCACAGGCTATGCAGGAAAACGAAGAGGTGATCAATGCCGAACTGATCGGTGCCCAAGGTAAGCCTCAGGAAATCAATGGTTATTTCAAGCCTGATACGTATAAAACGTATGAAGCCATGAGACCAAGCACGGTTTTAAACGAAATCATCGACGGAATCTAATTTTCGGTTCTGATATAAATAAAAGCTCCTTTTTTAAAGGGGCTTTTTTTGTTTAAGTAATTTTAAAAAAATCGTATCGGGAAGTTGCCGAACTACAAACCGGAGGTCCTGCTCTACACGTTCTCGATACATTCTTCTCCGTTGAGCGGCAAAAGAACACTCGAACCGACGTTAAATTAAACGTTCTGTTTGTCATCTCTTTAGGGATCTAAACATCATATTAGAAAACATCAGGGAAGGATTCGCGTCCGGATTCCGTACCGGAACGACAAGGATACAGATAAACATTATCCCGAACTATTAACGCTCTATGTGCTATTGACTGAGTTTTCCCAAGAAAATCCAGACATCATATTGGAGATCCGGCCTCTGGATCAAAAATTACAACTTTCAATTTAAAGTAAAAACAAATCATATTCGTCTATATAAAAACAAATATCAACTTTTCAATTACTTATGCAATAAATCCTCCCGTCATAGGAGGATTTATTATTGAAAATAGGATATAGAAAATTTAAATAATCAAAAATTAAGGCTGAAATTGAATATCATCTTATGCATGGGCTTTTCTCCATTTAATCATGCTTAGGATAAACAGTCCTAATAATCCAAGGACAAAATAGCCTTCCGCTACCTGAAGCTGAATCTGCGGCCGGATCACCGCTACAATGCCATAGCTGATGGCAGAAGTAATGATGAAGGCAACCCCGCCGGTGAGACCGCCGGCAATTCCGGCAGAATTCGGGAATCTCCCGATGCAGTACGAAAAATAATTATTGAAAATAAACCCGGCCGTCACATGGATTAAAAAGGCAAAGGCCACCAGGCTGTAAATGTTGTTGGAAAAATAAGATGTGATGAACATAACGACGATGAGAAACAGCTGGATAAAATTCGCATTGCGGATTTTCGGTAAAAAAGCTTTGTTGATCAATGCCTTTCCTAAGAAGCCGCCGGTCATCCATGCAAATCCCAGGATCAGGGAAACATAGCCTGCTACTACTTCAGAATACCCCATTTTATGCTCGATAATAAAAGAACCGCAGAGATTGAAGAACATAATCATCGAATAGCTCAGTCCGCACATAATCATTCCATAGAAAAAATCCCTGGCTTTGAACATGGAATTGTATTCTTTAATCAGAAATTCAAAATTAAAAGGATTCCGTTTTTTCAACGTTTCTCCGGAAAATACAAATTCTAAAATCAGAAGCAGCAGACTGTAACCGGCCAATACATAAAAATTCGACTGCCATCCGAAACTTTTCTGAAGATAGCCTCCGATAAAAGGCGCAATAATAGGCCCCACCGACCAGACGATCGTCATGATACTCAGGTAATGTTTCCGCTCCTCCCCTTCATACACATCTACAAAAAAAGCTCTTTTAGCCACCACGGCAAAACCTGACAAAATGCCTTGCAACACCCGCATCGCGTAAATTATAAAAATATTCTGCGTCGTTGCCGTGATCAAGAAAGAAGCCACAAACAAAGCCAGCGAGACCATTGAAATCCGGTATCTTCCGAATGAATCGACGATGCTTCCCGCAAAAAACTGTGTCAGTCCGTAGCTGATTAGAAATATGGATAAGGTAAGCTGGATGTTGCTTTCCGGCTGATGCAGTTCCGTAGCCATGCTCGGCATCGATGGCAGGTAAATATCCGTGGCCAGCCCCGACATCGGTATCACGGCAAAGGCCAGGATCGTGGCGATAAATTTATTTTTCTCTTTAAGTGTAACCATTGCTGTTGCTGAAATTTTCTTGGAAATGCTGATTCCCGGAAAGTAATCCGGGAATCAGCCGGCATTAATTTAATTATTCACTAATTTCATAGAACCTTCGCTGTATCGTTCTCCTACATTCGGATATTTTTTCAGGATGGCATCGATGGTCTCCAGATCGGATGGGGAAAGTTCGATATTGGCCGCTGCAATATTTTCTTCCAGGTACTGAATGCGTTTGGTTCCCGGAATCGGAATAATGTCTTCCCCCTGATTCAGCACCCAGGCCAGGGCAAGCTGCGTTCCTTTAACGCCTTTGGAAGCGGCAAATTCGTTGATTTCTTTTGCTAAATTACGGTTATTTTCCAGATATTCTTCCTGGTAGCGCGGCAGTGATTTCCTGAAATCCTCATCGTCGAAATTCCGGGCTTCATTGATGTTGGAGAACAACCCTCTGGCCAATGGCGAATAAGGTACCAGGGTGATGCCTAGTTCCCTAACGGTTGGTAAAATCTGCTGTTCGATATCTCTGGTCAGTAAAGAATATTCCGACTGCAATGCGGTAATCGGGTGGATTTTATTTGCTTTTCGGATGGATTCTGCGGAGGCCTCCGACAATCCCAGGTATTTTACTTTTCCTGCTTTTACCAGGTCTGCCATGGCGCCAACCGTTTCTTCAACCGGAATATTCGGGTCTACCCGATGGGCATAATACAGGTCGATTTCATCAATGTTCAGCCGTTGCAGACTGAGGTCAACTGCTTTTTTGATCCATTCCGGCGAGCCGTCGAAATAAGTTCCCGGGGCGCCGCTGTGGCCGGCATTTCCATCTTTAAACCTGAATCCGAATTTGGTAGCGATAAATATTTTGTCGCGGTTCGGAACCAATACCTTTGAAATCAGCTTTTCGTTTTCTCCGTTGGCATACATATCTGCCGTATCCCAGAAATTAACGCCTGAATCCAGTGCTTTATGTAAGGTTTTGATACTCTCCTGCTCATCGGCAGGTCCGTACGCAAAACTCATTCCCATGCAGCCTAATCCGATCGCCGATAATTGTTTTCCTGTGTTTCCTAATGTTCTGAATTTCATAATTGCCTGTGATTTTAAATTGATGGTACAAAATTAGAACAGCCGCCCCTCAGTTTCAATATAGAATTCAAACAAAGAATTATAAAATTCAAACACCAGCCATTCGTATGGCATTCGGCGTCATGCCGGTCTGTTTTTTAAAATAATTGGTAAAATAAGCCGGTTCTTCAAAACCCAGTCCGTAAGCAATTTCGGAAACGCTCCAGTCGGTATGCTTCAGCAATGCCCGGGCTTCATGAATAATTCTTGCGGTGATCTGCTGGCTGGTGGTTTTTCCGGTGATTTCTTTTACGGAACGGTTCAGCGAATTGACGTGAATGGAAAGGCTTTCTGCATAATCCATCGGGCTTTTCAGCTTTAAAAATCTTTCCGGACTGTCAATCGGAAACTGCCTTTCCAGCAATTCCATAAACAGAGAAGCGATTCTCTGGGAAGCATTCTGGTGAGACTCAAAGGTTTCCGCAGGGTGCATTTTCATGGTTTCATGGATCAGCAGATGCAGATACGCCCGGAGCATGTCGTATTTGTGCAGGTAATCCGACTGAATTTCAGTAATCATTTTCATGAAAAGATCCGACACGGTCTGTTGCTGCTCTTCATTAATAAAGAAAACAGGCGTACCGCCGATTTTAAAAAGCTGCGAATCCTGAAGATTGCCCAGACGGTGGCCTTCATGAACGAACTGATCGGTAAAAAGACAGAAAAATCCTCTCTGATCAGGGTCTTCCGCCTCCCATGAATAAGGGATCAGGGGATTGGAAAATAACAATGCAGGCTGGTCCACATAAATCCACTTATCCGCATAATGCAGCTTTCCTTTTCCGATAATCAGTGAAATCTTGTAATAATCCCTTCTGCTGTACGGGGTGACCAGGGAACAGTTATCCCGGGAAAAAACATTGAAATGCCCAACGCCCGGTGTTTTGATACACTCAAGGCCAACACGCTGATAAAAACCTTTTATTGTTTCATTGGATTCCATAAATCAAAATTATAAAATTCAAACAGAATAAAAAATATAAATCCCTGAAAAGCTTAAAATAAAAACGGCTGATCTTCCGATCAGCCATTTATTGTTTTGCACTAATATCAAATATTTTTTAATGATGCCCGTTTCCGTGTTTTCCTTTATGCATCTTCATCTTTTTATCCATATGCTTGTAGCGTTTGTCATTATTCTTATTCCGGTTATAGACGGCTACAGGATTTTGGCCTTTATAATACTTATTTTTGAACTTCATGTATTTTTCCCGGCCCATAATCCTTTCCAGCTCACCGTAACGGTCGGTTCTCCAACGGTCCGGGTTATTGGTATAGGCCCTGTCCCAGGTATTGTAATCCCGGTAACGGTCATTTAAAGCATAAATCTGGTTAGCCTGTGTTGAAGACAAAACCAGATCCGAAATCACACTCTGCCAGTTGACATCGGAAATACTTCTTTGGTAATCATTATAATAATCGGTCTGTGCATTCGACAAACCGAATGTTCCGACCAGCATTGCTGCTATTATTAACTTTTTCATAATCATCAAATTTAGATATTCTAGTATTTTCAATTAAAATGCCATATTATTTTTAAATAATATAAATTTTTGTTAAAAATTTCATAATAAAACAATAATTAGTGATTATTCATTGAAGAAACTCACAGAATCAGGAATTTTTGTTCTAAGTAGAATAATGCAAATCTGAAATCTGAAAACAGAGATACTGTAAGAATTTAAATGCAAATCTTTCAATGCAATCTTTGAAAAAGGATGCCTCTTTTGCAGAACTTGGATATATGCTATCCGTAACCACCGGGTTGTATCCGGTGCTATTATTGTTTAGCATTTCAGGGCTTAAAAGATTAAACAACATGACAAACAAAATTCAACAATAGAAAGAAGAAATGATAACAAATTCATATTATATTTAAACAATATCAATTCAGCATAATCATTTGTGAAAATCTGCGCCATGTGTGGGACAACTCCTATACATGCATATTCATTTAGAAATCTTTGATTCTCCTCTGATGTGTCCTAAAATATTTTCAAGTTGAAAATTTTCTTTGTACCTAATATGTCAATAACCACGAGGCCATTTGCAGAAATCTATCTGAAAACTGTAACGTTTTCATTTTTAATTTGTAATTTTAAGAAAAGCTTCAGATCATTTTTTTAATCAACAAAAATCTCAATAATATGGAAAATATAACATTTGAAATAGCTCCCTATCAGGATGAACTGCAGATATTGATTGATGAGAAAAAAGCAGGTTATATGTCTATCGAGATAGACGGAAGACTATTAATTGTCTATTACACCAAGCTGGATGAAGAACATGAAGGAAAGGGCTATGCCAAGATGCTCCTGGACGAACTGGTTCGATACGCCGAAGAAAAAGATATGATGATCGATCCTGAGTGCGATTTCGTAAGGCATCAGTTTGAAAATCATCCCACAAGGTACAAAGACATCTGGCACGCCTGAACTAATCTTCCCACCAGGCTTTAAACGTATGGCTGGTTTCAGCCAGATCTACGGGTTCACCAATCATTGGGGTCAGAACGGTAAGATTTTTTGCTTTTCCGAGGGTTGTGACTTTCTGCAGCGGTTCATTCCAGGCATGAAGGGCAAGAGCGAATTTGGAGGAGTGAACCGGAATGATATTTTTGGCATTCACATCGATGCTGGCCTGGATCACATCTTCGGGAAGGGCGTGAATGTATTTCCATGCTTCGTTATACTGTCCGTTTTCGATAATGGCATAATCGAAGGGTCCGTATTTTTCGCCGATCATTTTAAAATGGGTATCGTAACCGCTGTCACCGCCTAAGAAAAGTTTCCTGGTCGGGGTTTCCAGCACATAAGAAGTCCAGAGCGTGACATTCCTTTTCACTTTCCGCCCCGAAAAATGCCGGGCAGGCGTAAAGATGATTCTTAGATTGTGTTTTAAGTATGCTTCACCGCCCCAGTCTTCTTCGATCAGCTGCTCCGGACGGTAGCCCCATCTTTCCAGATGGGCACCGACTCCCAAGGGCAGGATGACTTTTGAAACTTTATCCTTAATCGATTTTACGGTCGGATAATCCAGATGGTCGTAATGATCGTGGGTAATTACTAAATAATCCAGCGCAGGAATATCTTCCGCCTTAAAAATATCCGCTCCGGTAAAGGCTTTGTTGAAAAATTTAAACGGCGACCCGTAAGTACTTAAAACCGGATCGATGAGAAACGAAACCCCATCCGTCTGAATGTAATAGGAGGAATGCCCCAGCCAGACAAAGACCTCCTGATCTTTAGGCAAAGATTTTAAATCGGTATGAATGGATGGTATATTTTTCAACGGCTTCAGCAGCGGGTTTTTCTTTTTGAAAAAGAAGTCGTACATCACCTTGGGCATAGAATATCCTTCTGCCAGAGAAGGCGTATCGCTGAGATTCTGAAACTGATGATTTTTGTAATGTCCGGATTGCTGCATTCTCTTCAGCCGCTCCCCTTTCGCCTCCGAACCGAAAACTTCCTGCCCCGTGATAACAAAATAGAGAAGAATGACTAAAATGAAGACTGCGATAATTGTATATACCATTTCTAAAATGCTGTAAAATGTAACTTTGTATTCTTTTGACGATTCAGGAATTCAAAACCTTTATTTTTAATGAAAATTTTTCACCGGATTCTGTAATTTTTTTCAGATCCGCATTCATTAATTGCTGTAAACTATTAAATTAGCTCCCGAAAAAAATTTGAAGTGCATTTAAAAAATTATTTCACCCTTCTGCTTGTTTTTGTCCTGACCTCCTGTGTCTCTGTAAAGAAATATAATGAGCATCAAAAAGCATGCTTACCTCCGGAAAAGCTGAAAGAGGACGTAGATTTTGCCTATTCCAGGCTCAGGGAAACCCACCCTCAGCTGTACTGGTATATTTCAAAAAAGGAACTTGACCATAAATTTGACAGTCTGAAACAAACCTTTACGGAACCGCTTACTCCGCTTCAGTTTTACTTTAAACTGCAACCCGTGATTGCAGACATCCGTGAAGGCCATCTTTCACTCAGGATTCCTTCAAAACGGATTACCAAGAAAGAAATCAAAAACCTGGAGGGCAAAAAAGGGATGTTCAGCCGTTTCGGATATTATGTGGAAGGCGACCGGCTGTTCATTATTGAAAATAAAGATTCCATTCAACATATACAGCCCGGTACCGAAATCCTGTCCATCGACCATGTTCCCGTTTCAGACTACATCAGAAAATACCGGAAGCTGATCAGCAGCGACGGTTTCAATACGACTTTCCATCCTTATTACCTGAAGGATGTATTCTTCAATTATTATGTAGCGGAAAAAGGCTATGAAGACCGCGCTACGCTGGAAACGATTTATAAAGGACAAAAAAAGACCTACGAACTGACTCGTGAAGCAAAATCTGAGGACGATCTTAAAAAAGAGAAAGAAAACGAAAAAAGAACGGAAGAAAAAAAAATAAACGATTATATTGCTTTCAGCAATTCCTATAACAGAAGCTTTAAATTTTTGGATCAGGACAGTACGATCGCCTACATTAAAGTGAAAAGTTTTTCGAGCGATTATTCGGCCAAGTTTTATAAAGAAACTTTCAGTAAAATCAGAAACGCAGGCTCGTCTTACCTCATTATCGACATCCGGAATAATTACGGCGGATCCCTGCAGGAAATCAACAATCTGTATTCTTACCTCAGCCCGGAACCTTATACGCTGATTAAACCTTCACAAGTAACTTCGGGAACATCGCCCCTAAAAACGAATTATTTCAGGAAGACCGCTTTTTTGCCTTACGTACTGAAGACCCTTGCCTACCCCGCTTTTTTCTTTGGACAGGCTTTCAGCACGTATAAGAAAGACGGCCGGTTTTACTATAAAAACAAAGCCGACAAGCTATCGAAACCCCGGCAGGATGTTTTTACGGGAAAAGTTTTCGTGCTGATCAACGGCAGCAGCTTTTCGGCCTCTTCGATCCTGGCATCCAAAATGAAAAATGATAAAAGAGCAGTTCTGGTCGGTGAAGAAACCGGCGGCGCCAATGACGGAACGGTAGCCGGATTTTATTCGTACCAGACCCTGCCGAATTCAAAAATCGATCTGCCAATCGGCGTTCTTCTGGTACAGCCCAATATCGATTTTACCGGTACCGGAAAAGGGGTTGTCCCGGATATAAAAATCTCTGAAACCCTACAGGACATCCTGGACAAAAAAGACCCCGAAATGGACTGGGTGATGAAAGAGATCGAAAAAGAAAAAACTGGAAACCAACAGCATTAATGATATGGGCACAAAACTTTTCAGATTTTTCAAAATCCTGATCGCTCTGTTTTTCTTATGGTTTACCGCTCACTCCATTTACCTTATTGCAGACGGTATTTCTGATGAAGGAAAAGAGGCGGATCTTGCCGTTATCCTGGGAAATAAAGTAAATGAAGACGGTACCCTATCAACGAGACTGGAAAAACGGCTGGAAAGCGGCATTCAGCTTTATAGCAACCATCGTGTCCGGAGAATTCTGGTAAGCGGCGGGCTGGGAAAGGAGGGCTTCTATGAAGGCGATAAAATGAAAGAATTCCTGGTTTCAAAAGGAGTTCCCGATTCAGCCATCATCGTTGACAACAAAGGCGACAACACCCGGAGAACCATTGAAAATACTTTATATTTAAAACCTAAGCTTCAATTCAAAAGTTTAATTGTTGTTTCCCAATATTTTCATGTGACACGGACTAAAAAACTGTTCAGGGATAAGGGATTCCAAGAGGTAAGTTCGGTAAGCCCGGATTATTTTGAGTGGAGGGATCTGTATGCCCTGATCAGGGAATTTCCGGCGTATTATACACAGTAGTTTTCGGCGGGCCTTTGGCCCGCCGAAAACTGTTAATCCAGTTCTTTGACCAAATGTTCAATCTGCCGGATATATTTTCCGTAAAACATCCCGAACCACCACTTTCCGATGATCAGCAGCAAAGGCATGGTAATGACCAGCGTTGTGATCAGGACAAAGGCGATCTGCACATCGGGCAACGGTACCGGACGCGGAATGAACTCCAGCACAATAATCAGTTCGCACACCAGGAACGGCACAAAGCAAAGATAAAAAGAAAGGTAATACTGCTTATTCAGATTAAACTGATGCAGCAGATCCTTGAGCCCATCCAGTGTTTTCATCCCCGGATCGCTCATGTTTTTGTACAGTTTGAAGAACTGGCTGTAAAAGAAAAAAGTAACAAAAACCATCGATCCAATGAGGATCGAAAGGTAGAATTTAAATTTAAACCCTCCTTCACATAAGGCAATTACAGCAAAGGCAAAAACAAAGATTCCGACGGTCGACCAAAACTCCATCCGCATATTCTTACGGATCTTCTCCAGCGGAAGATTGATTTTATTTTTCTGTCCGATGCTGATTTCCGGTGTTCCCTCAAAGGAATCGTCCTCATTCCAGGCATTCTTCAATTCGTCTATATTCATGATCAATGATTTAAAGGTTAGTATGATTTTGTAAGATTTCTTTCAGTTTATTTTTGGCTCGGTTCATCTTTACCCGCACGTTTCCTTCGGAAATACCCATCTGCTCGGCGATTTCCCTTCCGGAGAAATCTTCCAGGTAGTAGAAAATAAAGGCTTTGTCGATGGGATTCAGCTGATGGATGGCTTGGTACATGGCAGTCAGCTTTTCTTCCTTTTCATGATCGGGCTCGTCCTGAACGATTTTGTAATTGGTAAAATCTTCGTTCCCGATAAAGCTCCTTTTTTTTTCATTCTTAAGGAAAATAATGGCCGTGTTCAGGGCAATCCGGTACAGCCAGGTCGAAAATTCGCTTTCCCCTTTAAATCCGGGGTACGCTTTCCAGACCTGGTAGGTAATCTCCTGAAAAAGATCGTCACGGTCGTCTTTATCATCCATGTACATTTTAGAAATCTTGAAAATGATTCCTTTATGTTTTTCGATCTTTTGTAAAAATTCCTGTTCTGTTGAAGCCATGATTTGTACTCTCTGTAGAGTTAGTTCCTTACTGAAAAAAATGTTACACATTTTTTTTGAAAAATAATATTTTTTTAGAAACTATTTACATTGAAGGTAAATTAAAGGAGAATCCGGTTAAGGGGCTGGACGCTAGAGGCTCAAGGTTTTCCATTCAGTATCAAATCAACCGGGTTAAGGATCAAACGGTAATTTTGATCGGCTGCTGAAAAATTGGTTTTAAAATGGGCGGATTCAACCAATTAATGACCATGTTAAAATTTTAATCGGTCTTGAAAATTAAATTTAATCAAATCAGAAATTCCACAAAATAAAATTAAGTTCAACACAGACTGCCTTAAAATTGATGTTGGATTATTTTCTTACCTACCTCATTTATGGCTCGATATTTGAAATCCATGTTGTACACCAAAAATATCACTATGCCTTACATTACAAAACAGGACGACCAGAACGTCCAGCTTTACTATGAAGATTTCGGATCGGGACAACCTATTATTCTTATTCACGGATGGCCGCTCAGCGGAAAATCCTGGGAAATGCAGATTCCTGTATTATTAAATTTAGGATACCGCGTTATCACTTATGACCGAAGAGGCTTCGGAAAATCCTCCCCTACTGCAGACGGATACGATTATGACGGGTTGACAAGAGACCTGCATGAATTGATTTCCCAATTGGATCTGAAAAATGTGATCCTGTTCGGGTTCTCCATGGGAGGCGGAGAAGTTGTACGTTATCTGACGAACTACGGTTCTGATAATGTAGATAAAATCGCTTTGATTTCATCGATTATTCCTGTTGTTAAACAGAAGGAAGACAATCCTGACGGGGTTCCTCAGGAAAAACTGGATGAGATCATGAATGCCCTGAAAACCGACAGAATTACCTTCCTTGAGTCTTTCCATAAAGATTTCTACAATTATGGGATGCTTTCAAAACCGGTAAGCCAGAAACAGCTGGATTACGATTGGGCCATTGCTTCTTTTGCCAACCCGATCGCCACCATTAAATGTGCGGAAAGCTGGGCCAATACCGATTTCCGTCCTGAACTTCCGAACGTAAACGTAAAGACCCTGATTGTTCACGGAGATTCCGATAACATCGTACCGATCGATACCGCCGGAAAACAGGCTGCTCAGGGAATTGCCAATAACGAATTTTTCATTATCGAAGGTGGTCCACACGGCCTTAATGTCAGCCATGCCGACGAACTGAACCGCATTATCAGCAAATTCTTAACTGAAAAGTAACTTTTTCTACCGATACTATCTTTTTGATTTTTACTAATTATAAAATCCGCAGTCTCAATGAAGCTGCGGATTTTATTTTTTAGGATGTTACCCCACTGATCCCACAGATTTTCATGGATCTTGGCGCTGGCTTTGAGAACTCCACCAGAATTAGAAATAAATAAGTGCGGTAAGATTTAAACCACAGATTAACACAAATTTTCACAGATGGCAATGTGGCTTCGAGTAACCTCAGCCACCGGATTACGGTCAAATAAGGGTGATTAGATTTAAAACAGATTCACACAGATTTCACAAATCTTCGCGCCCATTTAAAAATCTTTGATTTTTTAATCTGATGTGTTCTGAAATATGCGTAAAGCTTACCCTTAAAATCTCATGTGACTTATGAGTTAAAAACTTTCGCATTTGTCAGGGATAAATTCCCACAGATTTGAATGGATTTTTATGCTGATATACTATCTGCTGAATACTTTAGTTTTATTTCATTTTAAAAAATATAATCGGTGCTCAGGAAATTGGAATCATGATCCCTGACAATGGTATTCAATAAGTTTTTATTAGAATCCGTTACTTTTGCGGCGACCAGGGATCTGATGGAGAACGACCGGAGCGCATCAAAAACAGAGAGGGTTCCTTCGGCACTGTCTTTTCTTCCGGTAAAAGGGAATACATCCGGGCCACGCTGGGCCTGGCAGTTGATATTCACCCGGCTCACCAGATTCACAAACGGGTCGATCAGTTTTGAGACTTCCATCGCATCTTCACTGAAAATACTCACCTGCATTCCGTGGGAAGCATGCACCTGGTAATCGATCGGCTCTTCGATGTCTTCAAACGGCACCACCGGGATCACCGGACCGAACTGTTCCTCGTGGTAGAGCTTCATGTCGCTGTTTACCGGATAAACCACTGCCGGGAAAACAAAGGATGCTTCAGTAAAACCGCCATGTTCATTCAGCACCTTTGCTCCTTTTGCAACGGCATCGTCAATGCATTCTTTAAGATAAGGCGGCTTATTGACTTCCGGAAGCGGCGTAATTTTTACATCTTTCTCCCACGGAAGCCCGGGTTTGAGGGCAGAAACCGCAGCCGTTAGTTTTTGGGTAAATTCTTCGGCGATTTCTTTCTGTACGAAAATCAGCTTCAGTGCCGTGCATCTTTGTCCGTTGAAAGAAAGGGCGCCCAAAATACATTCGCTTACCGCCACATCAAGATTGGCATGTTTGGTCACGATGGCCGCATTTTTTGCATCCAGGCTTAAGATGGCTCTCAGACGGTTCACTTTCGGATGCAGTTTTTTCAGTCCGTTGGCCACTTTACTCGAACCGATAAAAGCTAAGACATTCACTTTACCGCTTTCCATGATCGGGGTGATGATTTCCGAACCTTTACCGTACAATGTGTTGACGGTTCCGGCAGGAAATGCTTCCTTAAATGCTTTCAGTAAAGGATAATGGGCCAACACCCCATGTTTCGGAAGCTTAAACAGGATGGTATTTCCCATGATCAGTGCAGGAATCAACGTGGTAAAGATTTCATTCAGCGGGTAATTGAAAGGTCCCATGCTGAGTACCACGCCCAACGGCGCTCTTCTGATCTGGGCAATGGTTCCTTCCGCCTGCTGGAACCGGGACGATTCCCGGTCAAGATCTTTTAAAGCATCAATGGTCTGGTTGATATAATCTACCGTTCTGTCGAATTCTTTGGTGGAATCGCCCAGGGTTTTTCCGATCTCCCACATCAGCAGCCTGATGATAAGATCCCGTTCTTTGATCATCAGATACACAAACTTCTGCATGCACTTGATCCTTCCTTCCACAGACATCGTCGGCCATTCTCCCAATCCGTTGTCATACGCCTTTACGCAGGCATCAAGTACCTTCATGGCTTCGTCAGGACCTATATCCGGAATGCTTCCCAGCAATTTGCGTTGCAGTCCGCTTTCAGTACGGATGCAGACCGGGGAATAGATTTCGGTAATGTTACCGTCCCACGCTATCAGCTCACCATTGAGAAGATATTCCCGCTGATGGATTTCGGGAACTTTGTATTCTTCGGGAATGTCGTTTTCGGATTTGAATATTTCGTGAAATGAAGGATTGTTTTCTGAATTCATAAATTTTTATTTTTAATAGTCTGATTGGATTTGAATATTAAAGGTAGCCCTAAATTCTGACTTTAAAAAGTACGGCGTCATAGATTTGTTCTATTAAAAAAAAGTTTAACATCACGGAACCGGAAAAACAATAATTTTGCTTAAAAATAATTTTATGTATTCAAAATTCGCTTGCGGCGTTCTGTTGTTCCTTTCTGCATTGGTTTTTGCCCAGAATTCCAAAACTGCCAATACGGTGATGGCCGGCGGGAAACCGGTTCATACTTATGCTAAACTGCCGGCAATAAACAAACAGGCTCCTTCATTTACCCTGACGGATGTAACGATGAAAGACCAGACGCTGGATGCCTATAAAGGGAAATACCTGATCCTGAATATTTTTCCGAGCGTTGACACCGGGGTTTGCTCGGCTTCCGTACGCCATTTCAATGAAGATGCGGCCAATCTTCCGAACACCGTGGTGCTTTGTATCTCCAAGGACCTGCCGTTTGCACAGAAAAGATTCTGTGGGGCCGAGGGCATTAAAAATGTAGTGATGCTCTCCGATTTCCGTTCTGATTTCGGGAAAAAATATGGAGTTGAACTGACGGATTCTGCCATGAAAGGACTTTTGAGCAGAGCGGTCGTAGTCATTGATCCTTCAGGAAAGATCATTTATGAAGAACAGGTAGCGGATATTTCCCACGAGCCGGATTATGAAGCGGCCATCGCTGCTTTGAAGAAATAAAACGTTTATATACCGTTCCAAAGGCCGTTTTCCAGACGGTCTTTTTTTAGGTCTGGAATTAATCGCCGTCTACGCCCATTCCACTGAATTCTTTCGTAGAATAATGCAGGAACGTCAAAACAAGTAGATCATCGGTAAGTTCATCTGCCTCTATATGAAAAACGGGATCCTTGAACCACCGTCTTTCTTCTTTGATCTCAATAAGAAGCCTGCCTTTTTCAGACAGCCGGTTTGTTTTCTTTAAAGCAAAATCATAGATCCTCACGTCTTCACCGGATCTGATGATCCGTTCTTTCGCCAGATCGGTAAAATAAATAATCCCTTTGCTGTTGGATAGTTCCAGGTCATTTTTCATAAACCCCACATTCCGAATGTCGTAGCTCCGGGAGTGGTAAATGATATAGTGTCTTAGAGTAAAAAGTGTACTGATGTCAACAATTCTTCCTACTTCATGATGATGTTCATTAAGCATTACAAAATGTTTTCGGTGTCGACAGGCGGTATATTTTTTCAAGGTAACCCTAATTTCTTTTTGTTTTTTTCTTTTTCGTCGTTACCAAAATGACTCCATTTATTCCTTTTACGCCATATAAAGCGGTGGCCTTTTCATCTTTTAAGATATTTATGGTTTCTATGGATTCAGGATCCGTTTTCTGTAATTGTTCCAAAGTGATTACCTGACCATTCAAAACGGTCAGCGGTTTTTGGTCTTCCCTTAACGAAGCATGGGCACCTCCGATCCGCAGCTTCTTTTCTGGATTATCTTTCATAGCAGGTTTTCCCACAACGCCCTGCAAGGCAGACAAAGTTTCTTTTTCTTTTAGAGTGTTGTTTAGCTGATCCTCACAGATTACAGTTCCTCCGCCTGTTACCATTGATTGCGAGATTTTTTTTGAAGAAAATCCTTTTATTACCAATCCATCCGTAAAGTCTTTTAAACTATCCTTTCGAGGCTGCTGTGCCTGTAAAGAAATAAAGCCTCCGGAGGTCAGCATGAAACCGACGGCAAACTTTGTAAAAAGGGAATTGATGTACGAATACCGGAGATCCCGGTTCAGCTGGGATTCCCTGAAGTTGCCGCAGATATTTTCGGAAGGATCTGAAAAGGCAATCATCATTTCATCATCGGAAGCCTCGGTAAAATCCCTTACGGTTTTGGAGCATACGGAACAGAATCTTCCTTTTTCATTCGGGGTCATGGCTTCCCAGTTTTCATGACAGGGTTTCGGTATGGTAATTTTCATAAGTTTGTTAAATTTGCGGATCCTGATTTTTGATAATTTCTCATCTTACTAAATGAAGAGTGAGTATTAAATAATCTGACTTAATATTTATTTTCGTTTGTGTTTTGTTGTGATCTCAATAGCACCGTTACCGGCTTTTCTGCCATACCGGTCTGTAGCATAAGTGCCCTTCAGGACGTTGATTTTCCTGATGGATTCAGGATCCAGTGCTTTGAAATCCGCCTCTGTTCCAGACTTTCCATTAATGACATATAAAGGCCTGCGGTATTTGTCAAGGTTCTCACGCTGGATTCCGCCCAGAATAAGATGTTTTGCTGCAGCCGTGTCATTCGTTATCATTTTAGGAGCTGGTTTGCCTTTCAGCCTCGCTTCTTTCAGTGTATCACTTTTTGGACAACCATATTCCTGGGCGTGAAACGGGACAAGCCCTGAAGCCGTTACGATAAATCCCACTGCAAACCTGGCAAATACTGAATTGATGTAAGAATATCCCAGGTCCCGGTTCAGCTGGGATTCCCTGAAGTTGCCGCAGATATTTTCAGAAGGATCTGAAAAGGCAATCATCATTTCATTATCGGAAGCACCGGTAAAATCCCTTACGGTTTTGGAGCATACGGAACAGAATCTTCCTTTTTCATTCGGGGTCATGGCTTCCCAGTTTTCATGACAGGGTATCGGTATGGTAATTTTCATAAGAATGGCTTTTATTAATAAAGATGCATAATTTTCCAAAAAGGTTGGAAACAAGAAGATATATTTTTTAGATCCGGATATTTTCCAGTCTGAAAAAATTTCCGATCTTTCGGAATCAATACAACCCCGTGAACTTTTAAATCAGCATGAAAGAAGAAAGCATCGACCGACTGAACAATCTATTTTATAATTTAAAGACTGAAGAAGAGAAGCTGCTGCACCGCCTGGCTAAGAAAAAAAGCGAGGAAGAGGTTTTTCTGGAAGGGTTCAAGATGCTGTGCAAAAACTTTATCGATCCGAAAATGCAGGAGTTCAAAAGAATGCTGCGGGAAAATAAATTTGGCAGCAAGATCTCCATCGCCGAAGAGACGGCAAACGGAACGGGAATTCTTTCGCAGCCGCACATCAAGCTTCAGATCTCAAGAAATGTAGATTCCAATTTTTATGCGAATGATAAATTTCCACATATAATGTTTGCAGCGGACAAAAATTTAAAAAGAATCGGAATCCACTTGGACACCATTTTCCAGAACGGCACAGGAACAGCCATTATGAAACCTGATTTTTACACCCTGGAAACCCTGGATGAAGATGCGATTGAAAAGGAAATTATCGACGGGCTTGAAAAGATTTTGGTTAACCGTTAGTATTGACACGCTGGAAGAGGTATGCCGGATGCATGAAGTTGTCTATATTAGTTACATCACCTCTATTTAATTATAAATCCGGTCTGAGAATTATTAAATAATTCATTCGCTTTTGACGTAAAATTTCCTTTTACTGCTACATGATGCAAGGAGGCAAAGAATTGATCAGCAGGCTGGTCTGATAATGCGTCCGTCTGATCCATTCGCTTCATCAGCGGCTTTGCCATTCTACTTTGCTACCTTTAAAGATGCGTAATGATCATTATAATTTGGCGTTAATTTATGCTATTCATCCTCGTGCAGACCGTAATCCATACCGTTGAAAGCAGCAGCGAAAGGCATGTAATGCAAAGGCCCGCTTTATAAAGATCGTACGGGATAATCTTCGTTTTATAAGCGATGGATAAAGCCAGGATCCCAAATTCCCCGGTCTGCGAAAGCAACGCTCCGCCATACCAGCTTTCTCTCCACTTATATTTCAGCACTCTGAAAACAAGGGCTGACATCAGGCTGTTGCTGATCAGCACGAAAAAGGTCCCGAGCAGAATAATCTCATAATGCTGATACACATACTCCAGGTCCAGCCTCAAACCTACCGATACGAAGAACAGGGTGATAAAAAATACTTTGAAAGGAATCAAGGCATGTTCCAGCCAATTCAGCATTTTCAGCCTCCCGACCATAACGCCGGCAATAAAACTTCCCAACGCGCTGCTCAACCCGATCAGCTCCGCCAGCAGACCAAATCCGAGACAGATCAGCAGGCCCGTGAATACCTGCAGGTCATGGTCGTCTTCAATATTACGGAACAGCCGGGGCAATTTGATTTCCTGAACGTTCCTTATTTTTTTGAACAGGAAAAATACGGCTATACTGAAAAGAACGGGCAATACAAGATTCCTCAGATCCGACGGTTCCCCGCTCCAGGCTTTCAGCAAAGTAAGCACCGGCGCCAGCAGCAAATCCTGAACGATAAGGATATTAAGCAGCGTAATCCCAAAACCGGTATGAAGCGTTCCGTGCTTTTTAAGAAATTCACTGACGACTGCGGTACTGTTGAAGGTAAACAGAATGGCAATCAGGATCGTGCTTCTGAAGTCCAGACCGATGAAATGCCCGATCAGAAAGGCAAAGCCAAGACTGAGCAGGATTTTGATGCCCTGCGCCACCAGCGGTTTAACGATAAGGCTGTGATGGTTCGGGATATTGATTTCCATTCCCAGGAAAAACATCAGCAGAGAATCCCCATTTCCCCTATGACTTCGATTTCATGGATTCCGGTAAATATTTTCAGGACATAAGGCCCGAGCAGAATTCCTGCGGCAATGTAAGCAATGAGATAAGGCTGCTTCAATTTTTTCAGCAGAAAAATAAGCCCCGTGGTGACAAGGCAAAGAATACAAACTGATAAAAGCAACGTATTCATCACAAACTATAATTTACATCAATATAAACAGGTTGAATATTTGATTATATTTTGTCTGATTTAATAATGACGGATAATAGCAATTGGTTTTCCTGAGGAAAACCAATTGCTGTAAATTGTATTGAATTACTGAATTTCAATCAGTCTCGGTGCCTGTTTTTTGGCTTTTTCCGTTTTCGGAATCGTCAGTTTCAGAACCCCATTGTCGTATCTGGCTTCAATGTGTTCTTCATCCACCACGTCTTTAGCCAGCTCAAAGCTTCGCTGGAAGGACTGGTAGCTGAATTCCCGCCGTGTGTAATGGGTTTTGGATTCCTCGGTTTCATTTTTTTTGGATGATGAAATGGTGAGAAGGTTGCCTTCCAGGGTAATCCTGAAATCGTCTTTCTCCATTCCCGGTGCCGCTACTTCCACCTCGAATTGATCATCATTTTCCCTGATGTTCACCGAAGGAACGGTGGTTAATGTGGAAGAAAAATTGGTGTTGCCCCAATTAAAAAGTTCGCGGCTGAAAAAGTCATCGAACAGTGCACGTGGATTCGCAGACAATAAGCTGCCGTTGTTTCTTTTTACGATTGACATAACAAACGAATTTTTAAGGTTAAACATTAATTTTAATAAACACACTTCAATAATTCCAAAGGTTGTGCCAGGGCTATACAGCTGAAATCTTGTCACTTGAAGTGAAAATTTGTCATTTCCGGAAGTTAAAATTGTCAGATTTTAGAAAGCTCTTATTGTGATTGTCCCTATTTTTGATATACTTTAATTGATAAACAAATGCAACTCTACTAACCCAATAACAGCTTTATTATCATGGACCTATCTGAACCTCATCTTGAAGAATTGCGCCAGGCTATGCAAATCCTGGAAAATCCCGGAATTGTTGCCAAAATTACCAACGTTATCGGCCAGCCTCTGGAAAAAGCTCTGGAATTTCTTCCTAAAAATGTACATGAAAAAATAGGAACGATCACCGAGGCCGCATTGATGAAAGCTGCTGACGCTGCTATTTTTACGGTAAAAGATATTCCGAACGCCCGGCCATCAAACTGGTGGCATAAAATCGGCGTTGCGGCTTCCGGGGCAGTCGGTGGCTTTTTCGGGCTGCCGGCACTGGCTGTCGAGCTTCCGGTATCCACCACCATTATGCTGCGCTCCGTTATCGATATTGCCCGTAGCCAGGGAGAATCGGTAAAGGATCCTGACGTTAAGTTGGCGTGCCTGGAAGTATTTGCCCTTGGCGGCAAAAGTGAATCCGACGATGCCAGCGAGAGCGGATATTTCGCTACCCGGATCGCCCTGGCCCAAACCATGTCTGAAGCAGCAAGACAGTTTACTTCCAGAACCCTTGCAGACGAAAGTGCTTCGATGATCGTGAAGCTAATTTCTAAAGTGGCAGCCCGCTTCAGCGTACAGGTTTCTGAAAAAGTAACCGCACAGGCTGTTCCGGCCATCGGAGCGGCTGGCGGTGCCATCATCAATACCTTATTTATCAATCATTTTCAGGAGATGGCCAAGGGACATTTTACTGTCAGGAGACTGGAAAGAATCTATGGTGTAGAAACCGTGAGGACGGCTTATGAGAATATGCTGAGCTATTAAAGACTTTGTCAAAGCTAAAAGTCTTTGACAAAGTTTTACCGGTGAAAATACCGCGGATCGGGATACTGAAACTGAAATTCCAGCTCCGAAATCAGCTTTTCGGGAGAGATGATTCTTCCTGTATCGGTCCGTGTTCCGGAATACGGAAGGCCTTTCTGGGCATTGACGACCTCTTCCTTATCCGGATGAACGGGGGCCACCACATTATACACTTTCGACTCTGAATGCTTATCCAGCATTTTTTCAATCACCGAACAGATATCTGCATAATGGATATGGTTCACCAGCTGGTCCAGATTGGAGATGTTGTAATTTTTCAGCAGCCGTTCACCGCCCATCAGGCCGCCTAATCTCAGGATATTGGCCTGCGGAAATTGTTCAAGGATAAAGCTTTCACTTTCCACTTGTTCCGCCGGCTGATCGTCTTCCGTAAACTCTTTTTCGGTATCCGGATAGATGCCCGTTGAACTCGTATAAAAAATCTGCCCTTTAAAATTACCGATAAACCGGAGCAGGTTCTGTCTTTTTCCCGTCATCGGAATTTTTGTTCCCCGCAATCCCGAAAAAGGAACGGCAATGATGATCGCATCCAGACCGGAAGCCACCTCCCACTGCCCCATTTCCGCATTCGGTTCATCCGGAAATTTCACTAAAAACGCATGATACCCTTTGGATTTCAGACCGTCAAGTTTAGCTTCGGTCGTGGTCGTCGCAAAAATTTCGTACCGGTCCGACAGATGTTCTGCCAGATGGTTTCCCAACCAGCCGCAGCCGATGATTCCCAGTTTTTTCATATTATTTTTAGATTGTATTTGAATATTATGGCTTTAAAGATTTGTAATTTTCTTCCGGATCCTGATAATTCTGAAGAACACGGACAATATAAACAATGTCAGCCTCAATTTTGTAAATAATGGTATTGTGGCGGGTCAAAATATATTTTCGGAATTCGGTGTCTTCATATTGTGACAGTACAACATGATCAGAAGATATAATTTCAAGTGCCCGGTCATATTTTTCATAAAAATTCGATAGCACATTCAATGACCATTTTCTAAGGAGGTATTCTTCTATGCTTTTAAGATCAAGATCAGCACTAGCTAATATTTCGATCCGCTTCATCCCTGTACTTTTTCATTCTTTCGTTTCTTTCAGCTTCCCAAACCTCGTGAGGAATAGTTCGGCCTGCCTTAATATCTTCTTCACACTTCCTTAATGATTCCAGGATTTCCTCTTTCGTTTCATTGCGCCACTCCTTCACCTCGATGGTTTTTGAGATCACCAACAGTTCTTCCGGCGTAAACCTTTTCTCTTTCAGCTTCTTAAAAAACGTGGGCTTTTTAATTCCCGATTTTTCAATAATATAAGACATCTTGAAAGGCGAATTTTTCAGAATTTCATCAATGTTATTCTGAATCTCGATGAATTTTTCTATTTCGGCTATCATTATTTTATGTTTTTATTATCATTATTTTATACAAATATAGTCATTTAATGATACTACAGCACTAAATCACAGGCGACTATTTTGTTTTCTTAAAAGAAAAAATGCTATTAATAATATCACAACAGTAATAAAAATACCGGTAAATGGCAATTTATTCTCTACTTTTTTCTGCGGTTTAACCGTCTGCTTTTCTCTTTTCATTTGCTGATCCTTTACCTTCTGTTTACACAACTTTATTCTCTCATCAAACAGCGGTTGGTCAAAACCATAATCTTTCGCCATGATATAAGTTTCAAGTGCATCTTCACTCTCTTCCATCAGGTAAGAAATATTGGCTAAATCAAATAAAAGCAGGGCCACGATTTTATCCTTGGGCTCAACAAAAGAAATTCTTTCATTCAACTGGTAATACAATTGTTTTTTGAGCAAGAATAACTCTTCTCCCGACAACTTTGAAAAAGGAATTTTGTGATTTCCAAAATCCTGTCCTATAAGAAAGGATGATGTTATGTATTGATTGCCTTTAAGTTTAGCTTTAAGAATATTGATATGAATCCACTCTGACCCGTGATGGGAAACCGGATTGATCTGTATCGCTCTATTGATCCAATGCAAAGCTTTTGTGTTTTCTCCTAAAAGTTCATAAGCAGTTCCCATATTGGATGCCGTAGAATACCTGCCGGGTTCCAGCTTTTCAATTTTTTTATAAAGATCAATCGCTTCGCGGTACTTTCCCAGAATAATCAGAATTAATCCCTTATCCGAAAGATAATTGATATTCCGGGTTTCCTTATAACCTTTATCCATCGACCGCATGCTCTCAAACAAATCTTCCGTATTTGAAAACTGATGACCATAAGGAACAAACCCATCGTAATCCTCATACAGCATCATCCCATCGGCCAGTTGCAAAGTTTCCCCATTCAGACAGCCAAAGGCCGGAACCGAAAACAGGGCGATAAAAATTAAGACTAAAAATGATTTTTTCATAGATTATGGTTGGGTTAAAAATAAAAAAACCGGGTGATATTTATTTGTGTTTGTTTTAAATATTTTATAGGAATAAGATGAAGTTGCTTTGTGGGTACGAGAAAAATGCTCGCACCAACGGGAGAAAGATGTTTTAATGTAATATTCAATGTATTTGAATAATGGGTTTGCTTTTATATTTACAGCAGATATTTACATCATAAGAAACTTTGTAAATTAAACACTCTCTAAGTATGTTTCCTTAATAGAAACTTTGATCTTATATAAATAAAAGTATTTAAAAAAAAGGAAATCCACAATTTTTAACAATTTAAGTTTTATAGTTTTAACCAAAATTTATAGTATAATATGAATGTTCAGAATATCAAATACAACTAATAAATATAAGAACAATGATAAAATGTCCAAAATGTAACTCAGAACAAATAACTTCACAAAAAAAAGGATTCGGATTCGGAAAAGCTTTGGCTGGAATTTTTGTTGCCGGACCTGTAGGATTAATAGCAGGAGCTGTAGGAGCAAATAAAATTCAAGTACATTGCTTAAATTGCGGAAATAAATGGTTACCGAAAAAATCAACCAACACCTTAAATAAAACAATCACCACATCAGGTCCTCGACAAAAACCAATAAAGACTAAAAACTTTTCCAAAGATAAAACAGAAGAAGAAAGGAGAAGAGAGATTTATGAAAAAACTGGATTATCGGCATCAGATCCAAAATTTGGAAATTTTAGAAGTACAAAAAAACGTAAATAACTGATATTAATTAACAAATCTTCCTCCTGCTAATGTGAGCTTCCAAACTCGTGCTTCTCAAAAATAAACGCCACAAACCCTTCCCTTGCCCAATCTCCCAATATTTTCTAAATTTACCCTTCACTAAAACAATAAAAACACCGGTCTGGAACAAAAAGTACATTAGGGACGCAACCTCAAAAGATTCAGGGAAATGCTGGGCATCAAACAGGAGGCTTTGGCTTTCGATCTGGGCGAAGATTGGAACCAGAAAAAGATTTCAATTTTGGAACAGAAAGAAGTGGTAGAAGAAGCATTGCTGCAAAAGATATCTGAAGTGATGAAAATACCCGTTGAGGCTTTCCAGAATTTTGATGAGGAAGCCGTAATCAATATTATTTCCAATACATTTAATAACCACGACCATTCAAGTCCACAATTTGCCAGCGTAATTAATAATTTTCCATCGTTTCATCCATTAGACAAAATGGTTGTGCTTTATGAAAGGATGCTTCAACAGCAGAAAGAAATAATCGAAAAGCTTGAGCAACTTTTACAGAATAAATGATCTACAACCCGCCTTAAGGCAGGTTTCTTTTTTGAAAACTTTGTCAAAGATTTTTAACTTTGACAAAGTGATAAATAAAACTATTGAAAACCAAATTATGCAAAGACAGACCATCAGGGGAGCCCATTTTTCAACATTAACCTGGTCAGGTGATTATCTGATAGACTGGGCCAAATCATGAATCCTATTTTTACCTGACGGGCAAATTAAAAAACTTGGAAATTATTTTCTGGCATTCTCCTTTGACAGTGCAGTCAGCTCTTCAGACGGTGTATACTCCGTTGTTTACACGAGGCTCGGTACAAAAGGTCTTTTAATGAAGAACGGAAAAATCCTCAGGGAAATCAATCGTTCCTATTATCATGCAGGCGTTTACGAATATCCTGTTGCTTTTGCTAAACTGAAAGACGGCAGAGATATTCTGATCCATTGCCCGAATGAATACAATCGGCTTGAATTTGAAGAAGTGGAAACGGGATTGCCGTTAACCAGCCATGCAAATAGGGATCCTTCGGATTTCTTTCATTCGCGCCTGGAAGTAAGTCCGGATAATAAGACTCTTTTAAGCAAAGGATGGATATGGCATCCGTATGATTTCGTGGAGGTATTTGACATCGAGGAATGCGTAGAAAATCCCAAGGCCTTAGACCAAAGCAAGCTTAAGCCTGAAGTCTGCACCGAAATAAGTACGGCAAGTTTTATCAATAACGAACTTGTACTTATCGGTGGCTCCCACGATGCAGATCCATTCGATGATGATTTTCCCGAACAACTTCAAAATGGGCAAATCGGTATCTGGAATCTTAAAACGAATATCGTCTCAAATATTATTACCCCCGAATGTGTTATCGGAGGAAACTTAATTGCCATAGACGATACTTTCGCCTGGATGTTCTATGAGAATCCTAAAATTATCAACTATAAAACAGGGAAAATTTTTGATGAGATAAAAGAAATCCGGTCGGGTAAACAGGTTTCTTCCATCATCCATACAACCAAAGATTTACCTTTAATTGCATTCAACCGAAAGACTAAACAGATTGCCATCGGTAAAGATGGAACTATTGAGTTCCTTACTAAGTAGCATGCATTGTAGATTTTAAAATTAAAAAATAACCAATAAAACCATTCTAAACATTATGCAAAAAGTTGTCCTCCTGTTATTTTTCACTTTATCTTTTTCAGCTTTTAGTCAGGAATATCCGAACAAAACCGAAAAATATGATTTGGAACTTTTTAATTATCTGGATAGTATAACGGTGGAAAATAATGTTCCTGCAGAACGTTATCTTGAATTTTCAAAACCTTTTTCCAAATGGGACATCAGACCTGTAAAATATGAAAAAATCTATGCTCTTGATTCTGTACGTACTTCCAGCGAAGTCTCAAATTTCTTCTGGGGCGGCTTTTCGCAACGATATAAGTTCACTCTTGAAGAAACAGGAAATAAGCCTAATCAGTTTTTAAAGCAGGGAATGATGGATGAAAACAGCAATATCCAGTTTCTAAAAACCCATCTTCCTCAATTTAAAACGTTGGTTTCACTGATAGGAAAAAGTAAAAATTTAATTTATTTAAACCAAGATTCATTACAGAGAGTAGATGCTGTTTTTAAAGAAAATGCCCGATATTGGTCTTATATCATTCCAACAAAATCCCCTTTCCCGATCTCCAAAAAGATAAAAACTTATACCAATTATCAGTTCAGTCCTCTGCAAAAACAGATTCTGGAAGAGATGAAAAACGTTAATATTTATTCCGTTATAAAGACAAACCTCGGAATATTTTTTCTGTTGGACGGATTTACGGATAATTCTTACGGCTATTATTTTTCCAACTCTCAATTGATGGAAAACAACAATCACCTGTTTGAAATTATGATTTCCCAAAAAATAGAAGATGGATTTTTCTATTATATTGCCAACTAAAACCAGGTTCACAAGCTTATCTCTGTTTCAGATGATAAAAAGAAATCTTTACATCACATTTTCAGCATTCTTAAAATCAGTTTGATAGACAACAGTCACAGGATATTCGACAACCACTATGAACAATAAGATACAGAAAATCGAAAATAACGTACAGGACAGAAATTCCGGAGCCTGGAAAAAGCTCTGCGAATATGTCCACAAGGTGGCCGAGGAAGAATCAGAAGAGTTTTCGCCAATGGAAGAACTTGGACAGGAATTGTTTTCTCAAATCCATACCCTTCCTGAAACGATCTCCAAGCTCAAACGCATTCCTCCTGAGATCGGACAGATGGAATCACTGGAATATTTTGATCCGTATACTTCATACGACCTGCATTGGTTTCCTTACGAAATTACCCATTGCAAAAATTTAAAAGACAGCAGGGTCAGTACAAGGGCACTGTACGGCAATTACAAAAACAGAATGGGTTTTCCAGACTTAAACAGCAATCCGGTCCGGTATTCTGGAGAAACTGTAAAATGCAGTGTTTGCAGTAAAGTGATGGGCTATGAACAGACACATCAGTGGTGGATTTCCTTACGGGTGGGTACTGATGTATTGCCATTACTGGTGAATGTATGTTCGGAAAAGTGCAAAAATACATTACCAAAGCAGCAGGAAAATTATGTTCAGTTTGCCCATAAAGGAGGTTCAAAATTACAACAGCCACCTGATGAAGACGAAAGTTTCAACCTGAGATTGAAACCATATGAAAATAAAGAAGGTACAATTGCCATTCAAAATAAAAATCAGATTCCGGACAAAAAGATCATTACAGATCGTGAACAACCAAAACTATTAAAACTGCTCAGAAAATTATGGGAGAAATAAAGAATTTCGTTTGTAATCAGCTTTTTTTCTGTTTGAAACCGATGATAAATACATTAATCAGAAGATAAAATAGAATTAAATTCAATATGAAATTGATATAGTGAAACCTCATAATACCAATATGTAAAAAAGCGTTTTGGTCGATGGATGATTTGCTTAATAATACAGGATGTGGAAATCCATATGCTTCCATCTTCCAATCTTTATCGATTGACATTTCAGAATGCAACAATCCTATCAACACAAAAACCAATGCTAAAATTAAAGTGTTCCAGCTTCCCAAGATTTTCCAGTCCTGCTTTTTTAGCCTGATCATCATCAAATTGATAAACAGTAAAATGACTGAAACCATTACAGAATATACAAGCGTAAATTGAGCATAGACTTCCATGAATACAAAGTTTAAAATGGTTAATTAATCTTGTTAAATATATAAAAAATTCTATAGCTACTTTGCTTTAAATTAACGGTTTCCGCAATTTGTAGGAGATTTCTGCGCAGCCGATACTCAACCTTTTTAATGACATCAATAAAAAAAACCTGCCTCACAGCAGGTTTCCGTATTTCGAAACTTTGTCAAAGATTTTAACTTTGACAAAGTGTGAGGATTAGATTAAAAAAGGCTTTCATCCACAAAATTCGGGAGCGTCACTTTTAGTTTCGGTTCGGCTTCCATGGCTCTCTTGATGGCAAATACGGCACCTTCGTTCCGGGCCCAGCTCCTGCGGGAAATCCCGTTGTTGACGTCCCAGAAGAGCATGGATTTTAATCTCCGGTCGGCATCGTCGCTGCCGTCGAGGAACATCCCGAAACCACCGTTGATCACTTCACCCCAGCCTACTCCGCCGCCGTTGTGGATGGATACCCAGGTGGCACCGCGGAAACTGTCGCCGATCACGTTGTGGATGGCCATGTCTGCGGTAAATCTCGAACCGTCATAAATATTGGAAGTCTCACGGTACGGCGAATCGGTTCCTGAAACATCGTGGTGGTCACGGCCCAGCACAACCGGCCCGATCTCTCCGTTTCGGATGGCTTTGTTGAAGGCTTCCGCAATTTTCATTCTACCTTCGGCATCGGCATACAGGATCCTGGCCTGCGAACCGACCACCAGTTTATTTTCCTGTGCCCCTTTGATCCACTGGATGTTGTCTTTCATCTGCTGTTGGATCTCTTCAGGCGAATTTTGCTGGATTTCCTCCAATACCGCACAGGCAATAGCATCGGTTTTCTGCAGGTCTTCCGGATTTCCGCTGGCACATACCCATCGGAACGGCCCGAATCCGTAATCGAAGCACATCGGCCCCATAATATCCTGAACGTAAGAAGGGAATTTAAATTCTCTCCCTAACGTCGGATGATCGGCCATGACATCGGCTCCTGCTCTGGAAGCTTCCAGTAAGAATGCGTTTCCGTAGTCGAAGAAGTAAGTTCCTTTTTCCGTATGCTTATTGATGGCTTCGGCATGTCTTCTCAAACTTTCCTGAACTTTATCCTTAAACAGTTCCGGATCTTCCGCCATCATCCGGTTGGATTCCTCAAAGCTCTGCCCGGCTGGATAGTAGCCTCCCGCCCACGGGTTGTGCAGCGAAGTCTGATCCGAACCGATATCGATTCTTAAATTTTCCTGATCGAATTTCTCCCATACCTCAACGATATTTCCAAGATACGCCAGGGAAACGGTTTCTTTATTTTCCTGTGCGGTTTTTACCCTGGTTACCAATTCATCCAGGTTTTCGTGGATCTCGTTCACCCATTTCTGCTCGTGGCGGATTCTGGTAATCTTCGGGTTCACTTCTGCACAAACTGTTACGCAGCCGGCAATATTCCCGGCTTTCGGCTGAGCACCGGACATTCCGCCCAATCCTGAAGTGACGAACAAACCGCCTTTCGGTTCTTTATTGATTTTTCTGAAAGCATTCAGCACGGTAATGGTTGTTCCGTGAACGATGCCCTGCGGACCGATGTACATATAGCTTCCCGCGGTCATCTGTCCATACTGCGTTACGCCCAAAGCATTGAACTTTTCCCAGTCGTCCGGCTTGGAGTAATTCGGGATCATCATTCCGTTGGTCACCACGACCCTCGGTGCGTCTTTATGCGACGGGAACAATCCCATCGGGTGGCCGGAATACATTACGAGCGTCTGCTCGTCCGTCATTTCCGACAGGTATTTCATGGTTAAAAGATACTGCGCCCAGTTGGAAAATACCGCCCCGTTTCCTCCGTAAGTAATCAGTTCGTGGGGATGCTGCGCCACGGCATAATCCAGGTTGTTCTGGATCATCAGCATGATGGCTTTGGCCTGCTCGGATCTTCCCGGATATTCTGAAATCGGCCGGGCTTTCATCTCATAATCGGGACGGAAACGGTACATGTAGATCCTTCCGTATTGCTCCAGTTCTTCCCTGAATTCCGGCAGCAGTTCCGCATGAAACTGAGGTTCGAAATAACGCAGCGCATTCTTTAACGCCAACTTTTTCTCTTCTTCCCCTAAAATCTCCTTCCGCTTCGGCGCATGGTTGATGTGCGTTTCGTAAGGTTTCGGCTGCGGCAACCGGCTTGGGATGCCCTGCTGTATCTGTTCCTGGAATGTCATATGGTTTTGATCGTTGTTTATATTTAATAAGTTTTTGTGGTTTTAAAGATATTCAAAATAAAAAATATGAAGCAAATTACGGAAAGAGGAATTAAGAACCTATTTTCGGTATTCACTGAAAGTAAAATAAAATTGATGGTAAACATGACAAAATGTATTGCGGAATAGTGAAAGTCCGTTATCCTTCTGATCAAAAAGACAATAAAATAACCCAGAAAATACCCTGCATAAGTTAAAATAAAAACAGAAGCATTATAGACCGGATTTCCGAAAATCTCATCCGTTAAGCCAAATTTTATCGTTCGGTTCCATCCATACGATCCGGTATCCGCTCCGGAAGAAGAAACATTAACAAGTATTAAAATAATAAAAACCGGAAAAATGAATAGCAGGAACAAATAACGGGTAAATAGTTTTTTCATGGATGTAATGCAGATTGATCGGTAAATGTATTCATTTAAAAGGAGAGTATAAAAATTAACGGTCCAAATAACGAATGTGGATCAACCAAAGAATTCAGCACGGCAAAAATTCCCCTCCAGACCGGAGGGGTGGCGAAAATTCATAGAACTTTTGACGGGTGGTTTTTTGGATTGTGCCTTGGTTTCCCTTTGCTGTTTCTTAAGAACTACCCCGTTTCCGGCCTTCGGCCGGAGCCACCCCAATTGTGGCTAAGCCTATGAATGACGGTAAAAATAAAGAATTTTCCGTATTTTTAAATAGTACATTTTGCTCTGAATAATAAAACAAAAACCCCATTGAAAATTCAATGAGGTTTTTATAAAGATCTGCCGGATTAGATTTAATTATTGTTCTTTACCAGGATCCAGCCGCTAAAGGTTCTTCCGTCCGGAAGGGTGATGACGTACCAGTAACTGGAGGTTGGGATGGCTCTTCCTCTGAGGGTTCCGTCCCAGTAGAATTGGGTATTGGAACTCTGTTCAAAAATCAGGGCCTGGTAGCGGTCGAATATTTTAACGGTTGACAATCTGCTTCCGAAGACATGGAGGTTTTTAACGACCCATTGGTCATTCATTCCGTCACCGTTTGGCGTGATGGCATTTTTTATATCCAGAACAACGCCCTGTTGTTTTACGATACAGTCGCTGCCGGTATATCTGATATAGAATGCTGTAATACCGGTAGGCAGGTTGTAGAACATATTGGAAGCCTGCCAGGTGATGCCGTCAATCGAATACTCAATCGGTTTGGTTCCAGTAGCCTGCACCGTTACATTATTTCCGTTGAATTCAAGATTTTTAATTACGGGAACCTCAAAGTATTTCACGTCAAAGGTATCGGTATACGAACATCCGTTGCTGGCCGTAACCGTAAGGGCATATGTTCCTGTTACTTTGATTCCCGTGATCGTATCGGTGGTTGAGATCACCTGCCCTGAAGGATTTGTCCAGGTGTAGCTTATGATCGTGAAACCTTCTACTTTCACTTTATAATCCAGGGCACCTTCCGGGCAGAAATACAAAGTCGGAATATCGAATACCGGGGTATTTTTCAGAGACAGCTTTATTTCTACCATATCCGGACATGAGCCGGGAACGCTTACTTTTACATAGACCATACCGGAGCCTGAACCCTGGGTAAAGGTAAAGCTGGAAGGTGTTGCAATGGCATTGGTTCCGGCATTAAGATCTGCCAGAGACGGATAATAGCTAAAGGTTGCATTAGCACCGGTATAGATCTGAGTCTGGAACTGGGTCAGGTTTACATTCTCTGTACCATCGTTTCCTGTATCGCAAACGGCTAGCTGGAAAGGTCCGCTGTTCTGTAAGGTGAGTTTGTTTCCGAAGATAAAGCTGACCGTAGCAATATCCTGACAACCCGGAAGATTCTGAACCCTCACCCAGATCTGTGCAGGGAAAGGATTGGCTGTAAAATTTGAAGGGTTGGCTATCGGATTGGCATTGTTCTGGGTCAGATAAAAAGTAAATACGTTGGCTGGGTTTGGAAGATCGACCATCTGACCGGTAAAGTTCAAGAGATTCACTTCATAGCTTCCGTCCAGGTTTTCATCGCATACCGTAACTGTGGAATTGATGGCTTTCGGCGGAAAATAAGTATTCAGCTGAATCGGTGCTACCGAATAACAGCCGGTTGTTTTCGACTGGAACCTCGCCCATACCTGAACCGAAGAAACATTGGCCGTAAAGGTATTCCCGATCTGGCTGGAAGGATTTCCCGCATTAGCATCTGCAGATGTATTGTAATAGGTAATCGTCATATTAGACAACGTGTACGTATTCTGTGATGCGATAAATAGCTGAGGAATAGCATCATTCAGGGTAAAGGTCTCGCTTAGGTTGAAATCTTCGTCACATCGGCTTAAGGTTGCATTGTTCAGCACCACTGCGGGTAAAAAGGTCATGCTGATGTTCAGTTTCGATACCGAAAAACATTCATTGTTGTTAAATTTAACCTTTACATAAACGGTTGCACTTCCTCCGGAAATGGCAAACTGGGTAGGGTTTGTAATTTCATTGGAAAAGGTTTGGGTAGCCGTGTTATAATTTAAATAATACGTAAAGCTCACATTCGGGCTGGATGAAATCTGGCTCTGCGCACTGGTCAGATTATAATTTTCAGTACCGTCATTATTATTATCACAGATGTTGGTTAAATTAATATTGACCGTAGAATTCACAACCGGAGTTGAGGTTAAGCTTACTGTAAACGGATACACCTGCTGGCAGTTGTAAGAATTGATTTTAACAAAAAACTGCCGGGTGCCGGTCAGCGTATAGGCATTTACCGGATTGGTACCGCTCGCCGCATCGGCAGCCGTAAGATAAAAAGTGGTGGTGGCATTCTGATTGCCGATGATGGCCGGAGAAAACTGGGACAGCTGAATATTTTCAGAATTGTTATTGTTAAAATCACAAACCGTAAAGCTGGACTGCACGATAACCGGATGAACCAGATTCACATTAATCGGCCGTATCGTATAACAATCGTCTGAGTTTTCAAAACGGACATAATAGGTCTGTGTTACAAAATTCCCGTCTGTCGTGATGGTCTGGTTCGGACTGATCGGACTGTTTCCTAAAGTCGCACTGACGAAGGTATAATAAAACTCCGTAGTCTGAACAATAGCCGGCGAAAGCAGCATACCCGTGGAAAGCGTATTTAAATTAACACTGATGTCATCCGTTCCGTTGAAGCAGATGTATTCCGTTTTTTCGTTGGCCTGGATTTTTGTAAAGGTAATATTCATATTTACCGTAGCGACCGCGAAGCAGCCGTTTGGAATCTGAACCCTGATGTAAACGGTATAGGCTCCTTCTTTTATAGAATTTAAAACGGCACCTGTTCCTGTAAAAGCTTCATCATAAGTGCCATAGGCCGCAAAAGTTGCTCCCTGCTGGGTAGTAACCAGCGGACCGATCGTCAGCGGAAAATCAAAAGGTTCCTGATTGTCTGCATTGATATCACAAACCGAATACGGGAAATTAAGCGGGGAATTCAGATTTACGCCTGGTCTGAACTGGAAATTTACCGGGCCTAAAATATAGGTACAGTTTCCTTCTGTCAGCCTTACCCAGATGCTGGTGCCGGCCGAAATGGTAGCAGCAGTGATAGGATTGGTGTTGTTCTGCGCATTCGACTGCGTGGCAAAATAGGTAATTCCCGTAGTTCCCGGCGCAAAAAGTTCCGGAGTGAGTAAATTCAGATTATAGTTGGGTTCCGATCCGTTGTTGTTTGTATCACAGATTTCCACCGTATTCTTCAGCAGGTTTTTCGTCAGGAAATTCAGTGTGAGAACAGCTACTCTGTAACAGCCCGGAACATTGGGGTTCTGGATTCTGACGTACAATACCGTATTGGCATTTAACGTAAAATTGTTCGGCAAAGCCCCGACGTTATTCTGTGCATTCTGCAGACTGGTATGAAAGCTGAAATTAAAATTGGCAGGATTCTGAGTAGTTACATTGGCCTGAAAGCTGTTCAACGTAAGGTTTACAGGCGTATTTCCACAGAAATTCTGGGTATAATTTTTAGCCGCCGGATACGTGGGATCAAAAGTCAGCGGAAAATCATCCGTTAAAGTAAGATTACTGGTCCCGCAGCTGTTGAAGGTAACATTAGCTGTAAAAACATCGCTTTGGGTTGGACAGATCGTGGTTTGAACCCCCGTTCCTACCGTTTGCCCTGCTGAATTGGTCCAGGTCACCTGCGGCTGGATCACATTGCCAAGCGGATTGAACTTCCAGCCTTCCTGCAAAGCCTGCCAGCTGCCTGTATTTCTGTTAGCCGGAGAAACGCCCTGGCTTCCGTCGCTGTTGATCACTCCGATCAGGGCGTTCGGGAATTTTCTTGTCGGGCAAGGCGTAAGTTTTTTATCCACGAATACCTCAATCACATTGGTGGTTTCGTGCAGGACGATCTGCGATGAAGAACGTTCGGTACATCCCGCTACCCTGCCCTCGTAAAAACTGATGACAAATTTCCTGAAAGGAGCAGTGCCGATCGTTGTATAATAAATTTCCGAAGGATCATTCGCTGAAAAAACCATATCGTGATAAACCCCGAAGATGGAATTCTTTGGTAAGCTCGTGCTGGGGTTCTGCCCCTGGACGTTCGGATAGTTGATATTCCCTAGCTGATTAAGATCAAAGGTGACCATACCGTTCGAACCTACAATCAGTGACTGAAAGTATTGATTGTAGAAGCAGAACTTGAAAGGCATATCGAGTTTTACCGCAAAAAGATCGTCGTAATTCGCGTTTAGTGAAGTTCCCTGGTTCATCGGAACCGGCGGACTGTATGCTTCCGAAGATACCTCGTATCCCGTAGTCTGCTTGATAACGGGATATTCTGCATGAAGCGTAACGCAGCCATTGGCATCAAGCCCGGTGGTACAGGTTACATTTAAACTCTCATTTCCCAGGTTATCTTTCACCCTGACGCTTCCGGGCACCTGTGAAAATCCGTAAACAGTGATGAATACAGACAAAAAACATAAAATTTTCCCCATAATAGTATAAATTCCTTTCCCTTTTAAAGATAAAATTAATGCTTTTTATGATATATTTTTCAACCATAACCATTTATTTATATAAATTTAATACCATAAAAGTGTATAAAATTGTATTTCAGCAATTTAAACATTACGCATTGCATAAAAAAAACCTTACTTCTTAAAGTAAGGTTCATATTATTTTCGGAAAAAAGATTTATGTTAAGACATCGTCGTTCTGTTCTTCATGATCGTCGTCGTTATCACTCGTGCTCCAATAGTTATTTTCTTCATCTTCGGCCCCGATTTCCTCCATTTCATCATCATCTTCCACGCCGGGGATATCAAGTCCTTTATCTATTTTATCTTCATCGGTTTCCTCTTTTTCGTTGTATACCGGTCTGCCGTCGCCATCCAGAGGAATATGGTCCTCCTGATTGAAAATATCTTCACTGGGAAAATAATCTCTTTGCTCCAGTCTTCTTTCCTGTTCTTGTTCGCTGTTTTCAGATATCATAATATTGTTGTTTTGGTCATAGGATCATTCAAACAAAAATAATTCCAGGATTTCGGGAAACTAAGAATAGACTTCCGGATTTACACACGCGGGCATCGGTTCCCCTTTTGAAAAAGCGATCAGGTTCTCCGCCGCCACTTTTGCCATTCCGGTTCTTGCCTCAATAGTGGCCGACCCGATATGCGGTAAAATGCAGACGTTGGAAAGTTCAAGAATCGGATCTTCCTTAAAGATCGGTTCGGGATTCGTCACGTCCAGCCCCGCGCCCCAGATCTTATGTTCTGCCAGCGCGTCGTACAGGTCTTTCTGATGATGGAATCCGCCTCTTGCGGTATTGATGAAAATGGCATTCTTCTTCATTTTTTCAAAAACAGAAGCATTGAACAGCTCTTTCTGCTCTGATTTAAAGTTGGCGTGAATGCTGAGGACGTCCGACTGTGAAATCAGTTCATCAAAAGAAACATATTTTGCATTAAGCTCTTTTTCGGCTTCTTCATTGTGGCTGCGGTTGTGGTAAATGATTTCCATGCCGAAAGCCGCCTTTGATTTTTTCGCCATTTCCATGCCGATTCTTCCTAACCCGAAAATTCCCAGTGTTTTTCCGTACAACTCCTGTCCCAGCCCGTGAAGCGGATCGAAATCGCCCCAGTGGCCCGATTTTACTTTTTCAAAATTATAGCTGGCCCTTCTCGCTACCGACTGCATCAGCAAAAACGCAACATCGGAAGTGGCTTTGCTTAAAACATCCGGGGTATTGCCTATCGGGATCTTCTTTGCAACCGCTTCTTTAACGTCAACGTGGTCAAAACCTACGGAATACAGGGCAATAGCCTTAACGTCGGGACATTCATTGAAAAAATCCTTATCGTATCTGAATTCGCTGCCTACACTTAAAATCAAATCATTGCTTTTGCAGTAGTTCAGCCATTCTTCGTGGGATAAATTTTCGTGTTCGGGAATAAAAATTTCCAGCCCTGCCTCTTTCAGCATCCGGATTCCGTCTTCAGGGATTCTTTTCGTGATGAATACTTTCATACTTAATTTTTTATCGATTTCCTTTCTTTAAAAGTTTTGAATCAACAAAAAGCAAACCATAAACGACATTGCGTGTCTATCCCAAATACAACAAAACCTCATTTGCCTGATTCGGAATGAGGTCTACTCTCTTATCTTTTAAGAGCCTGTTTAAATTTTAATTCAGCAGGCTTTCTGTCATTTCTCTTAATTTTCTGAATTAAATAAACTTTGTTTATTCTTCACTTTAATATCATGATATCAATTGATTTAATTGAATATCGCCGGGCAAACGACGCATTGATTTTTTCAAGCTAAAATACCTTAAATCCTTAATGTTAAAATATAAAAGGTAAATTTAAATAGGCTCTTAATGTTTTTATTTAAATAAAAATAAATTTATAACCGTTCTCAGATTATTGGTTGGTATTTCCCAGCATCGGAACAAATTTGTAAGCGCCGAATTCCTCTTTTTCAAATTCGGTCGGGGAAGCTTTTGTAAAACGGAACAGCACCTGTTCGTCGGTCGGTCCCAAAGGAATCACCATTTTACCGCCTACTTTCAGCTGCTTCAGCAACTCCGTCGGCAATACGGAAGCCCCGCAGGTCACGATAATTTTATCGAAGGGAGCAAAGGTGGGAAGTCCTGCAAAACCGTCTCCGAAGCTCTGGAATTTAGGATACAGGTTCATTTCGCGAAGTTTTTTCTTTGAGAAATCAAAAAGGTCCTTTTGCCGCTCAACCGTATAGACATGGGCTTTCATGGCCAGTAAAACCGCAGTCTGGTATCCGCATCCGGTTCCTATTTCCAGCACTTTTTCCCCCGGCTTTACCTGCAGCAGCTCCGACTGTTCCGCCACCGTGGAAGGATGGGAAATGGTCTGGTGCGCCAGAATCGGAAAAGCCCGGTCTTCGTAGGCAAAATCTTCAAAAATACTTTCGATAAAAAGATGTCTTGGAACTTCATTCATCGCTGCCAGCACATGCTCATCCGAGATTCCGATCCTGTTTCGCAGATAATCGACTAAAATCTTTCTTTTTCCTTTATGTACAAATGAATCCTGCATCATGGGCGTTATTAGGTTTACGGAATAATTTCCACAAAAATATAAAAACATTCACTACCTGTCAACCCCGAAAGCCGAAGGAGTATATTAAATTAATGTGTATGAACACGATGTAAAAGATTAATCTGATTAAATCAGGGTTCGTATGAGCAGTGTGAAAATTTGACAGCCTCAAGTTCCTTTTCCCTTTTAACATCATCATTTTATTATCACGCAAATCTTGCAGATGACGCAGATTTAATTTTTGCTTATTGTTGAAAGTATAAGTAACCATAGCTATCATTTGCTGAGTGAATAGTTTATACTCAGCTTGTCGAAGTACCTCTTGCGAACGGAAAATACGTGTTATCATCATAAAAGTAGCCTTGCGACCATTGCGTTTTTCCAACCACATGATCAAAGTTAAATAAAACAAAGTTTTCAAGAAATTCCAATCATTTCATGACCTAAAATCTATCATCTCAGCTGAAACCTTAAATTTATTATCTTTACGGAAATTTAATACAGCTATGTTAAAAGCAGGTTTGGTAGGTGCCGGACATTTGGGAAAAATCCATTTGCGGCTTCTTAATCAGTCGGATAAATATGAATTTGTAGGGTTTCATGATAAAGATGCGGAAAACGGGAGGAAACTCGAAGCAGAATTCGGATATCCGTATTTTGAAAATTTTGATGAACTGCTTGATCAGATCGACATGCTGGATATTGTAACCCCAACGGTTTATCATTATGATTATGCCTTAAAAGCTATTGAAAAGGGCCTTCATTTTTTTATTGAGAAACCGGTAACCCAAACCCTGGAACAGGCTGAAGAAATCCTCAGAAAATGTGAGGAAAAAGGCATTAAGGCACAGGTCGGACACGTTGAGAGATACAATCCTGCTTTTATTGCAACCAAAGAATACATTAATAATCCGATGTTTATTGAAATCCACCGCCTGGCAGAATTCAATCCGCGCGGAACGGATGTTTCGGTCGTGCTGGACCTGATGATCCACGATCTCGATATTTTGCTGAGCCTGGTAAAATCTAAGGTAAAGAATATTCATGCCAGCGGTGTCTGCGTTGTGAGCAAAACCCCGGACATTGCCAATGCAAGAATCGAATTTGAAAACGGCTGCGTAGCAAATTTAACGACCTCCAGAATTTCCATGAAAGCGATGAGAAAAAGCCGTTTCTTCCAGAAGGATGCATATATCTCAGTAGATTTCCTGGAGAAAAAAGCGGAAGTGATCCGAATGAAAGATGCGCCTGAAACCCCTACTCCATTCGATATGATCATTGAAAATGCGGAGGGCGAAAAAAATCAGATCTTATTTGAATATCCGAATATCCAGCCGAATAATGCCATCCTCGACGAGCTGAACTCTTTCGCCGATTCGATTACTGAAAATAAGCATGTTGAAGTTTCCATTGGCGACGGAACGGAAGCGCTGAAAGTCGCTTTGGAAATTATGAAGCTGATTTCATAAATAAAATATTATTTCAGATTAAAAACCGTCTCAAAACGATTATAAAGTTTGAGACGGTTTTTTTTATTATCGCAAGGATAAATAAAGAATTTCATTTGTCAGAATGCATATTTAAAGATAAATAAAGGCATTTCATCTAAAAATGTAAGACAAGTTTCTTCGTATTTCATCGATAAGCGAAGCGCCTTTGTTTATCTTAAAAGCAAAAACTCTTGCAGAAAAATTTTGTTTATCCTTGCGATTAAGTAGCTGATAGCTATTAGCTTTTGCTACTGGCTTTAGATTCAGAATTTTAAAATTCAAAAACGTATTACTAAATAACGTATTACTAAATTAACGTGAACTCGAAGTAAAAATAGGGGTTACAAGGCTGGAAGAAGGAAAGCTGGATGCTGGAAGTTTCTTCTGTCAACCTATCAATAACAGTCTCAAATATCAAATGATTTTGTTTATACTTTGAAGGAAAAACATGATATAGAATTCCTGATTATTTCTATTTTAAATTACTGGAAATATATTAAATATCATCGAACTCACGTTAACTAACGTCAGTTCGAGTGTTTTTTGGAGCTCAGCGGAGAAAAATGTATCGAGAACGTGTAAAGCAGGACTTGTGGTTTGTAGTTCAGCAACTTCTCGATACGATTTTTTCAAAATCTACTCGAATCGACGGCAGTTAAATATCGAAGGTATTCTTCGTTGGTGGGTATTCTGTTTTTAAATCCGGAATTATTTAAGTCTGTTTATGTTAAATGATCGATATTTAAATGAATATCATCGAGTTCACGTTAAATTATTTCAAGTGCTTATAATAAACCCAAACCAATGATCATGTTTAATTTCAATCAGAAAATCAGGTCACTTTTAGATAGAATCAGATTACTTTAAATGATGAGATTTACCAGTTGTTCCATTTTTTCAATTATTTTTCAGGAAAATAGGTATGGGTAAACGAGATAATTAACTCTGCTTTCTTTTTTACGAAATTTCTATTTTCTGTTTGGATTCCATAATTTTTAAATATATTTGTGAATACTTAAAGTTCATTTCCTAAAACAATCTCCTATTATTTAAATATTTAAAACCATTATGAAACGAGCCATCCTATTATCCGCTTTTTTATTGTCTCAATTTGGGACATCACAGCTTTTAAAAACACAAGGTCAGAAAATCGTTAATGATAAAGGCGAAAATGTGCAGCTGCGGGGCCTCGGTCTTGGCGGATGGATGCTGCAGGAAGGTTATATGCTGAAAACGGCCGATTTTGCCGGTCCGCAATACAAAATCAAAGAGAAAATTGCAGAGCTGATCGGTGAAGACGGAATGAAAGAATTCTATAAAGCGTATCTGAAAAACGGAATTACCAAACAGGACATCGACTTCCTGAAAAAAGCAGGCTTCAATTCGATCCGGCTTCCGATGCACTATAATCTTTACACTTTACCGATTGAAAAAGAGCCGGTAAAAGGGCAAAATACCTGGCTGGAAGAAGGTTTCATTATGACCGACGACCTTCTGAAATGGTGCGCCGACAATAAAATGTATCTGATTCTTGACCTTCACGCCGCCCCGGGCGGGCAGGGAAATGATGTGAACATTTCCGACAATGACAAATCGAAGCCATCCCTTTGGGAAAGTGAGGAAAACCAAAAGAAGACGATTGCCCTCTGGAAAAAACTGGCGGAACGTTACAAGGATGAGCCGTGGATCGGCGGTTATGATCTGATCAATGAGCCGAACATCAATTTTACCGGGAAAAACCCTAACGGAACGGATGAAATGTCCAATGCTCCATTGTGGAAGCTTCAGAAAGAAATTACAGAAGCCATCCGCACCGTGGATAAAAAGCATCTCATTATTCTCGAAGGCAACGGCTGGGGCAATAATTACAACGGTTTAACGCCACTTTGGGACAAGAACCTGGTATTCAGTTTCCATAAATACTGGACTTTCAATGATGACGCTTCTCTAAGATCGATCCTGGAGCTTAGAGAAAAATACAATACGCCGATCTGGCTGGGGGAAACAGGAGAAAATTCCAACGTGTGGTTTACTGAACTGATCCAACTGCTGGATAAACACAACATCGGTTACGCCTTCTGGCCGATGAAGAAGATCGACAACATCGCCGGCATAACCAACGTGAAAATCACTCCTGAATATGAAAAGCTTCTGAACTACTGGAAAAACGGCGGTGAAAAGCCTTCTAAAGAATTCGCTGAAAAAGCGTTGATGCAGATTGCCAATAACTATAAGTTCAGTAATGTGGAAATTAAAAATGATGTGATCGATGCGATGTTCAGGCAGACGACAGACGGTTCCACAAAACCTTTCAAAAACCTTCAGGCTCCCGGGAAAATCTCCGCCACCGATTATGATCTGGGCAGAATGGGTGCCGCCTACCTGGATAAGGATTTCATCAACCTTTGGGTAAGCGATCCGGCAAAAAGATCCGAATGGAATTCCGGGAACCAGCTGCGAAACGACGGCGTTGATATTTATAAAGGGAAAAACAGTGAATACTACGTCGGAAAGACAGAAAGCGGCGAATGGCTTCAGTACACCATCAATGCAAAAGCCGGAAAATCTTACATTTTGAATATCAATTATGCGAGCAACAGCCCTGCAAAAATCAGGATTGAGGATGCTTCCGGAAAACAATTGGGCACTGTTACTCTCCAGCCAACGGGTGGAAATGAAATTTGGAAAATGATTTCTGCAAAAGGAATTAATCTTAAAAAAGGAGAAAACAAAATCCGTATTTATTTTGAGAATGACGGGGTGAACCTGAAGAGTTTCGAAGTGAAATAAGAAAAAACATCAAATTAATAATCCCTTTTAAATTTTTAAGAGGGATTTATTTTTGAATAATTATGAAAATAAAATCCTTTCAGGGCTGTCTATGGTTTGTTTATTATTCTGAAAAAATACCGACGGTTTTATTTAAAGCGAATACTCTGTGAAAATCTGCGCTATCTGTGTGTCTGAGATGGGGAAATTCAAGGCAACCGCCGGTTTAAAATTAAAGTCTTATCTTTAAATTCAAATCTATTTAACAATAAATATGAAAAAGAACATCCTCTTATTCCTTTTAATCTCCGTACTTGGTTTTGCCCAACAGCAGGGTCTCGATTCAAAAATCAATTCAATTATTCAAGGTAAGAAAGCAACCGTCGGAATTTCGGTCCTGGGTTTTGAAAATGGTTTTAAGTACAATAAAAACGGGGATAAAAAGCTTCCGATGCAGAGTGTCTTTAAATTTCATATTGCGGCGGCGGCGCTGGATTTTGTGGATCAGGGAAAACTTTCCCTGGATCAGAATGTTCCTTTGAATGCTTCGAATTTACTGCCGGATACCTGGTCGCCGCTCCGGGACAAATATTCAAATGGCGGTGCGGAGGCTCCTCTAAGCGAAATTATTGAATATACCGTAGCGAAAAGCGATAACAACGGCTGCGATATTCTTCTCAAGCTGCTGGGCGGGACAAAAACCGTTCAGAAGTTTATGGATTCCAAAGGGGTAAAAGGTTTTCAGATTAAATATAACGAAGCGGAAATGCATCAGGACTGGGATGCCCAATACAAAAATTACAGCACTGCGGTTTCCGCCACCGAGGTCCTGAAAAAGTTTTATGACGTAAAACTGCTTTCAGGGAAATCAACCGATTACCTGATGAACATCATGCTTTCCACCTCTACCGGAATGAACAAACTGATCGGGCAGCTTCCGAAAGGGACTCCTGTGGCAAGAAAAACGGGAGCTTCCGGGAAGAACAATGCCGGCTTGACGGGTGCTGAGAATGAAATTGCTATTGTTACCCTACCCGATGGCAAGCATTATGCAATAGCTGTATTTGTCAGTAACTCAACGGAAACGCAGGAGGTAAACTGTAAAATGATCTCGGATATTTCAAAGTCGGTCTGGGATTATTTTAATAAGTAAAAATTTAATCTTAATTTTAAAACCGTTAAAAATGAAAAAAGTATTAGCAACCATAGGATTATTCAGCTCGGTACTGTTTTTTGCCCAGAAGAGTGAAAACTATCTTCAGATAGGATACGCCAGCGTGTGCTGCGGAACGCCTTCCGATAAACCGGTTATGGATTACCTGGCTCAGTTTAAAAATAAAAACAGGGTCAAAAATCTGGAAATTTACCAGCAGACAGGCCGCGGCCGGGAAGGTGAATACAACCTGTATATCGGAACGGACGGATTATCCCAGACACAGAAAGCTGCCTTTATCAAAGGTCTGAAAGCTACGGTCACCAGCCAGAATAAGGCAAGGAAATCGGAAAGTACCGGCTTGGTAAACTTCAATGAGAACGAAACCGTAAAGAAAGCCGATCTTATGAACGCGAAGAATGTAACGCTGATATCAACCCATAAATAATTAAAACTAAATAAGGAAAAATGATCAAAAACATTGTAGTTATCGGAGCAGGAACCATGGGAAATGGTATTGCACACACTTTTGCCCAAAGCGGATTTCAGGTAAATCTTGTAGATGTATCCCAGGAAGCTTTGGACAGAGGGCTGAAAACCATTACCACCAATCTTGACCGAATAATTGCAAAGGGAAACCTTACGGAAGAACAGAAGTCGGAAACTTTAGGAAACATCACCACATTTACGGCTCTTCAGGATGCCGTAGGAAATGCCGATCTTATCGTGGAAGCAGCGACCGAAAACCAGGAACTGAAGCTTAAAATTTTCGGACAGATGGATGAGTTTGCGCCTGAAAACTGCATCCTGGCTACCAACACTTCATCGATTTCCATTACAAAAATCGCAGCGGCTACCAGAAGAGCGGATAAAGTAATCGGGATGCATTTCATGAATCCGGTTCCGATCATGAAACTGGTGGAGATCATCAAAGGCTATTCTACCTCCAAAGAAACTTTTGATTCGATTTATGAAATGAGCAAAACATTGGGGAAAGTGCCTGTGGAAGTGAACGATTATCCCGGCTTTGTGGCCAACCGAATCCTGATGCCGATGATCAATGAATCGATTGAAACCCTTTACAACGGTGTGGCCGGCGTTGAAGAAATCGATACGGTAATGAAACTGGGAATGGCGCATCCGATGGGACCGCTTCAGCTTGCGGATTTTATCGGTCTTGATGTCTGCCTGGCGATCTTAAACGTAATGTACGAAGGTTTCAAAAATCCTAAATATGCACCGAACCCATTGCTGGTAAACATGGTAATGGCCGGAAAGCTGGGCGTAAAATCAGGAGAAGGGTTCTATGATTATTCTGAAAGCAGGAAAGCGGAGAAAGTTGCCAAAATGTTTTCGAAATAAGATCAGTGATGAGTTGGATTATAAGTTATAAATTTGGGCATCAAACCTGATTCCATACTCAAAATCATTTACCTTGATACGATTCAAAGAAAGAAATATTCAGATATTATTGGTCATCATTACTTTAGTGATGACCATTTTTCGTTTTCTCCTCAATGAAAAAGGGCGGGTGAACCCGGACTCGATACGCTACATGCGGTTTGCCCATGTTTTGCCGACCATCGATAATACAACAACGCCTTTAGGATATCCTGTCGCAATCAGGTTCTTTACCTTTTTCGGGCTGGATGAATTCTGGAGCAGCAAAGTAATCGGGATCCTGGCTTATTCCTTCATTATTTTATTTACCTGCCAAAAGAATTTCTTTTTCAGGGAATCCGTGGTGCTGTGTTCGCTTTTCAGCTTTCTTTCCATTTTTTCGTTTACGATGAGCGAAACACTGATCTTACCTTTTGTCTTTCTGTTTCTCTATGTTTCAGCACTGATTACCGAAGGCAGGCTGGAAAAAGGCAAGGCGGTTTTTTATCTGTCATTAAGTTTAATTGCACTGTATAATATCCGGTACAGTTCGCTTTTTATTATCGGCGGCACAGGACTTTTCGGGCTGGTCTTTTTTAAAAGGAAATATTCACCGGTATTTGTTGTTTCAGGCCTTATTGCCGGAGCGTTTGTGATCCTGTATAAATTTCTGTTTATTGATTATTTTAATGAAAATTATGTTAAACAAGCCCTTGAAATTGGCCTCCACCCTACTTCAAAACTGCTTATTGAGCTTTTCCGGGGATTGTGTACTACTTTCAACCCGTTTATCCATATTTCGGATCCCGGCGGCGGAAAGATCAATTATCTTATTTATGCGACTGGTCTTTTGAATATGGCGGCAATGATTTACGTATTTGTAAAACATAAACTTTCAGAGCCCGAAACCTTCTTTATTTTTGCAGGGGTTACCGGGATTATCTGTTCATATTTTGTTCAGTACTTCTATTCCGTAAACCCGATCGATTACCGGCTGCTGGCTCCTTTCAGCCTTCCACTCTGGCTGGTCTATCTTAAAAAACTGTTTCGGATTGCCGGTCTTAAAGCCTATGCCATCGGTTTTTTAAGCCTTGCTTCGGGAATGCTGTTCACCTGGCTTTCCAAAGGCAACTACCTGGAAAACAGAAAAGAAATGAAACAATTCCTGCAGTCTGAAAAGCTGGATCACGTACCGCTGAAGTTTTACTTAGAAACCACCGAAGATCTCGATAAGATCCAGATTGCTGAACTGATAAGCACGGTAAATTCAAATATCTCCCTGACTTTCAAACCGAAAGATACCCTGCAAAGAACTACCCTGACGAGGTACAAAGTTTTGCAAAAAATAAAGATTGACAGGAACAAATACCAATAATTTTATTATCTTTGATTTAAAGTTAAAACATTAAAAAAATGAAATTACCAAAGTTTTTATTAGCAGATAATTCGGAATTTCCAGAGGATTTGTTCGTTGTTCATACAGAATATCCAAGATTCATCCTTAACGTAGAGGAAGAAGAAGTTGAGTGGCTGGATGATCTGGAAGGTGATGATGAAGAAACCATGGCAGACGAGGCTACCAAAGTAGTGGAAGCTGCATTCAAATGGTGTGATGAAGAGTTGGCTAAGTACGACGAAGAAGAGGAAGAATAATAACGACCCGAATATAAAAAAAGGAACTCTGATGAGTTCCTTTTTTGTTTTATTCCGCTTTATTGAATTTCAGGAGCAAAAGATTATCCTGATACAATTCCAGGACGTTTCCGGTAATCACATATTTGTTGGCCTTTGCCATCATATCCATGAAGTTTTTCTCTACGCTCATGTTTTCACAGGCCATTTTTGTGGACCCCATCTGTCCGGCAGAGAAATTTCCGGTAGCAGGCTCTACCCTCGCTGTTCCGAAGTAATTGTTGCATCCTGCATTCCCGTTTATTTTTTCGCCGTCGATATTCAGCGTAGGAATTTTTCCCTTCACATTATCGGCAAGTGCCCACTTTGTTCCGGAAAGTGCAGGCTGTGCCTTTCCTAATTTTGCAGAAGAACCTGCCGTTGCACCACAGGAAACCAAAACCGCTGCCATCCCTATACTTAAAAAAAGATTTTTCATTTTTTTCCTTTTTGATTTAAATCAAATTTACGAATTATTATGATGTAAACGGGCTTTCGGAGGATTTTATTGTGAAACCCTGTTAGAGCTTTTAGCTCTAACAAGGCAAAAAAACGGACCGAAGTCCGTTTTTGCAATATTTTAAAACCAATCAGAAAATTATCCTCTCAGTTCTGCGTTGAATTCTTTCTGGAAAGATTTCACCAGAGAATCCATTACCGAAGCGATCTCTTTTTCTTCCAGTGTTTTTTCTTCGTTTAAAAGCTCAAAGCTCATCGCGTAAGACTTTTTACCTTCAGGAAGATTTTTGCCTTCATATACGTCAAACAGGTTGATGCTTTTGATATAAGGTGATTTATTCTTCTTAGCCGTTTGATAAAGATCCTGGTAATTCACATTCTTATCCAGCAGCAAGGCCAGATCTCTTCTGATTTTGTTGAATTTCGGGATGTCCTTAAATTTAAGCTCATTTTTGGAACGCAGCTCCTGAGCAAATTCCAGTTCGATTTCGGCATAGAAACATTCCTGGTCGATATCGAAATCTTTCAGCATCTGAGGGGCCACTTTCCCGATTCTCACCAATACTTTTCCGTCCACTTCATAAGCGAGTGCATCAGAGAATCTTTCGTCGGATAAAGCTACTTCTTTATAATCCACTGCCAGTTTTTCAAGCAATACTTTTACGTAAGCTTTCAGGTTGTAGAAGCTTGTCGCAGATTTCGGCTGCAGCCAGTTTTCAGCCACTTCTCTCCCGGACACAAGAATGGCCAGTTGTTTTCTTTCCTCGTATTTTTCTCTTTTATGGTAAATCTTTCCGAATTCGAAGAACTTGATGTCCTGGTTTTTTCTGTTGATGTTATAGATCGCATTCTGCAAAAGCCCTTCCAATAGAGATTTTCTCATGAATGCCAAATCATTGCTCAAAGGGTTCAGCAATTTTACGGCATCCGTTTCATCTTTTACGGAAGTCAGAGAGTTGTTCATCACTTCATTGAAGCCTAAGCTCTGTAATGTTCTTGCCCAGTTGTTTTCCAGCTCATCCTGGTCCTGCGCACTCAGTTTTACCGGGGTGAAGGAGATTTTTTGCGGCGCGTCGATTTTATTATATCCGTAAATTCTCAGGATTTCTTCGATAACATCAATTTCCCGGGTTACATCCGCTCTATAGGCTGGAACAGAGATCTCATAACCATTCTGGATTTCGTTCAGCACCTGGATTTCAAGGGCTTTCAAAATTTCTTTTACTTTTTCCCTGTGGATTTTTGTTCCTAAAATCTGTTCGATCTTTGAAAATCTGATGATGATATACTGATCTTCAATTTTTTTGGGATATTCTTCCAGCAATTCACCTACCAGCTTTCCTTCGGCCAGCTCCTGGATCAGTTTAACCGCATGGGTAATGGCTGTTCTGGTGATATTCGGGTCTACGCCTCTTTCAAATCTGAATGAAGCATCGGTATTCAAGCCATGGAATTTTGCGCCTTTCCGCACCGCTACCGGATTGAAGTAAGCACTTTCCAGGAATATGGTTTTTGTCTCTGCTGAAACTCCGGATTCCGCCCCTCCAAAAACTCCGGCAATACACATCGGCCGGTCATTCCCGTCTTTGATGATGATCTCGGAACCGTTCAGCGTTCTTTCCACGCCATCCAGCGTTGTGAATTTCGTTCCTTCCTGTACGGTTCCCACTTTCACCTTTTTACCGGCAATCTTGTCGGCATCAAAAGCGTGAAGCGGCTGTCCGTAGCCGTGAAGGATATAGTTGGTAATATCCACAACGTTATTGATCGGGCTTAGACCGATGGCTTTCAACCGGTCTTTCAGCCAGGACGGGGAATCTGTAACCTTTACGTTTTCAATCACCGCTCCGATGTATCTCGGGCACAACTCCGCATCTTCCACTTCCAGGGTAAACTCGTGGGAACCTTCATTATTCAGCGCAACGGAAGATACTTTTTCAAATCCGGAATTCTGCTTATTGGTCAAAAGATAGGCGTGAAGGTCTCTGGCCACTCCGTAATGGGACATGGCATCGGTTCTGTTGGGTGTTAATCCTATTTCAAGGACCTCATCGGTGGTCAGTTCAAAATAATCAGCGAAATTCTTCCCAACCTCGTACTTTTCTTCATCCAGCACCATGATCCCCCCGTGATCGTCACTAAGACCCAATTCATCTTCCGCACAGATCATCCCCTGGGAAACTTCCCCTCTGATCTTCGCTTCCTTGATTTCAAAAAAGTTTCCGGTTTTATCGTAGATTTTTGTTCCGACAACCGCTACGGGAACCGTCTGCCCGGCTTCCACATTCGGAGCCCCGCAAACGATATGCAGCACTTTTCCATTTCCTACATCTACGGTTGTTTTCTTCAGTTTATCTGCATTCGGATGTTTTTCGCAGGTAAGAACCTTTCCTACAACAATTCCTTCCAGGCTGCCTTTTATGCTTTCAAATTTTTCTATCCCTTCAACTTCCAGACCGATATCTGTAAGGAATTCACCGATTCTCTCCGTTTTCAATTCCGTTTTGATATAGTCTTTAAGCCAGTTGTTTGATATTTTCATTGAATATATTTTGAATTTTTGTACAATTTTATTGTACGGTTTTAAGCGTACAAATGTCGTGTTTTTTTGATAAATACAGAAATTTATAACAGATTTTAAGAGTTAAATTTTGACCTGAATGTCTTATATTTTCCATTGATTGCATCAGTCTTTTTAGACCCCGGTATAAAGTTCGGAGGAAAATTAAATATCCTCTGTTTTAACTTAACGTGAAGCCAAAGCAGAAACTGAGTTTACAGGCTGGAAGAATGGAAGCTGGATGCTGGAAGTTTCTTCGGTCACCATATCGATAACAGTTCAAATATCAAATAATCGTGTTACACTCCGTAAAGGATAAACTCTATTTAAAATTCCAGATCATTTCCTGTCTTTTTTATTTTAAATAACTGGAAATAAGTTAAATACCATCGAATTTACGTTAACTTATGTGAGTATAATAAGAAATGAATGATTATGAAATTTTTCAATCCTGTCGACGCAAAATTTTTGTTTGGTTTTTAAGTTTTGTAACTCATTCCAGTTTTACCGTTTTCCAAAATCCGTTGCATTAAAAAAGAGGCTTTGAAAACCAAAACCTCTTTCTGTATTTTATGCAAAATTGCTGTTACAATCCGATTACCGGCATCGACAGCATCAGGATGCTTTCATTATCTTCAAGACCATCAAGAGGTTCAATGATTCCCGGTCTGTTAGGCTGGGACATTTTCATGGTAATATCGTCTGATCCCAGGATCGTCAGCATTTCCGTTAAAAATTTCGAGCTGAATCCGATATTGATGTCTTCCCCATTATAATCGCAAGGAATCTGCATATCCGCTTTGTTTGCATATTCCGTATCTTCTGCGTGAAGATGAAGAATGTTGGCCGACAATTTAAACCGTACCTGGTTGGTGGATTTGTTTGACATGATCGATGCTCTTTTAATCGCACCCAAGAGAAGGTTTCTGTTGATCGTCAATACATTTGGGTTTTCTTTAGGGATTACCGCGGTATAATTCGGGTATTTTCCGTCGATCAGCCGGCAGATCCAGACATGCTTACCGAAAGTAAACTTAGCCATGTTCTCATTGAATTCGATGGTTACATCTTCGTTTGAGCTTGCCAGTATATTTTTGAAAATGTTCAGCGGTTTTTTCGGCATGATGAATTCCATCGGTTCGGCATTCATCAGATCCGTTCTTTTGTATACCACGAGCCTGTGGGAATCCGTAGATACGAAATTGGTTTCGTTTTCTCCGAACTGGAACAGGACTCCCGTCATTACAGGACGCAGGGAATCGTTGCTCGTTGCGAAAAGCGTATTCGTCAATGCTTCAGATAAAACCCCGGCAGACATGGTTACACTTTGTGCCGCATCGAATTCCGGCAGCTCCGGATAATCGTCCGCATTGTCCAGTGCCACGGCGAAGTTATCTTTTTCATCTAAAATCTCAAGCTGACTTCCCGTTCCTTCTGCATTATCCTTTACGACCAGCGTAAGCGGCTGTTCTCCATAAGTCTTGATAAAATCCTGAAAAATTTTTGCGGGTACGGCAAATTTACCCGTATCATCAGATTTCCCCTCAAGAGAAGTTACCAGCGTTGTCTCGCCATCGGATGCGGTAATGGTAACCTGAGTTCCGTCTAATTCAAAAAGATAATTTTCTAAAATCGGTCTCGACTGAGAGCTAGATATCACGCCACTTACAGTTTGCAAAGCCTTCTGCAGTTCTCCACTTGAAATAATAAATTTCATAGATTTAAAAATAAGTTTTTACAAATATAATAAATAGAAAAGAGATGGAAAAGAATAATCCCTATGAGTTTTAAACAAAAAGTATCAGTCCGTTTTAAGGCTTGATAAAATATTTAAATTTTTATAATCATTAATTTTTGCATCAAAAATTTCTGTTGTGTAATAACTTAAATTTACTTTTTTACCTACCAAAGCGTTATATTCTTTAGGAAGATCAAGATCAGATTCAACATTAGAAACCCAATAAAACTTGGTGAGGGTCTTATTTTCTCCTACAATATGGAAAATAACAAAATTTTCTTTTTCTATCTTCTTTACGGTACCGCTAAAGAGCAAATAAGAATCGTTTTCTTCTGCATTTTCAGTATCTTTATCGCTTTCAGTTATTTTCTCGAAAAGTTCCTGGCATTCGTTAAGCATCAGCATTCCCATCTGTATTCCGAGTTCTTTCATTTTTTCATTGTTAGCTATATCTTTTGATAAATCGATGCCGTAATCTCTCTTAATCTCCTTGCTGTAAGGCATTGCCGTTTTAAGCATACATAATCCGAACTGTGAAGTAATTGTCTTTTTATCTTTATCTTCTGTATTGATCGTTTTTAAACAATCACATGAAGATTTGGAAAGCTTCTGTTTGTAATCCTGAGAAAAAAGAAAGTTTGAAAAAGTAAATAGAATAATGGCAGATAGAAATTTCATCATGGTTATTTTTTGATTTTTCAAAGATATAAAGAATTAACAGAAAACTTCTGCACAAATATTATATTTGCAAATAATCTTTTCATCATGCGAAAACCACTTCTTCATCAAAGTTTCCTGAATGCTTTCCGTGGGATTTTCATGATGGTGAAAAGCGAAAGGAATTTTCAGCTGGAGCTTGTGGCTTTTGCAGTCAATCTGTTTTTAATCTTCTATCTCAACCTTTCCAAAATGGATTCCGTATTGATTTTAATGGTGTCTTCCGGGGTGCTGGCTGCGGAGATGTTCAATACGGCCATCGAAAAGATCTGCGATATTGTTCAGCCGGAGTTTGATACAAGAATCGGTTTTATCAAAGACATTAGTGCGGGAGCTGTTTTGCTGATGGCTGTGATTTCCGTTATTACGGGCGTTCTGATTTATTGGAAATATATTTTTCACTAGCCCAATTCTGCTGATTAATTTTAGGCTAAAGCCAACAGGAAGAATAAAAAGAAGTGAACGGGCTGAAGCCCGTTCCTATTGATACCATTAAAAGTATCCGTTTCAGAGGTATTTTTCAATAACAGGAATCGCCATTTCTGCCATGATTCCGTAGCCTTTTTCGTTGGGATGAACGCCGTCCCGGGAAAGCAGCAGTTCTTTGTCCTGTACAAATCCGGAATAGAAATCGAGGTAATTCAAATGATATTCATTGGCAACTTCCTGAAGAATTTGGTTGTATTGTAAGATTTCCGTTGTGCTTCTCCTCTTTCCGGAAGCAACCGTAATGCCGTCGATGTTTGCTGAAATAGGCAGGATACTGATCAGATAAATGGCTTCCGCGTAAGATTTTGCTTTTTGAACAGCGGTTATGATATTGGCTTTAAACAGTTCTGGCTCTACCATCTGTATACCGTTCTTCATAGCAAGATCGTTCGCTCCGTAGCCGATAAATACGATATTTCCTTCTGCAGAATTCCGGGCTTCCATTTCATGAGAGATTCTCTTTACCAAACCTTCGGTGGTTTCACCTCCAATGCCCAGATTATAGAGAATCAGCTCTTGGCTTCCTTCATTGTATTTTTGCAGCGCATACTTTTTCAGAATATCCACCCATCCCCCGAACACACCGTCGTATTCTCCATAGGTAATGCTGTCACCGAAAAATAATCCGTACTTCATTTTTTTCCTGTATTAAATCAATCCAAAATTAACGTAATCTTTTGATGCGACTGTATAATTTCCACTAAAATTTCAAATAAAGTTGGTCCTGTTCCTGCCACCAGTTCATCCAGTTTTTGCTGCATCAGTACTATGTTGAACGGTTTTCCCTGTCTGATTTTATTTTCGTAAAATTCTTTGGTTGCCTCCACTCCCAGATCCTCCCTTGATTTCTGAGCATCTTTCCATATAATTTCCCCTTTAAATCCATATAAAATATCATCAAAACCGTCCAGCGTTCCGACTTTCCAGTCTTCGTTTTTCATCAGAAGTCTGGAAATTTCCTCGTAGAACCCTTGCAGATCTGAAAAATGACGGCCATTGATGACCGCCGTTTCTGGTATCTTTTCTTTCTCCATTTTTATATGTAAAGTTGCAATTTTCGTTTGTGACAACTAGACGATGTCGGATAAAATTACAAAAAATAAATTTTCTTATGTAACATGAACCCAGAGAAAGGCCAGGTTAACAGGCGAAACCTGGTTACAGAAAGGAATGTAATATCGCAGGCTTATCCGAACAACAATCTTCGTTTAAGGATTACACCCTTTCAGGGCTTGAGACTATCCGTAAATCATTTACCCGGGGCTTTTGAAATCACCCTTTCAGGGCTGAACAGTACTTCAAGGGATTTAACATATTGAAAATAAAATAAATATCATGAATTCATTTATTTAAAAATGGGTATGTACTGCAAATTGCCAATATAGATGGTATCATAATTTCCCACCTTAAAGCTTGCTTTATTTTTTTCAAAAAGCAACTTGGAATACGCTGCCTTTTGATCCTTGTAAAAATATTCTATGTTTTTAGGATTGGCTTTAAAAACAAACCGGGTCACACTATCAATCTTGAGATTTGGAGTCAATTTCTGGTTCATTTCGTTTTTAATCTGAAGATCAACCTCTGCATTAGGTTCCGGTCGGAGTACAGGAATTGTATCTTCTACCGGTTCTTCTACTGCTGCTTCAGGTTGTGGTGTACTGTTGAATGCCTGCATCATATTGTTGTCCGGGACCTTTTTTTCCTCCGTCTCCAGGTAAAACCAAACGAAGCCTGAGATGGCCGCCATCAGCAATACGGAGAGCACTACGGTTGCTATCCTGTAGATATTTGGACGATCCGAACTCTCCTCTCTTTCCCGGGAATGGCTATAAAAATGATTTCCGGACTGTTTAAAAGGTTCGGGCCTGTGAGCCGGTCTCGTTTCAGAAATTATTCCCAGGTCGGGTATTTTTAAATCTCTGATATTTTCAGTAAAGATGTTTTTGTTTTCCCTGTATGATTGCCTGATGCTGTTTAAGGCTGCAGCATCAGCTGTCTTTAATCGCGTTACAAGCTCATCCAGTTTCACTGAAAAGGTCAGGTAAACGTCATTAATTCGGGCCAGATTTTTTTCAGACTCTGCTATTTTCCCGGCGTTTACCGCATGCAGCTCTTTATTTTTCTCAATTTTAGATTTAAAATCTTCGTAAGTCTGTTTTTTGGCATCTTCCAGCCTTGATTTTTCCCGTTCAAACTCTGCAATGGCTTCCTGGATCTTCCGCTTTCTTTCTTCCGCCAGCTTCCGGATTTCGTTTTCAAACCCGTCTTTCTGAACAAATTGGAATATGTTTTTCTGGTGAACAAATTCTGCGATCTCCGAATTGTCTGTAAAATAAATTGTATCAAATATATTCAGAAGATCCATGGACTTCTTTAAAATTGTCTGTAAAGCATTCGCATGGGTTTCGCAATATACAACAAGATGTTTTGGTATAGTCTGAACATTATCAAAATGATCTATTTCCCGTAGGTGGAAAGTAATTTTATCAAAATCTTTTGGTCTAATAATTTCGAAATGGTCTGAATGATTTACCCTAATAATATCATTCTCGACATTTTTATTAATAAGATTATTATGAAATTCATTCAAGCACCTGACCGTAATATTTTCATCGGCTACTTTATTAACAAACAGAATACTTGAACCAATAAAGGTTCCGCTTCTATCTGAATTTTGTTCTTTAGCATATGTATAAATACTGTAAGAAATGATACAGTTTTTTTCGGTTATTTCTTTACGTATAGCATATATTTTACTTTTCGGAAATACTTTTATCGCATTTGTATTTAAGTCAAATATTCTTGTACCATTAGCTGTATTTTTATCGTTTATAAACCAAAATGATTGCCTGAATCCGTTCGGATTTCCAAAAGTTCCAAACGCTGAAATAAAACATTTACTATCCATTGACCAGACTCCATTTTAAACGCTCCCAGAAGGTTCCTTCATAACTAAGATCATATCCTGTTATACTGCTGTACAACCAATTTGAAAGTATTCCTGCAGTATCTAAATTCAAAAGTGTAATCCTCTGATTTCTGCCATCTGTTTCCACATTGCCTATAGTATAAAACGTTTTGCTTAATTCGTAGGCATTGATCCGCTGGCTTGTTCTTCTTAGGTTATCATTTATGAAACGATCCAACATTTCTTCATTTTCAACATCCATCTTCCCTGATTTATCCCATTTAGAAATTACTAATATTACATTTACCGGTCTTAGGTTCTTACCTTTCCTTTCAAGTTCATCTAAAAATTCATTAATGAGGGTATCATCCTGATGAGCAGTATCGTAACTCGTAACAATTATAAATGTTAAAGGAACGTTTGAACTCAAATATTTGGCAATATGACTCTGGAAATTTCCGCCTCTGTTAATTGCTCTAAGATCTTCTCCCGAAGCTTCCAAAAAAGTTAAATCAATAGGTGTGATCTTTTTAGACTTATTGTTGGGTTCAAAAACAAGATCTAATTCCAATACCTTACCAACCGTAGTTCTTTCAGGCAATATACCCTGTCGGATATTTTCATAAAAATCATACAATAAAGTCTGAGCTTCCTGTGAATTTGGTGATCCGATTTTGGGACGCAAAACTCCTACTTGTGAACTTAAATAATATAATAGGGACGCAAGAATAACAGATTTTCCTGATTGAGGATTACCGAAGAAGAAAACAAAGTTGCTATTTTTATTTTTTATTTCAGTAGTCAATGTCTTGGACAATGGGACAGAACTTGTCTGATATTCATCATTTTCTCCCAGAGATAATGGCTTGAGACTGTTATCATCAAGTGACAATGGTTTCAGTTCTTCATATTCGCTATTCATAGTCTATTATCTATTTATTAAAGTTTTACCTCTTCTTGTTGCCAATACACTATTACTATTATTTTGTCCGTTCCGTGATTCCGTAGGCATCAAAAGGATGATGAGCATAATTCCAAAATCCAGTAAAATACATCCTGCCAAAACCACCAGCTGAAACATTCCGAAATTTTTAATGGCATGGCTGAACGCGTAACCGATTTTCCCAACTTCCTGGGTTTCCGAATGTGCCGGTTCAAACTTCAGCTTGTCTCTTCCGAGAATAGATTCTGCCCGGCTTCCCAATCGGTTATATTCTGTCAGAGATTTGTCGATCTGCCCCTGCGCCATTATATTTATGGCATCAGGCGGCGACTGTAACAAATTCTGGATCTCTTTGTTCCATCGTAAAGAAGCGTCATTGATGTCGCTCATCAGGTTTTTCTCTTCAGGAGTTAGGTTGTTTACCATCTGAACAATCTGTTCTTCCATCCGGTCTGCCAGGTCGGCATATCCTTCAGGGGTTTCGCTGGCCGGTGTAAGCGGAGTTACTTTTTTGCCGATCATTTTTTCGATCCTTGCCAAAATCTGTCTTGCTTCCGGGCCGATCCCGACATTTTTGGGATCGTTGATCTGAATTTTCAAAAGGTTCAGTTCGCTCCGGATGGCCTGCCGTACTTTAGCATCCGGTACCGAATAATTCAGTTTGGATTCAACGTCGGTTTCCAGCCTGGTGAATTTTTCATTAACGTCCCGCAGCTCGGTCGTGTAAATGTCGGTTTTCATGAACCGGGTGTACAATGCATTGAAATTCGCTACAAAGCAGAAGATGGCGAAGAAAAAGTAAATCCAGCCCAGCGATGACGCGGCTCCTCCACTGGTCTTAGCACGCCTGATCTGCCAAAGAAGAAAAAGAAGGATCAGGGAAAGCACAAGGGCGACAATAAAAGAACTTCCTCCAAAGATCTGCTGTAAACCCATCCAGGTCTGATAAAAACTGACGCCAATGAGCATAACCGCTAAGATGCCAAGAAACAGGTCGGTTACCGTAATTTTTGTATTCATAGTTAAAAGTTGTTTTATTTTAGGTTCTTATTTAGGACGGCAAGGTATTGCGGTTTTCAGCATTTTCATTACGGTTTTCCGTAAAACGGGAATATTTATCAGAAGGAAAGCAAAAGAAAAATGCCTCTGTTTTACAACAAAGGCATTATGGTATTTTATTTATCTGATGACTTATTTAAAGTATTCCACTCCATTTTTAAAGATGTTGTGGTAATTCGCAGTCGGGATATTTTTCATCAATCCTTCTGCGAAACGTTCCGGGTGGCCCATTCTTCCGAAGATTTTTCCGTCCGGACTGGTAACCCCTTCGATTCCGAACAGCGAGTTATTTGGGTTGAACGGCATTCCGTGGGCGATATTTCCTTCCAGGTCCAGATATTGCGTGGCAATCTGCCCGTTTTCATACAGCTTTTGAATTTCAGCTTCCGAGGCCACAAAACGGCCTTCCCCGTGGGAAATCGGAATGGTGAACACCTGATCCTTCATTCCTTTCAGCCAAGGCGATTCATCGTTCACGACTTTTACATTCACCATCTGGGAAATATGTCTTCTGATGGCATTGTGAGCCAAAGTAGGAGAATTTTCATCCAGATCCTTGATTCTTCCGTAAGGCAGCAGTCCGGATTTCACCAATGCCTGGAATCCGTTACAGATCCCGATGATCATCCCGTCCCGGTCTAATAATTCGTGAACGGCATTTCTCATTTTCTCGTTTTTCAGAACGTTTACAATGAATTTGGCAGAACCGTCCGGCTCGTCACCGGCAGAGAATCCTCCTGAGAACGCCAGGATCTGGGAAGAAGCGATTTCTTTTACCCATGCATCAATGCTTTCTTCCAACAACTGGTGATTGATGTTGATTAAAGGCAAACTGCTGGTAACAGCACCTTCTTTCGCAAAAGCGTTCAGGGTATCGTATTCACAGTTGGTTCCCGGGAATACCGGCGCAAATACTTTCGGCTGGGCGATTCCGTGATTTTTGATGATGATGTTTCTCGGATTGACAGAGTTTAATTTTTCATCCAGTTCAACCGTCAGTTTTTCTTTTTCAACCGTTGGGAAAAGCTTTTCAAAAGTATTGATATAAGCTGATTCAAGGTTTGAAATCTCAAATTTGAAATCATTAATGCCCAAAACCTGGTCTTCCGTCACCTCTCCGATGAACTGAAGCGCTGTTGAGCTCAATTCTTCCGAAGATTCGATAATTAAGCTTCCGATGTTTTTCGATAACAGTGATGCTTCATCAATCTTAATCTCAGCTCCTAATCGGTTTCCGAAGCTCATTTTCGCTAAGGCAACGGCTATTCCACCTTCTTTTACTGTTTTTACGGAAACAATTTTTCCGGCTTTGATGTTTTCAAAGATCAGTTCGAAAACAGTTTTTAAGGCATTGTAATCCGGCAGTCCGTTTTCCTGGGCGGTATGGTTGAAGAAATAGATTTTATTTCCGACTTTTTTAAATTCGGGAGAGATGATGTTTTTCTTTTCTCCGTTGGCGCAGGCAAATGAAATCAGGGTTGGCGGCACATTCAGGTCCTGGTAGGTTCCGCTCATCGAGTCTTTTCCTCCAATTGCAGCCAGTCCAAGGTTCATCTGAGCATCGTAAGCTCCCAATAATGAGGCCAAAGGTTTACCCCATTTTTCAGGGTTTTGCCCTAATTTCTCAAAATATTCCTGGAAACTTAATCTGATGTTTTTATAATCACCGCCCATCGCCACGATTTTCGCCACACTTTCTACGACGGCATACGAAGCTCCCAGCAGTGAATTCTGCTTGGAAATTTCCGCATCAAAGCCCCAGCTTGCCAATGAAACGGTTTCAATATCTTTTGCTCCGATGATTGGCAGCGTCTGCACACTTCCTTCCATTAAAGTCTGCTGGTATTTTCCGCCTAAAGGCATCGCTACAGTCGTCGCGCCAATCGATGAGTCGAACATTTCCAGCAATCCTTTTTGGGAAGCTACATTTTTATCACTTAATATTTTCAGGAAATTCTCCTCGCTGAAAACCTTTGTTTCTTCTTTTACTTCATCAAGATGCGTGATTTTCACTTCCTGGCTTTTTGAGCAGCCGTTCGTATCTAAAAATGCTCTTGAAAGGTCTACAATTTTATCGCCTTTCCAGAACATCTGCATTCTTCCGGAATCGGTTACTTTCGCTACTTCAACCGCTACAATATTTTCCGCTTCACAGAATTTGATGAACTGTTCTTTATCTTTCGGATCTACCACAACCGCCATTCTTTCCTGAGATTCGGAAATGGCCAGTTCGGTTCCGTTTAATCCTTCATATTTCAAAGGCAAAACATCCAGATTGACTTCCAGCGAATCGGCGATTTCACCGATGGCCACCGAAACGCCTCCTGCTCCGAAGTCGTTTGATTTTTTAATCAGCCTCGTCACTTCAGGATTTCTGAATAACCTCTGGATTTTGCGTTCTTCCACCGCATTTCCTTTCTGAACTTCAGAGCTCATGGTATGGATGGATGTTTCGTCCTGTTCTTTTGAACTTCCGCTCGCACCTCCAACACCATCACGACCCGTTGCACCTCCAAGGATGATGACAGAATCTCCGGCTTCCGGCTTCTCTCTTCTCACCCAATCTACAGGAACGGCACCGGTTACAAAACCGACTTCCATTCTTTTGGCTTTGTATCCTTCGTCATAAATTTCGGAAACCATGGTGGTTGCTAAACCGATCTGGTTTCCATAAGAAGAATATCCGTTAGCTGCCTGTTTGGTAATGGTTTTCTGAGGCAGTTTTCCCGGTAAGGTTTGATCTACCGGCTCCAGCACATCGGCCGCACCAGTTAACCTCATCGCCTGGAACACAAAAGAACGTCCGGACAAAGGATCCCTGATCGCTCCTCCCAGACAGGTTGAAGCTCCTCCAAACGGTTCGATTTCCGTCGGATGGTTGTGGGTTTCGTTTTTGAATAATAAATACCACGGTTCTTTTTTACCGTCGTATTCCGCTTCGATCTGAATCGTACAGGCATTGATTTCATCGGAAACCACGAGGTTTTCCAGGTTGCCTGTTTTATGGAAATAACGGGCGCAAACGGTAGCCAGATCCATTAAGGAAATCGGCTTCAGCTCTCGGCCCAAGAATTTTCTTTTTTCGATATAATCGTTGAAAATGGTTTCCAGCGTATGCTTGAACTCCCCTTCAAATTCGATGTTTGAAAGTTCCGTTTCGAAAGTCGTGTGACGGCAGTGGTCGCTCCAATACGTATCGAGTACTTTCAGTTCGGTTTCCGTAGGGTTACGCTGTTCGGATTTAAAGTATTCCCGAATGAATTTCAGATCATCCAATCCTAAAGCGAATCCGTGGTTGTTGTAGAAACTTTCCAGCTGGGCATCGTTAAAACTGATGAAATTTTCGTGGGTCATCACCTTTGACGGTGCTTCTTCTGCAGGAATATCCAGAATGGACAAATCCTTTTCCTGGGATTCCACTTTGTTGATCAGAAGGTCTTTGATTTTGACAAGATCGTGTTCCGAAACCCCTTCAAATTCGATGAGCTTTCCGCTTCTTACTTTGGATTTTTCATTCTCCGTAAGCAAAGCGATACACTGCTGGGCCGAATCGGCGCGCTGGTCGTACTGACCCGGTAAAAACTCCATGGCAAAATGGATGGACACCGCCGGATTTTCTTCGTGCAGAATATCCGTTACCGGATCCACAAATGTACTGTTGACTGTTTTTTCAAATTCGCCGTCGTTCAGTCCGAAGATGTCGTACACATTGTAGACTTTTACTTTCTGTACCGCGGGCACCACCGCTTTTACTTCATCAAAAATTTTTGGACTTTCCACATCGAAAATTCCTCTTTTTTCTACGAAAATTCTTTTGTTTTGAGACATTAGATGTCAGATATTAAAATTTTATTAGACTTTCTTTTACTGATTTATATGGGATTATCCCATTCTTCTTTCAAAATTTTTCTGCTTAACTTTTTCATTATTTAAGCTATCTTCAAAAGAATTTTTTTACTTTTCTGATTATAGAGAATTTTTTCTCATTGTATATTGAAAATAAAAATTCTAAAATAGGTGTTATAATTTATATTTTCAATTATAAGGTTTAGATGATTATATGTATTTCTCCGATTTCAATAGGAAATTTTTCTTAATAGAATAATCCGTAATGAATATTTATAAAATAAATTTTAAATTTAAATATTTTAACCCACGCTATTTAGAGTCATTATCCTATCTTAAATTATTCCTTTATAATTTTCTTAACAATTGTTTTTCCTTCAAAATCTGTAATTTCAACCAGATAGTTTCCTGAGTATAAAGAGCTAAGATCAATAAATTTCATATTTACTCCTCTCTTTTCTAAAACCAATTTACTATCAGCAGAATAAACTTTGATTTTAGATATTTTTTCTGAGCCTTCAAAGTTCAATTTATCTTTAACAGGATTTGGATAAAAATTAACGAAGTTTTTATGCTCATCATTTGTACCAAGTGAATTTTCAACTAATTTTATTAACAATATCTCATAATTTGTCGGAGGAATATTTGACCAATATACTTCTGTTATATTTAAGGGAAATTGATAACGAACAATTTCATGGCCATTGGTGGAAGCCGCTAAAATCGGCATTCCACTACCGTCTTCAATCATATCATAAGTTTGGGCATCTTTAGGATATTCAGGACTTATCGTTTTGCTTTTCAAAAGATTTCCATCACTATCAATTTTTAATATACAAAAATTTCGACTCTCCCAACATGACCCACAAAGATAATAATTATCATTATCCCCTTTCATAAAAGTATTCAATTTTCCACTAGATGAAATTTGTTTTTCTAAAAGAATATTTCCTGTAGGACTCATTTTGACAATTTTTTGTTGGTCATCACCATGATAAGTTCCTGTTTTTAAAGAAAAAATAAAATTTCCATCTGAGAGAACCTCCATAGCTTGTGCAGATGTGAATGCTAAATTTTGATATGAATAATCATTCTGCCAAATTATATTTCCATTTGTATCAACATTGATAATCTTGGTTTTTGAAGAATAATAATCGTTATACACAGTACCCACTAATATAAATCCGTTTATGTGAGGTTGCATATCTACAAATGCAGTATTTGAAAAGTTTACTGTCGGATAAGTTGCCTGCCATAAAATATTCCCAGTACTACTTAGTTTTATTAACTTCATATTATTATCGCCGCCACCACTAACTATATAATCTCCATTTGACAGAACACGAACTGCAGTAAGATTAGAAACCCCACTAATATTACTAGAATTAGCAACTATAATTTTTTGCCATACAATATTTCCTTGAGCATCAAGTTTAGTGACCCAAATATCACAATTAGTATTTAGAGATCTGATAACATCCCCATCACTTGAGTTTGTCATTCCTGCAAAAATATAGCCGCCATCTGGTGTAACCTGAAATGATCTGGAAGCTGCGATTCTATCATTACCGCTTCCACCATAACTTTTCTGCCAAACTATGTTTTTATTCGAATCTAATTTCAATAAAATAATATCATCTCCGCCATGATTATTTAAAATATCTCTATTATTCGAATTTGATGTTCCTGCTAAAATTATACTCCCATCTGCAGTTTTCTTTGCAGAATATAAATTATCATTTTGCTGGCCTCCATATCTTTTATACCAACTTAAAGGTGTATCCTGCGCGCAAAGAATTTTAATTGAGAAAATAAAAACAAGTTGAAATAATTTTTTTTTCATATTAAAATATTTTTAAATTATACTTTAAGATCAGCTTCCAATCCGATCAGATCATTGTTCTGATCGATAATCGGCTGTACTTCATGCTTAATGAATTCTTCGGTCTGGATCGGGGCAAAACCGATGAAATTTTTAGGATCCAGCACTTCTTTCAGTTTCGACTTATCCAGTTTTAAGGAATCATCGTTCAGGATTCTTTCGATCAGATCGTTTTCTTTTCCTTCTACTTTCACCTGCTTGGAAGCTTCCATCGAATGAACACGGATTACTTCGTGGATCTCCTGACGGTCACCGCCGGCTTTCACTTCTTCCATGATGATGTATTCCGTCGCCATGAAGGGAAGCTCTTCCATAATATGCTTGTTGATTCTGTTCGGATAAACAACAATTCCGTTCATAATGTTGTTCCAGATCAATAGAATGGCGTCTACTGCTAAAAACGCCTGTGGAATGGTTAATCGTTTGTTGGCAGAATCATCCAGTGTCCTTTCAAACCACTGGGTTGAGGCTACCATGGCAGAACTCGTTGTAAGAGACATTACGTATTTTGCCAGGGCTCCGATTCTTTCGCTTCTCATCGGGTTACGCTTATACGCCATAGCGGATGAACCGATCTGGTTTTTCTCGAACGGCTCCTCAATTTCTTTCAGGTTCTGAAGCAAACGTAAATCGTTGGTGAATTTATGTGCCGATTGGGCGATATTTCCTAATAAAGCCACCACTTTCGCATCGATCTTACGGTCATAGGTCTGTCCGGAAACCCCGAAAACTTTTTCGAAACCGAATCTTTTCGACAATTCTTTATCTAAATGTTTTACTTTGGAATAATCGCCGTTGAAAAGCTCCAGGAAGCTCGCTGCCGTTCCGGTGGTTCCTTTTACCCCTCTGAATCTTAAAGTTTCAAGGAAGAAATCCAATTCTTCAATATCCAGCACCAGACTCTGTAACCAAAGCGTAGCTCTTTTTCCAACGGTAGTCAGCTGTGCCGGCTGGAAGTGGGTAAATCCTAAGGTCGGAAGGTCTTTGTATTCGATGGCAAAATCTGCCAGGTTTTTCATGACGTTAACCAGCTTTTTCTTTAAGATTAAAAGCCCGTCGCGGATCTGGATCAGATCCGTATTATCGCCTACAAATGCGGAAGTCGCTCCCAAATGGATAATGCCTTTGGCTGAAGGCGCCACATCGCCATAGGTATGAACGTGCGCCATTACATCATGACGGAACTTTTTCTCATATTCTGCCGCTTTATCATAATCGATGTTCTCGGCATTGGCTTTCAGTTCTGCAATCTGCTCTTCGGTGATGTCCAGACCTAAGTCTTTCTCGATTTCAGCCAGCGCGATCCAAAGTTTTCTCCAGGTGCGGAATTTGTTATTGTGTGAGAAGTTAAATAACATTTCTTCACTGGAGTAGCGCTCTTCCAATGGATTTTTGTAGGAATTCATTCTTTCTTTTACTTTTAGGTATGCAAAAATAAGATTTTTCGGCGAGAGTTGAAAATCCTGCTTTGCTGATTTGTATTGACGAACCGTATTTTACCGGTGGGTTTGATCTGCGTTAATTCCGGGGAAATGTGTGTTAATGAGAAAGATAAACCAATTCCGGAAAATTTCACCTTTTGACCATTGCTGTTGTTAAGATGATAGCACACCTATGGCGTGCAGCGCCCGCAATACGTTTCTGTTTCTACACAGATGATATTCCTACGGAATATTTTTATCCAAGTTCAACCTGCTTAAACAGCAATAAATTACTGATTACTAAACTTAAAAGACAATTAAATATAAAATGGGTATAGAATACATATAATTAAAAACTTTTATGGATACTGAATCTGCTCCAACGAAGCAATATCTGTATAGGATAATCACAAGAGTTATGCACGAACTTCGTAGGAGTTCTATTTTTTACTGGGCTGTTATTGAGATAGCACGCCTACGGCGTGCGGCACCCGGAATACATTTATATTTTCTACACAGATGATATTCCTACGGAATATTGTTTTACCTATTTATATGCGATGTATTACAATTACGAATAACAATATTCTTGGCACTTGAAAGGGTTTGTTTTACCTTTGCCGCTTCGTTTTAAACAATAATGAAATAGAATGGGCAGTTTGAAAAAATTGGAAATTAAAAAGAATATTCACAAAGAGGAGGACCGGAATCTGTCTTTCCGGGTATTTGATCTGACGGAAGAATACCTGAATGATTATATGCATCCTCATAAAAAAGACCATTTCCTGATCATCGTTATCGAAAGCGGAACCCTCAGTCTTCATATCGAATCGAAAATCCATCTGCTGAAAGCCGGCAAAATTTCGGTAGTCTTTCCGGAACAGGTTCATTTCATATCCGACCTGAGCCATGATGTACAAGGAAAAATTATTCTTTTTGAGGAAATTTTATTCTGCTCCGATATTCTGAAAAACGAACTCAGTACCTACAATGTACATCTTTCTACCCAGCTGAACTGCACGATTCTGTCGCCGGATGGTTTTAAACAAAGTTATCAGCTGGTTCAGAACATTCAGGAAATTTACCAGAAGCCAAGCCTGATCAAAAAGGAACAGGCAAGATTCCAGATCAAGATTTTTCTTTTGGGCTTAATTGAATCCGTTCACGGTCTGCATCCGGTTTTACATAAAGAAACGGCTGATAAACCGCTGTATGTACGATTTAAGAAATTATTGAACGAACAGTATAAGCAGCACCGGACGGTTCAGTATTATGCCGGAAAACTGGCCATCACCCCAAAAAAGCTCAATGCCCTGACAAAAAAGCATTGCGGAGAAACCGCCATTCAGGCCATTCATAACAGAATATTGATGGAGATCAAACGCCAGCTGATGTTCTCTGATCTTTCGCATAAGGAAATTGCTTTTGACCTGGGATTTAATTCTCCTTCCGCCCTCAATAAGTTTGTGAAGGCAAAACTCAAAGAAACGCCCACCGAGCTTCAGCAGGAACTGGCGCAAATGTATAACGCGTAGTCCTGTTTGTATAACACCACTCATTTCTGTCCGGCTAATTTTGTCCTATAAAAAATCAGAAAGAAAATGAGCAAATTATTTATTGCAGGAGAAGTTTTCCATGGTGCGGGAACGCTTGAGGAACTGAAGAATATCAACGGTAAAAAAGCCGTTATCGTAACCGGCGGAAGCTCGATGAGAAAAAGCGGAACATTGGATAAAGCAGTCGCTTACCTTACTGAAGCCGGCATTGAAACCCAGGTGTTCGAAGGGGTGGAAGAAGATCCTTCATCTGCCACCTGTCTGAAAGGTGCCGAGATTATGAAAACTTTTGAGCCTGACTGGATCATCGGTCTGGGAGGCTGTTCGGCCATTGACGCCGCTAAAATCATGTGGGTATTTTATGAGTATCCCGATGCAGATTTCGAGGCGATGATCAAGCCTTTCACGGTTCCTGTCCTGAGAAATAAGGCCAAATTTATAGCGATTCCTTCCACCAGCGGAACCGGAACTGAAACCACAGGCCTGGCTGTGATCACCGACCGGGAAAAAGGCGTAAAATACCCGGTTGTTTCTTATGAACTGACTCCGGATATTGCGATCGTCGACGGTGAGATCTGTGCCTCGATGCCGGCGCACGTTACGTCCAACACCGGACTTGATGCCCTGACCCACTGTGTGGAAGCCTATGTTTCCAATATCGATAACAATATTGCCGATGCACTTTCCAAAGGCGGCCTGGAGATCGTTTTTGATAATTTAAAAGAAGCGGTGGAAAATCCGGACAATATTACCGCCCGTCAGAATATGCACGATGCCTCGTTTATGGCAGGTCTGGCATTCAACAACGCATGGCTGGGAATTGTTCACTCCCTTTCCCACCAGGTCGGAGCGCTGTACGGCATTCCTCACGGGGCGTCCAATGCGATTTTCCTGCCGAACGTGATCCGCTACAATGCGCAGGCAACGGAACGTTATCCGGATCTGGCCAGGGTGATCGGCAAAACAACGGCTGAAGAGCTGGCGCAAGCTATTGAAACCCTCCGTTCTGAAGTAAACAATCAAAAGGCGATCAAAGATTTCGGCATTTCAAAAGCGGACTGGGATAAGAATATCGATTATATTACAGCGAATGCCCTTGCTGATCCTTGTACCGGATTCAACCCGAGGGTTCCTTCCCTGGAAGAACTGAAATCGATTTACAACGCCTGCTACGAAGGGGTTGTGTATACTGAAAAGGTTGTTGTTGCGGGATAAACGTAGATAGCAAGTAAAGAGGCGGAAAGAAGGAAGATGGAGGCGGGAAACTGGTAGTTTTTATGCCTGTTATCACGGTTAAAAATGATTATTAAAGGTCATATTGGTTATTTTTCAATCTTCATTCAATTTACATAATTCTTTATTCCAAATAGATTGAATGGTATTGAAATGATATTGTATGTAACGTGAGTTCGAGGTAGGTTTGGGCTAAAGCCTATCTGCGGCCGTAATGCCGGGCTGAAGCCCGGCGCTATTGAAAACCATGTCATCAACTGAAGATCAGGGTTTTTTGCGGTCTGCGATGAGTAGCCCCGATAGGAACGGCATCCTTTTTCTGCGGCGGGGACGGGCGATGGCGAAAAAGATACAGTGGATAGCGGGAATAAGCTCCTGAAGAAAATGATGAAAGGTGAATACAGGATGATATAAAAGCCGGGATATGACAGGCCGCCCCTACAGGGCTTATTAAAACGATGATTTGTTGCTACTACCAGATCGCTCCTCCGTAGCTTTCTCAGCGTGTAAGGGTAAAAAACCATCTCCTGAATGACTTTGTTTTGCTGTTTCCCTATGATTAGACATAAAAAAAGCCGCTCCTGTTGAGCGGCTTCTTTGGAATTTATCTGGTCCAGTTGATTTTGGAATGTTTTACATCTGAAGAGTTGGTTCCGATCATGATGTCGAATTCTCCCGGTTCCCAGTCGTATTTCAGGTCACCGTTGTAAAACTTCAGGCTTTCCGGCGTAATGTCGAAGGTTACTTTTCTGGATTCGCCTTTTTTCAGCATCACTTTCTGGAAGCCTTTCAGTTCTTTTACCGGTCTGGTAATGCTTCCTACTATATCCCGGATGTACAGCTGCACCACTTCAGCCCCGTCATAATTTCCGGAATTGGTAACAGTTACAGAAGCCTGCACGGTCTGGTTCCCTTTTGGATTCGCATTGGAAACGGTGATATCGGAATAATTGAATTTGGTATAACTCAATCCGTATCCAAACGGATATAACGGCGTGTTACATTCATCCATATAATTGGAACGGAAACGCTGGTATTCGCATTTGTCGACCAGTTTCTGATCCAACGGACGTCCGGTATTTTTTTCATTGTAATAGATCGGCACCTGGCCTAAGCTTCTCGGGAAGGTCATCGGCAGTTTTCCGGATGGGTTAACTTTTCCGAAGAGAACGTCTGAAATGGCATTTCCTGCCTCGGAACCTGCGAACCAAACGTTAAGAATAGCATCCGGCGTATCTTTCATATTGGTTAAAGCCAAAGGACGGCCTGTAAAAAGCACTACTGCGATTGGTTTTCCGGTCTTTTTCAACTCGTTCAACAAATCGATCTGAGACTGTGGAATCGTAATTTCCGTTCTTGAAGAGGACTCCCCGCTCATTTCCGCTGATTCTCCGATGGCCAGAACGATAACGTCTGCTTTGTTGGCTACATCCACCGCTTCTTTTAATAAGACCTCTTTTGAACGGTTATCTCTGTCTGTTTTTTTACCGTGAGCCGCATAGATTTCTTCCAGCTTGGCATCATAGTCGATATTGGCACCTTTTGCAGAAAGGAATTTTACCTCTTTTCCGAAATTGGCCTGTAATCCCTGCATTAAATTAACAGCTTTATCATGCTTTGCGGCAACACTCCAGGTACCGGCCATATTCAGGGAATTGTTCACCAATGGGCCGATAACAGCTACTGTTCCTGACTTTTTCAGCGGCAATACCTGGTTGTCGTTTTTCATCAGCACCATCGACTGGGCAGCAGCGCTTCTTGCGATATTGCGGTTTTCCATGCTGTACACCTCTTTCGCTGCCAGCTTGGCATCACCATGTTTGTATGGGTTATCGAACAAGCCCAAATCGTATTTGGCTTCAAGAATCCTTCGGGCCGCCATATCGATCTCCGCCTGGGTTACTTTTCCTTCCGTTAAAGATTTTTTTAATGTTGTTAAAAATCCTTCACCTACCATATCCATATCGACTCCTGCTTTCAGGGCCAAGGCAGAAACCTGCTGAAGATCGCCCATTCCGTGGTCTACCATTTCATTGATCCCGGTATAATCGGTTACCACAAAACCTTTGAATTTCCACTGGTTCCTCAGCACTTCCGTCTGCAGCCATCGGTTTCCGGTGGCCGGAATACCGTCCACTTCATTGAAAGATGCCATTACCGACGCTACGCCTGCATCCACAGCAGCTTTATAAGGCGGGAAATATTCGTTGTACATTCTTACGTGGCTCATGTCCACTGTATTGTAATCTCTTCCGGCTTCTCCTGCTCCGTACAGTGCAAAGTGTTTTACGCAGGCTAAGATATTGGTTCCGTTTGCCAGGTCTTTCCCCTGGTAACCGTACACCATATTTTTAGCAATTTCACTTCCCAGGTACGGATCTTCTCCGGAACCTTCGGAAACCCTTCCCCATCTCGGCTCGCGGGAAATATCTACCATTGGAGAGAAGGTCCAGTTGATTCCGTCTGAAGCCGCTTCTTTTGCCGCAACTTTTGCTGACTGCTGGATGATGTTCATATCCCATGAAGCAGCCAGTCCCAAAGGAATAGGGAAGGTGGTTTCGTAACCGTGGATCACGTCCATCCCGAAGATCAAAGGAATTTTCAGACGGCTGTTTTCCACGGCTACTTTCTGAACGGCTTTGATCTTGTCCGCTCCTTTTATGTTGAACAGTCCTCCGACCAATCCCTGCTCTACTTTTTTACCGATGTCCGAGCTTTTTGCCAGTCCGGTGGTAAAATCGCCTGAGCTTGGTAAATTCAGCTGTCCGATTTTTTCGTCTAATGTCATTTTGGCCAACAGGTTATCGACAAAGGCTTTCTTCTTTGCCTGGTACTGCGCCGTCTGATACGACTGAACGGGCTTATTTACCATTTCCTGCGCCGAAAATACGGGAGCCAGAGCCAGAGTGGCGATTACAATTAACTTTTTCATAAATCTATCTTCTTTAATTATAGTTTCTTTTTATTTTTTAAATGTGATGTTCGCTAAGTTACGTTTATATTGTTGTGAATATTTTTTGTTCGCAAGAGGTACTTCGACAAGCTCAGTATAGACTATTCACCCAGCAAATGATACAACGGTTTAATTTTATATTTTTAATTATTCTCTTTTCTTTTACTCAGCATCCACCGGTACAATTCCGGGTTGAAATAGGTCGAATCCCAGGAATTATGGTTGTCGTTCGGAAAAATGGTGAGTTCTGCCGAAGGATTTACCGGATGCAGCTTCTGGTAAAAATTGAAAGCATTTTCCGGAAGTACGACATCATCCATTCCGCCGTGGAAAATTTTCATATTGAGATTTTTGTACTGATGGATGTTGGCATACATCACCCGGTCAGTCGGCGCACATACCGAAACTACCGCGGCAAACATTTCCGGGTGTTCCATCGCCAGCTTCAGCGTTCCCCATCCTCCCATCGAAAGACCGGTAAGGTAAATCCGGGAAGCATCGACTTTGTATTTAGACTGAATTTCTTTAATGAGATTATAGATGGTGACGGTATCCCACCAGGTATTTTCCGGGCACTGCGGTGCTAAGATTGCCACCGGTTCTTTGATCAGGCTTTTGTAGGTGAACGGGCTGTGGGCTTTTACCATTTCGAGATTATTTCCTCTTTCGCCCGAACCATGAAGGAAAACGATCAGCGGGACATTTCCTTTGACATTCTGCGGATAATCGAGGATGTAGGATATTTTTTCCTGTCTTTTGACTTCTTTATTAAGTTCCGCTTTTATTTCCTGTGCCTGTAAGCTTACTGAAAACGGCAGCAGTATCAACGGCAAATATTTTAGTTTTAATTTCATCTGAATATTCTGTTTTGGCTGAAGCTTTTTTAATTTTGCATTAGTCTACGGACTCTCACTGTATTCGGGAGAAGGTTGATTATTTGCAGTTATTTTTAGCCCCGATTGCAGCGGCTACCCCACAGCGCGCTTGAAAGGCAAGCGAGGAGTAATAGCGGAAAGCGGGAAACAGCTTCAAATTACTAAAAATTATTGTAATGGTTACCTGATATTGTATTTTTCAGACTTAAAACTCAGCTTTTTCAGTCCCTGCTGGATTTCCGGTGCATTCATGAAGAGTTTCCAGAGAAACCCGGTCCTGTAATTCTCGATCATCGGGGCGATGGTCCCTTGGTCGATGGCCAGATATCTCGGCGTTGTCCAGTTGTCATAATGAATGGAATTGGCATCGTAAGGGCCTGCAGAGCCGATGAATTCAGGCTTTTGCGTGTAAATAAATCTCAGGAAGTCCATGGATTCTTTTGGCGTGTACGGAAAACTGCTCAATGCTGCGGTAGGCGTGATCACACCACGGTCGTTTTGCGGGAAATGAGCATCATAACCTACACTTCCATCCTGATTTCTGGAGTAGCTGGCGGTTAGTCCCCAATAGTCCGGCCCATAGCCTTTCCAGTGTTTCGGGTTTTCGACGCAGTATTTGTAATCGATGAGAACCTGATTTTTATTTAAGTCAAAGTAATTTTTAATAAACTTATCGGACAGCTGGGTCGGATCCAGACCGATATAGGAGTAATGGGCCCAGAACAGCGGACCGCCGTATTCTTCTGCGCCGTTGTGTTTTACATACATTGGAAGCCCGTATTTTTCTTTGTCTGAAAGATAGGTACCGTTTCTCGTCCAGCCTTTGTAATAGGTTTCGGCGTCAATCGGATACGTAGGTGATGAAGCCGCCAGAATGTAAGTGATCAGACATTCATTATATCCCTGTAACGGAAAATTCATTTCCCATTGGTAGTCCGGTGACCAGTGCCAGTACAAGACTTTTTCCCCGCCTTTGGTATACCAATTCCATTGGATGCCTTTCCACAGTTCGTCACATTTTTTGGCTAATGCTTTCTCTTCTGCGTTTCCGTTTTTGAAATATTCGCGAACCATCAGGATTCCCGAAGTAAGGAATGCCGTTTCGACGAGGTCGCCGCCGTTGTCTTTTTTCCCGAAAGGCACGGTCTTTCCTGTTTCGCCGTTGATCCAGTGGGACCAGGCTCCTTTGTGGCGGTCGGCTTTTGCCAGGAAATCCATCATGGTGGTCAATCGTTTCACTGCTTCCTGACGCGGTACAAATCCCCTTTCCACCCCAACCAGGATGGTCGCCAATCCGAATCCGGAACCACCGGTGGTTACCACGTGCTTGTCGTTGTCCGGATAAATGTTGTCTTCATGATATCTTTCTCTGCCCAGCTTCGAGTTGGGTTCAGCGTAATCCCAGAAATATTTCAGGGATTCTTTCTGGACAAGGTCTAGGAGCTGGGTGTCGGTGGGGTTGTTTTTTGCGGTCTCTGTTCCTGAAAGCTGCACTCTTGCAGATTGTGCATTTTTGCAGGAAATATTGAGTAGCGATAGGGTAACGGCTGATAGTATAATCCTTTTCATGACATCTTTTTTTTAACAGAATACTAAAAGAAGAGGAGAACTTTCATTCTCCTCTCAATATAATTAAAAATCTTAATAGCCGGGGTTTTGCGTGAAAAGTCCGTTGCTTTGATTCATTGCATCTAATGGAATTGGAAACAATTCATTCTTTCCTGTCTTAAATCCTTTAGGTCCTAAATAGGTAGCTGCCTGTCCGGTTCTTACCAGGTCCGGGAATCTGTCATTTTCCATAGCCAGTTCTACCCTTCTTTCCTGCCAGATCGCAGTTCTAAGAGCAGACTGAGTTGTTGCTGTCGTATTAGGAAGCTGTGCTCTGGTCCTTACTTTATTAATATTTGTAATGGCTGCGGAAGTATTTCCCAGTTCATTTGCCGCTTCTGCATTAATTAAAAGAATATCAGCAAATCTCAAGATTCTGATATTTTGAATAGAACCATAACCACAAGCATTATTATTTAAAGAAGAAGGCACATAGGCTTTTTGATTCCACATATTACCTGCCTGCGGATCTCCTTTTTTAATCAGATCTCCCTCAGGAGTTGTTTCTCCTTCTCTTAAAATCGTAAATTCTTTTCTTATATCTCCGGGCTCAAAAGCATTTTCCAATTCTTGAGTCGGTGTAAAGAATCCCCATCCGAATTGATTTCTTACTCCTTGAACTTCCGCATACTGACTACCACCAAATGCAGCAGAACAATCACAATTCACTTCAAAAACAGACTCGGTGCCAAATTCCCCGGCTGGTCTGAACAGATGATTAAAATCAGGATCTAAGCTATATCCCATTGCGATTACCTGATTTGAAGTATCATAAGCTTTCTGATAATCTTTCATGTAAAGATATACCTTTGAAAGTAGTCCTAAGGCACCTCCTTTTGTTACTCTTCCACGATCTGCCGCAGAATAGGTCTGAGGAAGAACGGCGGCTGCTGCAGTAAGATCGGAAACTATGAAATTATAAACTTCTGCCGCAGAATTTCTTGGTTTCAAATAATTGCCACCTTCAGGCAATCCATCAAAAATAGGCACACCTCCGTAAATTCTTACTAAGTTAAAATAGAAATAAGCTCTTAGCATTCTTGCTTCAGCAATTAATCTATTTTTAAGGGTAGCATCCATGTCGATTTTCGGCACATTGGTGATTACCTGATTCGCCCGGTTAACTGCCTGCCATTGTCCGATCCAATAACCTCTTACACCGTCGTCACTTACTGAGAATGTAAAATTATCGTATGCATTGATGAACGATGCATCTCCGGGGTTGGATCCCTTTTCAACATCATCCCCTGTTACTCCAAACACATATTGTGCAGGAAAACCTGAATTTTCCCAACTTCTCAAAAAGCTGTAAACAGCATTTGTTGCCTGCATGGCATCATCCTGGGTGGTAAAGAAGTTGGTTACTTCTGTCTGCCCCTCATCTTTAATATCTACAAAGTCGTCATTACAACTAGCAATTAAAGATAATATAGAAAGTGTTAAAAATATCTTTTTCATAATTTAATTAAAATGTTAAGTTCATACCTAATGTATAAATTGCAGAAATCGGATAAATATTATTATCAATTCCCATCTGTACTCTATCATTATTCGTTATCTCTGGTGAGAAACCATGATATTTGAAGCTCGTCCAAGGGTTTTGTGCACTTACATATAATCTAAGTCTTGTGATAGAAAGAGAATTGGCAAATGATTTCGGAAGATTATAACCAACCTGGATATTTCTGATTCTAATGTAGCTACCATCTTCAACATAGAAACTGTTTGGTAATATAATTGATTGATTAGAAGTAATCATTGAATACGTATTGGATGTTCCCGGTCCATTCCATCTGTTATTATAGATGTCAAGATCCCAAGTTTCATTACCATAACGCTGTTCACGGTTGTAATTGTATATTTTGTTTCCAAATACTCCCTGGAAATCAACAGCAAAATCAAATGAATAAACATTTAAATTAACTCCGAAACCATAAGATCCTTTTGGAATCGGGCTTCCTAAGAATGTTTTATCTCTGGAGTCGATAACTCCGTTACCATCCTGATCTGCAAATTTAAACCACCCTGCTTTTGCTCCACTCTGCCCTGAAGCTGCTGCTTCCGCATCTGTCTGGAAAACACCCGCAACTTCATAACCATAGTAAGAACCTACAGCCTGTCCTGCCTGTAATCTTACGATTGAATTTCCGAATAAACTTGCTCCGGTCTCCAGGTATGAACCACCGTAAACCGAAGTAATTTCATTTTTAAGAGATGTGAAATTACCGTAAACTCCAAAACTGATGTTATCATTAATTTTGTTATTGTAATTTACAGCTACTTCAAAACCACGGTTGTTGAAAGAATAGGCATTGGTTACGAAATTATTCCAGTTGCTTGCTCCTGAAACCGTTCCCTGATTTACTCCGTAAACCACATTCTTAGAATCTTTATCGTAATAAGCCGCATCAATTTTCAGCTTATTGCCAAATAATGCCATTTCAAGACCTACATCTTTACCTGTTGTTGTTTCCCAGCTTATATTCGGATCTATAAACTTATCTATGGTCTGTGCCGGGTAACCAACATTTCCAAAATAAGCTCCGCTGCCCACAATAGTAGTGTTGGCAGTATATCCTCTTCCTACATTTGGATTTCCCAGCTCACCATAACTCGCTCTCAGTTTCAAGAGATTGAAAATATTTTGGTTGCTCATGAAATCTTCTTTGGAAATAACCCAACCGGCGCTCACCGCAGGAAAAGTTCTGGATCTGTCAACATTAATCTGTGAACTGGCATCTCTTCTTATAGAGGCATTTAATAAATATTTACCTTTATAATCGTAGTTAATTCTTCCGAAGAAAGATTGAATCCTCTGTTGGTCCTGTTCTACACCTAAGTCTGATCTGTCTACGCCTGTAACGTGAACAATATCGGTTCCGCTTTGGATGTTAAGAGAACCATCCGTTCCGTCATAATTTACATTTTTAGCTGACCAATATTCTTGTGATAATGTTGTTCTTGTTCTGGAGAAACCAGCAAGTGCTTCCAAATTATGTCCGCCAAAGCTTTTCTTCCAGTTTAATGTATTATCCCAAACATAATTAAAGTTCCTGAAATCTCTTGTGATAAGTGAAGAAGCCCCTTGGTTTGCAACCGGGACATAGGTTAACTTTGGAGTAAATTCGTATTGGGTCGGATTATAATTATCGCTGGAGTAACTTACTCGGAAAGTAAAATCTTTCAGGAACTTCAATTCTCCCCATACGTTATTTAAAAACCTCTCCTGTCTGATCTGAGAACGAAACTGATCAAGCTGTGCTCTTGGATTGGCAATTGAATATCCGTTAAAATATTGGTAATCTCCTGTAGAAGGATTCATTACGGAAAATATAGGAGGTGCGATAAAGGCCGTTAACAAAGGATTTTGTGCTACATCTGTCCGCATTTTGGAATAACTGAAATTATCCCCAATTGTAATGTTATCGGTGATTTTATAGCTAACATTTAATTTAGTATTAAACCTATTAAAACCACTTCCGGAATTGATTCCTCTTCCAGCCGCCAAATTTCCTTCATCCTTAAGATATCCTATACTAGCATAATAATTAAATTTCCCAAGACTTCCTGTTGCAGAAAAATCATTTGAATTAATTACGCTGGTTCTAAAAATTTCTTTGAACCAATCGGTATCAGCAGGAAACTGACTTCTGCTTATAGATCCTGCACTGGATCCGTTGTTGTCATTCAGTAATTTTTCATTGTACAATTCGATATACTGGTCAGAATTAACCATTTTAGGAACATTTGTAACTTTTTTAAATCCTAAGTATGAATTGAAATTATACGTTGGCTTTCCTTTTCCGGTCTTTGTTTTGATGATCACAGCACCGTTAGCGGCCTGAGCTCCGTAAATTGCTAAACTTGAAGGATCCTTTAAGATACTCATCGATTCTATATCCTGAGAATTCAGATAGGAAATATCGGTTGTAATCATTCCGTCGACGATAAAAACCGTATTTCCGGATAAGGAACCTACACCTCTGATATCTATTCTTGGAGAACCGCCGGGAGCACCGGAATTGGTTATATTAACCCCTGCAACTTTTCCCTGAATAGAACTGATTGGGTTGGCATTAGGTTTATCAGCCAGATCTTTAGCAGAAACCAATCCAATACTTCCTGTTACGTTCTCTTTTCGCTGAGATCCATACCCAATCATCACCACCTCCTCAATCTTCTGTTCTTTGGCAACAGTATCTCTTGGTGTTGTTTGTGCATTCACATTCATCCCGAAATAGAGTACGGCGATGAGACATGAATACTTTAAATCACGTTGTTTCATATAGTTTTATTTTATTCGTACAATCAGTTTTTCATGAAAAGACATAAGCCTTTTCATACTTTTTTCGATAACATTCTGCGCGTTCTCAAAAAAAGACATTAGCCAAAATTATAAAAATATATTTAACAATGTTAATTTTACTTAAAATTTTTGTCATCCTGTTAAAAGTGATATTTTTATTAAATCTTAATCAAATCAGCTTATCATTAAAAAATTATTCACTATAAATAAAATTTTATGTAATATTTTAAATCTATAATTCAACATTTCAATTAAAATAATTATTCATGTTTTAATAAATTTTACTCTTTTAATGCTCATTGTAAACGATTTCTTTACTGTAATATTCTATTATTGGAAAAATAAATCCACAATTATTTTAAATTATAAAATTTGTTAAACTAATTTTCGTATCCTAAATTTGGTTCATTATTTGAAAACTTATAACGTTTAATCTATACCAATGAAAAAATACATCATCGCTGCGGCTTTACTTATCGGAACCGGAGCTGTTATCAATACCACCGTGCAGTCATGCACTACACTGGCGACGTCTGATCTGGGACTATCGATTATTAAAAGACTGCTTTTAAACGGGATCGATAAAGGAGCAAGCATCTACAGCAACCGGGATGCGTTTTTACAAAATAATATGGTTGATAAAGCCCTGCCGAAGCAGCTCAGAGAGATTAATACCTTGCTTGAGAAAGTGGCGCCTTCTCTGGTTGCCAAAGAAAGAGCTTACATTGCCGATGCTGCCGCTTATACCGTCAATATTTCAAAACCGATCCTGGTGGGTGCGGTCAATAGCTTAAATGCACAGGATGTGACGAGAATTATTCAGGGAGAAAAAGGTACAGCAACTTTGATCTTAAAGGAGAAAACTTCCCAGCAGCTGATTGCCGCCATCACTCCAAAAGTCGATGAGCAGCTTAACCAGTACGGAATTGTGAAAAGCATCAATACCGCTTTATCCGGAAGCAATTTCCTGGGCAGCCTATTAGGAAGCAAGACCACCGTGAATTCCGGAGGACTGAGCCAACTGGCTTCAGAACAGTTGGTGAACGGTATTTTTAATATTATCGAAGATTATGAAATCCAAAACTCGAGTTCCCTGTTGGGGCCGCTTGGAAAGTAAAAAAAATTCAGTATCTTTATAGAGATATTACAAGCAGATGGATATATTACAAGGAAATCAACATGCAAGCCCTGAAGATTTTTATAGCTCTTTAAGGGATAAACTGGAAGATCACCACGATTTTCCGGAAGATTATTTATTTAAATTTATTATTCCTACAGACCAGGCCAGATTAACGGAAATCTATAAAGTATTCGATGGCATTAAGTTCACGCTGGGAAACCGGGAAAGTAAAAACGGAAAATATACGGCCTGCAACATCAATGCATTTGTGCTGGATGCGAATCAGGTAGTTCATATTTATCAGGAGGTCGCCAAAATAGAAGGCGTGATTCTATTATAAAAAACAAAAAGTCAGCTTTTCAGCTGACTTTTTAGTTTATATTTCAATGCTTATTATTTATCAATAAAGTATTTTACGTTTTCAACCGGTCTTCCCAGCATGGCGACAGAACCTTTGATAATAATCGGCCGCTGGATCAGCGATGGATTTTCAGCCAGGATTTTGATCCATTCTTCTTCCGAAAGATTCTTTCCGGCATATTTTTCCACATACAGCCTTTCATTTTTTCTGATGATATGAAAAACGCTCTGGTTCAGCTTTTTTAAAACCGTTTTAATTTCAAGCTCGCTCAGCGGATCTTCCACGATATTGATGATCTCGAAAGGAACGCCGTTTTCATCGAGATATTCCAGAACTGCATTCGATTTTGAGCAGTTTCCGTTATGTAAAACTTTCACGACCATCTTTTTAATTGTATTTAAATGAAATTTGTCTTAATACAGTAGCAGCAATTAACTTACCAAGATTACCTTGTGGTAAAACTTTATTAAAACAAGCCGTTCAGTTCCGCTTCGATCTTTTCCAGAATAAATCCGAAATCTTCCGGTTTCTCCACGAAATCCAGATCATCCACTTCAATAATCAGCAGCTTGCCTTCGGTATAGTTGGAAATCCATTTTTCGTACTTCTGGTTCAGTTTGGAAAGGTATTCGATACTGATCGATGCTTCATATTCCCTTCCTCTTTTGTAAATCTTTTTTACCAGATTCGGAACATCCGATTTCAGGTAGATCAAAAGATCCGGTGCAGAGACGAACGATTTCATCAGGCTGAACACCGCTTCGTAATTTTTAAAATCACGATCGGACAATAAGTTCATGTCATTAAGGTTTTCCGCAAAAATATGGGCGTCTTCATAGATCGTACGGTCCTGGATGATGTTTTTTCCGCTTTCCCTGATTTCTTTTACCTGTTTGAAACGGCTCCCGAGGAAATAGATCTGCAGTGCAAAGCTCCATTTGCTCATGTCTGCATAAAAATCTTCCAGATAAGGGTTATGATCTACATCTTCAAACTGGGCATCCCACCCGTAATGCTTTGAAAGCATCGTCGTTAATGTTGTTTTTCCTGCTCCGATGTTTCCTGTAACTGCAATATGCATATTTCTCCTTAGTATATTTTAAATGTTTTATGATCATACCTAAATGCCGGCCGCGCGAACTTCCGAACTGTCCTCAATAAGCTTCTGCAGGGAACTTTCCACAGGGTTTTTACTTTCGATTTCCTGGGTTTTCTGTTCCAGCTTCTGCTCCGGACTGCTGGGCTCCGCAGGTTTTTCCGCAGATCTTTCCACATCCCGTTCCGTAGCTTTCGGCAGAGGATCCGGTTCACTTTCAGGCTTCTCCTCTTTTGCTTTTTCGAGGCTGTAAAGATACAGGTTGTTGGCTTTGATTTCAAAATAAGATAGGGTATTTTTATCCACAATCTGCGCATCGGAATCCCCAAAAATCTTAACCATTTCTTTTTCCGGAATGTATTGTAAAACCGAATTATTTGTTATTACAAGAACCGTTTCGTTTTCCCTACGGAACCGCTTTCCGCCTTCTACAGGGGCTTCAAAGATTTTTTCAAATTTTAACGTGAATACCCGGATGTGATTTCTGGTAAGAATATATACTTTGTTTTCGTACACCATAAGATCCATCAGATCATCGAAGCTGGCGTCAAAAGGATAAGAATTAATGGTATTGTCATTCCTGAAATTGTACTGAATCAGGCGCTTGGTACTGTCATCAAGAAGCCAGATCTGCTGCAGATCTTCGGCATAGGCCATTTTGATAAAGCCGAACTTCTGCCTGAAATCCACCCGCTGGATTTCATTGAGATTCTGGTCTACAAACTTCATTTCCTGGGCATTCTCCGAAAACAACGGAACGCTCAAAGGGTTCTGGACGGTCTGCACTTTGTAGGGAACCGTGAGCATCATTTTCCCGAGCTGTCTGCCGAGGGAATCGTATTTGGTAAAGCTGAATTCCTTATTCTTATAGATATACAGGTTTCCGTAATCGTCGACGAGCATATCCTTAGCATCCTTCAGTTTCAGCGTATCCAAAGGAAGGGCCTTCTGTGCCGTTACTGAACAGAAAAGCAAAGCAAATATTAAATGGAGTATTTTCAAATTCTTTTACAATGATAGCGCTCCCGAAAGGAACGCTACCAATTTACTATTTTTATTGAGTCCAACAGATATTGTAACCGATTTTAACTTATTGTAGGGCCACTTCATAGATTTTCGGCCAGTTCTTTCCGGTTATGAGCATATTTTCTCCTTTAAAGGCAATCCCGTTCAGAACGTGCTCACTGTCGTTTTTCGTATATTCTTCCGTAATTTTCGTGAAATCAAATTTTCCAACCACTTCTCCTGTCACAGGATTTATCTTCAGAATGTAAGGCTGATGCCAGACATTGGCGTAAATAAATCCGTTATGGTACTCCAGTTCGTTGATCTGGTTGTAAATATCCTTATTTCCGCCTACAGGAAGTGTCTTCACTACTTTTGAAGGATTATTGACATCCAAGAAATAAAGATCATTGGAACCCGAATCCGCAATCAGATTCTTTCCGTCATACGTAAGTCCCCATCCTTCGCCGAATTCATTGGGTAGAGGGAATTCTGAGATTTTCTTTAAGGTATTTTTATCATACACGAAACCGATTTTATTCCGGTACGTCAGCTGATAGACTTTATCCCCTGCGATGGCGATGCCTTCGGAAAATATATCTGCCGGCTGTTTTTCAGTAGCGGTTGGGGTTGTGCTTCCCAAAGGATATTTAATCAGCTGGGATGCCTTTTCCAATCCGTCACTTTCATATACCGTATTGCCTTCCAGAAGAAAACCTTCCACAAAATCTTCCGGGTTGTGGGGATATTCCGCCACAATTTTGTAGGGAATATTCTGCTCCGGTGTTTTGGAAAAAACATTAATTGTTGCATCCTGGGTCAAGGTTTCTCCGCCTTTGGTTTTGATATTAAAAGTAACTTCATTGTCCCCGAATTCAAAAAACTTCGGATCGACGGTTAAAGAAGACGTTTCCTTGTCGCCAAAGCTGATGGAAATGCTTTCTGCATTTTCCGTCACTTCTTCCGGAAGGTTTAATTGATCCCCGAAATGATAACCTTTTTCTTCCATCGAATGATTATAATCCGCCAGGCTGTCCAGGATTTTTTTATCGTTTTTACAGGAAACCAGCAGCAATACAGCGGCAAAACCTGTCATCAGATTTTTCTTCATGTAAGAATGTTCTACTTGATGGCTACTTCATAAATTTTGGACCAGTTTTTACCGGTAACCAGCATATTATCCCCTTTGAAAGCAATCCCGTTGAGTACATCGTCGCTGCCTTTGGTGTTCTGCTTGGCAATATCGGTAAAGTCAAAAGTTCCTACCACTTCCCCATTCGCCGGGTTGATTTTTAAAATAACCGGTTTCTGCCATACATTGGCGTAGATGAATCCGTTGTGGTATTCAAGCTCGTTCAGTTGATCATAAGCCTGGGCGCTTCCGGCTACGGCAATATATTTTACCAGCTTGGAAGGGTTTGCCGGATCAAGAAAATACAGCAATTTGCTTCCGTCCGAAGCGATCAGGTACTTTCCGTCATAGGTCAGTCCCCAACCTTCACCCAACACATTCGGGTAAGGAAATTCGGATAAAAGCTTCAGTGAATTTTTATCATAGATATAGCCTTTTTTGCTCTGCCATGTTAATTGGTATACTTTATCGCCGACAATCGTGCTTCCTTCGGAAAAATCCTCCTGCGGCTGCTTGGTCGAAGCTAAAGGCGTCGTGGTTCCGAGCGTGTATTTCAGGATCTGTGAAGAACCGTTCTGTCCGTCACTTTCATAGATCGTATTGCCTTCCACCTGGAATCCCTGTACGAAGTTTTTGGGATCGTGCGGGTATTCCGCTACGATTTCATAATTGATTTTCTGTTCCGGGTTTTTTGCAAAAACGTTAATGGTCGCATCTTGGGTTAAGGTTTCTCCGCCTTTGGTTTTAATATTAAAGGTCACCGCATTGTCGCCCAGGGTAAAGTATTTGGGATCAATGGTCAGGCTGGAAGTTTCCTTATCGCCGAAGCTGATGGAAATACTTTCCGCATCATCCGTTACTTCTTTCGGCAGAGTCAGCTTATCTCCGAAATGATAGCCTTTCTCCATCATCGAATTGTTGTAATCGGCCAGTGAATCGAGTACTTTTTTATCATCCTTGCATGAAGCCAACATCAAAACCGCCAGACATCCTATTAAAATATTTTTTTTCATTGATTTCTTAATAATTTCCCCAAAATTAGCAAAATTTATCCCTCCGAACTAATTTCATCGACAGGTTGACCAAATTGTAATAAACTCCCGTTGAAAAGTACCGTTTCCTGCTTCTGTTTCACCCCTGTTGAGAAACGGCTCAAAGTAATGGAATATTACTCAAGGAAGTCTGTTTTTAAAACCACCCTGTCAAAAATTCCTGCAGAATGTTCGACCCCCCTCCAAGGGAAGGGAATTTTTATACACTTATTTTCAGTGAATTAATTTATTTAACTAAACAAAGTGTAAGCTTTCTCTATTTTAGATTGTACCGGATTAAAAATCAAAGATTTTTAAAAACTTAGGTGCGCTTTTTCTACGCAGTTATTCAGCTTTATTATTTAGCATGAATATCTTTTGTGACTTTTGCGGTGAAATCTCCAACATCTGCAGGATAACCATTATCCATGGGAAAAGCCGGTGATCTTGGCTTCATCGAAATCCAGCTGCATTTCGATGGTTCTCATGACGTGGTCGTCGAAAATTTTCTCCCGCTTCATGCGGTGCAGTTCGTTGCGCTGGGCCTGGATCAGCTGCCGCATGACCTCTTTGTTTTCATTCATTGCAGTTACATAATCGCCTGCGGAAGCCAGGCATTGTGATTTATCCGCCATCATGATCATTTCATTTTCAAGCCGGTGTTTCTGATGCTGCACCAGGCTGTTTTTTTCTACCAGACCAGAAAAATCGCTTTCAAGTTTATGAAGGGCCGTTTCTTTCAGTTTTTTCATCAGAATGACTTCCTGTTTTTCTTCAGGCAGCTCGCTTCCGGCATCTTTTATTTTTAACAATTTTAAAATCGGCGTCAGTAAAAGTCCTTGCCCTACCAAGGTGATCAGGATAATGACGAAGGTGACAAACAAAATGATATTCCGGTGCGGAAAGGCTTCCCCGTTAGGTAAAAAAGCCGGAATCGAAAGCGCTGCAGCCAGGGAAACCACGCCCCTCATCGCTGCAAAACTGATGATGAACGGTTCCCGCCAGTCGGGCTTCGGATTTTTCAGACACACTTCCTTAGACAAGAGCCTTGGAAAGTACATCAGCGCATAGCTGTACAGAATTCTCGTTCCGATAATGGCTCCTCCGATAACGATGCTGTAGATGATGCCTTCCGAAATGGTATAATCTTTCATAGCAGCCACTACAACAGGTAATTCCAATCCGATCAGGATAAAGATAATGGTATTCATCAAAAAGATGAGCACACTCCATACATTACCCGACTGTATCCTGGAAGTATGGCTGAGATAGCAATGGGAATTGTAGGACATCAGAAGTCCTCCCGCCACAACAGCCAATACTCCGGAAAAATGGAAATGTTCAGCCCCGATATACATAATGTACGGGACGATCAAAGTAATAATGGTATCGATGTTGGAATTGGACGGGATAATTCTCAGCAAAGCACCGAAAAGCAGCCCGGCACCTACGCCAACGCCGATTCCTCCGATGGCCATGGTGAAAAAGTCTTTCACTGCTTCACCGAAAATAAACTGCCCGGAAATAACGGCTGCCAATGCAAATTTAAAGACAATTAAACTCGATGCATCGTTGATAAGGCTTTCCCCTTCGAGGATGGTGGTTATTTTTTTAGGGATTTTCACATGCTTCAGGACGGAAGTTGCCGCCACGGCATCCGGCGGGGAATTTACGCCTCCCAGCAGGAATCCCATGGCTACCGTCAGCCCCGGAATAATGGATGAAGAAAGGTAGGCCACGACGATTGAGGTAAGAAATACGAGCCCGAAAGCCATGGAAAAGATCTGTTTCCGCCATTTGTGGAAATCCTGCCAGGAAGTAAACCAGGCGGCTTCAAAAAGGATCGGCGGAAGGAAGATGAGAAAGACGAGATCAGGTTCGATTTCAATATGCGGCATCCCCGGCACAAGGCTGATAAGAAGTCCGGCGATCACCAGGAATATCGGATACGCCACTTTGAGCTTTTGCCCGATCATAACGAGAATCATTACAGACAGAAGAACTGCAATTGATATTATAACATAGCTGTGAATCATTATTAATTTTTTTTAAAAATACTGAACTGTTTTTAATCATTAATAATTTTTCTTCATGGTTTTGTGTGATGTGGAGATTAAAAAAGATATTATTTATCTCCGGCAGGTTTATTTGTTAAAATTAATTTACTTAAAAACCGGTGAAGATTGAAATCTTGCCATTTGATTTTACTGTTTTACTTTATTGACCACCCCGTCAAAAATTCTTTGAATTTTCGACATCCCTCCGGCGAAGGAGAATGTTTGTCTTTCTTAGAAAGGTTATCTGTTTAATAGCTTTTAGTTCAAGGTTGATGCTATTTTTTGTAATTATTTTTCTCTTGTAAATTTTGGATGTAGGTAAGAATACTTTAATAAACAACAGGCTCCCCAATCTTTGAGCGTAGCAGGAAAACTTCCGGCATCCGGCATCCCTCTTCCAGCTTATTATTTAATCTTTTGTAAACGGAATATTATTATAAAAACCGATCTGGACCTGGCCGCGGTTTTTGTTTTCCTGGATCTGATTCATGTAGCCGGCTTCAATCCTCATATTCTTGTTAATCACATACCCTAATGCGCCATAGACCCTGTTCCTGTCGAAGACCGGACTGTCCGAATGAAGGAAGATTTCATTATACACCGAAGCATAAAAAGTTTTGGGGAGCATCTCTTTATTGTTGATCGGGATACTCACATTTATATAATACCTGAACCTCATTCTGAAATCATCTTCCATAAACCTTTCTTCCAGACGGTACCGGTGCTGAAGATTGAATCTCCCGAATTTCTGCTTGGTAATATACTGCTGGAAGATCCTGTGTTCGATATTCTCCGTTTTCTCTCCGTCTTCGTAGGGTCTGCTTAAGATAAATGCATATCCTGCCAATACATTATTGTTGTCTTCGGAAAGATCGTATCCGATTCCGGCACGGACCATCAGCTGTTCGAGATCTCCGATCGCGTTAAAATTCCGGTACTGAATTTCATTATGGAGATTTAATTTTTTGCTGATTTTATTATTTCCAAAGTACATGTACCATGCGCCGAGATCATTTTTCTGTGCCTGCAACACCGTTGCCGTGAGAATACTTATTCCCAAAACCGCTTTTTTCAGTACATTCCTCATTGTTTATTATTAATATCTATTGTTCATAACAAATTTAATAATTTAAATCAATAACACCAAACTGAAAAGCGATTGCCGGCAGACCATCCTAAAATCAGAACTGACGGAAAATTTCCGCCAGTTTTAGTTGTATTCCGATTTATTGTAACCTGATGGTAGGTAAAAATGAGAAGAATTTTAGCACATAAGTCACATAAGTCACATAAGATTTAGTTTAAATGCCTGAAAATATTTTAGAACACATAAGAAAAAAATCAAAGATTTTTTTTTAAACCTTATGGGCTTTTATATGTAATTAACTAAATTTCAAAAATTTAACAGAGTAAAACTTCTAGCATCCATCTTCCATCTTCCATCTTCCAGCCTATTCACCTGATTTCTACTTGGGTTCACCATACATTCAAGGATGCTGTTCCATTTTCGAAGGGTCATCATAATTGACCATCCAGTTGATTCCGAACTGATCGGCAAACATCCCGAAATAGGCGCCCCAAAACGTTTCTTCCATAGGCATGGTTATTTTACCGTCTGCTGAAAGTCCGTTAAACAAACGGTCTGCTTCTTCCTTTGATTCTGCATTAATGGAAATGGAAAAGTTATTTCCCATAACGAGATGAGCCGAGTGATCACATCCTGCATCACTTCCCATCAGGATGGTTTCCTGTGAAATCGGAAGGGTAACGTGCATAATTTTATCCCGATCTGCTTCTTTCACTTCCTGGCCCTCCGCCGGAGGCATTTCCCCAAAAGTTCCGATGTAAGGATATTCGCCGCCAAAGACCGATTTGTAGAAATCGAAAGCTTCCCGGCAGTTTCCGTTGAAGGTAAGGTAGACATTTACTGTTGCCATAAGATGATTGGTTTTAAGATTGAGTTTAAGGTTTAGATTGAGTTTAGTTTTATCGTTAACGGTGCTGATCGATCAGGATCATGTTTCCGTCCGGATCTTTCAGGTAGATATGTTCAGGACCGGAAGTGGTTTCGTCCGCGTCTTTCAGCAGTTCGATCCCCTGTTCTTTTAATTTTTTCTGAATATCGCGGACATCCTCAAAAACGTCAAGGTTCCGGGCATTCTGGTCCCAGCCGGGATTGAAAGTAAGCATATTGCCGTCGAACATCGCCTGGAAAAGACCGATGATATGATCGCCGTTTTTCATGATGAGATAATTCTGCTCCATCGCGCCGCCCATTTCGCTGAACCCTAATTTTTCATAAAAGTCTCTCGATTTCTGAAGGTCTTTTACACTTAAACTGATTGAAAATGCCCCTAATTTCATGCTGCTGCTTAATTTATTATTTAATTACCGGTTTTTAATCCGTGTTTTGAAGTCCATGGTTCCGTCATAGCTTTTCCAGTCGCCGGTAAGTTCAATCTCCTGGTCTTCTACCTTTTCGGTATCTTTATTCCAACGGAAGGTATAGACGAATTTTCCTTTTAAAATCCCGGAATGTTTTCCCTTGTTTTCTTCCGCCAGCTCATATTCTCCGAAAACCGTCCCTTTTTTACGGGCATCTTTATATTTGGCAATGGTAAATTTCCCTTCAAATTTTGCATAGACTTTGTCCACAAGCGTATAGCCCGAAACGAAATATTCCTGGTCGTTTTTTCTGTTCTGCTCGGAAATATCAATTTTCAGTTTGATTTCCTGATCCTGATTACCGATGGTGCCGGTGTAGGCTTTGCTGTTGTTCAGCCACACGTTGGAAATATCCGGCATCTGCGCGAAGGCAAGTCCTGAAAGAAGGACGAAAAGTAATAGAAGTTTTTTCATAATCGATTGTTGTTTTATTTAAATACTACTTTGGAAATATCTTTCGGAACAAAGTTTGCCCACCAGGACTCAAAATCCAAAGTTCCTGAATAATTTTTCCATTTTCCTTTGAAAGTAACGGTAGCCCGGCTGTCCTTCGTTATGAGTTTGGCCATCTGCATCCTTACTTTCCCGGTAAATATCCCGGAATGTTCACCGGAACTCAATTCCTTCATCACAAAGTCTGCAAATACCAGCATCTCATCCGGTGCATGGTTTACATTGAATCTCTGGGTAAAAGTAATTTCCCCTGAAAAACCGGATTTTGTGCCTGCCACTTCAGAATATCCAGACACCAAATACTGTTCAGGCTTATCGGGATTTTTGACGGCCTTTTCAATCTGTACTTTAATTTCCGCTTTTTCATTGGAAATCTCACCATAAAAAGGCGTGTTGCCGTTCAGTAAAAAAGGACTAAAATCCTCGTTTTTTAACGGAAATTCTTTTACCTGTGCGAAAGAAAGCGAAAAGGCAAAAACTGTAAAAAAAATAACACCAGTTTCTTCATATCAAACACCGAATTGGGCCAGGTGATGATTGAGGTGCTTGGCAAACATATTGTTCCATTCCCCGGCCTTCAGTTTTCCGAAAGAAAAAGATTCCTTACCATCAAAAGCCGATGTGCCCAGCTGCTGGGTTTTCTGGATGAAGCCGATCAGCCTCTTCTTTTCTTCGTTAAAATTTTTCCGGTCCGAAATAATAAACTGCGGGGCCGTCGGTCCGTTGTGTGTGTACGCTTTCTCGCCGACTACTTTGGGCTTTACAAAGTTTTTCAGGATGAATTTTGCGATAGCTCCCGGCTTCTTGTGTTTTTCGGGTTCATAGACCATCTCGTACGATACGTTGCAGTGGGCCAGCATCTGATCTACCGTCATTTTCCCCCACAATCCCTGGGTTTCCGGGGTAAGCTTGTTGATCCTGTCAATGTAATGTTGAGCATCTTTTGCGTCAAAAACGTTTTCCATAGTTTTATCTGAATGTTGAAAGACAAATATATCAGTTTTTCGATACAGAAACTACATGAAATTAATTTTGTTTTTGAATTGATATTTGGGATGGAAAGGCTGGAAGAGGGATGCCGGGTGCCGGAGGTTTTCTGCAGTCAGTATCATCACCAGCCGACTTGGTATAACGTCAGTTCGAGTGTTTTTTGGAGCCCAGCGGAGAAAAATGTATCGGGAACGTGTAAAGCAGTACCTCGGTTTGTAGTTCAGTAACTTCCCGATACGATTTTTTCAAAATCTACTTGAAACGACGGTAGTTAAATATCGAAGGTAATCTTCGTTGGTGGCTATTCTGTTTTTAAATACGGAATTATTTAAGTCTGTTTTATATTAAATAATTGATATTTAAATGAATATCATCGAGTTCACGTTAGTATACGTTCGATATTAAGAAAGCCCGGCTTTACGTAACACTTTTTTCGAAAACCGGTCTGATCCGAAACCGTAATACTTTCTAGCGAATGAATCCTCCAGCTGGCCGGCATCGTATTTCGAAGCCAGGAAAGCAGCCAAAACTTCTTCATCATCTTCCGAGCTGTTCCATTCATTCCTGGATCTCACCGCCATCAGAAATTTATTTTTATTGGTTAAATACAATTTTTCAGCATAGACGTTGATGACGGAAGTAGGGGTGTTGCTGTCGATAGCGTCAAGCATCTTTTTATAGTTTTTTTCATAATCCAGAATGCCAAAATACAGTTCCGCAGTTTCCTGATCATTGTAAAAAGAGTTTTTCAGGAAACCCAGTATCCTGCTCCTGAATTTTTTGAATTCCTCTGCATCGGCGTCGTTTTCCGCTATGAAAATATAGTCTTCCAAGGAAAGCGTTTCCCAGAATCTTTTCCTTTTGATGTAGGCCAGATCCGCAGGGCTGCCATCTTCCTGGTATATTGTTTCCAGGATAGCATAATATGGCGGATCATATCTTTCATTTGAATTGGAATCAATAATTGCCTTACAAATCTTCTCCGCTTTCTTACGATCGGTTTTAAGAAGCTCCCCGATTACTTTCAGATTATAGGAATTCTGATATTTTTCGATCTGAAAGTAGCTTTGAAGTTCGGTAAAGAAACCGTTTTCAGCAATGATTCCCAACAGATCTTCTTTAACCGAAGTCCTCAGTTCAAAACCCGTCTTCTCCCAAATCCTGATCTCCTCCCTGATCAGTCCGGCAATATACATTTTCTGTTCCTGGCTCCCGGAATGGTATAGTTCTTTGATAAAATCGTAGAAAGCAAATGAAACGGAATAATCACACCTCAGAAAGATATACCAGTTTTCGGCAGCCAGTTCTTTCCACAGGTCGACATCTTTTATTGTATTCAGATGAGCAACAAAACGTTCTTTTAATTTTTTCTGAAAATTATCCATCCTTACTCCTGAGAATAAGATTTTAATCTTATAGTTGGAAATTTCGTCACTCAGCGACAAATATTTTTTGATGCTTTCCTTTTTATCAGGATTCTGCAGGAGGTACTGCTCTACCGGCTCCAATGCCTTCGTAAGAAGATCGACCAGCTTTTTAACTTCCGGTGCGGTAAGGCTTTTTCTTTTTCCTGCTACCGAGGTGACGGTATTTTTAATAAGCTCCGAGATCTCGGTTTCCGAGAAGTCTTTTTTCTTCTGCCCGAAGCTAAGCATAAACTGCATTTCCGCATCTTTGTTCTTTTTGAAGAAATCCAGCAGCCAGGTTTTCAGTTCTTCTGAATTGAGATCTTCCATTGCCAGTTCCGCTTCGGAGATTTTCTTTTTGGCACCTTTCGGTACTGTCTTAGCGGTTTTGTTTTCCAACATAAAAATCCCCATGGCCAGAACATGCAGGCAGAAATCATTACTGCCACATTCACAGGAATATCCGGTAATTTCAGATTTTGAGTTTATTACTAAACTTACATCATACGACTCAGTTTCATCATCTACAAAACAAACAAAACGGTTCTTTTCGGTTTCTTCAAATTCGCGGATACTGAATTTTTTCGCTTTGTTGATTTTCTGTTTTGAAAACCGGTTTTGCAGGTCTGATAGGTTGTACATCTGAATTTTTCCCCAAAGATAAAAAACGGCCTCTTAAAAAAGAAGCCGTTTTCTGATAATGAGTGTTTTTTTATTCGGAAATGGTTACCTTTTCCCCTTTCGTGTGCGCATTCATCTGCGGCGCGTAATAGTTCTGGATGGTGGTGATCCCGTTGGAGAATTTTCCGGAGGCATTGGCCACCAGGTCATATTCAAATACATATTTCCCTTTCGGCATCCTTTCGATGTAGAAATTCGTGGAAGCATCTTTGGTAGATTGATAATATCCCAGATTATTCTTCCACTGATAACCCGAAAGCACATCCACCGGCTCAAAACCTGCCGCCCTCATGTCTTTGATATGGATGTACTCCATCGGACGGTCGGTATTCAAAATCATTCTTACCGTAACTTTATCTCCTACTTTCAGCGGGGTTTCAGGTATGATTTTCTGAAGCTCTTCCCCATTCACGGTTTTGATTTTCCTGTACAGTTCTTTGGTAACCGAAAGATACGTTTCGGAAGATCTTATCTTATCCAGGTCTTCGTAATACTGCCAGAACAATCCGCCCTGTACGATTCCAGGCCCCGGTTTGGTAACGGTAACGGTTGCCAGGCCTTTATCCAGGACGTCCGATGTTACCGTTGACTTTACATAACCTGTGGCCTGAGTTTCCGGCTTCAGCTCTTTTCCGCCCCAGACAATGGTTGCTTTATCACTTTCTGCTCCCGTCCAGGATTTCCCTGAATTCAAAATCGTAAAGATTACTTCTGACGTTCCTCTGGAGCTGCCCCAGGAATTGACTTCCTTCTGGGTAATCAGCCAGATTTTTATTTCCTCAATGAATTTTTGGTCATCAGGTCTCAGTTTGTTAAAAGCTTCCAGGGCACCGGCATGGTTCACTACTTTTGAGCTGAACCAGCCCCAGTCGTCCAGGTTCTGTTTCCAATACACCCCCTGGGTCTTGGATGATACGGAAGTTTCCTTGAGGTAATTCATCAGCTTATCCGAAACCTCTTTTAATCCGTAATTGTTCATCAGCAATGCCGCGCGGTGAAGTCCGAAGAAGGTAAAATCGGTAAACTTTGCTGTCTTAGCCTTTTGTTTTACAAGGCTTTTTAAAGTGGCGCCTTTCCCTTTTAGCGGATATTCTTTTTCCCAGTAATTCCTTGAATCCAGATAATCTAGGGTCCAGTTGGTCCAGACATTCTTCTCTTTAGGATCTGCATATTTTTCGATTTCGCCGTCGATATATCCGATCAGTTTTTTTACCATTTCTTTCTGATCGGCATTCTGGTAGTATACCAACTTATCTTTTAACCATCCATTAATTTTACCTAAATTTTTCAGGATATACAGTGACGTAGTATACGATCCGGGATAGCCGGGATACCACGAGAAACTGCCGTCCGGGTTCTGCAGTTTTTTCAGGTCGTCCCAATCCTGACTGATGGAATTTTTCATGGTATTGGCATCAAACAGCTGGGCCAGTTTCTGCATCTGCTCCTGTTCATTTTTGCTTTCTAATACCCAAGGGGTTTCTTCGAGCAGCAGCTGTTTCAGCTCCTGATTTTTCTCGAGGTTTGAATTTAGTAATCCTTTATTCTGATATTCCTCAAAAACGGCTTTGATTTTCGGATTGGCCCTGAAGATCTCGGAAGCCAGCACATCGGCAAACCATTTGTTGAAGACCACATCTGCGGAACTCTTTGTATCGTTTTTAAGGCTCGGAAGCGCAAACATGATTTCCCAGATCGGATTGGTGGTCAGTTCCAAAGTATTGGAGACGTTGGCTATGGTTTTGGAATCGGCATTTTTAAGGTTTTCCAGCTCGAACGTTTTGGTTTCCCCTTCTTTTATAAATACCGGAACGGCATCGGTTACCAGCATCCTGTTCGGAAGAACGGCAACCGCCTGCTGCTCGCCATCCGAATATTTCCCGGCTTTGGCCACGACTTTTAAAATGATGGACGAAACATCTTCCGGAACTTTAATCTTCCAGGCCACCACAGAGTTTCCGTTGGCCTCCAATGAAAAAGCCTGTTCCTTGTTCAATCCTGAAACCGCTGTAAGTGTACTTAGCCCGAATTTCTCCGAAATATCTTCGTTGGTAAAAGCATCGAGGATCTGTAAACCGGCATAGCCGCTCAGGTTTTTATCGGTTAAGTTTGATAATTTAGATTGCAAGTTCAGTTCATCCCCTTCTCTTAAAAACCTCGGATAATTAGGCGTTACCGAAAACTCTTTCTGCGTTACTACTTCTTTTTCCAACGTAGCCGCTCTAGCATCTTTCGTATGCGCGAGGAACATCAGCTTCCATTTCGTCAAAGCTTCCGGCGAAGTAAATTCAAAGCTTACATTGCCTTCGGAATCGGTTCTCAGATCCGGATAGAAGAAGGCGGTTTCGCTGAGGTTCTGGCGGATTGAGACATTATTTAAATTTGCCTCCAGTGGTGAAGGAGCCTCTGTTTTTGGAGCTTTTGCAGGCTCAGGAACTACATTCTGAGTGACTGCTATTCTATCTTCCGACATCGCAACTTTAGCCATGGTGCTTCTGGCCCTTCCCGCAGGAGGTGGCGGCGGCGGCGTATAGGCGGCTGCTTTCACACCTTCCTGATTGAGCAATCCCGTAGTTGTTTCCAAAGTTACGCCATCCGTGAGATACAAGTCACCGTCGAACCAGTTAAAATAGGGCGGTTCAACCTGCTTATTAAAATAATACATCAGTCTTTTCTGATAGTATTTTTGTAAAAGATCTTCCCGGATATCGTAGGAAACGAAACTTGAATAAGGTATATAAAAACGGTACCAGTCAAAATTATTTTTAGCCAGCTTATCCAGGGACATATCATACATACTGGCAAGAATTTCTGCATTAATTTTCTCCCTGTTTTTTCCTGATACTTTTATTGACCATTTCTCTTTTGAGCCCGGTTCAATTTTATCTCTGAAGGTCACCATTTCGATAGTTAATGCTTCTGCTTCGCTCTCCTTTACCGGAAGATTTGCCGTTTGTGTCTGGACGTCATTAAAAGCAATTACCTGAAACTGAATATTCAGACTTTGTACTTTCTTATCTGACGGAATAACCGCCGTATATTCAAAAATACCGTTTTTAAACGGATGAGTTTCAGCAAAGGTAGTTCCGGAACCATCCTGAATAAAAATATTCAGCAGGGCATCCGGAATTGATGAATATATATGAAACCGGGCTTTTTGGCCTCTTGCAAATTCTTTTTCAGGCTGCACAACCGTCAGAAATGTCTTCTGGAAATCCGGCAAGGAGTTTTTATTCCATACACTGAAATTCCTGACTGCTCTAATGGTATCCCTGCCTTCAATATTGTACAGCTCAAGTTTATAAGTTCCTGCATCCAGTTTTCCCAAATCAAGAGACTCTTCTTTATGCACAACCCCATTTATAATGACGGATTGTACCTTAAAATTTTCCGATTCATCATTTTTGTCATACCGGTCATGCGGAAACCTGCTGATGAATTCCTCTCTTGAAAATTTTGGCAGGTCCTGAACTTCAGATTTAAAATTATTCCTTAAAACCCTGTCCGGGGTTTCAAGTTTCGAAAGCTTTACCCGGTAGGATTTTTGAAGGTTCTGATCATTATAATTCTTTGTTTCAACTTTTACTTTCACTTCTTCCCCTGAGAAAACATTCTTAATATCTTCGGCTTCAATATAATGGGAAACGGAAGATATTTTCAGATCCGTAGCATCGGTCTGTGTTTCTCCGTTACGATCGGTGACGGAAGCCTCTATATGATAATTATCGATTTGGATCCCCTCTATTTTTTCGTCTTTTTTAAGATCCAGCTGTATGGTAAACTGTCCTTTTTCATCGGTTTTTATTTCTCCGAGCAGCGAATTTTCATTATCCTGGTTTTCCGGACCGCCGCCGAAATATTTCCACCGGATATTCTGCTTTTTTATTTCGTACTGAACGGCCGTATTATTTAGGGGGACACCGGAAAACATCATCGCTTTCCCTTTCAGTGTAATGGTCTGTCCGTAACGGTATTCATCTTTTACAGGCTCAAACACCACTTCGAATTTCGGTCTTTTGTATTCTTCTACCCTAATGCTTTTATAGCCGTCATACGTATCCGTTTTCAGCGTAAAATTCCCGTTTAGCGTTCCTTTCGGAAGGATGAAACTGCCATGATAAGATCCGAACTCACCAGTTGTAAAGCTCTGTAAGGATACTTCCTGACCATTCGCGTCAGTGAGGATAATTTTCTGAGCAAGTCCCGGGATAACCGATTCAGCATCTTTATCCCTCTGGCTGTTGATTACTTTAAAGTAAACCGTCTGCCCCGGCCTGTAGATGCTCCTGTCCGTGAAAATCTGAGCTTTGCTTTGCTTTTTTTCTTTATTACCGTTCACTGGAGCCGCAATCCTTTCCCCATAAACTTCCATGATCTGGAAATCATTAGTTTCAGGCTGTGTAATAAGAAAAGTTCTGTAATACTGCTTGTTTTTTGAAGCCGGAAGAACGAAAAGCCCTTTGTAACTGGTTCTTCCATCGGACTTGGCTAAGGTTTTATCATTGACAAATTCATAAAAAACAAAATTATTGTTAGCGGCCGGTTTACCGTTTTCGCTATTCACCAGCTTCATCTGATTGGGCATTTGACCGGTTTCCGTCTTTGTTTGGTAAACAATTCTGTTATCAGAAACCAAAAAATAAAAATCCCTCTCATGGTCCTCCTCGTCATTTTTTATACCGTCAACAGAATATTCAGCAACGTATAATCCGGAAGGAAGCGGCTTTATTTCCAGTGAAGTTTTATGATTTCTGAAGTCTTTAGGATCATCCAACCGGTATACTTCTTTTCGAACCAAACTTTTTTTAATTTTTTTAAATGAATTGTATGGGTTTCTAACATATTCTAAAAAAGCGGTCCAGTCATTTTTAACTTCATAAATGTTAATTGAAAAATTGGTTACATTTTTATACTCTGCCACCAAATGGATGGGTTTGTTGCTTTGGGCTTGTTTTTCATATTTGATGTTTAATAAAGGATTAAGTATCTGTCTTTCCAGATTGTCCATCTCTGAAATAAAAGGTGATTTTGGATATTCGCTCTTTGCCTGCTTAACATAGGCGAGTGCTTCTTTTTCCTTTTTGCTATTCATCAATTCGTCGGCAATAGCACTGATGATTGCCACTTTGTAATCTCCTTCAACATCGGATTTTAACAACTCCTCAAGTTGAGACAACTTATTTTTACACCTGTTGAAATTACAGTTGTCCTCCAATTTTCTGTGCATGAAATACAGTTTGGAATTTCCGGAGTTCTGCGCAATCAGTTTATCGTAGTTTACATTTATTTTATTTATATTGGCTTCAAGTTCATTTCTGGTAAAAAAATCAGATTCTGAGAGAAACTCATTTTGTTTGATCAGATACCAGTCCAGCAAAGCCGGAAAATAACCGATATAATCTTTTGAGGAAAATATTTCCGCATATCTTTTAAGAGGAATTTTTTTCATCTCGGCTTCCCTAAGGTCCAGATCATCGTAAGTTTTTTCAAGGTAATTTTTAAAATCAAGTTTGCTCCAGGTTTCGATCTGGGACATATCCTGAGAACTGAGATTGGTACGCTGATTAATTTCCCAGGAATGCTCCCGGTAATAATCCACAAAAAAACTGTTGAGCAGCACCTGAAAAAAGACCTTGTCTTCACCGGTGAGTTGTTTTTCAACATTCTGAAGTTTCCCGAATAAGCGGCTTACCGCATCATTTCCTTCATCATCAGAGGTTCGGTTTATAATGCTGAACTCCTCTTTTAAAGACTGGATCAGCTGTACGACATTACGATCTTTCATGGCCTGTTTCTGTATCTGTAAAATAATGGGAATGTTGGATTTTTGAAGTCCTTTTTTAGAATTATCAGTAATTTTTTTCCACTGTTCGTCATAGTATTTCTGCGTGTATGCCTTGCTGAAAAGGCTCAGGCAAAAAATAAGCATGATGATCTTTAGGTGTTTCATATAATGGTTATTTATTTATCTCTATTTTATCTCCTTTTGTCCTGGCGTTCATCTGCGGTGCGTAATAATTCTGCAGGGCGGCAAAACCGCTTGAGAAGCTGCCGGAAGCATTGCAGACAAGATCATATTCAAATACATACTGCCCTTTCGGCATGTAATAGATGTAAAAATTGGTGGAAGCGTCTTTGGTTGCCTGGTAATACCCCAGGTTGTTCTTCCACTGATATCCGGAAAGTACATCTACCGGCTCCAGCCCTGCGGCCCTCATGTCTTTCAGGTGGACGTACTGCATTGGCCGGTCGGTATTCAGGATCATTCTCACCGTCAGCCGGTCGCCCACTTTCAACGGGCTGTTGTCCGATATTTTAATAAGCTGCCCGCCATTGGCCGTCTGTATTTTTTTGTAATATTCCCTGGTCATGGAGATGTAGGTTTCCGTAGATTTTACATGGCTCAGGTCCTCATAATACTGCCAGAACAGCCCACCCTGCACGATTCCCGGTCCCGGTTTTGTAACGGTAACTTCGCTCAGTTTCGTATCAATTTTATCGGATTTAATGATTTGTTTTAAATAGCCCGTAGTTTTGGTCTGCGCAGAAATTTCCTTTCCATCCCAGATTACTGTCGCTTTATCAGCTTCAGGCGTTGTCCAGGACTTTCCGGAATTCATCATGATGTAAATGATTTCGGCCGTCGTTCTTGAATTTCCCCACGAATTGGCTTCCTTCTGGGTTGCCAGCCATACTTTGGCTTCTTCTATAAAATTAACATCCACAGGATCAATTTTAGACAACGCTTCGATGGCTCCGGCGTGGTTGATCGCTTTGGAAGAATACCAGCCCCAGTCATCCAGATTCTTTTTCCAGTAAATGCCCTGGGTTTCAGAAGAAGTTGAGGTTTCTTTTAGGTAATTGATGAGTTTCCGCGCCGTATCTTTCAGTCCGTAAGCCTTGTAGATCAATGCTGCACGATGCAATCCGTAGAAAGTGAGATCCGTCACCTTAAATTTATCGGCACGACTGATCATCATCTCTTTCAGCCGCTGTCCTTTTCCGGTAATAGGATAATCTTTTTCCCAATACAGCCTTGAATCCAGATAATCAAGCGCAAAATTACTCCACGGGTCGTCTTCATCTTCTTTCCAATATCTTTCCAGCTGACCGTCGATATATCCGATAAGCCGGGAAACCATTTCTTTCTGACCCGACTGCTGATATCCGGAAATGTCATCTTTCAGCCATTCGTTCATTTTACCCAAATTACGGAGAATGTACAGGGAATTGCTGTATGAGCTGTCATATCCCTGCAGCCAGGGAAAACCGCCGTCGCCGTTCTGGTACTTCAGCAATGTACTCCAGTCCTCATTGATGGATTTATTCATCTCATTAACTTCAAAAAGCCTTGAAACCGCATTCATGTTTTCCGTTTCGGATTGTGACTGTAATACCCAAGGAGTTTCTTCGAGCAGGACCTGCTTTAATTCCTGATTCTTTTCAAGATTGCTTTTCAGGAGATCCGCCGTTTTGTATTCATCAAAAACCGCTTTCATTCTCGGATTGGCTTTAAAAATTTCAGAGCCTGCCACATCGGCAAACCAGGAATTGAACCATGCGTCGGAACTTAATTTGATATACCGGCTCAGATCCGGAAGCGCAAAAATGATTTCCCAGACCGGATTGGTTTTCAGTTCCAGCGTATTGCTGAAATTCACCGCCGTTGGAGAAGTATTATTTTTTAAATTGTCCAGTATAAAGGTTTTGGTCTGCCCTTCTTTTACAAAAACAGGGACGGCATCGGTCATCAGCATCCTGTTGGACAGAACGGCAACCGGAATCTGCTCTCCGTCCGAATAGGAACCTGCTTTGGCCACGACTTTTATAATCACGGAACTTGTCCCGTTAAAAGGTACTTTAATGTTCCAGCCGGCTACCGTATTCCCGTTTTTATCCGCTCTGAATTTTTGCAGGGGAGCAATCCCGAAAAGGGAGGAAACATCTTTGTTGGTTTCGGCATCCAAAATTTTCAAAGAAACGTCGCCTGCCAGCGCCTTATCGGAAAGGTTGGAAATTTTAGCCTGAAAGTTCAGTTCATCTCCTTCCCGCAGAAACCGGGGATAGTTTGGAGTTACGGAAAGCTTTTTCTGGGTAACGATGTCTTTTTCCATGATTCCGTTTTTAGTATCTTTTGTATGGGCCAGGAACATCAGCTTCCATTTTGTCAGTGCTTCAGGAGTGGTGAATTCAAAATTTACATTTCCATTGGCATCGGTTCTCAGATGCGGATAAAAAAATGCAGTTTCATTAAGGTTCCGGCGGACTTTTACACGATCCATTGCCTCTTCTTTAGCACTGGATTTTTCAGGAAAATACCTATCGTCCTTATCCAGAACGCCATCATGATCAATATCTCCAAAGCGAAGATTAGCAATGCGTCCTTTTGAGGTGACCTCTGCTGCCATCATCGTTTTCGGTTTTGGACAGCCATTATAAGCTTCCAGTCCCGGAACGGTGGGGCAGGCATCATCAATATCATCAATTCCGTCCCCATCGGTATCTTGCGTTAAACCATACTTCCGCAAAAGATCCCGGAAAACCTCATCATCAAACCACTGAAATAAGGGTGGCACCACCTGTCTGGATTCCAGATAATTTATTTTCTGAACCCAATTCAGGGACTGCAGGTAATTACGGATTTCATAATCCATGACCTGATTTTTAGCTTGGTAAATTTTTGTCCATGAATATTCGTTTTTGGCAAACTTATCCAGAGACTTGTCGTACATATTCGTGAGCACTTCAGCGACAATTTTTTCTTTATTCGGGCCCGATACCCTGATGCTCCACTTCTCCTTTGAATTCGGCTGGACCTTATCCCGGAAGGTCGTGAGTTCAATATTCAGGGATTCTTTATTTTCTTTTATAACAAGAGAGGCAAATTTATTCTGTACGTCATTGTAATGGGCAAGGACAAACTGTATATTGTATTTTAAGATTTCTTTATTCTGGGAAACAGGAAGACGGTAAGCCAGAATGCCATTGGTGAATTTTTTCTGCTCCATCACGGCATTACCAGTTCCGTCCTGAATATAGACATTTACAAGCGCGTCGGGAATTGCAGAATAAGCGTAGATGGTCTGCACACTTCCTCTTTTCACCTTTTCTTTCGGGGCAATGATCTTGAGAAAAGGATATTGGTCTTTTCCAAGCCTGGTTTTATCCCAGACGCTGAAATCCTGTTCGGTCTTAATGGTATCTTTCCCTTCCGTATTGTAGATCAGGAGACGGTAATCACCGGGTTCCAGCTTTCCGAGATTCAGCTCTTTTCCGTTTGCGGTCTTATGATCGACAATTGTTTTTAATGTCTGCCAGTATTTTCGGTCTTCGTATTTATCGTACCGGTCGTGCGGAAACTTATCAAGGAATTCTTCTTTTGAAAGCAGCGGCATATCCTGGATATGATCTATAAAATTATCTCTCAGCACACGCTCCGGCTGCTTCAGCTGGACGAGCTTTATCTGATAGCTTTTATCCAGCGGAATATCATTATAATTAAAGCTTTCGACATTCAGCTTTACCTCTTCTTCGGCAAAAACTTCTTCCAGCTTATCGGCGGTCAGGTAATGGGAGACGGATGCCACCTTCACATCAGTTTCTGCAGACTGGGTTTCCCCATTTATATCGGTTGCCGACACTTTTACCCTGTAGTTATGAACCTGCAATCCTTCTTTATTTTCATCTTTTTTAAGGGTCAGTTTTAAAACAAATTCTCCCTTTTCATTGGTCTCGGCAGTTTCAAGTATTGTATTTTCATTGTTATATTCTTCTGCATACCACCAGAAATACCGGTTCCGGATATTCTCCCTTTTTATTTCGAAATTTACTTTGGTATTGTTCAGGGCAACTCCTGAAAAGCTGACTGCTTTTCCTCTAATTTCTATGGTCTGTCCATATTTGTAATCACTTTTTATCGTATCAAAAACGATTTCAAACTTCGGACGTTTGTATTCTTCTACGGAAAAGCTTTTATAGCCACCGTTCGTATAAGCGTCCGCGGAAAATTCGGTCCTTAGGCTGAAGGTACCATTCAGTTTGTCTTTAGGCAGTGTAAAAGTACCGCTGAAGGATCCGAATTCATTGGTTTTGAATTTCTTCGATTCAATAACCTGATAATTGGCATCATAGAGGAAAATTTTATGTTCGTTGCCTGGAATTACCACATCGTGTAATTTTTTAAAATCCGGCCTTGTTGAAATTACTTTGTAATGGACGGTTTGGCCCGGCCTGTAGATGGCCCTGTCCAGGAAGATCTGGTCGGCAGGATAAGGATTCTGCCTATCTCTATAGATATATTCACTATTCAGAAGATTAAAATCCTGGGAAACAGGCTCATAAATAAGATAAGGATTTTCATCATACTCTTCTTTTACAGAAGCAAACCTGGCAAAATTATCCGTCTGTATGAGAATCTCCGTTTCCTTAATTTGAGAATAATCCCTAAAATCATATCTCAGCAATCTGGTGTTTGGCAACGGTTCCCCTTTGTCGCGGGAAACGAGAATATAATCTTTGTTTTTATCAAAAATTACCCTTGAAGAGGTGACGATGAGCAGGAATTTCGATATATCTTTCCCGTTGATGTATTCCCCGATGTAAAGTCCTTTCGGTAACGGTTTCATTTCGAGTGCCGTAGCATGCTGAATATAATCTTTTTTATTCGGCAATATGAAATTATCCGTACGAATCAGCGACTTGTCTATTTTTTTATAATATTCCTCATAATCCAGATTCTGGAGGTACTGAAGCTGCTTTTTTACATTATTGACCTGATATATTTTTATTTCAAAATCATTCAGGTTTTTGTGCTTTGCCACAAGCTGAATCGGTTTTTCAGGTTCATTGTGAAGATCGTAGGCAAGGTACAGAAAAGATCTTTTACTCTCGTTTTCGAGAGAGGTAATGCTATTCATGAATTTTGAATCCGGATACTCATTTTTCACCTTTTCAATTTCATTTACCGCTTCCGGAAATTTCGATTTCCTTTGCAGTTCCTCGGCTATGCTTTTGACGATTATTATTTTATAATCTCCTTTTACCGGAGATCCGGCAAGATCTTTAAGGCGGTCATAAAAATCCGGTCTTTTAGCGACCTGATTTTCAAAAATTAATTTCTGATGCTGAAAGTACAGCTTTGGATTCCCGTCATTTCCGTCGATAAGATCCTGATATAGGACCAATACTTTCGGCTGATTTTCTTTCAGTTCATCTTTTGTGAAAATATACTGCTCCTGCAAAAAGTCGATGCTCTTTTTTACTTTCCAATCATAGAGCGTAGGATAAAAATCAAAACTGCTTACCGCTTTAAAAGCATCTTTGTATTGATCCAGCTTTACTTTTTTTAGTTTGCCATCAATCTCCGTAAGTTCCTGGAATTTCCGGGTGTAAAAGTTTTTAAAATCCAGCTTCGTCCAGGATTCTATTTTCGTAACATCCGTATGCTCCAGATTTGTCCTTTTCTGGATATCCCATTTTCTCAGGTTAAAATAATCCTCGAAAAATTCGAGTTCCAGTACTTTAAACAAAAGCAGGTCTTCTCCTTTCAGAAGATTTTCGGTTTCTCTGATTTTAGAGAAAAATACCGAGGCATAGTCATTTTTAGGATCATCCTGAGTCGTTTTGTAAATGACAAATTCAGCTTTCAGGGATCTGATGATTTCTACTGCATTTTTATCTTTAACAGCCTTCTGCTGAATATTGAGGATCAGCGGCAGACTGGATTTGAATTCTCCCTGCCGATAACCTTCTGCTACTTTCTTCCATTCCTGATCATAAAAATCCTGTGCATAAAAAACGGAACATAAAAAAAAGGCAAAAAATAGCAAAAGACATTTGGAGTTGATTTTCATAGGTCTTAATTTTGATAAATGAATTCTTTAAAAGTACTGAAAAAATCCGTTATCGACAGTCAGCTTTACGTATCCTTAACGGGAACCCTTTTTTCGGTATTTTTTATGCTGGAGCAAAACACATTCCGGTATCCCACGGTATTCTTTATTTTTATTACTTATTTCAGCGGTTACCTGTATACGAAATACCAGAAAACGCGGCATTTTTCCAGAGTCCTGATTTTAAACGTGGTGGCCGGAATGATCTGTGCCCTTTTGATTATTCATAACCATAATGGCATACGGCTGATCAAATGGTTTATCATTGTCGTCCTCGGTTTGCTGTACAACAGTTTTTTTCTAGACACGTATATCCGGAAAATTCCTTTGCTGAAAGTATTTTATGTAGGGCTCGTCTGGGCACTGATGAACTGCTGGCTGACCCTGCCGGAATTTGATATTCCGATTTTTTTCATCAGCTTTTTTTACATTACCGCTTTGGTGCTTCCTTTCGATATCCGGGATATGAACGTCGATACGGTAAAAACGTTTCCTACGATTATTGGCGTACAGAATACCAAATATCTGGCTTACGGACTGGTCTTTATCAGCAGCCTGCTTTCGGTTTTTTATCTTGATCATCCCTACTCAACGGCTTTTTTTCTTTCGGGAATTGTTACTTATATTTTAATCTATTTTTCGGAAAATGAGCGCAGTGATGCTTACTTTTCATTCGGGGTCGAAACCTGTTCGGCACTTCCTTTTTTATTTTCAGTAATAATGAAGTATTTTTGACAAATGATTATCAAGAAACTTTCCCTGTACAATTTTAAGAACCATGCCGAAAAAAAGTTTGAACTTTCCCCGCAGATCAATTGCTTTGTAGGCAACAACGGGGTCGGGAAAACCAACATCCTAGATGCGCTTCATTATCTTTCGGTAGGAAAAAGTTTCCTGGGAAATACGGATGTCAACAACATCAAAAGCGAAGAGGATTTCTTTACCATTGAAGCTGAAATCAGCAATGAGGACAACGAAGACATCATCAGGATTTCACAGCCGAAAGAAGCAAAAAAAATAATCAAAAAAAACGATAAAAGTTACGACCGGATGGCCGACCACATCGGGTATCTGCCCAGCGTGATGATCTCTCCTTATGATTCCAACCTGATTTCCGATTCCGGGGAAAGCAGGCGGAAGTTCCTGGATTCGATGATCTCGCAGACGGATTCCGAATACCTTTTCAATCTTATGCAGTACCAGAAGACCATTCAGCAGCGAAATGCCCTTCTAAAGTATTTTGCCAAGAATCGGACCTGGGATAAAGAGTCGCTGGAAATATATGATGAGCCGATTATCCGTTTCGGAACTAAAATCTTTACGAAAAGAAAAGATTTTGTGGAACAGCTGAACCCGATTGTAAAAAATTTCTATCAGATCATATCCGGCGGAAAAGAAGCCGTATCGGTACTCTACGAGTCTCATCTTCTTGAAGATTCTTTTGAGAACCTCCTGAAAGAAAGCCTTGAGAGGGACCGGATGCTTACCTATACGTCTAAAGGCATTCATAAGGATGATCTGCTTTTCGAGATGGATGAAGTTTTAATAAAGAAAATCGGTTCGCAGGGCCAGCAGAAATCATTTTTAATCTCCCTGAAGCTTGCCCAGATGAGCCTGATCAAAGAACTGACCGGCAAGACACCCATCCTCCTACTGGATGATATATTCGATAAGCTTGATGATACCCGCGTTTCACAGCTGATCAAACTGGTGAATAAGGAAAGCTTCGGCCAGATCTTTATTACAGATACCCACCGCGAGCGAACGGAAAATGTAGTGAAAAGGATCAATGAGGAAAGTATTATTTTTGAGATTTAAAAATGAAAAAGAAGAAAAAACGCGAATTCCAGTCTTCGGAACTGGTGCGATCTTTTGCAAAGATCTATGGTTTTGAAAATAAGCTGTTGGCTTTTGAAATCAAGGATTTTCTGGAAGATTATCTGGATGAAAGCCTTTTCAGCGAAATTGAAAGCGTGAATATTGAAAAAAAATGTGTCCTGATCAGAATAAATTCTCCTCTCTTGAAACATGACTTCCAGATGCGGAAAAGTTTTTTCCTAAAAAAATTCCAGGATAAATTCGGAACAGACGATTTTAATGATCTTCAGATTTTATAAAAAATATCAAATACTCAAAAATTAATTCTAATCATTAGGAAAAATCTTTATATTTGAGCTGTTAACTAAACAAATCAAATCAACATGAAAAAATTACTTTCTACCAAGAAATTATCCAGACAGAATCTGAAAGAAATTAAAGGAAGCGGTGCTACCGGATCAATTTGCTGTGCAAAATATTGCGGAACCGATGAATGTGCCGTTTGGACAGAGCCAAAAGTAATGTGCCCTTTATTACCGGATTGTGTATAATTAACAGATCAGGAGCTACAGCAATGTAGCTCTTTTTTATGTTAATGATCTTCAGATTTTGTAGTCACTGTATTGCTCATCAGTTCGTCTGTCTTCTGATCCAGTCCGGATCTCAGCGGAAGGAAAAATTTCAACGGATGCTTGATGAAATACCTGAAAATCCCTTTGTAAATTTCACTTACCTGCCCCAGATTCATTTTTCGCGAGCGGAAAGCCAGGAACATGGATAAACTAAAGCTAATCAGGAAGTTGAAAAATCCGATCAGGAAAACAGTGATCAGCGAAATGCAGAAGGTATAGGAATCTATGGTAAAATCTTTCCCGTAAAGCCCCAGCGCAAAGTTTCCGGCTGCGAAAGTGATGTGGCGGATGTCAAGATCCAATCCCAGGAACAGTCCTATCGGAGCCGTAGCACCCAGGAATACCCCAAACCAGAAGTTCGACACGATGCCCGGCCAGTTTTTAGCATAATATTTTGAGAGGTTTTTGGCAAATTTGTTTCCGAACAGCCGCCTGATGGAAAGGTTTTTTGAAATTCTTTCAGGAATCTGGTAGAAAACCGAGTTGTTGCCTATATTTCCTGAGATAATTCCTGAAATAAAAAGGTAAAACCCGGCGATGCAGGCATGGAGAATCGCCTTTGACCTGAAAGGATCCAGGTCTTTCAGTAATTTATCCGACCGATCTACCGCGAGGTTCTGTGAAAAAAAGACATCCAGCCCATAAATAATGAGCAGGGCGATCGGGAAAGACAACAAAACATTACCTACAAAAGCGATAAACTGGCTCCGGAACAACTTGGATACCAGATGTGCGAATTCGGTGCTGCTGCTTTTGATATTCCCTTCTTCAGACAATACTTTGGTCATGGTGGCAGCCGTCATCGCCGGCTGTTTGGTGGCCAATGTAAAACCCATAAGATAGATCATGACAAAGCCCATTGCGTAATTCATGGAATACAAAAACGCATGGGAAAAATCACTTCCCGGAATATAGCCGTACAGCATTTTAAGAACACATAAGACTCCCACGATAATCCCGCCGCCACTGGCTTTGTAGAACATCCGCATGTATTCTTTCCGCGTGGACGTAATGTAATGCGTACCGGTTTCTGCCGTGTGGTTGGTAATTAAATGGGAAATCAAACGCGTGCTGTCGTTAATGAGGTCCGAAATGTTATTCTTGTGGGATTTATATCTTAAAACATTAAAAACCAAATGTTTGGAATTGATCAGTACATCTTCTTCCTTATCGATAACCAGGAGCTGGACAATTTCATAAATCCGCTGGATCTGCTGACGGATTTTGATCAACGACTGGTTGATTTTCCCGGAAATACCGTATTTGGCAGAGTTTTTAAAGGAAATATTAACGAATTCCAGACACTGTTCGATGTAAATTTTGATCTGCTTGTAACGGCTGTCCTTGGAGTGAAGCTGAAGATCGGGATCCTTTTCCAGTTCTTCGGCGAGGCCTTCAAGCTCATTCTGTAAAGCCAGAAAAGGGTTATCGAAATTTTTGTATTCCGGGGCCATTCTTACAACTTCCACTTCCATTGCTGACCCGGTAACCCGCCAGGAAAGAATGTTCATGGAGAACAGCATTTCCTTTTTCACATTTGGTCTGGTGATGAAATCATCAATTCCAAGCAACCTGAACAGTTCGCTGATTTCCTCTTCCGGCAGGTTGTGGAAATATTTCAGATCGCTGCGCGGGCGTACGCTTACATTGTCGATCATATACCAGACGGTATTCTCGTTCACGACCGGCGGCAGAATTTTATTCAGTATCCTTTTTTTCAGTTCGGGAATAAAGGCATTCTCAGAAAGGATATTGGCTTCCGTCAGCGACAGGTTGAAAGGCTTACCTTCAAAAATATGATGCAGGTAGTCTTTAAAGTGTTCCGTAATTTCCGGATGATCCTTTAAAAATCGGAGTACGTTTTTAAAATCAGTATTTTTTATCCCTTCCAGGAGTTCCGCAAGCGGATCCAAAGAAAGGGTTTCATTCTTAAAAGAAAAGTATTTTTTAAGAACGGATTCGAAATTTGTACCGGCGTTGAAGAATTTCATGGGTACAAAGATACTATTTCAAACTCACATTCCTCATTTGCCGCATGATCCAATTGTGCTTCTTCCTCAAATAAGCGGAAGGATTTTTGGGATCATATTTCTTCGGATTGGGCAGAACCGCGGCAATCCACGCTGCTTCAGAGGTCGTCAGGTTTTTGGAAGATTTGCCGAAATAATACTGTGAGGCCGCTTCAATCCCGAAAACCCCCTGCCCCATTTCAATGGAATTCAGGTATCTTTCCAGGATGATGTCTTTGGTCCAGACCTTTTCGATAATAAAGGTATAAATTGCTTCCAATCCTTTTCTTATCCAGCTTCTTCCCTGCCATAGGAAAATATTTTTGGCTGTCTGCTGGGAAATGGTACTTCCGCCTCTTATTCTTTTTCCTGTTTCGTTATGTTTCATTGCCTTTTCGATAGCCTTGTAATCGAAACCGTCATGCACGAAGAATTTCTGGTCTTCCGAGGCAATCACCGCCTTTTTTACGTTGCTTCCCATCTCGTCATAGGAAATATAATCCCGCTGCAATCTTCCGTACTCAAATAGCCCTCCGATCTGGGTAAGGGTAATCGGCGGGTTGAAAAATCTTCCCCAAACAATGAAGACCACATTCAGGATCAGGATGATGAATATAATCTGTTTAATTCTTTTCCACATAATTTTGGTAAAATGAAAAGCAAAAGTAAGCAAATAGTCTGATTATTTCAGCTCTTTCATATAAGTAAGCTGATAGCCGGGCAGCAATTCGGGATGAAAGATTTTAATATAATCTTTCAGCACCAAGTCCGAACGCACGACACCGCTTTCGAAAAAATCATTGGCCTGACCGTTCTCTTTGCCAGTAATGACATAAATTTTTCCGCTGTTGAAAACATTCAGCTTGCCATAAAAAGGATTCATGCTCAGCATTTCTTTTTTGGAAACATGGTTTCCGGCGTTGACCCAGTACTTTACATGGCCTGACTTGGCGAAAACTTCCTCGAAGCTCATCGTTACCGCCTTTTCATCGGTATTGTTTTTTAAGATGTATTCGGCATTGGCATCCGAGATAAAATGGGCGGCCGATGTTATTCCACCCGGCAGATACCAGACGTCGCCGTACATTTCGTTGGCCAGAACGGTTGGTTTTTCTTTTGCTTTCAGAGCCAACCGCTTTAATTCTGCATAATTTTTCTCTACGTTTCCGTAAATCCCGTCTGCCTCCTTTTCTTTTCCTAAAAGTTTTCCGAAGAGTTTTATATATGCCGTTTTTTCCAGAGGATTCTGTTCCAGATATTCATCCAGGAAAATTACCTGGATCCCGTTGTTCTTCAATAGCTGGTAGGTATTATCGAAACTGGCGATATGATTGGTGAAAATCACATCCGGCTTTAGGGAAATGATTTTTTCGACATCATATTTCTGTTCGCTCCCGACATTCTGAATTTTCCCCTGCTTTAATAAGCTTTGAATTTTTCCGGAATAAATATATTCCGGGCTGGAAACCCCGATGATCAGATCTTCGGCATGCAGTTCGCCGATGTAACTCGCCATACTGGCATTGAGCAGGATAATTTTTTTAAACGGAACCTGATTTTCTTTAATATCATAGGTAAAATTTCCCGATTTGATGTGCAGCCCGCCCTGATCTTCCGTGTACTGTACCAAACTGGAAACAGAAACCGCTTCCCGGGACGAAATTTTTTGTTCTCTTTTACAAGACGTTAGCGCCACAAACGCGATTAATACTAAAATTTTTGATTTCATCTTTCAAAGAAAAGAAAAAAGTGCTATATTTGCAAACCATTAAACAACGGCCTCGTGGCGCAACTGAATAGCGCATCTGATTACGGCTCAGAAGGTTACAGGTTTGAATCCTGTCGAGGTCACCAAAAAGGGATCAAATTTTTTAAATTTTGATCCCTTTCTTTTTTCACTCTCTTTCTTAATCAGGAATATATTATCTGTAAAATAATTGCTTTTGGCGGATATTTCCAGTAAAGCTCATTACAGTATCAAACACGTAATCATTTACAGCTATTTTTTTTATTTGCTTTAAATTAATTAAATCCAAATCGGCTTATATAAGTCACCCTCAGGCTTTACTTACAAAACAATCAGTTCATTTTTCAGGGCAAAAAGCGCAAGGCCGGTTCTTGATTTTATTTCAAACCGCTGAAATAGGTTTTGCCGGTAGTTATCAATGGTATGCGGGCTGAGATTCATTTGCTCAGCGATTTCCTTGTAGGTATATTCGGAACAGCAGAGCTTCAGAAATTTAATTTCATTACTGCTCAGGTCATTTGATAAATCTTGCATGGATTTATCGTCCTGAATATTTCTCAGCAGCCTTCCGGACACCAGATCGTTAAGGTAATAGCCATGCTCGTTGATGGTTTTGATGGCATTGACGACCTCACTCGTTTTGGATTCTTTAAGCAGATACCCTCCCGACCCGTTTTTAAGCATCTTAATAATGGGCTTGTCTTCATCGTGCATGCTGAGAGCGAGTATTTTAATTTGCGGATAATGCTCCTTCAGCCATGCTGTTGCTGCGTAGCCATCCATTACAGGCATATTTATGTCCATCAGGATCACTTCAGGAAGCGGGCGGCCTCTGATTTCATTTTTCATTTCCTCACCGTTGGAAGCATTAAAGACCATCCGGATTTCTTTAAATTCGGAGAGTAATTTGATCAATCCCTGTCGGAAAAGATGATGGTCGTCAACAATGGCGATCGAAATCACCTGATCTGAAGTCATAGTAAGATAGATTATGAGTTAATACGGTATGGTAATCATGATTTTGGTACCGGATCCGGGGATGGAATCAAACAAAGCATTTCCCCCAATCATTTCCGCCCTTCGCCGGATGTTGTGCAGGCCCATTCCTTCAAACGGCTGTTCTACCTGAAAGCCGATACCATTATCTTCAACATCTAAAGTTAAGGTATTATTCAATAGCTTTACCTCAACAAAAATTTTTTTAGCCTGGGAATGTTTCAGGATGTTATTTAAGATCTCCTGGAAAAGCCGGAAAATGATGATTTCCTTTTCAGGCTCCGGCGGCAGATCTTTCGCATCGCTCAGATACGTGAGTTCAAACCTTCCGGATTTTTCAACCCATTCCAGTTCGCTTGCAATAGCGGTAATCAGACCCTGCTTTAATAGTTCCTCACCCTGTAATAATCTTGAAAGCGCACGGATTTCCACGATCGACCTTTTGGTTAATTCTTCAGCGGCACCGATTTTTTCAGCCGCTTTTTCCTTATCCTCCATTTCAATGGAACTTAACGTAATTACCGCCAGCCCCAAAATCTGGCCGATGTTATCGTGGAGATCGTAAGCTACGGTCTTCAGGGTCTGTTCCTGCACTTCTATCTGGGATTTAAGCAACTCATTTTCAAATGCATTTTTTAAATTTTGTTTTTCTTCCGCATGTTTCTTCTTCCGCCTGTTATACACTCTGATATAGGCGATCAAAAATAACGGTATCGTTAAAAAAACACTCGTTATTATCGTAATTAACAGGACGATTTCCTTTGTAAATACCTGCATATAAAAGCGTATGACCAGCAGCCGTATAAGGCCGTATTAAGAATATTGAAAATAATGTACCGGATCGAATGCTGAAAATCTGAAAATTGATCCTTAATCAGATAATCAAAAAAAATATTGGTTGCTGTACTTCCAAAATAAAAAATCAGGGTTCCGTTTACCCACCAGAATGAAGCATCCTTATCCAGGTCTTTGTAATTTTCATCCTTCAACAGGAGATAATAATAGTATAGACAGGCCAGAACAAAACCGAATGACATCACAGCCGCCGTTCTGAAGGCAAAATTGGAAAAATGACTGCTCACCATTTCCGATGCATACAGGATGATAAAAAAGAACAGCCAGGCTACGAGCCATTGCAGCCTGATAATATATTTCTTGATAAGATGGTACAGGAAAATACTGACGCTGAAGCACTCGACAATTAAAAAGATATTGTACAGCGGTAAATTGGACAGCCTCAAAACTTTCCGTATATGGATTGCGGAAACCTCAGTAAGTGAAGTAAGCAACAAATACAGGATAAACAGCCTCCATATGAGTTCCTTGTCGTTGTATAAACAAAAGAAACCGATAAGCAGGCAAATGATTTCCACCGTTGTATTTACCGTAAAATACATTTACCGTACATTTTTACTTCCTTTTGGCGCAGCGTCCTCCGGCCTGTCAATCAGGAGGGTAGCACCTAAACTTCTGCAGTTTGCCGGAGGCGGACACATCTCGCCGCGGTTTTCAGGGAAAGCACCGACGATAAAGCCGTTTTTACCGTTACCATGCCCTACTCTTCGGTCGTTATAATAATCCCTGTGGTATTTTAAGCTGTCTTTGGTAGAAACCATAATTAAAGTATTATGATCCCAGTACGATTTGGGCGGCGGGTTCTTCCGGGTTCTGTCGTACACGCTGTCATAAGTCGCATAATAGAAACGGATTCCGTCGCCGCCTTCCGCTTCTATTTTTTCAACCAGGGCTTTCATTCTTTCAACGCTGAACCACACGGCACGGGTATTGGGCAGCTTTACAATTTTAGTGGTCCCTTCATCAATAAAAACCGAATCAATGGTTCCTGCATTTTTGGCGTAGTTTTTCACATAGTTTCTGGCGACCTGCAGATTTAGGGTGTCGGCATTATCTTTCAGACCGGGGCTTTTTAAAGCAGTATTGGAATTTTGCTTACAGGCCGTCAGGCAGAAAGTTGCTGCCGTTAAAACAATGAGTTTAGATTTGAGATTCATAAGGCGGTTATTTATTGAGGTAAAGATGAAAATAATTTTTCAGTTGGACAATGTGCATGACCGATTTTTAATTCCGGGAGCAAATTAATTAAATCATTTTTATATTCTTAAGGAAATCAGGCTGAATGCCACCCTATTTATAGCTTTTTAAATACAGTGAAAACCTGTAAGCAACAAGCATCTTAAAAAAAGTACATTCGGATAAAATTAATTTTTTATAAACCCATTTACTTATTTAAACCATGAACTTAATTTTACAAAGCACTTACGCACAAACCCTATTTAACAACAAAGTAGTTAATCTGGGCCACCCCGCAACCGATAAACAGGTGAGCGCAGCAGTTTTAAAAACAGTAAACGATCTGGTTAATGGAGCAACTAATATCCCAACAGGAGCAGACCGCCCGGCAAATTTAACCGAAAATGCGGCAAACACCACTCCTGACGCTGTACAGAATTTTTATAATGCCCAACAGGCTACATCCACCTCAATTGTTTTACTTGGTGAATCGCATGTTAATCAGCCGGACCATCAAAGAGCAGAAAACTATTTGGCTGCCATGAATGCCAACCCGCCAGTATTACGTCCGAACCTCGTGGTTTTTGAACGGGGACTCACTTATCAGGCACCCGGAAACATTCCCCTTGTACGCGAATCTAATCTGACAACAGCAAGAGCAAACGGCGGTATGGTGGATTTTGGAATGGAATTATCAAAAGCCCAGAGAAGCATGGTTGTGGCAGGCTACCTTGCTTTATGTGCAGCATCGGGAAATCAACAAGATATAAATAACGTGAGTTCGATGTAATAAATAAGAAAACATTAAAAAATAAGCGGAAAATTTAGTATATTTAAGGTATTGAAATTCAAATATTTAACTAAATAATCCGCTATGATTTCTAACCATAAAATTACGAATATTTATT